>FSSH01001195.1_pt2 | contig 35297 bp, 36 predicted proteins | sample 1166101 | NCBI WGS metagenome assembly FSSH01 (sample SAMEA32972668, study PRJEB13176) | freshwater metagenome | biome: Drinking water system; feature: Biomass in drinking water that filtered by 0.45 um membrane; material: drinking water | place: USA | collected 2012-12-20 | depth 0 m
AAGGAAGTTTACCGCCGCGGTCGTGAAATGCGTGATAGCAACAACATCAGCGTGGCCGCGCGCTAGAACCCTTGCAAGTAATTATTGAGAGCTATCAACGAGACCGCCCGCGCAATTTTTTTGAGTGCGGACGGCGTCCCATAGATAACTGGTACAAGAATAATTCAAAGAAGTGCTTTGATCGCGTCGAATATCGCGTTTTTGAAGCCATCTTCCCTGCGACAGGTCGGGTTGTAGGTTATTACGCGCTGCAAATTGGAAACGAGAGCATGGCGGCTCTTCCAAGCAAGCCAGCAGATTACACGAAAAATTATACCGCATTTCCGGCCGTTCATTTAGCGTTTCTAGGTGTGCACCGGGAATGCCAACGCAAAGGCGTCGGAACCGCGCTGTTGTCGGACGTCTTTGATAAGGTATATCAAATCTCGGAAATTGCTGGGATGTACGCCCTAACTCTTCAGTCATACGACGAAGAGTCTACTGCGTTCTACAGCAGCCTAGGGTTTGAGCCATACTCTGATAGTAAAGCATCGCCAAAGATGCTAATGCCAATTAGAACCATACGCGCCTTAGTGGAAGGTGAATAACCGGCCGAGAATAAATTTAATATTTGCGCGCTTCCGCATTGCGCAAGCGCCTTAAATGTCTCTCAGCCCTATAGATATCGACTGGCTTCGTCAGTCCGCCGATAGGTGAGGCGCTTGCCGGCAAGGCCCTGCGCCAACTGGCAGGAACGCTCATAGTCGCTGTAGCCGAGCTTGGTGCGGTGGTTGTAGCGGAAGTCGAACTCAGCGAGGTAGCGGTGAAGGTGCTTCTCAGCGCAGTGCTGATAGATACCCTTCATGCCGCGCTTGAAGATGCTGAAATAGCCCTCGATCGTGTTGCTGTGGACCTCGCCACGGACGTACTCGCCGACCGAATGCTTGACGGTGGAGTGCTCCACGAAGTGCGCTGAGAGGCCCGTGTAAAGGCGGCTCTCGTCGGTGAAGAACTTCGACTCCTTGGCGATGTTCTCCTTCACGATCGCGGTCACGGCGACCTTGTCGGCCACGCCAGGATGAAACGAGCGGACTGTGCCGCCACGCTCAACCAGGGACACGATCGCGAGCTTGTTGGACGGGCCAGAGCGACCGCCCTTGGTGTAGGGGAGGCCCTTGCGCTTCGGGGAAGGACGGCTCTCCTCCGTCTTGCCGAAATAGGTCTCGTCGGCCTCCACGATCTTGCCTTCGCCGCCGATCGGGCCGGCGTCGGGACCGGGACGCATGGCCTCACGGATGCGATGGGAGAGGAACCACGCCGTCTTGTAGGTGACACCGAGCATGCGGTGGAGCTGGTGAGCCGACATGCCCTTCTTGGACGAGGACATGAGATGCATTGCCATCACCCACTTGTTGAGCGGGATCTTGGAACGCTCCATGACGGTGCCGACCGTGACGGTGAACTGCTCACGGCACTCGTTGCACTGATAGACGCCGGGGCGATGGGCCTTGCCAGCGAGCGCCTTGATCTTGGCTTCGTCGGCGTTGCCGCAGTGAGGGCAGACCCGACCGTTCATCCAGCGCTGCGCTTCAAGCCAAGCGCGGGCGGCGTCAACGTCGATGAAGCGAGGGTCCGAGAGGTTCATAACAAGCGTGTCCGTTCGATAGATAGGACTTACACCCTCGTTTCTGCTTTGTCACGTATATAATTGCGAGTTAAAGCCTATGAGGCGACATTACTCCTAATCCTCGCCACATTGGAACAAATCATGAACGAGGACGATCCATGCGGCTCCCTTCGAAGCATCAGGGCGAGATTGATGCCCTCCGTTACCGGCTCGCCGCCCTGGCCTTCGAGACGAAGCTGATTCGCGTTCAGCGGAGCCTGGATCGCAAGTACAGCGCCGACCAACCTCGCGCTCCGGCTGGACAGTCAGATGGCGGACGGTGGATCAGGGTCGGGTCCAGTTCGAATGATTGGTCGATCGAGGAGGGTGCGATCGGGTCGGACGGTACGGCGATCCGCTTCACCTACAATCGTGGCGATCGGTCGAAGGGCTGGGATGAACGCCACATCGTCGTCGCTCCCGACGGCACGAGCACGATCTTCGAAACGACAGGAGCGGTCCAAACCGTCCGCGACGGGAAGTCGGGCGAAGTCATAGCGAGGACGCGATGGACAGGCGATGGCCTTGAGGAGGAGGCGGTGGCGCAGCCGGCCTTCTCGCTGAAGCCCCCGCTTCTGCTGCCGGGCATCACGCCTGCCCACACTCGCCCTTCGATCAGGCGGCGAAGCTTTACGACTACCTATCGAGCCGCAACACCGCCGAACGTAAGGCCGTCTTCGGCTTCAACGCGCGGGACTATGATGCGACTGTTCCGGCGGAGACCCGCGCGACGCCGGGCTTCTGGGTCTGGACGTTGACACGCGACGTGGTCAACGAAGCGTGCCCCCTGCGCCCCGTCGTCCAGGACCGTACCGACTTGGCCGCGGACACGATCAAGATGCTGGGCAATTACTGGAATCCGAGCGAGTATGGGACGCGGGTCCACAAGGAACTGGAACACCTGATCGAAAGGCTGAATGACGATAGGTTGGTTCCGGAGTATTCTCTGCTGAAGTCAGGGAGTGAGGCAGTCTACGGAACTCTCGACAGATTTCGACTTGACGTCTTGGAGCGAGCACCAGTTTTTACGGCATGCATACACGAAGTAAAAACTGGAAATTCGCCGCTGACCGCCGCACGATCCTCTGAATTGGCGTTTGCTGTTTATAAAACGTTTCCTGGAACGAAGTGTATCGTCGTCATCGAGATGAGGCCCTACGAGCAGCCATGACGACGAAGCGCCAGATCAAGAAGCTGCTCCAGCCGATCGCCGTGACGATCTTGTTCGTTTTGACTACTGTATCGTTATGAAGCCTCTTCGCCACGTTTTAAGGAGCATCTGGATCTACCGCCGCCGGAATGCCGAACTGTTCAGGCCCTTTTGCCTCGTATCCCATATGTTCACGTATACCGGAGCGGCAAGCGGTCGAGATACAGATATGTTCCCAAGACAGAATCGCGACATTATTTAGGACCATGATGACCGTCGCGTTGCTGGAGAATTGTCGTATTCCGTTGAGAACTTCACAATTCATTTCCTGAGAAAAATGGAAGATCTTGAAACCTTCTTGGAACATACGAGAAGTCTGATTGGATTTTCCGCAGGCTATTTCGGAAGACTTGGCTACAGGAACTTTCTCAGGGAGGCCGGAGACGTCGACGCCGCGATGAAAATTTACGGCAAGGGTTTCGACATGTCGGTCTATATTTCGCCTCGGGACAGCCCCTCGTACAAACAGTATTACGCCGATGTCCAGACGGCGATCGATCGGCGGGCGCCGCTCGTCGCGGCGGACGACAAGTCGGGTGTCGGCGATGTCCTTCGGGATATGGAACGGGTGACGGCCCGCAAGCTCGGGATGGAGCATCTGTGGGAGCCGACGCCGTTCCCCTTCGAAGCTAATGATCGGGCTGTCGGATCAGTATGAAATGCGGCCCCGAGACGGTGAAGGGGAGCCCGATCGAATCATTTCAGGAGCCTGCCTCCCTTCCGATCGAGGGCGTCTCTGGATGCCTCCGCCGAATTCGGATCTCCGGTCTACAGCGCTCAGTGAATTGCGCTGATCCTGCTCAGCCCTTCCCGAGGACCGCGAGCCAACCGAGCGTCGTCACGGCGGCGAGTAGGGTCGAGATCATCACGGCGGCGGCGATGATGCCGGTCTCGGCCCGGTAGCGGACCGCGAGCAGGTATGAGTTGATCCCGATCGGCATCGCGGCGAACAGCACCGCCACGCCGGCATAGGCGGGCGGCATCGTGAAGACGTGGAACGCCAGCACCCAGACTGCCAGCGGGTGGATCAGAAGCTTCAGGCCTGAGATGACCAGAGCGCCCGGCAGGTCGTGCACCACCCGGTAGCGGACGAGGCCGGCGCCGAGGGCAATGAGGGCGCAGGTCGAGGCGGTGCCGGCGATGGCGTCGATCAGGGTCTTGACCATGCCGCCCGGCGAGAGCCCGAGGCCCTTCATCGCGAGGCCGGCTGCCAGGGCGAGGAAGATCGGGTTGCGGGCAAGCACGAGCCCGAGGCTGCGCAGCCGCCTCACTACCGATTGGTCTCCGTCCGATTCGATCAGGAAGGTCGCGGCGCCCATCATCAGCGGCAGGTGGACGGCGAGCAGCATGAAGAGCGGGAAGGCGCCGGCCTCGCCATAGGCCTGCAGGATCATCGGAACGCCGATGAAGACGGTGTTGGACTGGCTCGCCGCAAAGCCGTGAAGGACGGCGCCGCGGCGACCGACGCCATCGCGCCGTGCGCCGATGAAGGACGCCGCCGCCCAGGCCACCGCGACGCCGCCGAAATAGCTGAACCAGAACGACCAGGTGATCGCACCGGTGAGGCCGGGCCGTGTCAGGGTGGCGATGATGAGGGCCGGAACCGCGATCGCGAAAACGTATTCGGACAAGCCCTCGCTGACCTTCTCCGACAGGAGGCCGGCCAGGGCCGCGCCCCATCCGATCAGGATGAGGCCGAAAATCGGAGCGATGAGAAGGAGGGCGTTCATCGGCCGTGGCGGACCGTGTCACGAACAGGAAAGGCCGCCGCACGCTTCAGGCATGCGACGGCCGATCGAAACGAGAATGAAGATCGAAAGCGAGAGGCTCGAGAGGCTAATGCCTCGCGCGCCCACTCAGGCGGCGGCCGGAGTCTCGACCTCGGCAAGCTTCTTGTGCAGCTCGCGCTTGAGAAGGCGGGCGCCCTGCGACAGTTCGATCTCACGGGCCTTGATCAGGAAGGCGTCGAGGCCGCCGCGATGCTCCACCGAGCGCAGGGCATGGGCGGTGACGCGCAGGCGCACACGACGCTTCAGAGCGTCCGACTGCAGCGTGACCTGGCACAGGTTCGGCAGGAACCGGCACTTGGTCTTGCGGTTCGAGTGGCTCACGAGGTGGCCGGTCTGCACGGCTTTGCCCGTGAGTTCGCAACGGCGCGACATGGTCTAGGATCCCGTTTCGTTTCGCGGTTCGACCGACCTGGCGGGACGCTTCCACCGCCACTGCGACAAAAGCCTCACGCACGCCTGACCCGATCGATCGGCGCTGTCATTGAAGGCGCGAGGCTATAGGGGCTGGAGGGGGTCTCCGTCAAGGTCGAGCGACCACAAACCATCCGTCTCAAGCTTTGCCAGACTAAGCCTTAGCGGCTTTGCCAGACTTGGCCTCGGCCAACGGTGTGTTAACCATCTTGAGGCGACGATGGCGAGGTCGGCCACTTCGGCCAGCTAGCGACGCGCATTCCACCATGCGATCTCGCGAAAAACCGAGTCCGAAAGCCGAGTCCCGAAAGCCATGTGCGCCATGCGCCTTCTTCTCTCAACCCTCGTCGCGACTGCCGTCGCCGCCGTGCCTGCTATCGCCCGGCCGAAGGCGAGCCCTGCGCTCGTCACGGTCGATTACGGCGTCAACCTCGCCGGCATCCCGATCGGGACCGCGCAGGTCTCCGGCTCGTTCGAGGGCAGCCGCTACAAGATGGACGTGTCGGCCCGCCTCACAGGGCTCGTCGGCGCTGTCACCGGCGGCATGGGGTCAGCCCGCGCCAGCGGATCGATGACCAGCGCACCGCAGCCCTCGACCTTCGCCATCGCGACAAAGACCTCCAACGCCGGAATCGCCGTGCGGATGGCGTTGTCCAGCGGCAACGTCACCCAGGCCGAGATCACGCCGCCGCTGGTCGACCTCGGCGATCGCGTGCCGATCACCGCGGCCAACCGGCGCGGCGTCGTCGATCCGGCCAGTGCCCTGATGATGCCGGCGATCGGCAAGGGTTCGCTCACCGACGCAGAGAACTGCAACCGCACCCTGCCCGTCTTCGACGGCGCCACGCGGTTCAACGTGGTGCTGAGCTACGGCGAGACCCGCAATGTCGAGAAGCCGGGCTATTCCGGCCCCGTTCTCGTCTGCAACGCCCGCTACCAGCCGATCGCCGGTCATCGGCCGGACCGGCCCGGCGTGAAGTTCATGGAGGACAATCGCGACATGTCGGTGTGGCTGGCGCCCGTAGAAGGCACCCGCGTGCTTCTGCCCGTCCGGATCTCGGTGCGCACCACGATCGGCACGAACATCATCGAGGCCACCCGCTGGCAGCGCAGCGGCGGAACCACGACGGCTGCGGCACCCGCTCCGGGCGCGGTGGCGAGCCTCGACGGTCGATAGAGGACCGGCGATGCGCTGGCTTCCGGTGATCGCATTTCTCGCCACCGGTCCGGCCTGCGCCGAAAGCCTCGTTTCTTCTCCGTCCTGCGGAGGCGACGCCTATTCCTCCGCGCAGGTCACCGAGAATCGCCCGTCCCGGCGCGGGCCGATCACCAGCGTTCCGGATACCCTGTGCGCCGACCTCGAACCGCGGCGCGGCTCGACCCGCATCGAGATTTACGGCGTCCCGGGAATCGCCGCGGACGATCCGGCCCTTGGCGGAAGGGGGCGTGCCGCCCCATATGGTGAGGACAGCCGAGGGTCGCGGCCTTATCCCCGACGCGACCGGGGCGACTGATCCGCTCAATCCTCGCGCGTCTTCCATACCGCGCCGACGGCCTCTTTGCCCGAAGGGACCGCTCCTTCACGATGACCCGCCGTTCCCTCCCCCCGCAGGCCCGCTCTCGCGGCGTCACGGCGGTGCTCGGCCCGACCAATACCGGCAAGACGCATCTCGCCATCGAGCGGATGCTGGCCCATCCCACCGGTATGATCGGCCTGCCGCTGCGTCTGCTCGCGCGAGAGGTCTATCTGCGCGTCGTCGCCAAGGTGGGGCCCGAGAAGGTCGCCCTCGTCACCGGCGAGGAGAAGATCAAGCCGGACCGGCCTCGCTACTGGATCTGCACGATCGAGGCGATGCCGCGCGACCTCGACCTCGCCTATGTCGCCATCGACGAGATCCAGCTCGCCGCCGACATGGATCGCGGTCACGTCTTCACCGACCGCCTGCTCCACCAGCGCGGACGCGAAGAGACTCTGCTGATCGGCTCCTCGACCATGCTGCCGCTGGTGCAGTCGCTGATCCCGGGCGTCGCGATCACCACGCGCCCTCGCCTTTCCAAGCTGACCTTCGCCGGCGACAAGAAGATCGGCCGCCTGCCCAGGCGCACGGCCATCGTCGCGTTCTCGGCCGAGGAGGTCTACGCCATCGCCGAGCTGATCCGGCGCCAGCGCGGCGGCGCGGCGGTGGTTCTCGGTGCTCTCTCGCCGCGCACGCGCAACTCCCAGGTCGAGCTCTACCAATCCGGCGACGTCGATTATCTCGTCGCTACCGACGCTGTCGGGATGGGACTCAACCTCGACGTCGACCACGTCGCCTTCGCGGCGAACTGGAAATACGACGGGACCCGCTTTCGCAAGCTCACCCCTCCCGAGATGGGGCAGATCGCCGGACGTGCCGGCCGCCACCTTTCTGACGGCACCTTCGGCTCGACGGGTCGTTGCCCCGCCTTCGAGCCCGAGATGGTCGAGGCGTTGGAGAGCCACAGTTTCGAGCCGTTGCGCGTCCTGCAATGGCGCAACCCCGACCTCGAATTCGGTTCGCTCAAGGCCCTCCAGGAAAGTCTCGACGAGCATCCGCGCGAGAAGGGCTTGACCCGTGCCCCCATGGGCGAGGACCAGTCTGCCCTGGAGATCCTCATGCGCGAGGAGGACATCCGCGATCTCGCGCAGGGGCGGGCCGCGGTGCAGCGCCTATGGGACACCTGCGGCGTGCCGGATTACCGCAAGGTCCACCCCCAAACCCACGCCGACCTCGTCGCCCAACTCTACCGCTTCCTGATGAGGGGGATGGCCGGACGCATCCCCGACGACTGGTTCGCCAAGCACGTGGCGATGATCGACCGCGTCGACGGCGACATCGACGCGCTCTCTCAGAGGATCGCGCAAGGGAGGACCTGGACCTTCGTGGCGAATAGGCCTGACTGGCTTCGCGATCCCCTGCATTGGCAGGGCGAGACGCGTCGGGTAGAGGACAGGCTGTCCGACGCCCTGCACGAACGCCTCGCGAGCCGTTTCGTCGACAGGCGCACCAGCGTCCTGATGCGGCGCCTCAGAGAGAATACGATGTTGGAAGCTGAGATCACCGCCGGCGGCGACGTCACCGTCGAGGGGCAGCATGTCGGCCACCTCCACGGCTTCCGGTTCGTTCCGGACCCTGGTGCCGAGGGCCATGAGGCCAAGACCCTGCGCAGCGCCGCCGAGAAAGCGCTCGGGGGCGAGATCGAGGCACGGGCCGAGCGGTTCGCTACGGCGGCGGATTCGGCGATCGTGCTTTCGCATGACGGCATCATCCGCTGGACCGGCGATCCCGTCGCCAAGCTCGCACCCGGCGACAAGCTGTTCGAGCCGCATGTCCGCCTGGTCGCCGACGAGCACCTCACCGGTCCTGCCCGCGACAAGGTCGAGGGCCGCCTCACCGCCTGGCTCAAGGCCTATGTCGTTCGCCTGCTCGGGCCGCTGATGGAGATCGAGACGGCGGCGGATCTCGTCGGCCTGTCGAAGGGCATCGGCTACCAGGTGGTCGAGGCGCTCGGCGTGCTGGAGCGGTCCAAGGTCATGCACGAGATGCGGAGCCTCGACCAGGAGGGCCGCGGCGCCCTCAGGCGCCATGGGGTACGGTTCGGTGCCTATCACATCTTCCTGCCGGCGCTCCTGAAGCCGGCGCCGCGCACTCTGGCGGCACAGCTCTGGGCGCTGAAGAATGGCGGTCTCGACCAGCGCGGACTCGACGAGATCGCGCATCTCGCAGGCTCAGGCCGCACGTCGATCAAGGTCGATCAGGAGATCGCGAAGGGCCTGTATCGGGCTGCCGGCTTCCGGGTCTGCGGCGAGCGCGCCGTGCGCGTCGACATCCTGGAGCGCCTCGCCGACCTGATCCGCCCTGCGATCGCCTACCGTCCGGGCACCACGGCCGGTGATCCGCCACCGGGCACGGCCGATGACGACACCTTTGTGCCGACGGTCGGGATGACCTCTCTCGTCGGCTGTTCGGGCGAGGATTTCGCCTCGATCCTGAAATCGCTCGGCTACGCGCCGGAGAGCCGACCAGGCGCTGCGATCACGGTCCCGCTGATCCCGGCGGCGGCGACAAAGCCGATTGTGCCGGTGGCTGCGGCAAGCTCGGACGAAACAAGTGTTGTGAGTGAAACCGTTGGCGATGAGAGCGGAACGGAAGCCGTCCTCGACGAGACCGCCGGTCCTTTGGAAGATTCCATCCCCTCGACGAAAGAGGCTGGCGCAGAGATCGAATCCGGGTCGACGGAGGACTCGGTTCTCCCCGAGGACGTTCAAACCCCTGCGGACGAGCCGGTGGCTGTGGGCCTCGAAATCGAGGAGCGTGAACCTGAGGCGCATGAAGGCGAAGCCGTCGAGGCCGTGCCTGCAGAGCCGGACATTGCCGAACCGGAGATGGCCCAACCGGTAGCGGACGCCGCAGCTCTCGCCGAGGCCGTCGAGGAGCCTGTTGCAGCAACCGAGGCCGAGGTTGCGGAAGCCGCGTCCACCGACGCATCCGCAGCCGAGGAGGTCATCACCACCGAAGTCTGGCGGCTTCAGCGTCAGGCGCGCAACGCCAATCCACGCCAGAACCGGCCGCGCAGCGGACGCGACGGAGCTCCAGGTGCTCGCGGAGCCGGCGGCCGTCAGGACGATCGCGGCCAACAGGATCGGCGGCCCGCGGCTGCAAGTGCCGGCGATGGCCGCCGCAATCGGACGGCCGAGGGAGCCTCGCGGCCTCAGGGCTCCGAAGCCCGGCCGGAAGGCGGACGTCCGCCCCGCCGCGAGCGGTTCGAGCCCGGCCGCAACCGTCCGGAACGTCGTGACGAGGCGCGAGGTGCTACCCGCGAGGATCAACGTCCGCCGCGCCGGGAGCGCGCGCCCGATCCGGATTCGCCTTTCGCCAAGCTCGCCGCGCTGAAGGCCCAACTCGAGGCCGACGGCGGGAAGCGCTGAGGCAGATCATTACGACGGACCTCGATGAAGGATGACCGGCAGCGTATCGACAAGTGGCTCTGGTTCGCGCGGTTCGCCAAATCGCGCTCCCTTGCCGCGCGCCTCGTCACCGATGGCTTCGTCCGGCTCAATGGCGTTCGGATCGAGAGCGCGGCGAAGGCCATCGCCTGCGGCGACGTGCTGACGGTGGCGGCGCTACACGGCACCGCAACCGTGCGAGTGCTTGACCTTGGCGAAAGGCGCGGACCGGCTGCCGAAGCGCGGCTGCTCTACGAGGACCTGTCGCCTTCTTCCCCCGACTGAGGGGTAGGTGGCGGCTAGCACCTCGGTGCTTGTCACGACGATTTGCAGGGTCTAGAGCCCTGCCGTCTATGGGCGTGGGTCGAGTAAGGCCTTCACCTTGGACTTTAACCGCCAGGAAAGATGACTGGCGCACCATCCCGCCCGGGCTGCTGTGCACAACCCTATCACGCGCGATATGCCGGCTCCGGACCACCGGATCGAGGACTGAAGGCTCAATGACCTACGTCGTCACCGAGAACTGCATCAAGTGCAAGTACATGGACTGCGTCGAGGTGTGTCCGGTCGACTGCTTCTATGAAGGCGAGAACATGCTCGTCATTCATCCTGACGAGTGCATCGATTGCGGCGTCTGCGAGCCGGAATGCCCTGCCGAGGCGATCAAGCCCGACACCGAGCCGAGCCTCGAGAACTGGCTCAAGGTGAATGCGGATTACGCCAAGAGCTGGCCGAACATCACGCAGAAGAAAGACGCTCCCGCCGACGCGAAGGAATGGGACGGCGTCTCCGGTAAGTTTGAGGCGCATTTCTCCGCCAATCCCGGTACCGGTGATTAAGCCGGGACCGGCCGGGTCAGCGCCTCATAGCGGCATCCGGCGTTTCTCGAAAATCGTGCAGAAGCTTGGCTTAGCCGGGGAAGAGATTGCGGGTTTACGGCCGCAATCCTTTGATTCATGTGCCTGTTTGTGGTACACAGAGCGCCTGCCGTCGTTCTAGCCTGACGTGCCCTTCCTATCCCTGCTGGTGGTTCCCAGTTTTGTTTGGGAAAGAGTTCGGCATGTAACCGATCGTTGAAGGCGTATCCTGCCCTTCGCGGTTGCGTAGTCACGGTCATAGGGCAACGGCAAGCCTGGGAACCGATGGTTTTGGCGTGATGATCACGTTGCGAGCCGGCGGACAGGGGCTGAAGCCGGGTAACCCACCCCGGGCGACATGGTTGAGCACGGGTTTGAACCCGCGCGATGTTCTGGAGGCGCTTCTCGCATGACCACAGCTAAGAAGACGACGGCTGGCCGCCAAGGTTTCAAGACCGGGGAAGCGATTGTTTATCCCGCCCATGGTGTAGGTCGCATCACGGCGATCGAGGAGCAGGAAATCGCTGGCTACAAGCTCGAGCTGTTCGTCGTGTCGTTCGAGAAGGACAAGATGGTTCTGCGAGTGCCGACCGCCAAGGCCAACAGCGTCGGCATGCGCAAGCTCGCCGAGCCGGAACTGGTGAAGAAGGCTCTCGACGTGCTGACCGGCCGCGCGCGCATCAAGCGCACGATGTGGTCGCGCCGCGCTCAGGAGTACGAGGCCAAGATCAATTCTGGTGACCTCCTCTCGGTGACGGAAGTCGTGCGTGACCTGTTCCGCTCTGAGGCTCAGCCCGAGCAGTCCTACAGCGAGCGCCAGCTCTACGAAGCTGCCCTCGATCGGATCGTGCGAGAGATCTCGGCCGTGAATCGCGTGACCGAGACCGAAGCTCTCAAGCTCATCGAGCAGAGCCTCGCGAAGTCGCCGCGCCGCGCCAAGGGTGACGTCGAACCCGAGGGCGACGATCTGCAGGAAGAAGCCGCCTGAGGCACGTCCTCTCGCTTATGATGAGATCACAGGGCCCGGTGCGTCAGCGCCGGGCCTTTTTCGTGCTGCCGCGGCATCCTGACCCGCCTCTCGTCGAAGCGGAACCATGTTTCACTGCTCCCGTTGTCGGTTGCCTGACAAAGGTTTTGCAGCCGCTCCGTTGGCGCGCTTGGCCCTTGCAGTGGAAGCGCTCGGTTCACAGAGGCGGAGGCAGGGATGGCGGATATCGCGGGTATTCGGCGCCAGTTCATTCGCACGGCGATGGAAGCCCCCTTCCTTGCCCGTGACGAGGAGCGAGGGCTCGCAGTGGCGTGGAAGGACAGCCGCAACGAGCAGGCGCTTCATCGGCTTATCTCGGCCCACATGCGCCTCGTCATCGCCATCGCCGGCCGGTTCCGCCATTACGGATTGCCCATGGCCGACCTCGTTCAGGAAGGTCATGTGGGGTTGATGGAAGCGGCGGCTCGGTTCGAGCCGGAGCGCGAGGTGCGCTTCTCCACCTACGCGACATGGTGGATCCGCGCCTCGATCCAGGACTACATCCTGCGCAATTGGTCCATCGTGCGTGGCGGAACGAGTTCGGCGCAAAAGGCGCTGTTCTTCAATCTGCGCCGCCTACGCGCCCGGCTGATGCAATCGACCGAAGAGCATGTGGGCGACGAGATCCATCGCCGCATCGCGACCGCAATCGGGGTGTCGCGCGAGGATGTGGCGCTCATGGATGCGCGGCTGTCCGGCCCGGACATGTCGCTCAACGCTCCGGTCGGTGACGAGAGCGAGGCTTCCTCGGAACGGATGGATTTCCTCGTCGACGGCGCCGAACTGCCTGACGAGACTGTCTCGGCCTCGGTGGATGGAGAGCGGCGCCTGACCTGGCTGAACGAGGCGCTCGCAGTGCTCTCCGAGCGGGAGTTGCGGATCCTCAAGGAGCGGCGCCTCGCCGAGGATCAGGCGACGCTTGAGGCCCTTGGACAAAGGCTCGGTATTTCCAAGGAGCGCGTACGACAGATCGAGAACCGGGCACTCGAGAAGCTCCGTCGCGCCCTTGCCGAGCGCTTTCCTCAGACGGGCGGCAACATCTACGCGTGACGAGAATAGATCGAGGCCGGCCTGAACGTTCGACACACTGTGCCACGCCGATACCCATTGGATTCGTGCCGAGGCGATTTTACCACACTTAACATCCCGACAAGCGAGAGCGGACTTTTGGTCTCGCCGTCAGGTTGAAAACCAATCAAGGTCAACGCCGGAGATTCTGATCACCCGGTATTGCCAAGATGTCCAGGACGATTTGCTTGCTCGCGGCAGGCGTATTCCTAATTCTGTTTATTCTTCCAATCATCCGCTCGATGCGTTGCGACTGGGACGTCGTGAGTTTTCTCGGCTTCGGTTATGCCTCGGTCGCTGCAGCGGAAGTGGCATTTCTGGCCTGGATATTCCTATCCGCGGCCACCGGTACGGTGATTTCACGTGGAAGCTCCCGGAGCGGATCGCGTTCGATGTAGGTCCGGCCGGCGATGACGGAAGCTCATAGCGAGGTTTGGTGTGCCGGCCTCGCTACAGACCCAGACTGCAACCATGAAAGAGGTGTCGCGTGCTTCGCCCTCCTCTCTTCCGATGAGCGAGAGCGGGCCGACCGCTTTCTCAGGCGCGAGGATCGCGACCGCTTCGTCGTGAGCCATGCTGCCTTTCGTTTCGTCCTTGGCCGCGCACTCGACGTCGATCCGAAAGCGCTGCGCTTTGAAACCGGAACGACCGGCAAGCCGGAATTGGCCGGACCCGAGCGGGGTCGCCTCCATATCAACCTGTCGCATTCGGGCGATCAGGCACTCGTCGGCTTCTCAAGGATAGGTAGGATCGGCGTCGACATCGAGATGGTGCGCTCGATCCCGGATGCGCTGCGCATCGCACGGCATCACTTCGCGCCGGAAGAGGTCCGAGACCTCGAACGCCACAATGCCGATACGCTCCTTGACGCATTCATGGGACTTTGGACCCGTAAGGAAGCGTTTGCGAAGGCGTGCGGTCTCGGCCTTTCCCTGCCGCTCGACAGCTTCGTGGTCACCGTCCCCCCGCATCGTGCCGAGGTGCTGAGCATTGGCGGCGACAAGACTGCAGCGCGCGGCTGGAGTCTTCACGGCCTCACGCCCTTTCCCGGCTATGTCGGTGCTGTCGCCATCGAAGGCTGGAGGGTACCGATGAGCGTCACATCGCTCCTGCCAGGTTGGCCGGAGGAACTGAACCTTCCGGGCCGGCTTGCACGAACCGAGGACGAGGGCCGAACGATCGCTTGCGGCAGGGGACGCGGGTCGCTATAGCTCCGGCGCCGGCTTTTGCGCCGGCTGTCGGAGTGTAGCGCAGTCTGGTAGCGCACCACGTTCGGGACGTGGGGGTCGTAGGTTCGAATCCTATCACTCCGACCAATTTCCCGCCCTGATCCATCGCCCTTTTGTGTCTTGGCCTTAGCGGCCCCGATTGAGGTCCTCGACAGGCGGAAAGCTTGCAAGCGGTGCGACAGGCTGGCGACGTGGAGAAGTTCGACGAGGCGTCGCACGGCATCGCCGGCTGGCCCTTCGGAGACTTCCACAAAGCGCCCCCGCTTCCGCAGAACCTTCCGAACGGCAATCGGTGGCCTCTGATTCTGGTCGTCGTGACGGGATCAGCATCGGAACGAGGCGATGCCGCGACACTCGCTTCGGTGGAGCGTCAGGATTATCCGAATCTTCGAAGTCATCGGGTAGAATCCGGCTGTCTCCGCATCGCAGATGTGCTGGAATACGAAGGCGCGGAGTTCTTCTTCGTCATTCGGTCCGGCGATCTTCTCGCTCCCGGCGCGCTCGCTGCCCTTGCTCTCCATGCGGCGCTGATGGGCGCTGACGTCGTGGCCGGCTTGCGCGTCCTGTTCGATCGAGGCGTGCTTGCGGTCGATGCCTCGGCGCAATCGCCGGGCCGGATGAGACCTGCACGCGCTCTTCTGGCTTCCGACATCGATCTTGCGGTTGGTGGCGACTGTCTCTGGAAGAGGGCGGCTGTCGTCGAGGCAGGCGGCAAGGGCATCGAGGCCACCGATCCGATGACGGATCTCTGGAATCGGCTGTCCGAGCAAGGAGCCGAGTTCGCCCGCATCGGACGGCCTGTCCTGCTTCAGCGTTATCCGCGCGGCTCGCTGCCGTCCGCGTATGGGAGCCGGTCGATCGTAGCCCTCACGGATACGGGTTACACCGCAGGTGCCGGCATCGCTCATCGGCGCCTTGCCGAGGCCCTTGGCCTCGCCCACCATCGCCTGACACATGTGGAGTTGAGGTCTGAATCGCCTGCAGCAGCGGCGGAGTGGACCAATTCGTTCCCGAAGACCGAGGCCGCTATCGCTGCAGGCGGTCACGACCTCGTTCTGGCGGGCAATCTCCATGGTGCGACCCGGAGTAACGACATTCTGGGGCGTCTCGGTGCCTCCCTGCCCGTGGCGGCTGTTCTTCACGACCTCTTCCCCCTTACGGGCCGCTGCGCCTTTCCGCAGAGCTGCGCGCTGATCGCCTCGGGATGCGACGCGCGGTGCCCCACCCCCGATCATTACCCACAGCTTCCGCCGACCCGCATCGCTGAGGTCTATGCCCGCAAGCGCGCCGTGCTCGAGGCCCCTGGCGGCCCGATGCTGCTGGCCAATTCGGCCTGGACCGCAATGGCGGCCCGGCACCTTGCCGGAAACGATGCCGGCGTTTTCGAGATGGACCTCGCCTTCCCGACGGGCGTGTTTCGTCCGGAAAGCAAGGCTGTGCTTCGCCAGAGGCTGGGACTGCCGGAAGACGACGTGATCGTGATGTTCGGCGCTGTCATCGTCGACGCGCCGGGAAAGGGCTTTGCCGACCTGTCGGTGGCTCTGAAGGCCATAGCCAGGCCCGGTATCCGCTTCGTGGCAGCCGGACGGCTCGACGACCCATCCGTCTTCGGCCTGCCGGACCTGATCGCGACGGGGCCGATCGGGGACGAGGCCCGCCTGGCCGAATGGTATGGCGCCTGCGACATCTACATCACCGCCAGCCAGACCGAGACTTTGGGGCAGACGCCGGTGGAGGCGGGCTTATGCGGTACGCCGACCGTCGCATATCGCTCCTGCGGATTGACCACGGCCGTCATCGACGGCGTATCGGGATTGTTGACGCCCGTGCGGGCATCAGACCTCGTGAGCAGTATCGAACGCCTGATCGCAGACCCGGAACTTCGCCGCAATCTCGGCGCCTGGGGCCGCATCGCCTTGGAGAACCGCAACAGCTACGCTGCTGCTGCCCTCAGGATGCACGATATCCTGGAGGTCTGGCTCGGACCCCTTCCCGGTACTGCAGGGGCAAGAATTCGGTTCTCCCCCGATCTCATGAGATACTTTGCGTTCTCTGCCGATCGCTACGAGGGAAACGCAGCAACGCTGCAGGTATCGTCCCATCCTGCGCTGCGGCGCCTGAGGCGCGTCAAGCACAGGCTGATGGGGCGAGGTCAGCCATTCTGGCTCAGGAGGCTCATCTACCTTGCGAGCCTCCTGAGCCGCCTTCGGACCGGATCTTCCTGATGCGCGAGACACCGGCGACGCGGCGGATCTTCATCGACCAGACTCATCTACGCGGCCACGTCACCGGCATCGAGCGGGTGGCGATGGATCTCGTGGCCTCGCCGGCCCTGCGATCGCATTCCGTCCGGGAGGTCACCAGTTCCGGCCTGATCAGCCTCGTCGCATGGCAGCAGGTCGGGTTGCCGGCTCTCGGGCTCGCTCACCGGTCCGCCCTCATCGTCTTTCCCGGGTTCCCTCCGGCTCCCCTCTCGCTCGCTCTCGGCAGTCGCTGCCTTGCCTATATCCACGACCTCTTCCTGCTGACGCGGCCGCGGGAGCTGAACTGGAAGAGCCGCCTCTACATGGCGCCGAGCTTCGCCCTGGCGGTACGGTTCGGCCGGCGCTTCTTCGTCAACTCATGTACGACCGGCAAGGCCCTTCGGACCCGGTGCCGGCGCGATGCCCTCGTGGCGCTGCTTCGCCCTCCGGTCCGCGACGTGTTCGGGCTCTCGGACCTCTCAGGGCCGGCCGAGTACCGTGACGGCGAACCCGTTCGGCTTCTTGCCATCGGGACGATCGAGCCGCGCAAGGATTACGGAGCGGCCATCGCTATCGCGGCGGCCCTCAACGCCGGCGGCATCCGGACAGAGTTGCACATCGTCGGCCGAACGGGATGGGGCGAGCACGCCTTCCTCGCCGAACCGCCGCCATTCCTCACCCTGCACGGGTACCTCGACGAAGCCGCGCTGAGGACCCTGGCCGGACGTTGTCACCTCCTCATTTCCACGTCGCGGGCCGAGGGCCTCGGCTTGCCGCTGCTCGAAGTTCAGCATGGCGGCCTGCCGGTGGTGGCTCCCGCGGGCGAGGTCTTCGACGAGGTGCTCGGGGAGTCCGGGTTGTTCATCACCCCCGGCGAGCCTGCCGCCGCGGCAGCGACGCTGGCGACAGCGCTTCGATCCGGCCGGACGCGCGAGATGGCGAGCCGGGCCCGTCCGAACGTTGCGCGTTGGAACGCTCTTGCTCGTGCGGATTCAGGGCGCTTCCAGGCCTTCCTCGCCCAAGGGATCGACGCCTACCGGGACGACCCGGCGGGAGTGGTCGCACCCTCCTGAGCCAGCGGGCCGAATTGCTCACCGTTCACAGCTAACTCGGCAAAGTCGGTCTACTCGGTAACGTGCCGCGTTGACGGGCCCGCAACGATCCCGACTCGTTAGAGGCGCGCTCGCGGCTCTCATCGGTGCCGCAGCGCCGTTCTGCGCTGGCATGCGGGATGCGGAAGGACCTTCGCCCTCGGCCTTTGCAGGGCATCGTGGTTCAGAATGGGACAGTCCCGTTCCAAGACGTCACGATCAGGATGACCGTGCGGCGGACGGTTCAGGGAACGCAACAGATGTTTGAGTTCGGGACCAACATCAGAGGTGAACCGGTGCAGGTGGTGGCAGAGGATCGAAGCCTCGATGCCAAGACCGTCTTTCGGCGCCTGAGGCAGGGTTTCGGCTTCATCGTCCTCGGCGTTCTGTTCATGGTCACCATGGCGGTGGCGACCCTGACGATGCTGCCCCCTCGCTATACGTCGAGCATCCAAATCCTCGTCGACCCGGCCGACCTGCGTGTCCTCGACAACGACATCAGCAGCCGGACGCCTCAGGCCGATAGCGGCGTGTCCCTGGCGGAGAGTCAGGTCCGCGTGATCCAGTCGGACAACGTCCTGCGGCGCGTCGTGCGCAAGCTCGACCTCGCCGCGGATGACGAGTTCCTACGTCCACCCTCCTCCAGCCCCCTGATCAATGGGGTGAAGCAGGTGCTGGGGATGGAGGCGCCCCTGGCGGGGCGAGACCCAGTGAACCTTGCCCTCGATTCCCTCAAGCTGAAGACCACGGTGCGGCGTCCCGAGCGCACCTTCGTGATCGACGTCACCGTCGAAACCACTGTTCCTGAGAAGTCGGCCACAATCGCCAATACGATCGGCGAGGCCTTCTTCGCGGAAGAGGCGGCGGCGCGGACCGAGGTCGCCCGCCGCGCATCGGAATCCTTGAGCGGTCGTCTCGCCGCCCTTCGGCAGGGTGTCGAGGACGCGGAACGGAAGGTCGTCCGCTATCGCCAGGACAACAAGCTCGTGAGCACCAGTGGCCGGCTTCTTTCCGACCAGCAGCTCGGTGACCTCAACCAGCAGCTCGTCACCGCCTCGATCCGCGCCGCCGAGGCCCGCCAGCGCCTCGATCAGGCCAAGCGCATGAGGGCCGGCGAGGCAGGGACGTCGCTGCCAGAGATGCTCCAATCCCTCGAGATGCAGAACCTCCGCCAGCAATACGCTACGCTGTCGCGTAACACCGCCGAGCTCGCCACGCGGCTGGGCGAGCGCCATCCCGCGATGGCCGAGCAATACGCGCAGCAGCGCGACCTTCAGCGCCTGATCCAGCGCGAGAAGGAGCGGATCATCGACACGTCCCAGAAGGACTACGACCGGGCAGCGGCCAGCGAAGCCACGATCCGCAAGAGTCTGGAGGCGGCCAAGACCGAGACCGCGACCAACGACCGCGCCAATGTCGGCCTGCGCGAGCTGGAGCGAGAACTCGAATCCCGCAAGGCGGTCTACGAGACCTTCCTGCGACGGTCCGGCGAGACGAAGGAGCAGGAGCGGCTCAACAACGCGAATGTCCGCATCATCTCATCAGCGACGCCGGCGCGCGTACGCAGTTGGCCGCCTTCCCCCAAGATCATTCTGCCGATAGCTCTGGCCATCGGTGCGGCTCTCGGCGCCGGCATCGCGCTCCTTCTCGGCGCAGGTCGAGACCGTCGGCGGTCGAGGCACGGAAACGTCGCTCGGAGCCGAAGCTTCCGAGCCGTCGATGCGTGATACCTAGTTGCGATTGAACCTGGACGCGGGTGGGCCGCTTGTTGGAAATGGGTAATACCAGCCGATGTCACGTTGGACCGATGCATGCATGTCCTCGCAGCGTGATGTTGCCATCGTCTCCTGGACGAAGGCGGTTGTTCGGCTCCGTGGAGATGCTGTGACTGTCAGTACGAATTCCCTCGAAAGGGTCGCTGTAGGTATGCGGGGCGAAGGATCTGCATCGATCGCCCCTGTCGCCATGACGGGACCATCGCCATGGGCGTGACCCTTTTCGGTCTTGAATTCGCGTCGGGCAGTGCCGCCGACATCCTCGCCACGGCCGGCATGACAGCCGCGGGCCGGCCGCGCCTCATCGTCACCGCCAACATGGATCATATCGTTAGCCTTTCCGAGAACGCGGCCTTTCGGCATGCCTATTCGGGCGCTGTGGCTCGAACACTCGACGGCATGCCGCTGGTCTGGCTCGCTCGCTTGAAGGGACACAAACAGGCTCACCGCGTCACCGGGCACGACATCTTGGCAGCGGTTTTGGCGAGTCCTTGGACGGAAGACCGTCGGGTCTTTCTCGTCTGTTCTGACGATCGCGTCGGAGACGCCGCTACCGAGCGGCTGCACCGAGCCGGGGCTGAGCCAGGATCGGTCGCGTTTGCGGTCCCTCCGCTCGGGTTCGAGCGGGACGCTGCCTATTCCTCATGGCTCGCGGCGGAGGTGAAGGCTCACGGGTCGACGCTCGTCATCATGGCGGTCGGAGCGCCGAAATCCGAGATTTGGGTCGATCAGCAGGGTGCTGCGATGGGTGCGCCGATCGTGGCGGCCGTCGGCGACGCATTGAGCGTGGCGGCGGGCCTACAGCCCCGCGCGCCGGTGTTCATGCAGCGGAACGGCCTCGAATGGCTGTTCCGGTTCGTGCAGAATCCGAAACGATTGTTCCACCGTTATTTTGTCCGTTCATGGCGGTTCCTCGCCCTGATCGGTACGGAACTGTCGGATGGACGAGGCGATCCTCCACCGACGCGCCGGAGCACGGCCGAGGAAGCAGCCTCGAAGATCTGAAGCGACAGACCTCCTCCGCTCATGCGAACGGCCGCACCGACCCACTGACTGAGCGTCAGAAGAGTTCGGGATGCCGGAGCCTGAGGGCAAGGAGCAGCGTGAGCGTCTTCATATCGGTGAGTTCTCCGGCATCGCTCATAGCCGCCAGCGTCGCGAGCTCGATCTCACGGACGATGATGTTCTCCTGCTCCTCGGCGAGCCCGCCACCACTACCGTGACGATCCTTGGCGCGGTAAGGCCCGAGGTAGAGGTCCATCTGCTCGGTGGAGATACCGGGCATGCTCCAGACGGTGCCGACATGTTCGAGGGCGCCGAGCGTCACACCCACCTCCTCACTCGCTTCCCGCTTCGCCCCCTCTTCCGGGTCGTTCTCGTCGAGCAGGCCTGCAGGCACCTCGATCAAGGACGTGATGCCCGAGGCGAGGAAAGCAGGCGGCCGGAACTGCTCGACGAGAAGAGCGACTTTGCGATCCGGGTCGTAGGGCAGGACGGCGACGGCGCGGCCATGATCCTCGATCTCGCGCTTGATGCGGCTTCCATCCGCCAGCGTGATGTCCGCGACGAGGAACCGGCTCCATCCGTCGTGAACGATGCGCGTGCCGCCAATCGTTGGTGCCATCCTGTCCCTCTCTCGTCCTGCATGCGGTGAAGCGTCGATAGTCAGGACGTTCTGCGCATCCCGGGTCGATACCAACCAAGATAGCGCATGAATGAGGCCGACCGACCGAAGGACCTTCGAGCGCCGGCTAGGGACCGACTGGATCGTGACGTCGAATGGTGAAACGTAGAGCGGCCCCTGCCCTCTCCTGATCTTCCAGGTGATCGCCTTCCTCAAGCACGAGATGGGGAATATCGATCGCTGCCAGTGGATCGGTGCAAGTGACGGTGATGGTGGCACCAGGGGTGAGCGACCGCAGGGCACGGCGCGTGCGAAGGACCGGAAGCGGACACTTCAGGCCCGTGAGATCCAGCTCCAGACGATGTCCCGAATCGGTCATCTCACGCACTCCATCACGTCATGCGAAAGCCCCGCCCTCGATGTTCGAGGACGGGGCTTCATCGGTAGAGTTGGACCTGGTCAGACGGCCCGCTCGAGGCCGTAATGCTCAGTAGCCGTAGTAACCGTAGCCGTGGGACGGATAGCCATAGCCGTAGACCGGACGGGCGTATCCGTAACCGTAGGCAGGTCGGGCATAGCCGTACCCGTAGGCCGGACGGGCATAGCCGTAATCGTAGTAGCCGTAGCGAGGTGCGGCGCTCGCGGCGAGGGCGCCGCCGATGATGCCGAGGGCCGCACCGGCCGCCAGGGCACCGCCGACGCCGACGCCGCGACGGCCGTAACCGCGGCCATAGCCCCCGCCATAGTAACCGCCGCGATAACGAACCTCTTCGACGTGACCAGCCTGGCCGGCGATCTGCGCTGACGTCACCGCTGCGAGCGGAGCCGCCTGAGCCGGGGTGAACGAGCCGGCCATCATGCCGATGGCGGTCGTTCCGGCGAGGGCGGCGGTCAGGATGCGCGACATAGGGAAACCTCCATCTCGATAATGAGCCTAAAAGATCACTGACAAGATGAACCGTAACCGAACGCCTGAGTTCCTTGCGTGCGCGCGAACACCGCGGAACCGGCGCTCTTCCGGTCGGGTTAAAATGCGCAGGTCTCGAAGGCGGGCTCTACCGAACGGTGCCACTCGCTCTCGAACTTGGCGAGCCGCTCCTCCGCCAGCGAACGGCCGGCTGCGACGATTGCTTCGAGCGGTTGAAGGTAGATCGCCTCGTCACGTCCGTTGCCATCTCGCCGTGCGCGGGCAGTCAGCCCGCGGCGCGCGATGGCGAGAGCCTCGGCCGCCACGGCACCGACACTCCGTCCTCCGATGCTGGCCGCGAGCCCGAGACGCGGCGCGGTTGCGCGCAGGGATTCGCGATCGGCTGCGCTCCATTCCTTAACAAGGTCGCTGCCGTCGGAGAGCGCGCGGGCATCGTACAGAAGGCCTACCCAGAAAGCGGCCTGCGCGGCGATCATCGCCGGACCGCCGACATCGGCCCCACGCATCTCGATGAAGCGCTTCAGCCTCACCTCCGGAAAGGCGGTGGAGGCGTGGTTCGCCCAGTCGGAGACGGTGGCGTACTCGCCCGGCATGGCCGCCAAGCGGCCGGCCATGAGATCGCGGAACGAGGCACCGGAGACATCGTGATAAGTCTCGCCGCGCTTCACGAAATACATCGGCATGTCGAGGAGCCAGTCGACGTAAGTTTCGTAACCGAACCCCTCAGTGAAGGCCTGCGGCAGCATGCCAGTACGGTCCGGATCGGTGTGACGCCAGATTTCCGAGCGGCGCGACAGATAGCCGTTCGGGCGGCCATCCGTGAAGGGGGAGTTCGCGAAGAGGGCGGTCGCCACAGGCTGGAGCGCGAGCGCAACCCGCATCTTGGCGGCCATGTCGGCCTCCGAGCAGAAGTCGAGGTTGACCTGAACGGTGGCGGTCCTGAGCATCATGTCGAGGCCGAGAGTGCCGACCTTCGGCATGTAGGCCGCCATGATCCGGTAGCGACTTTTCGGCATGATCGGCGTCTGATCGCGGGTCCATTTCGGACTCATGCCGAGATCGAGGAAACCGATGCCGAGGGGTTTCGCTACGGCCGCAGCAGCCTCCAAATGGGTGTTCAGTTCCGCGAGCGTGTGGTGAACGTCGGGCAGCGGCGCCCCCGACAGCTCGAACTGCCCGCCCGGTTCGAGGGAGATCGCCCCGCCCTCGGCACCGGCGAGGCCGATGATATGCCCTGCATCCTCGATACCCTCCCAGCCGGTGCGCTCCTTGAGCCCTTCGAGGAGGGCGCGGATGCCGTTCTCGCCCTCGTAGGGGACGGGCCTGTTGCCGTCACGGTAGAACGGGATCTTCTCGTGCTCGGTGCCGATGGAGAAGCGCGAACCCGGCTTCTCGCCGGCCGCGAACCAGGCGATCAACTCCGCACGCGTTGTGAGCGGCGTGGTGTCGGACGTGTCGCGCGCCATGCGCTGCCTCGCGGTGAAGGAAGGGCCGTCCTCCGGTCAAGAGGCATGCCGTAAGGCGGGGCAAGCATGCCCCTTGGGTTGATGTCGCCTCCTTAGTCCAGCCGACAAGGTCGAACAACGCGCCGCGACGTCAACGTGTGTCCCCCAGCACCGACTGCACGAGGGCAAGTGCGACGACGGCAGCGGTATCGGCGCGGAGGATGCGAGGTCCGAGAGAGAGGGCGACCGTGTTCGGGCGCTCGAGGATGAGGGCGCGCTCTTCCGCCGCGAACCCGCCCTCAGGTCCGATAAGCACGGCGAGGGGCGGCGGAGCACCCGGATCCGCAGCTTGCTTGAGAGCCTCAATGGGGTCCGATACGGCGGCATCCTCGTCGCAGAACACGAGCAGTCTTTCCAGAGAGAGATCGGCCAAGGCCGCAGGCAGACGTGCCGGCTGCGGCAGATCGGGGATGGCGAGGATGCCGCATTGCTCGGCAGCCTCGATGGCGTTCGCCCGCAGCCTCTCGGTGTTCAACTTCTCGCCCTGCGTATAGCGCGTGAAAACCGGCCGGATGGTGCCAGCCCCCATTTCCACCGCCTTCTGGGCCAAGTAGTCCAGCCTGGCGCTCTTGAGCGGAGCGAACAGGTAGTGGAGGTCGGCCTTGCCTGGCTGCGGCCGAGTCCGCTCGAGCAACGTCAACTCTGCGCTCTTTCGCCCGGTCTGGCCGATTGCGGCGCGCCATTCGCCGTCCCGGCCGTTGAAGACCAGAACGGGATCCTGGGGCCCGCGGCGCAGGACGTTGAGGAGATAGTTCGCCTGTGCCCTGTCGAGGGGGAGGATCGCCCCGGCCAGCAACGGCGAATCAATGTAGAGGCGTGGGGCGGTGAAGTCATAGGCTGCCATGCCGGCGTCGTCGCGTGAGGGTTCGAGCGTGTCAACGCTGCAGCGCATTGCTCCTCGCCGTCAGTATTGCAGAAATGCAACGGATCTCGGTTTTCTCATCGTTCCCCACATGGCAGCGTCGCCGATCCTTTGCGGTTCGAAAGACGCCACATTCCTATGCGGAAAGGTCAGCCATTCGGATTGCTGTCGCTGCCTGACGGGCGAACTCTCGATATCGAGGGCACCCGTGGCAGGTCCCGGTTGATGACGCCGGGATGGGATGGGTGAGAGGGAGCTCGGGAATGTCTTTGAATCGTATCGCGTTGGCGGTGTCCGCGTGTGTCGCCGGCATGGTGATTGCCGGCCCAGCCCTGGCGCAAAGTGTCGATTGCGGCGCGATCCAGAAGACGCTTCAGGACCGCAAGGATCTCGTGGCCAAGGCCAACTCGGCATCGAACTCGAAGAATAAGATGACGCCGCAGGCCGCCTGCGCGCTCTTCGGCAAGCTCCAGTCGAACGGCACCGAGGGCGTCAAGTGGATCGCCGCCAACAAGGAGTGGTGCTCGATCCCGGATTCCTTCGCCGAGGGCTTCAAGGCCGACCACGTCAAGGTCGGTGGCATCAAGACCAAGGTCTGCGCCGTGGCCGCCCAGGCTTCCAAGATGGAATCCCAGGCCCGTGCCCAGGCGTCCAACGGCGGCGGCGGCCTGCTCGGCGGTCCTGGCCTCACCGGCAGCATGAAGATGCCTCAGGGCGCCCTCTGATCCGCATGACATCGACGCTGCTGCGGCCGTGCCAGAGCCGCTGATGGCCGATGGCAGGGTCGCCGATGCGGTGGCCGGTCATTGGGTGGACAGGTTGGCGCCGCGCGCGGCTCGGCCCTATCTGCGTCTCGCCAGGATCGACCGGCCGGTGGGCTGGTGGCTCCTGCTCCTGCCGTGCTGGTGGTCCTCGGCCCTCGCGGCGGTCGCGGCAGGGAGCCCCTATCCGGACCCCTGGCACCTTGCACTCTTCCTCGTTGGCGCCATCGCCATGCGGGGAGCCGGCTCGACCTTCAACGACATCGCCGACCGGGACATCGACGCGAAGGTCGAGCGCACGCGCGGCCGTCCCCTGCCCTCGGGACAGGTGAGGCCTCGCCACGCCGCGATCTTCCTCGTTGCGCAAGCCCTCGTCGGGTTTCTGGTGCTGATGCAGTTCAATGGCACGGCCATTGGCGTCGGCCTGGTTTCCCTGGTGCCGGTGGCGATCTATCCGTTCATGAAACGGGTCATGCCGATGCCGCAGCTCGTGCTCGGATTCGCCTTCGCTTGGGGGGCGTTGATGGGCTGGGCCGCTTTGTTCGGCCGTGTCGAGGTGCCTGCCCTGCTTCTCTATGCCGGCACGATCGCCTGGGTGATCGGATACGACACCATCTATGCGGTGCAGGACATCGAAGACGACGAGATCGCGGGCATTCGCTCCTCGGCCCGCTTCTTCGGGGCCATCGTCAGGCCTGCAGTGGGTCTCTTCTACGCTGCGGCGGCGCTCGGGATCGGTCTCGCCGCCTGGCTTTCGGGAACCGGCGTCATGGGATGGCTTGGGCTCGTGCTCTTTGCAGGGCATCTCTCAAGTCAGGTTCTGCGATTGCGGGAGAGGGATGGGCGCCGCGCCCTTGCCCTGTTCCGGTCTAACCGCGACGCGGGTCTGATCCTGTTCGCCGGTCTCGCCGCCGACGCGATATTGCAGGCCTGGCTTCGGGCCTAAGGACAGTTCAGGACAGTTCAGGACAGCGCGCCGCTGATGATCTCCGATTCGCCGCGATGGATCAGCGGCCGGACGGGCAATTGCCCTGTCTTGCGGCGGACGAGAAAGCGGGGACGCCTGTTGCTCAAGGATCCATGCCGCCGACGCTGACGGGTGGTTCCGAGAGAAACCGGCCCGATCTGGCGCGAGACGGTGGCAAGCTGCCCGTCCTCGCGGACGATCATCCGCGGCAGGCCCGACTTGGCGGCGACATCGCGCCAGATGGCGACGACGTCGTCCTCATGGAATGGCCCGAGCCTTCCAAGCGTCTGGCCCTCGGCATCGACGACGAGGAGCGCGAAGCAATCGTCACCGCAAGCCTCGGGATCGTCCCCAGCAAAGCTCAGGGCGATCCCGGCGGGGCTGCTGCTGCCGGGAATACGTCCGAACATAGGGAGACGGGATACGACGAGACCGGTGATGGAGGCAGATATGCCATCCTGGCCGATGACCTCATGCGCCTCAGTGAAAATGGTTGCTGAAGTCTTCATCGCGAAGGTTGCTTTCTAGCTTGCTAATGCACAGTCTCACTGCGCGTCATGACAAGCATATTTGGGTCAGATCTCCTTTAGACGCCTTAAGAGTGACAGTTAAGCGATCGTGGCTCCGATGAAAGCCATCGGAATGCTCAACGGTTCCTTGCCATGATCATCGAGAGGTGCGGCATCCCCACCGAAGCGCCGTCCTTGTGGCGTCCCTGGCCGCGCCCTACAACGCAATGGGCGACGGCTTGCGTCTCGCTCGGAGATTCGGTCTGCCTTGGAGCGGCCGGCCATCCCAAGCCGTACGGAGCCGTATGTCCGCCTCGCTTTCTTCCACTGCCGCGCGTGCCCTGCTCCCCGCTTTGCGCGAGACGATCCGCGAGGCGGCAGGCCTTGCATTGCCGTTCTTCCAGGCCGGAAGCCAAACGCGGGCGAGGGTCTGGTCGAAGGCGGGCGGCTCTCCGGTAACGGAGGCCGATGTTGCGGTGGACACCTTCCTAAAGGTGCGGCTCAGCAGCCTTCTGCCCGAGGCAGCTTGGCTCTCCGAGGAAACCGTCGACGACGCGGCACGGCTCGGCAACGATCTCGTCTGGATCGTCGATCCCATCGACGGCACACGCGCCTTCCTGTCAGGTCATCCGGATTGGTCGATCGCCGTCGCGCTGCTGATCGGCGGCGCGCCTGCCCTCGGATTCGTCCATGCGCCGGTAACAGATCGCTTCTACGAGGCCTCCGCGGGCGGTGGGGCAACGTGCAACGGCCAAGTCATTTCAGCTTCCCGGCAGACGGTGCTGGAAAGCGCTCGGGTCACCGGACCGAAGCCGATGATCGACCGCCTCGCGCGCGGTGGAACCAAAGCCGGTGCGAAACCGAGCTTCGTTCACGTCGACCGGGTTCCTTCCCTCGCCCTGCGCATCGCTCGCGTGGCCGAAGGTTCGATCGATATCGGACTTGTTTCGTCGGATGCGCGGGACTGGGATCTGGCCGCCGCAGATCTTCTCCTGCGGGAAGCTGGCGGGGTGGTCAGCGATCTCGATGGCCGAGCCACCGTCTACAATCGTACGGACCCTGTCCACGGCGAACTGGTTGCCGTCTCAGGCGGCATGAAAGATGCGGTGTTGGACGCTTTCTCGCGATAGCACCACCGAACCTGGCGATGACCCTGGAGGCAGTATCGAGCCCGCGTGCCTCCTTTGAACATGGAAAAGCCAGCGGCCTTCTCAGGTCCGCTGGCCATGCTCAGATCAGGCGCTCTCGCGAAGGGCGACGGCAGATGGGGCCAGTCCAAACCGCTCGGCGAGATGCCAACGCAGTTCGCGGGGAGAGTGATAGTTATAAGAGCTATCGATGAGGTCCGTCAGGTCGACGGAGTTGGTCTTGCTGTCACTGCAAAGACCGAAGGGCGCCTCGCGCAGGCGGGCCACCTTGAAGGTCGCCGCATCCGTGACAGGCGACCGGACGCCACAACGGCGCGTATATTCGAACAACATTCGAGTTTCGAGTACTTTCGTTCTTGATTGGGCCGTAGCGCAGTGGCCGGCCGATATGTTACTGATTGGCCTTGAGGTCGAGCGACCTTTCCGACGGATCTATTGTTTTGCCGTCCGGCAACATCCTCCCGCAAGAGAAGGTCGTCGGAAAGCGGAGACCGGTCTTGTATCCGGCGTGGCGACGCCGACCTAGCAGGTCGGTCGCGAGAGGACCTTAGGCCGCCTGGAGATTTCCAGCCGAGTCCTTGCCGCTGCGCTTGTCCGTCTGGATCTCGTAGGAGATCTTCTGGCCCTCGACGAGGTTGCGCATGCCAGCCCGCTCGACTGCGGAGATGTGAACGAACACATCCTTGCCGCCGTCATCCGGCTGGATGAAGCCGTAGCCCTTGGTCTCGTTGAACCACTTAACAGTGCCGGTATTCACGAATAAAACCTCGTATCGTTTACGTCCCGACAACGCTTGCCCATCACTGGACGATACGAAGCGGGTATTTTCAGTCTTGCGGAAACGAAAGGACCTGGACGTTGGCACCGATCGAGCACCGATCCCTCCCCTTTCCGCAAGCCACTACTTAGGCCCATGATGCGGCGGCAACAAGGCGCCTTAGCCGAGGGAATCGGCGCCGACGCCGCGAGATTGCGTGATAGATGGCGTCCCAGACCTGTGTTCTTTGACCCGGCGAGATCATATAAGGGTTCGACCCCAAACAGTTAGGCGATCCATGGCGGGTATCTCTGTTTCCCTTGAAGGTGCGAACATCCAGCTCTCTTTTCAGAAGGACGAGCAATCCACGGCCGTCGTGATGGATGCGCGAGCCGCTCGTGCGCTCGTCCGAGCGGTTGGCCAATTGCTTACGGCTATCGACGAACCCGACGACGGCGATCTGCCTGACGATCTCGCGGACGAGGATATCGCGATGCTGGAAGTCACCTCTTCCGCGATCGAAGTGGGAACCGATGAACGGGGGCAAGCTGTCGTCGCATTGCAGGCCGGAGCTCTGCCGCCGTTCCAGCTCCGGCTGACCGACGAAGAGGCCCGCCATGTCGCAACCAGTCTATCGGAAATACTGAGCGCCCCACGCGACGTTCGCGCGTCGCATGGGGATCATTGAGCAGACTTACAGTCTCACGCCGGGGTCGGTCGGCACGCCCGGGAGATAGTCAGGCTCGCTGCCTGGACCGCCGGGCTCGCCAATTCCGGGATCGTCGACAGGATAGGGCGAGCGCGGACCGGTCGGCCCGATGTCAGGCGTTTCGTCGGGTGGCGGCGGCATTGGAAGGTCGCCGGGAATGCCGCCGGGCAAGGGTTCGGGGATCGGTAGGCCTGGATTGGCCATGCAGAGCCTCCTGTTTCGGTTGTCGGGTATGCTCAACCAACCGGCGCCCCCAGACAGGGTTCCATCTGTGGTGCCCCACCCGCCTCAGCCGCGCGGCGCTCTCTCGCTGCCCGCCAGGACCTCGATCAGCATGGAGGATTGCAGCGGCCGATCGTATTCGTCGCGGACTCTCACCGTGATGCAGTGGGTGCCGGCCAGCAGCGTCTCTGGAAGACGCGCGGTCCAGATGTGGCTCGATGGTTCCGCCTTGACCCACGGTTTCCTGGTGTCGGGATAGCGAAGGAAGAGTTCGGCCACGAATGGGTCGGGCCGCCTCCGCCGGGTCATCGGGATCGCCTCGCCATCGCCGATCGTGTAGGCGACCCTCGTCTTCGGGCCCCCATCGAAGACATTGACGACGAGGTCGGTGGCCGGGACGCTCTCGAGGGCGATCGGCGAGCGCAGAGTCTGAGTGGGACGGTATTCCTTCAGAACCTCGGCGGCCCCGCCCCGGAACTGGCTCTCGAGCATGATCCGCATCGCCTCGTCGGGCTCGCCTTGCGCCGAGCGGTAGCGCGTGACGTAACGATCACCGTCGATCGAAAGCATGTGAAATCCGTTCGGCGTGCCGTCGCGGCTATCTGCGGAGGGAATTCCGGTCCGCACGCTCGGCCCGCTCCACCACGACCCAGAGACGGCGGTGAGGACGTGGTGATGATGGCTATCGCGCGGGTAATGATGCTCGGTGGTGTGGGTGTGCCCGGCGATGCTGACAACGCGGCGCCCTTCCAGGAGCGCGAGGAGCGCGTCCCGGTCGGTGGTGTTCTGGCGCGGGTCGTTGGGATCGAGGTCGGTGAAGAGCGGGATGTGCATCGCCACCACGACGAGCCGGTCGCGCGGCGTCTCCGTCAACACGTTGGCGATGAAGGCGAGCTGGCGCTCCCCGATCCGGCCCTCGTAACGACCGATGCCGTCACCCTTGCCAGAGGCGGCGCCGAGATAATGGACGTTGTCGAGCATCAGGAAGAGCGCCTTGCCGTGATGGAAGGCGTAGTAGGGCGCGCCGAAGACCTGCTTGAAAGTCTCGCGGCTGTAGCGGGCGTCGGCGGCTTCGAAATTGAGGTCGTGATTGCCGCCGATGTGGAACCACGGAACGCCGATGCGGCCAATGATGCGGTTGGAGCGACCGTAGAATGATAGGTCGTCGAACAGGATGTCACCGGTGGTGATGCCGAACGCCGCCGACGTGCCGAGAACCCTGGCCACCGCCGTGTCGCGCACATGACCGAGTTCGATCGGGCTCTCCGGCTGCGGATCCGTAAAGAGGATCGCCTCGAAGGCGTCGGGCTCGAACCGGGGCGTCAGGCCGAAATCAATGGAGGCGGGCATTGGCCCCGTCGGCGCGATGCCGCGATAGCGTAGGGCGAGCTCCGGCGGCGTTCCGCTCGGGTGATGGATGTAGCTGAAGCGCGGAATGTTGTCGGCGTCGTGTGGCAGCGCGTAGCCGGCCGGCTTCACGACGAAGATGATGTCTTCGTCCGCGACGGCGAGCGCGTAGCGACCATCTTGATCCGTACGAACGATGTCGCGCCCGTTTGAGACAAGAACCCCAGGGAGCCCGACCGTTTCAGCCTTCGCGCCCTGCGCTACCTTCGCGGCATCGTAGACGAGGCCTCGCGCAGTCAGGACGGAGGTCTGCGCCGTCGCTATGCTGGAGCGCAGGCTGCTTGCGGCTAGCCCTATGGCCACGGCTCCGGCCATCGTCTCGCGCCGGGTCGGGTTCCGCAGGTCCGTCATCGCTCTCGCTCTCCTCGTGATGAGGGAGAGCGCATCAGAGTGTGACGACCGTTACGTGACGGTCTCGATTCAGCGCTTGGCGGCTTCGGCCCGTTTAGGCTTCGCCTTCTCGGGCGCAGTTCCGGCGATCAACTCCGACAGGTGGCGCTGGTCGAGGCCGCTGGCGGCGTCCTTTGGTTTCGGAGGCTCCACCGAAGGACGAGGCGAGATCGAGCCGGTCGTGACCGGATCCGGCATCGCCGCGACGGCCCGGTTGTCGGGCGCGGGATCGCGCTGAACCCGCATCGCCCAGTGAGCCGCAGTTGAGAGCACGGCGATCGCGAGGATGGCCTTGATGCCGCCCGTCAGAAGGCGTCGCATGGTCGTGTAACCCAGGGCTCGGCGAGGATCGGAGATCGGTTCCCCGATCGAGCACCATCCTCAGCGAAGATCCCTAATGCAGCCCTTCAGGCTGCCGAACTGCGCTGTCCCGGAACGAAGCAGGGACAGCACTCGTCAACGTCGCGACCGGCCTCGGCTTCTTCCGGGCAAGCCGGGAGCCTCGTCTTCAGCTCAGCGAGCCACAGAACCGCTGGATGCGGTTGCAAGCCTCCTCCAGCGCCGTGTTCGACGTGGCGTAGGAAATCCGGAGGTTTGGACCCAGCCCGAAGGCTGAGCCGTGAACCGCGGCGACGCCCTCCGCCTGGAGCAGCTCCAGCACGAAATCCTCGTCCGTCTCGATGGTCTTTCCCGACGGGGTGCGGCGGCCGATCGTCTCGGCGCAGGACGGATAGACGTAGAACGCACCCTCCGGCGTCGGGCATTTCAGGCCCTTGGTCTGGTTGAGCATCGACACGACGAGGTCGCGGCGTTCGTGGAAGGCTTTGCGGAAGCGGGCGAGATGCTCCTGCGGCCCGTCGAGGGCGGCGACCGCCGCCCATTGGGAGATCGAGGAAGCGCCCGAGGTCTGCTGGCCCTGGACGAAGTCCATCGCCTTGATCAAGTGCTCGGGGCCGGCGGCGTAGCCGATGCGCCAGCCTGTCATCGCATAGGCCTTCGAGACGCCGTTCATGGTGAGCGTGCGCTCGTACAGGTTGGGTTCGACCTGCGCCGGGGTGACGAACTCGAAATCGCCGTAGCAGAGGTGCTCGTACATGTCGTCGGTGAGAACCCAAACATGCGGGTGCCGCATCAGCACGTCTGTGATCGCCTTCATCTCGTTTCGCGCATAGGCGGCGCCCGAGGGATTCGACGGCGAGTTGAGGATGATCCACTTGGTCTTCGGGGTGATCACCCGCTCGAGCTCCTCCGGCTGGAGCTTGAAGTCGTGAGCCATGTCGGTCTCGGCAAAGACCGGGGTGCCGCCGCAGAGTACCACCATCTCCGGATAGGAGACCCAGTAGGGACGCGGGATCACGACCTCGTCCCCGGGGTTCAGGGTGGCGAGGAGCGCGTTGTAGATGACGTGCTTGCCGCCGGTGCCGACGATGGTCTGCGACGCCTTGTAGTCGAGGCCGTTCTCGCGCTTGAACTTCTTGGCGATGGCCTCGCGCAGCGGCACGATGCCGGAGACAGGCGGATATTTGGTCTCGCCTCGCCGGATCGCCTCGACCGCCGCGTCTTTGATGTGATCGGGCGTATCGAAATCGGGCTCGCCCACCGAAAGGCTGATCACGTCCATCCCGCCGGCTTTCAGCTCGCGCGCCTTCTGCGTCATCGCGATGGTCGCGGACGGCTTTACGCGGGAAAGGGCGTCGGACAGAAAGCCCATGGCGGCATGCTCCTCATGATCGGGTACGGGCGGGCGAAGCTTCGACCAAGCTCCCGCCGCGGCGCGCGGACCCTAGAGATGCCGGCAGACCCGGGCAAGATGCGTGTGACCCGCGCATCGCCGCCCTGCAGCGGAAGCGGACCTCGCCCGGCCCCTCGCTTGGCGATGAAACCGCATCATCGCACAGACCATCGAAGAGGAAACCGTGTCGCCTCAGATGCCGCCGAAGACCCAGCGCAGCCTCGACAGGAAGCCACCGCCCGAGCGGGCCGCACGGCTTTCTTCCGGCTCGTCCTTGACGCTCGACGCGGCTGCATCGGGTTGGATCAAACCGAGGGCTGCGGTGTCCGTGGTCTCGCGATCGATCAAGATGAAGCCGCCGGTATCACGGTTGGTGCCATAGGCATCCACCGCGACCGCCCGGTCCAGGCTGAGCGAGACGTCGGCAATGTCGTTGGCGGTGAGCCGTGCGGCCGACTCCGCCTTGCCGGTTTCGGGGTCGATTCGGGTGCGGATCTCGGTGACTACCGCGTTCACCATCACGGTTCCGATCTTGGCGAGCAAGGTCGCACCCGGCAGCAACTCGCTCTCTGCCGCCCAGAACAGGCGGGCGTCGAGCTTGTCGGTGACGCGCATCGGTGCGTCGGCCGCCACGATCACCGAGCCGCGCGATGCGTCGATCTCGTCGGCGAGGACGAGCGTGACCGACTGGCCCTCGACCGCGACGGGCAAGTCGCCGTCCGCGGTGAAGATGCGGGCGACGGTCGAGGTCCGGCCCGACGGCTCGACGATGACCGCATCACCGGGCGCGATGCGGCCGCTGGCGATGAGCCCCGCGAAGCCGCGGAATTCCGAGTTCGGCCGGTTGACCCATTGGACGGCCATGCGGAACGGCGCCGCCTGCTCCTCGACGCGGACGGGAACCTCTTCGAGGTACTGGAGAAGCGGCGTGCCCTTGTACCAGGGCACCGCCGCGCCGGGCAGGACGACGTTGTCGCCGTTCTTGGCCGAGAGCGGGATTGCGCGGATCTCGGTAAATCCGAGCGGCGCGGCGAAGGCTTCGAAGGCCTTCGTGATCTCCTCGAACTTGCCTTCCGACCAGCCGACGAGATCCATCTTGTTCACCGCGAGCGCGATGCGCCTGATGCCGAGCAGCGAGACGAGGAGCGCGTGGCGGCGGGTCTGGCGTGTGAGCCCCGCGCGGGCATCGACGAGGATCACGGCGACGTCCGCCGTCGAGGCGCCGGTCGCCATGTTGCGGGTGTATTGCTCGTGGCCGGGCGTGTCGGCGACGATGAAGGAGCGCTGGTCGGTGGAGAAGAAGCGGTAGGCGACATCGATGGTGATGCCCTGCTCGCGCTCGGCCTGAAGCCCGTCGACGAGGAGGGCGAGGTCGATCTCGGCGCCCTGGGTGCCGTGCTTGCGCGAATCGCGCTGGAGCGCCGTCACCTGGTCGTCGAAGATCTGCTTGGTGTCATGCAAGAGCCGGCCGATCAGCGTCGACTTGCCGTCGTCGACGGAGCCGCAGGTGATGAAGCGCAGGACTTCCTTGTTCTGGTGCGCCGAGAGGAAGGCGTCGTAGCCGAAAGCCTGGGGTGCCTGATGGATCGTCATCTCAGAAATAGCCCTCCTGCTTCTTGCGCTCCATCGCGCCCGCGCCGTCCTTGTCGATCACGCGGCCCTGGCGCTCGGAGGTGCGGGCGGCCAGCGTCTCGCCGATGATCTCCGGCAGGGTCGCGGCATCGCTCTCGACTGCGCCGGTGAGCGGGTAGTCGCCGAGGGTCCTGAAGCGGACGCGCAGGTTCCTCGGAGTCTCGCCGGGCTCGAGCGGAAGCCTGTCGTCGTCGACCATGATGAGCTGCCCCTCGCGCTCGACCACGGGGCGCTCGGCCGCGAAGTAGAGCGGCACGATCGGGATCTGCTCCTGCTCGATGTAGAGCCAGACGTCGAGCTCGGTCCAATTCGAGAGCGGGAACACCCGCAGGGACTCGCCGCGCTTCTTTTTGAGATTGTAGAGGTGCCAGGGCTCGGCGCGCTGGCGCTTGGGGTCCCAGCGGTGCTGCGCCGTGCGCAGGGAGACGATCCGCTCCTTGGCGCGCGAGGCTTCCTCGTCGCGCCGGGCGCCGCCGAAGGCCGCGTCGAACTTGTGCGTGTCCAGCGCCTGACGCAGCGCCTGCGTCTTCATAACGTCTGTATGGACTTCCGAGCCGTGGCTGATCGGGCCGATGCCGCGGGCAAGGCCGTCCTGGTTGGTGTGGACCAGGAGTTCGAGGCCGAGCTCCTTCGCGCGGGCATCGCGGAAGGCGATCATCTCGCGGAACTTCCAGGTCGTGTCGATGTGCATCAGGGGGAACGGCAGGCGTCCCGGCGCGAAGGCCTTCAGCGCCAAGTGCAGCAGCACCGAGGAATCCTTGCCGATCGAATAGAGCATCACCGGGTTCTCGGTCTCGGCGACCGTCTCCCGCATGATGTGGATGCTCTCGGC
>FSSH01000646.1_pt1 | contig 35239 bp, 25 predicted proteins | sample 1166101 | NCBI WGS metagenome assembly FSSH01 (sample SAMEA32972668, study PRJEB13176) | freshwater metagenome | biome: Drinking water system; feature: Biomass in drinking water that filtered by 0.45 um membrane; material: drinking water | place: USA | collected 2012-12-20 | depth 0 m
TCCTCTCCGTGTTCTCGACGGTCACCGGGCCGATCACCGCGGGCGCCGCGGTCTATTCCGGCGTGAGGTAGAAACGAAAAAGGCCTCCGGTTCTGCCGGAGGCCTTTCGGAATCTTGGACCTGCTACGTATCAGCCGCCGCGCTTGGCCATCAGGCGTTCTATCAACGAGCCGCCCTTCTCGATCTCGCCGAGTTCCTCCGCAACTGCGGCCACGGTCTCGCGGATCTGCTCGGGCGTATGCTCGGAGGTCATGAAGAAGCGAAGACGCGATGCGCGTTCCGGCACTGCCGGATGGATGATCGGCTGTACATTGATGCCGCGTTTGAACAGGCGGTCCGACAGCGTCACCGATTTCAGAGAGTCGCCGACGATGACCGGGATGACTGCGAGGCCGAGGCTGGTCCCGGTATCGAGACCTTGCTTCTTGGCGCAGGCGAGGAAGAGCTGCCCATTCTGGCGAAGCCTTTCGACCCGCTCAGGTTCTGCATGCATCAAAGCCAGGGCCGCCTCGGCCGCAGCTGCGAGGGGCGGAGACAGGCCGACGCTATACAGGAACCCGCCCGCGGTGCATTTCAGGTACTCGATCAGGGCCGCCGGTCCTGCGACGTAGCCGCCGCAGGTGGAGAGCGTCTTCGACAGCGTCCCCATCCAGATGTCGACGGAGTTCGATGGAACGCCGCAATGCTCGGCGAGGCCGACGCCGGTCGCTCCGAGGACGCCGAGGCCGTGGGCGTCGTCGACCATCAGCCAAGCATTGAACCGCTCCTTCAAAGCGACGAGACCCACCAGGTCAGGCGCGTCGCCGTCCATGCTGTAGAGGCCCTCCACCACGATCATGGCACGGCGGTGTTCGTGCCGCGTCGCGCCGAGAAGGGTCTCAAGGGCGTCGAGGTCGTTATGAGCGAAGGAACGCCGCTGCGCGCCGGAGAGTTGCGCGCCGGTGACCACGCTGTTGTGGATGAGGGCGTCGTGATAGATCACGTCGCCTGGTTCCATCAGGGCGCCGATTGTGGTGACGTTGGTGGCGTGCCCGCTCACCATGACCACGCAAGCAGCGGTCTCGTAGTGGCTCGCCAGCGCCCGCTCGAGCGATAGATGACCAGGACGCTCACCGGCGACGATGCGGCTCGCCGAAGCCGAGGTCCCGAATTCGTCGATTGCCCGGCGGGCGGCGTCGTTGAGGTCGGGATGGCCGTTGAGACCGAGATAATCGTAGGACGAGAAGTTGATGAAGCTCCGTCCGTCGATCCGGGTGGTTGCTCCCGCCCGGGTATCGTGGACTCGGAAAAAGGGATTGCCGAGGCCGATGAGGTTCGCGGCCGAACGCTGCAACTTCAGTTCGCGATAGCCAGGCAGCGACTCGAAGCGCTGGACCGCCGCGTCACCCGAGCCCTTGTCGCTCGGCTTGGTGGCAGGGCGCGCGGCGTTCGCGTTGCGTCCAAGCCTGTTGGTGACGAAGCCCGCGAGAGCTGCGCGGCCGCCATCGGGTCTGGCCGTATCGGTCATATGAGAATCTCTTTGATGTCCTGGCTGTTCTCTTCCACCAGCGTATTGAAAGGCTGCAGCGTGCTGGCGTCGATCGTTCCGCCGGCATGGCGCTGAGCGAGGCTCAGAACCGCCGCCGTCGCTTCATCGACCGGAGCCGAGACGGATTGGATCAGCGTCTCGGTCAACTCGTTGACGGTAAGGCCGGACGAAACGCCTGAGGGCGGTGCATCGAGAGCAAATCGCTCTTGCAAGCTTGCACCTAGTTCGACTCCCATCAGCGAGTCGAGGCCAATCTCCGATAGCTGGCGCACGCGGCTGATATCGTCCTTCGGCAGGCGAAGAATACGGGCGATGTCCTCTACGATAGCGTCGGCGATGATCTTGCGGACGCTGTCGATGTCCTGGGTCTTGAGAAGTGCGCCGATGTTGATCGCCGCGACGGAGCCCGCCTCCATCTGCTGGTCGGAGCCGAGTTCGGCATAGCTCGGCGAGCGCATGGTGGCGAGGCGCTCGCGCGCCTTGCCCCAATGCATCGCGGCGATCGCCACCACCGCATCGTCAGGATCGCGGCCCTGGTTCTCCAGGGCCTCGGCCATGAGGTCGAGGCAGCGGCGAGCCTCCATCGGCGTCACGCCGACGCGCCCGGCCAGGGTCTCCATCACGGCGCGGTTGCGGGCAAGGACGCCGACATCGCCGATGGCTCCCCAGGCAACGGCCAGGGCCGGCAATCCCAGGCGACGGCGCTGACGGGCTAGGCCTTCCATGTAGCCATTGGCGGCGACGTAGGCGCCCTGTCCGGGATTGCCGATGAACGTCGTCGCGGAGGAGAACAGCACGAAGTAGTCGAGCTGCCGGCCGCGCGTGACGGCATCGAGATGCTCGGCACCGATCACCTTCGGGCGGATGACAGCATCGAGGGCGTCGGCATCGACATTGGCGATCAGACCGTCCTGTAGGACCATGGCGCCGTGGATGATTCCGGCGAGCCGGCCACCGTCCGCCTCGATCCCAGCGATGATATCCTCGATCGACGAGCGGCTGGTGATGTCGCAGGCTCTCGCCTCGACGGTCACGCCTTGCCGTTCGAGGGCGGCGACGGCGGCCTTCGCCTCGTCGCTGGCCGCTCCGTTGCGGCCGAGGAGGACGAGGTGCCGGGCGCCGCGAGCGGCCAGCCAGTTCGCCGCCTCGATGCCGAAACCGCCGAGGCCACCGGTGATGAGGTGGACGCCGTCCGGCGAGACCGTGAACGGCGTCGTCTTCTGGATCATCACGGTGCCGGCCTTCGGCGGCGCAATCACGATCTTACCGATATGCCCCGATTGCTGCATCAGCCGGAATGCGTCGGAGACCTCGTTGGCCGTGAAAGGCTGGAACGGAAGCGGCTTCAGGCCGCCTTCCTTGAACAGCGCCATCACTTCACGGAACAGCCGAGCGCCGTCCTCGCCCTGGTGCTGAAGCACCTGATCGAGGTCGACACCGAAATAAGACAGGTTCCGGCGGAATGGGCGCAGGCCGATATGAGTGTTCACGACGTAGTCGCGCTTGCCGAGCTCGATAAAGCGGCCGAACGGCTTCAGGACGTTGAGGCTTCGCTCCATCGCCTCGCCGAACAGGCTGTTGAGCACGACGCCGACACCGTCGCCGGTGATGCGACGGACCTCGTCGACGAAGGAGAGCGAACGCGAATCGAGCACATGTTCGGCGCCCAGCGCCTTCACCAGCGCCCGCTTCTCACGCGAACCCGCCGTGGCGATGACACGCGCACCCTTCAGCTTGGCGATTTGCAAGACTGCCAGACCGACGCCGCCAGCGCCGCCATGGACGAGAACCCACTCCCCACGACGGAGTCGGGCACAGGTCACGAGGCTGTAATAGGCGGTGAGGAAGGCCACCGGCACGGTGGCGGCAGCTTGCGGGTCGAGTCCACGCGGACTCGGCGCCACTACCTGCTCGGGGGCGACGATATGGGTCGCAAAACCCGATTGTGCGAAGGCGACGACCGGGTCGCCCACCTTGAAGGCGCGTACGCCGGTTCCGACCGCGACCACCTTGCCGGCGACTTCTAAACCGAGCCGAGGACCAGCGAAGCCGTCCTCCAAGATCTCCTCGGGCAGCATCGACAGCGCCCAGAGGACGTCGCGGAAGTTCAGACCGGTCGCCTCGACGGCGATCTCGACCTCGCCGGGTCCGGGCGCGCGGCGCTCGGCCGGGCCCCACTCCATCTCGTTGAGGCCGCCGGCATTGCTGCGCTCCAGACGCGCGGCCTCCGCCGGCACCGCATCGGCACCGTGGCGACGCGCCGCTTGGCCGGGCGTGAAGCGGATCACGCGGGTGCGATCGTCGTCGAGGATGATCTCTGTCTCGGTAGTGCCCGACAGGATCAAGTCGCGCAGGCGCTCGGCCGAGCGCTTCGATGAGCTCCACGGAGACAGGTCGATGCGGCGGACGTCGAGGTTGGCAACCTCGTTCGCGAGGGTTCGGGTGAAGGCCCAGACGCCGGTCTCGACGGAACTGCCTTCCTCGGAGCCGTCCCTGGTGGCGCCGGGACAGATCACCCAGAGCCGCGTCTGCCGGCTGCCAAGATGTTCGACGCAGCGCTTGAGGCTGAGGCAGCGGTCGCGCAGGCGGTCGGCATCCGTACCGCTGCGCCCGAAGGCTCCGGCCAGGAACACGACGGTATCCGGCGTCTCGCGCTCGAGTTCGAGCAGCGATTGCTCGGAGTCGAGGATGATGGAGACATGCACGCCACTCGCGACCAGCAGGGTCGCCAGCGACGACGCGGTCTCGGCTGCGAACGCGTCGTGCGAGCCGATGACGAAGGCGAAGCTCTGTCCGGCGGCAGGACGGGGGCGAGGAGGCGCCTCCGCCAACAGCAGCAGGTCGTCGCCGTTTGCCGAAACGGCACGGTCGACGGCGACGCGCACGAGGCCGGTATCGCTCAGCGAGCGCTGCCAGCCGGTGATGTCGTCGAGGCGGCCCACCGGCATCTGCGAGGCAGCAGAGCCGGTCTCGAACCAGCCGGGGATCAAGCCGAAGACGAGATCGCGGAACAGCGAAGCCGCAGGTTCCACAGCCAGAAGCAGGCCACCACTGGCAAGCGTCTCGGCAAGACGATTGAGCAGACCGCGATCGCTGCGGTGGAGAACGTCGCTGGCTAGGAGAGCGTCGAAACCGCCCAGCGGCAGTTCGCCCGGATCCTCGACGATGGTGACGCCGCGAGGAAGGGCGAGACGGGCGCGCTCGGCGAGGCGGCGGTCGGCCTCGAACACGGTGAGCTGCGCTTCGATCCCATCCGCGAAGGCCGAGACCTGCGCCGAGAGCGGGCCGAAGCCAACCTGCAGGAATCGGAGAGCACGATCGCGCGGAAGGCGGTCCCGACCTGCGGAGACGATGCCGGTCACCACGTCCGCGGAAGCGCGAGCGGTGGCGCTGCGGAGGGTGAATGCGTCGAGCGCGTTTTGAGACAGCGTCGGCGCGGCAACGAGGTCGCCGCCGCTGAGACGGCTCACCACGGCGCCGATATCGGCGATCAGCACCAACTCAGCCGACAATTCCGGATGGTCCGCCGCGATCCACCGCATGATCTCGTCCGGAGCGGGCAGGGAGACGTCCTTGCGCAACGTCCAACGGTCGCCGTCGAGGGTCGCGAGGCCGCTGCTCTCGAGTGCGAAGAGCGCGTTGTAGACCCAGGGACGCATCGCTTCCGGAACACGCTCGTCCACGGCCACGGTGCCGGCGCGTTGCAGACCTTCGGCGAGGCGGTAGGCGAGGGATGTCGCCCAGCCTTCCAGAAGGAGATGTCCCGGGGCCAGTGGCGAGTCGGGTGCGGCGCGTGCGGATTTGGCGTGCGGCCTCACGCCGTCTGCGATGCCGGGCTGGCGCGCGAGAGCAACGGCGGTGGGCTCGGTGGCGAGTTCGGCGCGCTGGGCGATGGCGTAGGCGGCCAGATCGTTGCCGCCCTTGGCTCGAAGGGCCTGGAAGCGGCCTTCGCGGATCGTGGCGATGACCTCGCCCTCGGCATCCACCAGGGTGAAGTCCGCCAAGATGCTGCGCTCGTTGCAGCGCCGGGTGTGAATCTTGGCCCGTGCGATGACAGCGCCAGGCTTCACAAGCCTGATCTCGCCGAAGCGGATCGGCACGTAGGCCTTGTTCGAATCCTCCCCGAGAAGATCCGCGAAAAGCAGGATGAGGCCGTGGAAACAGGAATCCAGTCGCGCAGGCACCAGGGCGAAGCGCGTGTCGGCCTCGGCCGGGAGCAGTTCGGAGACGATTGTCGTCTCGTCGATCCGGGCGCTGTGCGCAACCTGTTGGAAGCTCGGCCCGAAGCCCAGGCCCGAAGCCCCGGCACGACGATAGAGCTCGGCCCCCGATACGGCATGGTCGATCGGTACGTGGATTTCGACCGGCGCCGGCATGGCGTAATCGCCATCGACGATCTTGGCCGAGGCGTGAAGCTGCCAGGGCGATTGCGTCAGGCGCGGACGGCTGAGGATCTGGATGTGGTTGCCGCTGCCTGAAAGGCGAACGATGACCTCACGCAAGGCATCCTCGCCGAAGACCATCGGCGACTGGATCTCGAGCTCGGCGAGAACCACGGTGTCGCTGCGTGTCGCCTCGCGGGCAACACTGAGCGCCATCTCCACGAATGCGGCGCCTGGAAGGATCGCCTGCCCTTCGATGCGGTGATCGTCGAGCTCGGGTACTGTCGCGACGTCGACATGACCATGCCATTCGAGCCCATCCGGCGTGACTCGCGAACCGGCGAGGGGATGGAAGTTGCGCACGCTGAGGCCGCCGACGCCTTCCGTTGTCTCCGAGAGCCGGAATGACCTGCGCTGCCAGGGATAAAAGGGCAGCGAAACCTCGCCTTTCGGATTCTCGCCGAACACCGCCGGCTCGTCGACGGCGGCGCCCTGAACGAGAGAAAGTGCCATGGCGCGGGCAATCGGATCTCCGCCGGCCGGTTTGCGATTCATCACGCCGACGGTGGCGATCTCGATACCGAGAGCCTCGACCGCGTCGCCGATATGCGACAGCAGCGAAGCGCGCGGTCCGACCTCGACGAAGACGCGGGCGCCCTGTCGGGTCGCTTCCTGAACGGCTTCGTTGAAGCGCACCGGCTCGCGGATGTTCCGCCACCAGTAGCCGGCGCCGAAATTCTCGCCCGGCAGAACGCCACCGGTGACCGTCGAGACCATCGCGGTGGTGCCGTCATGCGGCTTGAGACCGGCAAGGTCGCGCAGGAGCGGCTTCTCAGTCGGATTCATCAACCGGCCGTGAAAGGGGTATTCAAGATCGAGCTTCCGACCGCGGCGGCGCTTGCGCGCGAGGGCCTTCATCGCCGCGTCGATAGCTGCGACCGGACCTGCCACCGTCACCGCCTTCGGGCTGTTATAGGCAGCGATGTCGAGGGTCGGATAATCCTTGAGGAAGAGCTCAATCTCCTCCACAGGCGCCAGCAGAACCGCCATGGTACCGAGGCCGCGCGTCGTCTCCTGATGGAGGCTGCGATAGAAGATGACCCGAACTGCCTGTTCGAGGCTGAGGATTCCCGCAGCTTCCGCCGCGGCGATCTCGCCGACACTGTGACCGAGCACGTATTTAGGATGCAGGCCCGCAGCCCGAAGGGCGGTGGTCGAGGCGCTGGAGATCGCGAAGATCAGCGGCTGCGAGATTCGTGTCTGGATCAGTCGCTCCTCCAGATCGTCGGCGAAGAGCGCTTCCTTCAGCGACCATCCCGAGAACCCCGAGAACAACGTATCTATACGGTCGAAGCTGTCGCGAAAGACCGGATTCTCGGCATAGGCTTCCTGACCCATGCCTGCCCATTGGCTGCCATTGCCGGAATAGACGAAGGCGACGTCGGCGGCCCTATCCACGGCGGTGCCGACGACGGCCGAGTCGTGGTGCTCGCCCTCTGCCACCGCGCGCAGGGCTTCCGGTAGGCCGGCGTCGAGGCGGAAAGCCGCGCGGGCGGAAAGCCGCTCGCGCCGATGCGCGGCGGCGGCGGCGACACGGCCGGTCTCGGCCGGTTTTGCCGTGGAAAGCCTGTCTGCGTAATCGAGGGCGAGTTCGTTGAGGGCAGCCCGGCTCTGGGCCGAGATCATCAGCATCTCGGGCGTGCGCGTCGCGGCGGCTACCGCCGCAACGGGTGCCGGGTCCGTGAGAACGACATGTGCGTTGGTGCCGCCGAAGCCGAAAGAGTTTACGCCAGCGAAACGTTCCCGGCGCCCGCGCGGGAGTTTCATCGCTTTCGTAGCGACGGCGAGCTTCAGCGCGTCGAACGGGATGTCCGGGTTGAGTTCTTCGGCGTGGAGCGTGGGCGGTAGTAGGTCGTTCTCGAGGGCGAGGCTCGCCTTGAGCAAGCCGGCAAGGCCTGAGACCGGCTCGGTATGGCCGATATTGCTCTTGATCGAACCGATCGGCAGAGGTGCCTTGCGAGGACGGCCGAGCCGACCCCCAATGGCGCTGGCCTCGATGGGATCGCCGACCTGCGTGCCGGTGCCGTGGGCCTCGACGAAGACCACGCTGTCGAGGTCGATCTCGGCGTCCCGGTAGACGGCTTCCAGCAACGCGCCTTGCGCATAGCCCGACGGCAAGGAGATGCCGGTCGTGCGGCCATCGGAGTTCACGCCGCTAGCGGCAATCACCCCGCGTACGGTGTTGCCGTCCCGCGCGGCGGCCTTAGCCGAGCGAAGCACCAGAACAACACCGCCCTCGGAGCGGACGTAGCCATCGGCCTGCGCAGAGAACGCACTGCACAATCCCCGCCGCGACAACATCTGGGCGTTGGAGAAGCAGATGAAGTTGAACGGGCTCGCCAGCAGGTTGACGCCTGCGACGACCGCCGTGTCGATCCGGCCGCTCGCGATCGCCGCGACGGCGGTATCGAGGGCGACGAGGGATGATGAACAGGCCGTGTCGACCGTGAAGCTCGGGCCTTTCAGGTCATAGATGTAGGAGATGCGGTTCGAGAGGATCGAAAGCGTATTGCCGGTAGCGGCATAGGCATCACCCGACGCTGCGTCGAGAATGCGCAGGTTGCCGTAGTCCAAGGACGAAGCCCCGACGAAGACGCCGATACCGGTCCCCGCCACCCCAGAAGGACGGAGGCCAGCATCCTCGAGCGCTTCCCACGTCAGTTCGAGCAGCAGTCGCTGCTGCGGATCCATCTGCTCGGCTTCGCGCGGCGAGATGCCGAACACGGCCGGGTCGAACGACCAAATCTCGTCGAGCACGCCCGCGGACCAGGTATAGCTCTTGCCACGTTCCTGAGCACGCGGATGGCCGAAGCGATCGAGGGCCCAACGATCTTCTGGAATGCGGCTGACCGCGCATCGGGCTTCGGTGAGGAGCTGCCAGAGCCCTTCGACGCTCGGAGCGCCAGGCAGGCGGCAGGACCGGCCGATGATCGCGATGTCTGTACGTTGTGTCACGTTCGATTCGCACACGCTCTTGAACGGGGAACAAACCCGACCGCATCAGGGTCGGCAGTCGGCTTCACCCTTAGTATGGGTCTAAGGCGCTGTCCAACCCGTCAGCCGAATGGCTTCGACCCGGGCGGCAGGAAATTGACGACCTGTGACCCGTATTCACCACTGCTTAAGGCCAGCTTCGCAATAATTCGCTGGCACCATCTTATGTGAAGCCCAGATTTCAACCACATCGACATCAAGATATGGCCACATTCACCACAGCCATGCGGAGCGGGACTGGTTGTACTGCGATTATGCCTTCATGGGACCAGTGCGAGATCGTGTAGGCAGTGCATAGCATGCTCTCTGGACTCCAAGAGCAAAAGACCGGAACTCGCTCGTCAGTTGGGAATTCTGTCCTGAGCCCGGACGTTGTGATGCGATGTGCCGGTCGATGAGCCACGCTTGAGGCTGATACTACGCCTTGGTGCGGCGATTTTGCGGCATACTCCAATCGTTTGGCCAAGCTTGAAGCAATGGGTCGGCCACGATCGGATGAGAGCTCTCGCCGCTGCCGCGATGTTGCGACGCAGCGTCACCACCGAAAACTCGCTTTTCACAGGCGGAAATGCGCCGAGCGACGCGACAAATTGGGATTATAGAAGGGGTCGGCCCGCAACTCTGGTTCCCAGCGCTCGCGCATGACACGTGTCTCGGCCTCGAACCGCGCCCGTTTCTCAGGAGTATCCTCGGGTCCGCGGCTCTTCGATTCGTGGTGGATAAGCCGCGCATACGGTGTCCAGATGATCCGGTAGCCGGCGCGGCGCACTCTGAGACACAAATCGACGTCGTTGAAGGCGACGGCGAGATCGACCGCATCGAAGCCTCCGACCTTTTTGAACACATCGGCCCGCATCGCGAGGCACGCGCCCGTGACCCCAGAGACCTCCTGGGCGACCGCCATACGGGCGAAGTAGCCCGGCTCGTCGCCGGCGAGTCCGAGATGACTGTGCCCGGCGACGCCACCGATGCCGAGGACGATCCCGCCATGCTGGAGCGTCCCGTCGGGATACAGGAGCTTGGCGCCGACTGCCCCGACTTCGGGTTCGATGGCGATCGAGACGAGCTCGCGCAGCCAGCCGGAATCGACGACTTCGACGTCGTTGTTGAGGAACAGGAGGACCGAACCCTTGGCGGCCTGCGCTCCTCTGTTCGACAGGTCGGAGAAGTTGAAGGCGCCGACGACCGACACCACGCGGAAGCGTGGTTCATTGCGATACGCCGCGAAGAGACTGCTCGTCGCCGGTTCGCGGCTGTCGTTATCGACCACCACGACCTCGATCGGTTCATAGGCCGTCTTCTCGAAGAGGCCATCGAGGACGATGGCGAGGAGTTCGGCCCGATCCCTTGTGGGAATGACGATGGAGACCAGGGGCGCCGGGTCCGGGATCGGCCGCACCAGACGGTTGAACCCGAAGAGGCCCCGCTCGGCCCGTGCACCCGCCGGCCCCACGACCTCGGAGAGGGACTGGAGCCTTGCCGCTTCCGCTTGAGCGAGCGCGCGATCCGAAAAAGTGCCGGAACCACTCGCTGCCCGCCAATGATACAGCACCTTCGGGATGTGGCGGACTTTCGCAGGTTCGAGCTCGCGCGAGAGTCGCAAGAGCAGGTCGTGATCCTGGCTACCCTCGAAGCCCGGCCGGAGGCCGCCGAGATCACGCACCAGGCTGCGTCGAACCACGGTGAGATGGTTGATGTAGTTTTGTGAGTAGAGCAGTTCGCGGTTGTAGTCCGATTTGAAGTGAGGATCGAAGCGTCGGCCACGCACGTCGATCTTGTCCTCATCCGAATAGATGAGATCCAATGCCCGGTCCGAATGTAAAGCCGCAGCGATATGATAAAGCGCTGTCTCGGCCAGGACGTCGTCGTGATCGAGGAAGGCGACATGCGTCCCCGTCGCCATCGCGACCGCATCGTTCGTCGCGCGGGCGATATGACCGTTCTCGGCGCGACGGGTCAGGCGTATCCGCGGATCACGCGCGGCTTCCCTGGACAGGAGCCGGGGTATGGCCGGATCGGTCGAGGCATCGTCGGCGATGCAGAGTTCCCAGTGCGGATAGATCTGGCTCTGGACGGAGCGCAACGCTGCGGCCAACACCTTGGGTGCCGGATTGTAGACCGGCATGACGACGGAGATCAGCGGCGGGGCATTCCAGCCCTCGACCTCGGCCCGGATGCGCGATTTTTCGGCGGCTGAAGGCGCATCGAACTGTCGGATCCAGTCGCGATAACCGGTCTCGCCACGATGGCCGAGGGCGCGGGCGAGGAAGCCTCGCGCTCGAACCTTAAGGCCGAAGCAGCGCCAATAGACGGCTCGCGCGGTCAGACTGGGCTGGCGCAGGAAGGCCTGACTCACCAGCGAAGGGCGGCTGCGCCGGCCTATCACCACCTCGCTGATCGCCACCGGCTGGATGCGCGAGAGCGGTGCCAAGCGGATCCCGACCAGTTGCTCCGGCAATCGCCCCGTCCATCCGAAGACGTCGTTGCCGAGCGCCTCCTCGGGGAGGTTGTGTATGACCGGGGCGTCGGACCCGGCCGCGACGGCGTCGAGGAGCACGCGGCCGACGCCGGCACTGCCGAGGTCTCGAAACCGGATCGTGACCCACGCGCCGGAAAGTCGCCGATCGCCGAGGTCGATCCAGAGGGCGGCACCGTCGCGCGTCACGGGGAGCGATTGGCTTCGCAACAGGCCGGCGGACATCCGGATGGCTGGAATGTCAGTGCCGAAGGTCCCGGTTTCCTTCACGAGGCGGTCCAACCCTTGGAGACGGCAGAAAGCACCGCATCCGACATGGCGATATCGAAGACCAGCATTTCTTGCGCCGCCTTCAGAGCCTTCAAGCGTTCGGCCAGAGCTAGGACCGGCGCAGGAATGGAATCGGGGTCCGGAATCGGCGCAGCGATGTTGAGCTGATCGAACAGGGTCGTCACGAAGGCCTTGAAGTAGCTGCGATGACCGACGATTCCGATCCGCGACAGCACCTCGATCGCCACGATTGAATTGCCCGGGTGGAGCCGGTCGTCGGGCAGCCTTGTTCCGCATTGCCGGGTCAGCGGGTTGTAGAGGAGATGATAGGCGCCCTCCGGCAGCATCCGGAACAGCCGCTTCAGCGCCTTGGGATCGGCGAGATCGAACTCTCCCATGAACTCGGCCGCCTCGGCGAGCGGTCCGAGACGCCATTGCTGCGACGGGTCGGCTGCGACGGATGAACGCGACTGGAGCCAGAGCAGGCGTGTCGCCATCTCGACGAAGGGATCATGGACCAGCAGCGTCGTCAGCGTGGCTTCGTCCTGAAGGTAGCCTTCGTAGCGAGGGATTATGATCGCACCCGAGTGGAAGGACGAGGTGAGCCAGGGGCCTTCAAAAAGGACGCGGCAGATCTCCTCCGGGAAACGACCGATCCCGAAATAGCTCTGCTGGAAATGGTCAAACATCGTCGCCTGGATGGCTGCTTCCGGGTTGATGCTCGTGTTGATGAGCACGACCCTTCGCTGGACCATTCCGCCATGCGGCGCGCGGCGGTATACGAGAATGTTCGTCTCGACGTCGAGGATCTCCAGGCGGCGAGCTTCCGATAGCCCAGGAAACTCCTGCTCCTCGACGAGGAAGCAACATTGGCCCGTCGAGTGCCAACCGTAGCTCTTGATCTGACCGTCAGTGATCCTCGCCGGGATCTCACCCACCCGAACCCCATCCATGACGACCGCAACGTGGCTGATCGCGAGGGGATTGTCGGGGACGACCCAACCCCTCACGGCGTGACCCTGATCGTAATCGACGTAGAACCGCATTCCTCACCGCTGACCGATCGCATCGTCCGTCGAGATACACGGGCCTCTCCCACCGGGATGAACTCGTGCAACGAGCGATGGCCTGAGCCTGGACGCCCGTTGCGCGAGGCCATAGCGCACTTTGGCAGCGGATACAGCGTGGCGGCTAAACCCCGCTTGCGGATTGGCGCCAGCAGGTCAATCACCGCACATGAAGACCGCCATCGCACAATAATGTCGCCGGACGCGTCCGCTTCGGCTTGCATGGCCGCCGGGCAGAAGCTATAGGCCGCACCTCGCCGGGGCGGATCGCTCCGGTTCGGGCGCGTAGCTCAGCGGGAGAGCACTACCTTGACATGGTAGGGGTCACAGGTTCGATCCCTGTCGCGCCCACCATTCCAACTCACCGGAATGGTTAGAGAAAAAGGGGCTCCCGCGAGGGAGCCCTTTCTCGTTGGCGCCGCATCCGGGGCAAGTTCAACGGAAGAGATTCCGTTCGAAAAGGCTCCGGCAGGGTGCTCGGCTGCGGCACGGGGCCATGTGGGGGTTCGACCGAGATCGATCGCAAACGGGATCCCGCCATCCACCTGGTGACCCGATCACGGCCACTCCGGCGGCGCTCATCACCGTACCTTGACCGAGCGTATGAGTCGGTTCTCAGCTCTGGCCCGATACCTCGGGCCATGCCCGAGATCATCCATTAGGGCGTAGGACGTAACGGCGTCCGCCACGTCGCCCGTAATCCGCGCGAGAACGCTTTCGCGCATCCGTTCGTCCGCGAGGCACCGCTTGGGCTTTCCGGAAGAGGCGGCACGACAGGCCCGGACCCAGCAGGTTCGTCGTCCGCGAGAAGGCCGGCGAGGACATCGGCGTCTTCGTTCGACGCCGAAATCTGGACAGGCAGTCGGGCACGAATGGCCTGAAAGCCGAGCCGCACCCCACGCACGCGAGCTGCTAGGCATGGTGGCTCAAGCTCGTCCGGTCCGGCTCCAAGGCGATCTTCACCGCAGCAAGCGCGGCCTCCCGCACGGCGGTCTACCTTTGTGCCATGCAGGCGGACATGGCCCAGGCGGCGTGAGCCTCAGGGTCCTCGGGAGACCGGGGCTTCATCGCCCGCGGGTGGCGTGATGCGTCTGCCAGGCTGATGACAGGACGACGGCCCACCCTTCTTGATCGGGTGCAGCTTCGCCGACCCCCTTGTCGTCCATTTCGCCCTCGCGAACTTCCTTGAGAACGTTTCCCTGAAGCCAGGCTATCGACGGCAGACACGTGGCAATCGTGGGCGGATCTGCCTGATAGTCCGCAACTGCGGCTTTCTCGCTGGTGCGGGGACAGGCACCGGAGGCGAAGTGAAGCGCCCTGCTTCCACGGAAACGGCTGCGCGCCTACATAACCGCGGTGCCCGTCCTGCTGGCGCTTAGCGCCTCCCTCCTATTCGCCCTCGTATTCGGCCCCCAGTGGTGGGTGCGTCGGGCGATGCAGCAACACGCCGCCGAGAGGCCGGACCTGCCAGGGACCGGAGGCGAGCTCGCGCGCCATCTGCTCGACTTGTCGCGGCTGGAGCACGTTCCCGTCGAGATCGCGCCAACCGACCACTTCGACCCGGTCGCGAACGTCGTGCGGCTGTCACCGAGGAACTATGACGGCCGCTCGATCACGGCGGTCGCGGTTGCGGCGCACGAGGTCTCCCACGCGCTTCAGCACGCGGCAGGGAACCGGCTCCTCGCGGCGCGGGTGAGGTTCGCTCCGCTCGTGCGGGGCTTCGAGTTCGCCGCGGGCATGGTGATGTTGACCGCTCCAGTGGTACTTGTCTTCATCAAGTCGCCTGTCCTGCTCGCCCTGCAGGTGGGTGTCGGCATCGCGCTCCTCGGCGTTCGCCTCGTATTCCACCTCCTGACGCTGCCCGTCGAGCTCGATGCGAGCTTTCGCCGGGCTTTGCCCATCCTGGAGTCGGGTCGGTTCCTTGACGCACGGGACATGCCTGGCGCCCGCACCGTGCTGCGCGCCGCGGCCCTGACTTACGTGGCCTCGTCTCTCGTCGCGCTCGTGAACATTGCCCGCTTTCGGCGGCTCCTCCCGTTCTAGCAGCTCCGAAGCGAGCGTTTGATGTCTTGCACCGCTTAGCTGCAAGCGGACCGTCTCCTCTCGACCAGACCCGAACTGCTGCGTTGTGCTCCTTCTTTGAAAGCGAGGAACCGGGTGCGGCGACCTGCGGGGCCGCTGCTTTGCACGTGAGTTGTCGGTCTGCTCGGACACCACCACCAGTGCGCATCCGCCTCAATGCCAAGGTAGCGCAGCGTGTATACCAGTTTCGTATGTCCCAGCAGCCGTTGCCAGGCCCGCAGGTTGCTGGTTCGCTAATTGAACAGGTCGGCCGCCGCCCAGTACCGACTGTGCTTGCCATAGCCAGTTGGGTCGAGACCGATCAACGCCACCCCCTCGCCGACGAGCCAGCCTTACCGGAGCATCGTCAGGTGCTCGCCCGGGCGGCTGGGAGTCGGAATAAAGCCAGTCGCCCGCAGCTACCTCAGCTACTCGGCCAAGCCGCCAGTGTTCAACGGGTGGTCGCGGTCAGTCGAATGTTGCGGGTCGCTCCGACTTCTGCTGAACGACAATGGTACGCAGGCGGATGCCGTCGCTTAGGTGCACGCGCCATTGCACCAGCCTTCACGCCTCGACCCGATTTCCCCTTGCAAAAAGCGCTGCCGTCAACGCGAGGCAGGCGGTAACGCCTGCCGGAAGAACCAGCGCGAAGATCTCGATTGAGCTGTAGACCACGGCCCCGATAATGGCGCCGATCAGCAGGGCCAACCAAACCGCAGCATCGCCGATCCAGCCGAGACCCGGCCCCGTCCCGGTAAAAGCTGCAGCGATCTTCTGCCCGAGGCTGAACAGTGCTCCAGTGATGAACGTCGTTCCCGCGCGGAAGCCCTGGACAGAACCCAGAACGGCGTTCTGCGCACCCATGGCAAGTGCCAGGAAGAAAGATGCCAATCCGAGGTCGGGAAGCTGAAGCCCAAGCGCGAAGGCGCCGAACACGATGATCGCCTCGTAGGTCAGCACAGCGGTCGTCTTCCAGGGCGCGGGCGTCACGATGGACAGGCCGCTGGCGATGGTCGAGCCAAGCAGGAAGGTGGCGATCAGAACCGCCGGCATCACGACATGGTCGATCGCGCCCCGAGAAATAGACACCCCCATCTGCGTCGTGTTCCCGCTCATGAACGATGTGTAGAGCCCGCTGAGCTGGATGAAGCCTATCGCATCGATGTAGCCCGCAAGCCCGGTGAGTAGGAGACCGAAGGTGAGTTGCGACGGCCGGTTCATGATGCTGGCCTCGAGGGATTCGAAGGGAGTGTGATCCCACTACCAACTTTCCGGCGCCAAGGTCCAAGCTCGTATGCTCAAGACCATCGACCGGCTCTTGTCGCCACCGGTCACCGTAACTCTTGGCCGCCCCCGAAGGACAGCCGGGCCGGACGCGTGCCTTCGCACGGTCCGGCAAGGTTAGCTCAGCGCCCGATCTGCTTGGTCAAGGGCATGATGCCCTCGATACCGAGGAGCGTCAGGTCGCGCTCCTGTGGCCGGTATCCGCTCTCGACCGAGGCGGCACAACGGAACGCGGCGCCGGCCATGACCCAGTAGGTCCTGACGGTCTCAAACAGGTTGGCTCCTTCCGCTTCAGGCGCGGAGAGGGCGTGATTAATCGTCGTGGTGGCCATCGATAGATCCCTCGTTGCTGGTGGGTCCCGATGGGCGTCTCCTCAGACAATCGATAAATGGGCCTTGTGTGCGCCGCAGCAAAGTGCGCGGCGGCACCCGTCCGCAGGATCATGCAAGTAGGACGGGCCAGCCCTGCGGTCGCAAGTAGGCGACGTCCGAAGGGGGCATCTTGATCGGGCGTGAACGCGGCAGGCCCGTAGACGAATTTCGTCCCCGACGATCCTCACGAACTTGCGGTCAGGGCAATATCGAGGCGCCTCTTATTCGGGCGGAGATCAGTTCCGAGCGAATATTCTGGTCGCCCTCGGACCGACGCGACTGAGCGGGTTCCAAGGTCCCGATAAGGCATTGACGCATGGGCTAACCCGGCGTGGTCCGAGGCGTCATCGCAGCGTGGCAGGACTCTCCCGCGCATCGAACGCGCAACAGCCGCCATCAGGATCGTACCTTGTCGATTACCGTGTTCCCACGAATGTAAGCCGACATTCGAGTTGACGCGCCTGATCTCATGCAACACAACCAGTTGCATGAGATGCGACAGCCGAATGTCGGGCGTGCTCCACGTCCTTCTGCACATGGCAGCGTTCGAAGGGGCAGCGACCTCAGAGCGGCTGGCTGCGGTCATGGGTACGAACCCGGTAGTTGTTCGCCGACTCATGGCTGGCTTAAGGGATCTTGGTCTCGTCGGATCTGTGAAGGGCCACGGTGGGGGCTGGAAGCTCGCCTGCGATCTAGACCGCGTGACACTTCGTGACGTCTACGTCGCCCTTGGGTCGCCGGGCATCCTCGCAATGGGTCACCGAAGGGAGGAGCCGACCTGCCTCGTCGAGCAAGCCGTCAATGCCGCGCTCGGCACCGCCTTCGAAGATGTAGAGCGCCTTCTTCTCGAACGATTCAGCGACGTCACCCTCGGCACCCTCAGCGCCGATTTTCGCGCGCGTCTGACCAGTAGCGATTTGTGCGGTCAGGAGAGGCAGCCCGATGTCGCCTAGCACTCAGCGCGAAGTCATGAACTTCATCGCAGCCTTCGACGATCCGCAGGCCGCCGCACACTACGCTGAAGGGCCACGCCGCTTCGTGCCGGGCTACGAGGCGCTTCACCGGATGACCGCCATCCTGCTTGCCGAGGGGACACCGCTCGATGCGCGTGTGTTGGTGCTCGGCGCAGGCGGAGGGCTGGAGTTGAGGGCGCTGGCCAAAGCCCATCCCGCATGGTCCTTCGTGGGAGTCGATCCCGCCCAGGAAATGCTGACCGAGGCGGCGCGGGCGCTCGGGCCATTGATGGAGCGGGTGACTTTGGTTCACGGCTACATCGACGACGCGCCCACCGATCCCTTCGATGCGGCCACCTGCCTTCTGACCTTGCACTTCCTCGAACCGACTGAGCGCAAGGCGACGATCCGCGCGATCCATCAGCGCCTGAAGCCGGGTGCACCTTTTGTTGCAGCGCATGTAAGCTTTCCGCAGACAGAGGACGAGCGGCCGCGCTGGCTCGATCGCTACGAAGCCTATGCGGTTTCATCGGGTGCCGATCCCGAACAAGCCCGGAAGGCGCGCACCGCAGTGAGCGCGCATCTGCCGACCCTTTCACCGGAGCAGGACGCTAACCTCCTGCACCAAGGCGGTTTCTCGGATATCGCCTTGTTCTTCGCGGCTTTCACGTGGCGCGGATGGGTTGCGCGGGCGTGAGCTCAGCTGGCTGCCGAGTATCGTCTCAGGGGCTGGAGTCAGGGCGGGTGACGTAACAGCGGATACTGCTGGATAGCCTCGACTTGGCATCTGCTGATCTCGACTCGTGAAAACACGCAATAATAAGCCACGACTACTGATGCCTGCACCAATTTCGGCGACGCGCCCTGGACATGAACGGTAGCCGGCTTATCGCCCGGCAGCAGACGTTCTGTCGCGGTAAACCGACCGTCCGGAATCGATCTAATGCCGAAGCTCGGAAGGTCCGATCTCAATCGCTTCATATCCACGATCGGACATTGGGTCGGCCTACTTGATGCCAAGCGGCGTCTCCACGTCGGTCGACGGCCGCTGTAGAAATGTTAAACGACCAGTTAACAGGAGAAACGGGTTTGTCGGCCATCGAGCGCCACAACACGAAGCAGGCGGGGACTGGCAAGACCGCCATGGTTTTCGCCCACGGCTTCGGCTGCGACCAGAACATGTGGCGGTGCGTTGCGCCGTCTTTCGAGGACCGCTACCGCACTGTCTTGTTCGACCACGTCGGTGCCGGCGGCTCCGACCTGTCAGCCTATGATCCGACGAAGTACGCCTCGCTTCATGGCTATGCCGACGACGTCGTCGAACTCTCTCGTGCCCTTGGCGTGACGGGCGGCGTCTTCGTCGGCCATTCGGTGAGCGCCATGGTCGGCATCCTCGCTACGAAGAAGGCGCCGGAGCTTTTCGATGCCCTTGTCCTGGTATGTCCGTCGCCGCGGTACATCGACGATGCCGATTACGTCGGTGGCTTCAGCCGGGTGCAGATCGAGGAACTCCTCGATTTCCTCGATAGCAACCACATGGGCTGGTCTCAGGCGATGGCTCCGACCATCATGGGCAACGCGGACCGCCCTGAACTCGGCGGAGAACTCACCAACAGCTTCTGCCGCATGAATCCGGACGTCGCCAAGCGCTTCGCCAGGACCACCTTCCTGGCGGACAACCGGGATGATCTTCAGGGTGTTACCGCTCGCTGCCTCGTCATCCAGTGCTCGGAGGACGTCATCGCGCCTCAGGAGGTCGGGGAGTACGTGCACCGCAACCTCCCGGGAAGTGAACTCGTCCTGCTCGACGCGACGGGGCATTGCCCCAACTTGAGCGCGCCGGAGGCGACGATCGCTGCCATCGAGGCATTCCTCCGAGGACGATGACGTGGAAAAGGTCACGCCCAATACAAGGGCGCAGGACACAGACGATCTCGAAGACCTCTTCGAGAATGCCCCCTGCGGTTATGCCTCGGCTCTGCCGAACGGGCGTCTTTCCAAGGTCAACCGGACCCTCTCGATTTGGACAGGATACAGCGCCGAGCAACTCGTCGGGCGCCGCTTCCTCGACCTCCTGAACATCGCAGGCAAGATCTACTACGAGACCCACTTCGCGCCGCTGCTGCGGATGCAGGGCTTCTTCAACGAGGTCGCCCTCGACCTGGTGCGCGCCGACGGCACGACACTTCCGGTCCTTGTCAACGCGGTGGTTCGGCGTGACGATTCCGACGACATCCGCTTCATCAGGATCACCATCTTCAATGCCTCCGATCGACGGCGCTACGAGCATGATTTGCTCGAGGCCCGGCGCACCGCCGATCAGGCCACTGCAGCGTTGCAGGACCTCAACCTGACGCTAGAGGCACAGGTCGCCAAGAGGACGGCGCAACGCGATCGCGCCTGGCGTCTGTCGCAGGAACTGCTCGTCGTCGCGCTCCCGGACGGTATCTTCGAGAGCGTGAACCCGACCTGGAACGAGCTTCTCGGCTGGCGGGACGAGGAACTCCTCGGCGCCTCTTTCGTGGAGCGAACCCACCCGGACGACCTGGATGCGGCGCAGGCCGCGTTGACGGACATTCTGACCAGGCCGCTGACGGTCCCGCACGAGTCCCGCTTCCGGCACATGGATGGCTCGTATCGTTGGTTCGCCTGGACCGCGTCGTTCGAGGACGGTCGCATCTATGCTTCCGGACGGGACATTACGGTCGAGCGGGAGCAGGCCGACGCCCTCCGCCAATCGCAGAAAATGGAGGCCGTCGGCCAGCTCACCGGCGGCCTAGCACATGACTTCAACAACCTGTTGGCGGGCATCTCCGGCTCTCTCGAGATGATGCAGAACCGCATGCAGCAGGGGCGTTTCCAGGATGTCGAACGCTATGTGGCGGTAGCACAGGGAGCTTCGAAGCGAGCCGCCGCCCTCACCCACCGCCTGCTCGCGTTCTCGCGCCGCCAAACGCTCGATCCCAAGCCCACCGACGTCAACCGGCTCGTCGCAGGCATGCACGAGATGATTCAGCTCACGGTTGGGCCAGGCATTCCTGTCGATGTGGTCGGTGCGTCGGGCCTTTGGCCTGCGCTGGTCGATCCACCGCAGCTTGAGAACGCGCTGCTCAACCTGTGCATCAACGGTCGCGACGCGATGCCGAGCGGCGGGCGCATCACGATCGAGATCGCCAACAGATGGCTCGACGCGCGCGCCGCCCGCAAGCTCGACATGCCAGAGGGGCAGTACCTGTCGCTTTGCGTGACCGACACCGGCACTGGCATGCCGCCAGAAGTGGTCGCGCGCGTATTCGAGCCCTTCTTCACGACAAAGCCTATTGGCGAGGGCACGGGCCTCGGCCTCTCGATGATCTACGGCTTCGCCCAGCAGTCGGGCGGGCAAGTGCGCATCCACTCGAAGGTTGGCCTGGGGAGCACGGTATGCATCTACCTGCCGCGCCACTCCGGCGAGGTCGATGTCGATGATCGAACCGCCAAACTCGCGGTATTGCCCCGGTCCGTGCAGGGCGAGACGGTACTGGTGGTAGACGACGAGCCGTCCGTGCGGATGTTGGTCACAGACATCCTGGAAGACCTCGGCTACACCGCCATCGAGGCAGGCGACAGCGCGGCGGGGCTGAAGGTGCTGCAATCGAACGTGCGCATCGACCTTCTGGTCACAGATGTCGGCTTGCCCGGTGGGATGAACGGGCGCCAGATGGCCGACGCCGCTCGCGTGAGCCGACCGGACCTCCAGGTGCTGTTCGTCACCGGCTATGCAGAAAACGCGTTTCTCGGCAACGGGCACCTCGCTTCCGGCATGGCGGTGCTGACCAAGCCCTTCCCCATTGAGACCATGGCCTCACGCATCCGCTCCATGATCGAGGGCAGCAAGGCGAAGGCGCGGCGTCCCTGACTCGAAGACCGCGACGAGTCGGAGCCGGAACGTTCATCAATGGGCGAGAGGCTGAAGCCTGATTTCCGCCCTTCACGGCTATTCGGAACCTCCTCTAGTCGGTAGGCGGACCGGCTTCGCTCGATCCAGCATATAGTGAACCGACGTGGTGATCAGATCAGAGGCAGTCCATCCTCTCCCATACTCGCCGTCGCCGAGCAGAAAAGTCTGATCTCGACCGGTACGTCGAGTTCCTCGGAACCGGCGCGCACAAGGCGGCCGGTGTCCAGCGCCTCCTGTGCCGTGGTGAGCGGCAGCCAGGCAAGGCCGTGCCCCTCGCCGGCCATCGTCGCCAGCGTCGCTGCGAGATGCGACGTGAAGACGGTCTCGACAGAACCGATGGCCGCTACCGGGCGGACGGCATTCAAGATCCTGCCCAAACCGGACGCCACGCTATAGGCGAGAAGTCGCGTCGGCCCCTTCCCCGATGGCAGTACGGACCAAAGTGGTCTCCCATCGCTGTCGCGCGCGCTGACCGGGACGAGCGTATCGAGCCCGACCTGGATGCTGCAGAAGCGGTCGCCGTGGAGGCGGTTCGGCGCAAAGGGATGGTGATGACAGAGGAGGTAGTCGACCTCACCGCTGAGCATGATCTCCTCGCACGCGTCCATGCTGTCCGAGATCAGGTTCAATGTTCCCAGCCGCTCGAAGCGTACGTGCTCCCGCGCCCATGTCGGGAAGAAGGTGAAGGAGAGGGCGTGCGTTGCCGCAATGGAGAGGGCCGGCTCCTTGCGCCGCCCTGTGTTCTTCGTCGTAGCTCGTGCCGCTGCGAGGCGCTGGGAAAGGTCCTCTGCAAGTGGATGGAAGTGGGCTCCGGCAGGCGTCAGTGCCGCTCCTTGGGCGCTTCGGACGAACAGCGCCGTTCCGATCCAGTCCTCCAGCGCGCGAATGCGTCGGCTGAAGGCCGGTTGTGTCACGTTCCTGGCCTCCGCGGCCCGCGAGAAAACCTTGTGCTCGGCGAGCGCTAGGAAGTCTCTCAGCCACTCCAGGTCCATGTCTATGCCGATCCCGCATGGAATGTGCCGAACACGGCATTGGCCCCCGCCTCACCGTTCGCCTTAGATGAACCCTTGAAGCCTTCCGCGAAAGCGGCGGAGAGAATGATGCGCATCGTCGACGTCTGCGAGATCACTAAGCCGATCGCATCCCCTATCCGGAATGCCTACATCGATTTCTCCAAGATGACCGCCAGCCTTGTTGCGGTCGTGACGGACGTCGTGCGCGATGGCCGACGCGTGATCGGTTACGGATTCAACTCGAACGGCCGCTACGGACAGGGCGGCCTCATCCGCGAGCGGTTCCGCGACCGCATCCTGGAGGCCTCCCCGGAAAGCGTGCTGAACGAGGCGGGCGACAACCTCGATCCTTATCGAATCTGGGCGGCGATGATGCAAAACGAAAAGCCCGGTGGCCACGGTGAACGCTCTGTCGCGGTGGGTACACTCGATATGGCAATCTGGGACGCGACCGCTAAGATTGCCGGCAAGCCGCTATATCGTCTCCTCGCCGAGCAGAACGGCCGCGATGCCGATCCGCGCGTTTTCGTCTACGCCGCAGGCGGCTACTACTATCAGGGTAAGGACGATACCCAATTGCGGGCCGAGATGCGCAGTTACCTCGACCGCGGCTACAACGTCGTAAAAATGAAGATCGGCGGGGCGTCCATCGCCGAGGACCAACGGCGCATCGAGGCTGTCCTCTCGGAGATCGGCTCGGCGGCGCGGCTTGCCGTCGATGCAAATGGGCGCTTCGACCTCAAGACCGGCATCGCCTATGCTGAGATGCTGCGCCAGTACCCGCTGTTTTGGTACGAGGAGGTCGGCGATCCGCTCGACTACGCACTTCAGGCCGCCCTCTCCGAGTTCTATCCTGCCTCCATGGCGACGGGCGAGAACCTGTTCTCGCATCAGGACGCACGCAATCTGCTTCGGTATGGAGGAATGCGTCCTGACCGCGACTGGCTCCAGTTCGACTGTGCGCTATCCTACGGCCTCGTCGAATACCTGCGCACGCTCGACGTCCTCGCCCAGTTTGGCTGGTCGCCGTCGCGCTGCATCCCGCACGGTGGCCACCAGATGTCTTTGAACATCGCGGCCGGACTCGGCCTTGGCGGAAACGAGAGCTATCCAGACCTTTTCCAACCCTATGGCGGCTTCCCGGACAGCGTAACGGTAGAGGACGGGCACATCGTCATGCCCGATCTCCCAGGAATTGGCTTTGAAGGCAAGTCAGACCTGATCAAGGTCATGCGAGAACTTGCCGAGTAGCAGCGAGCTTTGCTTATGGATACAAGCTGAATATTTTCTCGAGACAACAAGGCAACTTCCATTCTTAAGCTCTTTGCGGAAACTAGAAAAGCCTGCATTCGGGCTGCTCACGAGAGAATATCGTTGACCGGGATCGGTGCAGTTTTGCCGGTTCATTTCCGTGCAAAGGACCTCCTCCTGGTAGCGAGGGGCGTGTTCAGCATCTCGTGAACAGACTATGACCGTCGAGTTAGGCTCAGAAGCGCGCACCGTGTAATCGTTGCATCATAAATTGCTTTTTCACTAATATCAAGTTCGCGTAAGAGCTGTTATAATGAAATATTTCCAATATTATCTGAATATGATTTCGCCAATATCAGCCTATCACTTCAGATGTGCCATCTCTGTTATGATACAGTATGCTGCGACGGTGTTGAATGCATTGCGGGGAAAATACCGGAACGTCCACCGGCATAAACTTTATACGCCTCCTGAGCGTTTCACGTGTGGCCATCGACGTGCGAGCTAGTTCTCGCAGTGACGTAGACACCGGTATCTAGGGTGCCCTTATCCGAATAAGGAAGTAACGCAAATAATCATATGATCTTTGCCGACGTTCCCTAGGGCGTAATTCAGGAGTTTTCTGTACTGGTCTATGCACCGTGTCTGAAAGGAACCATGAAATACGGTGCAACGCAGGATGCAATGTATGGCAAGATAATCGGCGGGACCGTGGCGCAACTCATCGAAGTCCCCCTACAGGCAGCTGGACTTTCAGCCATCCACGATGTGCGGCGTTTACACTTGCTGTTTCTCGGCCCCTGTCCTCACTAGCACACCGTGCCTCAGGCCGAACCACTTCTATGGTGGCGGATCACAGCAATGGTACCCTTCCTCGAATGAAGCCAATGAAAAGCAAGTTTTCGAGAGGGTAAACTCGCGCCGGCTGATAGGCCTAGTCCAGTCGTCCAACGCGTCGATTGTTGAGGCTTCCTCCCTCGTACAAAATGCGCGGCTGGCGCTGTATAAAGCTGATGCCGAGGTCGAACCGAGCAGACCCGCTTTTACGGGTCTGCCGTGCCGGATTGGCAGCCTCGAAGTCGATAATGGAGCGGACCGCGCACTTTCGCTCGGAAACGTTGCAGTCAATCCGCATGGTGCCGGGGCGGTGAACATAACGTCGCACGGGCCATTGCCCGATCACCCGCCGCTTCTCATCGATGAGTTGGCCTTGCGTGTAGGTCTTCCCGTAGAACTGCACCTCTGGGCCGTACATGTACGGCACGCCGGTGACGGCAGCGGCGTTGTTCGACGACCAGATCTGGAGGTAGCGCTCCGCGATGTAAGCCGTTCTCTCCCGCATCTGAACGGGACTGAGAGCCATAGCCGGAGAGAGCGTAGCAACGAGGGAGATCGAGAGCAGAGAAAGGCCAGCCTTCAGCATCTATACACCCACGATTGCAGCGAGGAACACTAAGGGCCTCACTTAGTTCCGCCGGCTTGGCTCCTGAAGCCAGCGCATCACGCCCGATTGCTGTGAAGCTGCCTGATTCTCCGATCGCCTACCTGAGTTGGTATTGGCTTCATCCGAATAACGGCCCAAATCGGCATAGACATAGCCGCGCTGCGGATAGGAGGCCGTCCTGTAGCCCTCATCGGCGGACGTCGCATACCGATGTCGGACATTGGGACGTGCCTGCTTGCGATCCGTGGTGCGTCTCTCAGTCGGCCCGATGCCATCATCGACTGCCTCTCTTAGTTTCGTTGATGGAACGCGGACGGCGGCGGACCTAAACACATCCTTCGATCCATCGGCTTGCAGTTTCGCAGGGACGTTACCCTGCAATCTCTGCCGTTCCCCTTGATGACGATCGACCTGCTGCGGCTCGTTTCGAACTGCGCCCGTACCGACGACGACGCGACGTGCGCCCGGGGATTGTAAGAGAGAGGCCTTCTCCCTTTTCCCGACATCGTCCTCAGCTGCCAATCGCTCTCTTTCCAAACGCGGAAGGCTCGTGATGGCCTGCGACAGCCCGGAAGCCAGATCACGCGGTTCTTTGGCTCCCCCAGGGTACGCGCTGTCGTTGAAAACCAGCGATGGCTTCGACGGTTGAGGCACCGAGACTTGAGTGTGTTTTGTCTCTACGACAGGCTTGTCCGGATCGGACCAAGCGCGGGCCGGGACCGTGGAAGGGGAAGCGAGCGTGCCCACGTCTGCCGCCTTTGAAGCTGCGTGAGCGTTGGGCGAGATTCGAGCAGCCGAATAGTTCTCGCTGCGGAGAGACAGGGAGAAGGCGGTCAAGGCGACACCGGCGGCAAAAGCGGCTCCGGCAGCAAGCCAAGTCTTCAGAGCCGCGGACATCGTGAACCCTTCGACACTATGCGGAATACCGAAAGGAACAGACTCGGTTTCGGTTGGTTCCCGCCGCTGACCTGCACTGCCAAGCTTCGCCTCAGCGAACTCTTGGTGATTCTTGAGGAAAACAATCTTTATGGGCTTCGACAGGCCAAACCGTTTCGACAGTTGCCCTCACTCACCGCGCGGACGCGTGCGCTGGCAGGCCTCGCAGTTCGACAGCGTCACAGCCAATGCACCGGTCCGCGCTCTCGCGGGGATGGTACCCGTCGCAACGCTTATCAGGACGGCTTCGCCGATGATGGCGCCGGCGCGAGAAGTCATGCGAGCGCGTCTCGCGCTCGCATGAGCCATGAGTCGCGCCGCGGCAAGATGGGCGGTCTGTTGCGCACCGGCATGGTACCGGCCGCCCGTGTCCTGCAGCACTTCCACCCCTTCCCGTGTCTCCACGTAAATCAAGCCCCCGTTCGCGTGCTCCAACCATCAAGCCTGGAGGTCCGCTTCCATCTCGGGGCAGCGCGCCTTCGCTCAACAAGATTGAGGAGCGCGAGTTCGCCGGCCTTCGTCAGGATGGTCGACTAAGTGGAAAGATCGCTCCGGCGCAGCGAAAATCCCGACCTTTGCAGCCGGCGACCTTGGCATCCCACGAGCCGTCGTCTGGCTCCTCCTGGGCGAGCACGATCTTGCTCAGCCCGATCTGATCGCGCGCTCTTAGCAACGGCTCGACGACGATGATGTGCGTGTCAGGGCGGGGAGTGAAGGCAATTGCGGGCCTGTCCTTCGGCTTTGGCGCGGTTGACGCGATAGGGGCATCGTCCTGCGGGACGAGCGACTCGTCCGCAGACCCTTCAGGCTGAGGGATGGACACCCGCGGCTGCGAACAATTTTCCGCTCAAAGGCGATGTGGTCAGAAGGAGCGTCATCGTGGCCAATGGTTCAAAGGATGTCACACTCGAAAATAAGCCTCACCGGCCTTACGATGATGGCGAAATACCCCGGCGATTGTCATTCCGTTCGAAGGCCGAGTGACAGCCCGTAAGTCGCTCGGCGATCGGTCCGCAGACCTGCAACTATCGGGAGGGTCTGATCCGCTACATTCTGATGATTATATCTGTTCATCATGGTGAAGGCGGAACTGCGATGAACAACAGTCAGTCCAGGCAATTTAAGCAAGCAATCAATCTTTATCGTCAACATAAAAATTAGAACATGAAGTATCGTTTCCAGTTCTGAATTTCGCGTCATAGCAAAGGCTCATAATAAAAACATAAGTTAATATCAAATTCTTAATGATGCTAGCTTGAGAACGTGACATGAGAAGCACTTAAAACACAAAATTCAGAGATTTTTAGTTTGTGTCTGCACAAAATAGCACATTGAGGAGCGAGTGCGTGGTGCCTCGCTGTCGCGATCCTCTTCCGTCGCGAAGCCCCTCCATCGAGCGTCAAGGCAAGCTGCAAAGCCCATGATCCACCAGTTGGTCTACTACAGCCGCAACACCGTGCCCGGCGGTGATCGTGCCATGCTCACGAACCTGCGCGAAATCGTATCGGTCTCTCAGCGAAATAACAGCCGCGACGGCGTTACGGGTTTTCTGATCTTCGATAAAACCTGGTTTATTCAGGTGCTCGAGGGCGAGCGCTCCCAGGTCACCGAGACCTATGCGCGGATCGGACGTGATACCCGGCACAGCAGCGCGACCATCATGAACGTGCGCGATGTTCCAAATCGATTGTTCCCGAATTGGACCATGGGCGGTGCCATGCGCACTCCGGAAGTGCAAGAGGTGTACTTGCAGCATGGCATTGGCGGCGCGATTGATCCGGCCCGTCTCAAGAGTGAACAGATCTTGCGGCTCGCCCTCGACCTGCAAGCGTTCGAACAGGCCAAGCGGCAAGGTCAGCAACTCGCCAGTTAAAGCTTCGATGCGCAGGCGTGGGGATTCGCTATAATTGATGCTCCGGTCCTCCCAGATGTATAGGCTCTCGTCGTCGATAAGTGCCCATACATCCGGCGTAACGTCGGTTCTGCAAAGATGCCGCCCGCGCTGCTGAGGCTATGCGGCTCTTTGGCCGGATGACGTGAAAGCTAAGCACAGGTGTATCGCCAAGCTCCGACTATGGGTAATCCCGCTTAGCTGCAATTGCGCTGACGTTAAGGAGTGCGAAGCCTTCGACGTAAGGCAAAAGCGTACCTGATCCAGCGATTGAGCTCCCTAAGCCAAATCTGTGGCTCAAGGCAGGGGCTGAAGTTCTGAAGGAGGAGTGCGACCTGACGCACCCGCTTGCTCAACCTCCACGAGATCCCCATATCATCCATAATAGAACATATAGGGAACAAGCTGCGTTTTTCAGCGCTCTCGCGGATGATTTGGTATGAGAACGGCAGACAAGCAGATCGCGGATATTCTGGTGCGCTACGGCGAGCCGTTTGGCGGAAATGTCTGGCGCGTGCAGGGCACCGCAGTGATCTATCACAAGACCCTGGAGCGGATCGCTGCTCAGGCCAAGATAACCTTCGATGCGCCGACCATCGTGCGGGCCGAACGTGATGAAGCCGTGATCCTGGTAACGGGCCGCCTTCCGGACCCGACGACCAGTACCGAGCGCGTCGAGTGGTCGATCGGCGAAGCTCTCATCAACGTGAATTACCGCGTGTCGGGCAAGCAGGCGGGGAATGTCTATGCCATGGCCGAGAAGCGGGCCAAGGATCGCGTCATTCTCAAGCTGCTCGAACTGCACGGCCTCGTCTACTCGGAGGAAGAGGCCGACGAGTTCCGGCAGGGTCATCCCGCCGCTGTGCAGGCCGTCGACGACGACTTTGGCGATTCCGATCCGTTCGACGAGGCGACGGAGGCCGAGGCCGACATCAAACGTCGCATCGATGAGATGACGAGTATCGACGCCGTCACCGACCTCATGCTCGATGCCCAGACGCAGCGAATTCTGAGCGAGATGCCGCCGGGAACGCGAGACGAGGTTCGTGACTACGCGAAGACCCGCCTGGTCACACTGGGTTGGCCGCCGAAGAAGCCCCGTCGCCGCGCAGCCTGAACTGACGCCTCCAGGCTTTGCCGATGAACAGGGTGATACGACCGGGAGACCTCAAACCTCATGAGTCTCAGGACCGCTTGGTCGGGACGGTCGAGCGCGTGACGTTCCACAATGCCGAGACCGGCTTCTGCGTATTGAAGGTTCATACGACAGCCCGGCGTGACCTCGTGCCCGTGGTCGGACACGCGCCTGCAATCGCCGCCGGCGAGTGGATCGTCGCGTCCGGCCATTGGTTCACCGACCGTCAACACGGCCTCCAGTTCAAGGCAGAGACTCTCGCGCTGACGACGCCGACCTGCATCGACGGTATTGAGCGTTACCTTGCCTCGGCGCAGATGCGTGGGATCGGCGCCGCCATGGCCAAGCGTATCGTCGCTTTGTTCGGGGAATCGACCTTCGAGGTCATCGAGGCTCAACCCGAGCGTCTGACGGACGTCGAGGGCATCGGCCCCAAACGCGCGCGCCAAATCGTGCGCGGCTGGGCCGAGCAGAAGGCGGTGCGTGACATCATGATTTTCCTGCACGCGCATGGAGTTGGAACAGCGCGGGCAGCTCGTATCTTTCGCACCTATGGCCATCAATCCGTCACCGTGATGACGGAGGATCCTTACCGCCTTGCCCGCGATATCCGCGGCATCGGATTTCGGACAGCAGATGCCATCGCACTGCGCCTTGGGCTCAGCCGGGAGGCGCCTGAGCGTCTGCGGGCGGGAGTGACTTTCGCGCTCCAGACCGCGACCGACGAAGGCCATTGCGCCCTGCCGATCGAGCGCCTCGTCGCACTTGCCAAGACCCTCCTTGAGGTAGCTCCTGAACTCATCCGGATGGCGATCGCCCTGGAATTGCGGGGCGATGCCGTCGTCGCCGATACGATAGCCAACGAGACCTGCCTGTTCTTGAAGGGTCTTCATCGTGCCGAGCGCGCCATCGCCGATCGTCTGATCAACCGGACGTTCGGACCACCGCCCTGGCCGGCGATCGATGCCGAGAGGGCGCTTGATTGGGTGGAGCTACGCACGGGCAAGCGCCTGTCACCTTCGCAGCGCGCAGCGATGGCTACTATGCTCGCGTCCCGGGTCTGTGTACTGACCGGCGGCCCCGGCGTCGGTAAGACGAGCACGCTGGACTCTCTCTTGCGCATTCTCGTTGCCAAGGGTGTGCGCGTCCTTCTCGCCGCACCCACGGGCCGCGCCGCCAAAAGGATGTCGGAGCAAACCGGCCTTGAGGCGAAGACACTCCATCGCCTTCTGGAAGTCGATCCGTCTCGCGGAGGGTTTTCCCGCAACGCCGACAACCCGCTCTCCTGCGACTTACTCGTCGTCGACGAATGCTCAATGATCGACGTGCCGCTGTTGAACGCGCTCCTGAAAGCAGTCCCAGAGCAGTCAGCCCTGCTGCTTGTCGGCGATGTCGATCAACTTCCGTCCGTCGGGCCGGGACAGGTACTGGCCGATGTGATCGCGTCGGAGCGCATCCCGGTAGCAAGGCTAACGGAGGTGTTTCGTCAAGCCGCATCCAGCCAGATCGTCGTCAACGCTCATCGCATCAATCGGGGATTGTTGCCCGAACTTGCCACACCAGAAAACACATCTGATTTCTATGTGATCGAGGTCGATGATCCGGAGTTCGGCTTGACGAGGCTCGTCGAGGTCGTGGCGCGGCGAATTCCGGCTCGCTTCGGGCTTGATCCGATCCGCGACGTGCAGGTGCTGACCCCGATGCTCCGGGGTACCCTGGGCAGCCGTAACCTCAACCATGCGCTACAGGCGGTGCTGAACCCCAGCCCATCCGAGCAAGTGGAACGCTTCGGCTGGCGCTTCGCACCGGGTGACCGGGTGATGGAGACGCAGAACGACTACGTGCGTGACGTGTTCAACGGAGATCTTGGCCATGTCGCTCGCATCGATGCGGACGCCGAGGCGATCATCGTCGCGTTCGACGGCCGCGAGGTCACGTACCCATATGCCGAACTCGATACTCTCGTCCCGGCCTTCGCGACGACCATTCACAAGAGCCAGGGCTCTGAATATCCGGCCGTCGTCATTCCGGTGGTAACGCAACATTACACGATGCTGGCGCGCAACCTCCTCTACACCGCGGTGACGCGCGGTCGGAAGCTGGTTGTGCTGATCGGCCAGCGCCGCGCCATCCGGATGGCTGTTCACGGCGGATTGCGACGAAGCCGATGGACGAAACTGCGCGAATGGCTCGACGTCTTGCCATGAACGAATAGGCCGCCTCAGGTTTCACCAACTTAGATTGACGTTTCGGTTGGCGGGACACCCGGCTCTCTTCCTCCCGCCGCGGCACAATGACGTACGGCAAAAAACTTGTGGAGAACGAAGCATGAACATATCTTCGGTGCATACGATCACCTCCGCTCTCTCCGCCGCTGGTGTGAGCAAGAGATCGACGGCGATTGGCCGGTTCAGACACGCTGCCAGCGCCATGTTCTCGTCGAATGGCGCGGAGCCGCTCCTACAGCGCAGGGCAAACCGGTCGTTCGCCGATGCAGCTCGATACTTCGCCGTTGAGAAAACGGGAGCGCCTATCGCCGTCGTGGAACGTCGCGGACTCGTCGTAGGCCGAATGACGCCGCGGAATCATGAGGAAAGTGAAGAATGTCGAAGCGTCCCGCCTTCACCATCGAAACCCTGCCTTATACCAGCACTCGTCTAGTCTGGCTCAATGGCCGGAAGGTCGCCATCGTATTCCCGCCGATTGAGCCGGGGGGCAGCTACCACCTCTATCCTCACCCTGGCACATTCCGAAGCCTCACCTTCGAGGGTCTTCCAGCTCCGCTGCGACCGGGATTTACGCCATTCGAATCGCTGGATGCCCTTTGCGCGTTTTTAGGCATCAGGTCGAAGGCGAGAACCAGACAAGCTTTGGCCCTGTCAGCCTGAGGACCAGCCTCGGCAAGAAAGCTGCGCAAAACGAGTCCTGTAGATATTACTAGCCTATCATTTATTTGGCTCGCCGGCCGGTATTGGTATGTAGCTCTCGCATGGCGCCGGAAATGGGGAGCCAGATACCTGTCTTCAATGATGCAATAAAAAACCAAAATAATGAAGAACACTAAATGATACAATATTTTTATAGATATTAAGTAAATTTGACATCAATTAATACTAGTGAAATAATTTAATTCATTATTATAATAATGTTCGACTATTTTATTCCGAAATCTTCTTCGATTGCTGACGCTAAGCGATCGTGAATTTCTGCGAATGCAAGCCGTTCCTAGGTTCAAGAGAATGCATCATCGGCGACTTCGATTTAAAGCCGAAAGCCGGCGGATATACTCTTGATGCCGTCCTGGCAGACCGGCGGCGCACATCTTCAAACAGCCACACTTAAGCTTTGGTCGCCTAACGCGTCACATCAGAATGACGTTCCGCAACGAGACAGCTCGAGGCGGCGTCGCCGTCACAAAGGTGGTAAGCGCTCAGCACCCGCGGACATGAGGCCGCGCCATCATCACCATTCCAACGCTATGGCGCCGGTTTCTGACGGGGACCAAGAGATGTCGCCACCTCGGGAACGCGGTGCGCTCTATGCGGGCGGATTCCCCGGTGACGGCACCGTTCGGCGCGATCTACGCCACCGTCATCACGCCCGAGGTCGAGACTGGCATCGGCCGCAGGCCGCAGGCCGCTCGCGCGCCTGTTCCCAGACCTTCGCCGAGCTAACGAGCAGACTGTTGCGGCGGCGACGCGCTTGTGCAGATCGACCGACAGGGCTGGAGCTATCCCAATCCGCCCGCGCAAGACCATCAGTCAATCAGAGGCAGGCGAGTCCGCCGACCTCAAACGCCTCAGCCCCTCGTGCCACGGTTCTCGCGCCCCTCATCGGACCGGGATCTCGCCCTGAAGCCAACCCTGGAGGATGGCGAATTGCACGATCTGCGCGCGGGTACTGATGCCCAGCCGGCCACAGGTCCTGGCCTTCTGGGTCTCGATGGTCTTGGTCGTCGAGCTGAGGCGCGCGGCTATTTCCTTGCCGGTGAACCCGAAGGCAACGTATCGCAGGATGTCTTTCTCGCGTTCGCACAAGGGCACCATCCCGCCCTTCTGGCTCATGCCACCCCCGTGGCGTTGTTGAAGCGCTGGGCGGGGCGGGAGCAGGGGGTCGGTGTAGTTCCCGCCCGCCGATACGGCCAGCACGGCCTGGGCGATGTTCTGGAAGGCTGAGCGCTTCAGGACGTAGCCACAGGCGCCCGCCTCCATGGCCTGATCGACATAGACCCGGCTCTCGTAGACGCTGAGCATGATGGCCCTGGTGCGCGACCCTCGCTCGACCATCCTCCGCACGACGGCCACCCCGTCCATCTCGGGCATGGCGATGTCGAGGATAGCAATATCGGGGGCGTGCTCCGCGATGGCCTGCGAGGCTGCCAAGCCGTTGTCGACAGAGGCAACTATCTCTACCTCGCCCGATGCCGCCAGAAGGTCCGCCACGCCATGTCGGAAAAGGGGGTGGTCGTCCGCAAGGACGGCACGGATCACGCGTTCAGGCATCTGCGCTCCCTCCCTTTCCAAGGCGCGTCCGCGCCACCACCGAAACCCCTTTGCCTGGGGACGACTCTATTTCGAGGCTTCCGCCGACGAGCGAAAGGCGCTCGCGCATGCCGATGAGCCCCAACTTGCCCTGACCGACCAAAGACGCGGCCGAGGCGGCCTCGGCATCGAACCCGGTTCCGTTGTCGTCAACGGTCAGCGTGATGTGCTCGTTGCTGAAGCGCAGGACTACGGAGACGCAGGTCACCCCGTGGGCGTGTTTGGCCACGTTCGTGAGGGCCTCCTGAGTCGTGCGATAGAGGGTGATGACGAGCTCGGTGGGTAAGCAGCACTCCTCTCCAACCACCTGGTACTCGGTTGGGATCTCGGTAGCGCGAGTCCACTCATCGACGAGGTAGCGCAGGGCGGTGCCAAATCCGAACTCGTCGAGGGCCGCGGGCCGGAGCTCCAGCGTAACCCGGCGTAAGGCCTGACCGATGTCCTGCGCCTGCCTGAGGAGTTGGTCGATCTCGGCCTGTGCCGGACCGCCGGCGAGGAGGGGCACGAGGCGGCGCAAGCCGAAGTTCAGCGCGACGAGATGTTGTCCAGCATGGTCGTGAAGGTCTCTGGCGAGACGACGGCGCTCGTCCTGGCCGGCGCGATAGAGCTGAGCCAGGACTTCGTCGCGCTCGCATTCTGCAGCTCTGCGGGCCGCAGCATCCTCTTCCATACGGAAGAGTAGCCGCTCGCGCTCGTCGAGGAGGGCTTGAGTTAGTCGGCTCCTCCGCTTGCGTTCATGCATGACCCGGCGCGCATCGTGCAGCTTGGCCGCAAGAATCTTGAAGCGCTTGTCGGTCCCCTCGTCGTCGAGGTGCAGAAGAACGAGGGGACCGGGACCGAACCCGGCGAGGCGGACCCTGGCGCCATGGCAGGGATGGCGCCGCCCCTGCCTCGCACTCTCCCCGACGCACAGGGCGCCAGGCACAGGGACGGTCGTCGTCGAGCAGCGTTCGAGATAGCGCAGCAGGTCGTCGCCCTGGACTCCTTCTGCCACGGGAATGGCACGTCCCGCCTGCAATCCCGCAATCGACTCGCGGGCCGCCCCGTTGGCAGCCTCAACGATGCCGTTAAGACGCATCACCAGCATCGGTCTCGACACGAACTCGAAGACGGCGATAAAATCGGGGCTAGGCGTCGCCTCGTGCGTAGTAGGACTGGCCGCCTTCGTCGGGCGCGTCCGGGTCGAGATCGATGACGATACGGCATTCCTGCCCGCCGCGCGCGATGGTGTCCGCAAGGGTGACTCGACCATAGCCCTGGCTCTCCGCCACGAAGTGCCCGAAAACGTGGGATGTTGTCATGCAAAGCGACGGGCATGCCTTGGCGAGATCGCCGAATGGGCATCGACGGTTGCCCAGGACGATCCGGGTATCGGTTTCCTCGACGAGGTAGAAGTCGCCGCCCATGCGCCGCTTGAGGTCAAGGAGGGCAGCCGTGACGTTGGCACGGTCGAGCTTCCCCGTCCCGGCCACCTTCAGGTATTCGCCCTGGATTTCTTCGGAGATGGCAAGACCCACCAAGTTGATGAAGCCATTTGCCTCCCTTGAGCCGACCGTCTCCTCAAGCGTATTGCTGAGATTCTTGACGAAGAGCCCAAGGAAACTCTCGCGGTCGACAGGTTGTTGATTTCCGTTGAGAGTT
>FSSH01000254.1_pt1 | contig 35147 bp, 38 predicted proteins | sample 1166101 | NCBI WGS metagenome assembly FSSH01 (sample SAMEA32972668, study PRJEB13176) | freshwater metagenome | biome: Drinking water system; feature: Biomass in drinking water that filtered by 0.45 um membrane; material: drinking water | place: USA | collected 2012-12-20 | depth 0 m
AGCGATTGCGGCGCCTTGGCTTCGGGGCGGGACTTGCCCAGGCGATGGCCCACGGCTTCCATGGCGATGGTCGCGAGGCTGTGGTCGCGGCGATTGGGGTTCAAGAGATAGTCCGCGACCATCGTGTCGAGATAGGGACCCGCAACCGTAACGCCGATGCGATGGAAGGCGAGCAGTGTAGCTTTCAGATCCTGCACGACTTTAGTGCGCGTCTGGTCATGCAAGAGCGTTGTGATCGGGCGCATGTAGGTGTGCACATCGAGCGGGAAGAAGGCGGTCTGGCCTCCCGATGAGAGCGCGAAGCCGAGCACGTCGGCCCGGACGCTGGCTCCTCCTGAGAGGAGGCATTGCACGGCGAGAGGACTTCCTGTGGGAAGGCTTTTGACGAACCGTTCTGCGGAAGGCTCGTCTTGTATGATCGTGAGTGCCGCCGCCGGAGTCTCGGCAGGCTTGGCTGCCGGTTGAAGGGTCTTCAGCAACGCGGTGAATTCCAGTTCGCGGAGCAGGTCGGTCAGCTGATCCTGGTGCGGCGGCTTGACCCGGAAGGCCTCCGCGTCGAATTCGACCGGGCTGTTCACGTCGATAGTCGCGAGCTTGCGGCTGAGCTTGGCATTGTCGGCCTGTTCGATCAGCATTGCTTTGATGCGGGGCGGGGTGACTTCCTCGACGCGGCGGAGCAATTCGTCGATCGTGCCGAATTGCGCGATGAGTTTGATCGCCGTTTTTTCACCGATGCCTTTGACGCCGGGGATGTTGTCCGAGGCATCGCCCATGAGCCCCATGATCTCGATCACCCGCGCCGGTTCGACGCCGAACTTCTCGATGCACTCGGGTTCGCCCGACCATTTGTCCTTGACGGGATCATAGATGCGGATGTGGGGCGTGACGAGCTGTAGCATGTCCTTGTCGCCGGTGACGATCACGACGTCATCCCCGGCCCGCTCCGCCTTTTGCGCCAGCGTGCCGATCAGATCGTCCGCCTCGTAGCCGGCTTGCTTGACGGCGGGAATGTTCAAGGCTTCCACGGCTCGGTGGATATAGGGGATTTGCGCGCTCATGCCGTCGGGCATCGGGGGGCGCTGGGCTTTGTACTCTTTGAATTCTTGTTGCCGCAGCGTCGGTCCCCGTTCATCAAACGCGACGACGATCCCGTCCGGTTTCCGCTCGCGCAGGATCTTCAACAGGGTGGTCATGAACCCATAGACCGCGTTCGTCTGGAGGCCCTTGGAATTATTCAGCGCGGGGAGGGCGAAGAACGCACGATAGATGTAGGCGCTCCCGTCGATGAGATAGAGCGTCTTGCGGCTGGAGTCAGTTGTCGACATAGCAGTTTAGGAGTCGGGCGCGAGGGTCAGGGGTGGTTTGTCGAACTTGGCGCGCATCGCATTGAGGGCCTGCAACACGGTGTGCTGGCCGACGATTTTCGCCTCCAGCTTCCGCTTGCCCGGAAAATCCAGGAGCGAGATGCCGATGAGCATGGTCAGGATCCCCTGGCCGGGAAGAAACAGCATGGCGAGACCGGCGAGCAGAAACACGGCGCCGACTACATTCTTGACGATCAGCCCGGCCAGTCGAAGGACCGGGTGGTGATCCTTCATCCAATGCCGCGGCGTGCGCGTGTCGAAATAATCGGCCGGGAGCCGCACCATGATGAATGGAATGGCGATCAGGGTACCGATAAATCCGACCAGCGAACCGACTGTCAGCCAGATGAGCACGTGGACCGGGACATATTGTGTGACTGTCGCGAGAATGGCATCCATGGGGGACGGATCCTAGCACGGAGATCCTCTCAACCGGAAGGGCCAGGCGCGCATGGTTTACCTCGCAAAGGACGGCGTCATATAATGGCACAGCATGTCTGGAGCGAGTGAATCCTGTATGGCCGTCCGTATTCTTCTACCCTGGCGATCCCTCCCGATTCTGTTGCTGTGTCTGCTCTTCAGCGGCGGACCGGTTCCCGCTCTGTCTCTGGCCGGCGAGAGCGACGAGCTTCAAATTGACGTTAGCAAGAAGGGGCTCGGGAAAGAGGTCGTGATCACGCAGGGAGCCAAAGAGTGGTTCATGATGATTGAAGTGACGCCGGAAAATACGGTGGTGGTCCGACAAGAGAAGGATCACGACAAGTATCTGGTCGACGAGAGCGAAACGCACGACCGTCCGCTCGTAGCTGCCGAAGTGGACGCGGCCATTGCCGATTATATTAACAGCGTGAAAGCTCGCGCCAGGAAAAAGTAACGGTCCTATGTCGAAGAAGCCCAAGTTCGTCATCTTTGCCCATAACGCCACCTACGATAAGCTGCATCAAGTCGCGACGCTCGGCATGACCGCCGCCGCGATGGGGAAAGACGTGATCATCGTGCTATTGTTCTGGACGATCAAGAAGTTGGCCGAAGGGAAGATCGACCAGATCGACTTTCCCCCGGAGTATGCGGACTCTGCCGAGGAAGTCGCTCGCCTGCTGAAAGAGAAGAAGGTGCCGAAGATTTCTGAAATGTTTCAGGATGCCAGGCATGTCGGCCATTTTCGCCTGATCGCTTGCAGCGCCGGCCTGGAATATATGGGCGTGGACGGGAAAGCGGTTGAGGCGAAAGTCGATGAAGTGTTGGGCTTGCCCGCTATCTTGAGTCTGACTGCCGAGGCCGAGACGAAGTTGTTTATTTAGCGGGATTTCTCTACTCCCACCCGATCGCAATAGTCCTTCAGTTTGCACTTGCTGCACCAGGGTGAGACCGGCTGGCAGAGGTTCTGCCCGAAGGGCACCAGCAGATCGTTGAAGGTGATCCAATGTTGCGGAGGGAGTTTCCGGCGCAACGCCTCTTCGCTCTCGTCAGGTGTTTTGGTTTTGATGTAGCCCCAGCGGTTGCTGATCCGGTGCACGTGAATATCGACGCAGATGCCCGGTTTGCCGTAGCCGACCGTGACGACCAGGTTGGCCGTCTTCCGCCCTACCCCTGAGAGTGTGACCAGCTCATCGATCGAATCGGGGACGATCCCGCCGTACGTTTCTAAGATCTGCTGACAAATCTTGTGAATGGATTTGGCTTTTGTCCGGTAGAAGCAGACCGGATAGATGGCCTGTTCAATCGTTTCGAGCGGCAGCGCCAACATGGTGGCGGGCTTGTGCGCCAGGGCAAACAGCCGACCACTGGCTTCACCGGTGGTTTTATCTTTGGTGCGGAGGCTGAGGAGACAGGAGATCAGGATGCGGAACGGATCGCGGTTCGATTCACGCGCCACGACCCCCACGACCGGTTCCTGCCATTGACGGATCTCTCGCCTGACGATCCTGATGGCGGCATGGATCTGGTCCTGACGCATCTGGTCCGACTAGCGTGGAGTGGGGGAACGCTGACCGAGGAGAGCGCTCGAGCGAACGATCAGCTACTCAGGCTTCCGCTTGGACAACCACTTCTGACGGCGGCGTTGGGCTTCGCGCAGCTTTGCTTTCTTCCTGACGCTCGGCTTTTCATAGAAACGGCGACGCTTCAGTTCGCGGAACAAACCTTCGCCTGCCAGCTTCTTCTTGGCAACCTTCAGTGCTTTTTCAACGTTGTTATTGAAAACTTTAATTTCCATCCGGTCCGACTTTCCACTTTCTCAGGCCGTGCCTGTCTGCACCCATGACACTACGTACTAGGCGGCGGAGTGTAGCATAGCCCCCTGAGTTCCTCAAGACTGTTGGCGATCTTGGTGATCTGCCCGGTCTGATTGGCAACAACTGCCTGATTTCGTTGCAGTTTTACATTTGTTTTGGCGGTATGTAGACCGGCCTCGGTTGCGGCGATCGCTAGGATCATCCCAACGGTTAGATCAGATTGCACCGCCGGCGACAGAGACAGTCGAATCGTGGCGATGGTCTGTCCTGCCTCGCAGGCGAGTTCCGCAATTGTGAGCGGGACCTCGGTTGCTTGTTCAAGTGCTGTTGAGAGAAGCAGAGGACGGTCTGCCTGATCGATGGGAAGTCGTCGAGCTCGTGAGATTGCTTCATAGGCCTCGCAGTCCTTCTGCATCAAGGCGGCGAGTCTTTGACCTAGATCGCTGAGGGTTCGCTCGGGGTCTGACTGCTTTCCGATGCGAGCTCCCATGGTTCCCAATGATGCCGCGAGGGCTCCCGCCAGCGCCGCCACCGCGCCACCGGCCGGTGTCGGTGTGGCAGCCGACAGAGTATGGAGAAACTCATTGATGGTTGGGTCCGATCCGGGACCGAGCTGAGCGGACCGGGCTCCTGCCAGTCTTGTTTCCAGAATTTGGGTGGAGTCGAAGTTTCTGATCTGTAGGAGCGACGAAGCGGCCTGATCCAACGCGGCTTGGGGAACGAGGCCGATCAGTTCGCTCTCGGCGATCTCCACGCCGGCCTTGGATGCCTCGGTTTGAACCGCGCGGAAGGCTGCGGCCATTGACGTGACACGGTAGTCGGTCAGATTCATCGAGACTTGCACGATTCTGCGGCTGGCTAGCGCCACCCCGATCGCTTTGACGCAGGGCAGGCCGCCGTTGGAGTGCCGGATCGTGCGAGCGATGGCCTTCGCGATCGTGAGATCAGGGGTATTCAGGTTCACATTGAAGGCGATGAGTGGATGCCGGGCGCCGATGACCGTCGCTCCCGCTGTCTCATGAGGATGATCGGGTCCGAAGTCCGGCCGCCAATTCCGGTCGGTCGCCATTCTTGCTCCCAGCCCGGACAGTCCTCCCTGTCGGATCGTTTCCAGCCTGGTCTGGTCCGGATGACTGGCCGCCTGCTCATACAGAAACACCGGGATCTGCAGCTCGGCGCCAACGCGTTCGCCGAGCCGGCGGGCGAGCTGCACACAGTCTTCCATTGTCGTGCCCTGGATCGGGATAAAGGGAACGACATCGGTTGCTCCGATGCGTGGATGTACGCCGGTGTGGTTGCGCAGATCGATCCGCTCCGTCGCGATCCGTATCGCTTGAAACGCCGCTTCAACGACTGCATCGGGATTGCCGGCAAAGGTCAGTACGGATCGGTGGTGATCGGGGTCGCTGGTTCGATCCAGAAGTCGGACGCCAGGGACTGAGTCGACCGCCGCGATCAGCGCCTGCACGGTGGCGGGATTCCGACCCTCGCTGAAATTGGGGATGCACTCGATGATCTTCGGCATTAACGATTTCCCAGGATGCTGAAAAAGTCCGTCAGCGGCGTTCTTGCCGCGCTTAGAGGCTCAACGTACTAGAGCGTACGCCTCGCCTCTTCACTTGCTGCGGCCTTGCTGGACGGCCATTTTGAGCATCCTGCGTTTGCAATCCGCTATCGTCCAGAAACGAAAAAGCCGGAGGTTCACGTTCCCTCCGGCTTGCTCTGGCTTCGCGTGCGAAGCCGTCGTGCGGTTACTTGGTCTTTTTGACGAAGGCTTTGTAGATCCGGCCTGAAGTCGCCTGTTCTTCTTCCATGCCGACCATTTGATGCCCGGTGGTATCGCACCAGGCGGGCATGTCTTTCTTGATCCCCTCGTCGTCGGACACCACTTCGAGCACCTGCCCGAGGGTGAGTTCCTTGATCTTTTTCGACGTCAGAATAATCGGCATGGGGCAAAAGTAACCGAGTGTGTCGAGCTTCACATCAGCCTGCATCGTCGTTATCTCCGTCTGTGATCGATTTATATGAAGAGGTTGACGCTACCCTGCTTGGCTTCGGCCAGATAGGTCGTGACCCCGGCGAACTGATCGATCCCCTCGATCAAGGTGTCCTTGGTAATGCCCATGAGGCCCATCGTCGTGGTGCAGGCGATGAATCGCACGCCTAGGTCGAGCGCCGTCTCCATCAGCTCGGGGACTCCCGGCATCCGGTTCTGCTTCATGACGAGTTTCATCATACTGGTGCCCAGTCCGCCGAAGTGGAACCGTGAGAGCGGGAGATTCTCGGCCCCTCCCTTGTTCAGCATGCCGAACATGCGGCGCAGCCAGTCTTTGGCCGAGCTGGTGGCTCCTTGCTTGCGGATCGTATTCAATCCCCAGAAGGTGAAGAAGACCGTGACCTGCATGCCCATCGCAGCAGCGCCGGTGGCGATGATGAAGGCGGCCATCGCGCGATCCAGATCGCCGCTGAGGAGGACGATCGTCACTTTGTCCGGTTTCGATTCCTGTAACTGCGCCAACGTGGCGGAGGGTTCTATCTGCGTCATCTGCATAGGTGCCTCAATCTGATGGTGCGGTGCGAACTGCCGCTGTTTTCAAGGTGTTTTGACTATAGCCTCCGTATCTTTTTCTTGTCAAGGCGACGCGCTTGACCGCACTCGTGAGGCTGGCTATAGTCCCGGTCGAATGTATTTTGGCAAGATGTTGGATACTCCAGCCGCATGAGCACTGTTCTCGAACAGGATTCCGCACCGTTACGCAGTCCTCCTTTGTTGGGTTTCTGGTACGCGGCCGCGGCCAGTTCCGATGTGGCCCCTGGCGCCATGAAGGGTGCGGTGCTGCTCAGCACGCCGATTCTCCTCTGCCGTACCAAGGATGGCCGTGTTTCTGCGATGCTTGACCTCTGTCCCCATCGGGGGATGCCCCTGTCGTTCGGACGGATGGATGGAGATCGGGTGGAGTGCTACTATCACGGCTGGCAATTCGGTACCGATGGACGGTGCACGGCGATTCCCTCCCTGGTGAGCGATTCCCCGATCGATCCGAAGAAAATTTGCGTCACCTCCTATCCCTGTCAGGACCAGGACGGGTACATCTGGGTTTATATGGCGGACAGCCGCTATCCCGATCGACCGATTCCTCCGTTGATGCGGCACCCCCTTCCGTCGAGCCCCTATCTGATGTTTCAGCATTCCCAGATGCTGTCCAGCACCCTCGATGACGGCGTGGTGGGGCTGATGGATCCGGCGCACGGCCCCTATGTGCATCAGAGCAGTTTGTGGCGGAAGCCCGCCAGCCAGCACGACAAAGCAAAGACGTTTGAACCGATTCCGAACGGATTCCGGATGATCGGCCATGCCCCGTCGAAGAACAGTCCCCCGTATCAATTGTTGAAGTGGGTGTCCGGCGGAGAATTACGCACCACCATCGATTTCGTGCTGCCCAATCAGCGGTACGAGTTCATCCAATGCGGCTCGCTGTGGGTCTCGATACGTGTCTTGATGACGCCGATTACGGAACATGAAACCCGCATGGATTTCTGCGCGGCCTGGAACGCCTTCCGTTGGCTGCCGTTCGGCAAGTCGATCTTCAAGTATTTTGCCAAGGGCTTTCTGGCCCAAGACAAAGTGGCGATGGACCGCCAGTCGATCGGTCTCAAGTATAAGCCGCCGTTCCGTCTCGTCGGCGATGCCGACCAGCAGGCGAAGTGGTATCACAAGCTGAAAGCGGCGCATCAGACCTCGCTCCAGACGGGTCAACCGTTCGATCATCCGCTCAAAGGACCGATCACGTTGCGATGGCGAAGCTAAGGTTCACATTCGTTTATTTCGTTTTAGCTGTCAGTCTCACGGCACCGTGGTGTCCATCCCCGGGTGACGCCCAAGGCTCGCGGATCGTCACGGTGCCTACGTTGGGCGTGCGTGCCGATGGCATGCCTGGTGTCATCAATCAGGTGTTGATCCAATTTGAGCGAGCTGCTCTTCAGACCGGACCGGTGATCGATTTCAATGAAATCAATCTTGGGGGAGGTTCTGTCGTGGGTGAGGAGTGGAAAGACGGCGTTCGCCTTGCTGTTCAGGCCGTCGCCAGGATTGTGGGCGAGGATGGACATGATTGGCGGATCACCATCAAGAATCGGGCGGTGACGGCTGTGACGGACGGTCGAAGTTCGAGCGGTGCCATTGCGGTCGGCATTCTGGCGGCCTATAAGGGCGATGCCTTGAGGTCGGATATCGCGGTATCCGGCGTGATTACGCCGGATGGGCGGATCGATGTCGTGGGCGGCTTGCCAAGCAAGCTTGAGGCGGCTGCCGGGGGACAATATCGATCGCTGGTGATTTCACGCCATCAGCCCTACACCTCGGATTGGCCTCAAGGTGAAGAGGCGGCGGCTCGTTTGCGTGTCGCGCTGATCCAGGTCCGCACGTTGGCTGAGGCGTACGAGGCGATGACCGGGGGCGGGCGCTAACGTTCTTTGGATTCGGACGGAAGGATCAGCTCCATAGCCCGGCGTATTTGATCGCGGGAGCCGAGCAGGACGATGATATCGCCGGGAAGCAGTTTGGTTTTTTCTGACGGGTTTGACTCGGTGACCCCCGCTCTAGTCCAGGCAATGACCGAGGCGCCGGTCCGGGGCCGCAGGGAGAGTTGGGCGAGCAGCTTGCCGGCCGCCGGCGAGCCTTCTTCGATCCGGCAGGTTTCCACTTCCACATCGCTGAGCGTCCCTCCGCGGAGATGATGTGCCAGTTCAGGCAAGTCGCTCCGGCGCAACAGGGCGTAGCCTTCACGCCGTACCTGCTCGGCCTTCCGCATGACGAATTCCTGCGGCATGTTGTACGTGCGGAGCACCAGGGCAAAGATTTCAATCGACGTTTCAAACTCCTCCGGCACCACGTCATCGGCCCCGAGCTGATGGAGTTCTTCCAGCTCCCGCAGATAACGGGTTCGCACGACAATGTGGAGCTTTGGGTTCAACCCTCTGGCGACCTGCACGGTGCGTCTGGCCATGAAGGGATCGGAAATCGCCACGACCAACACGCGCGCATCTTCGATCTTCACATGGCGGAGCACGTTGGGATTGGTGGCGTCGCCGTAGTAGAGCGGGAGCCCATGCTTCGTTTCCCGTTGGACGGTATCGCCGTCGAGATCTAGCGCAATATAGGGCACCTCCGTTTCGCCCAGCACCCGCGCGAGATTGCGTCCGTTCAGCCCGTACCCCACGATGATCACATGGTCCTTGATCCGGAGATGCCGCCCTTCCGCTTCGAGCACGTGCGCGGTCGTCCGGCCGGGAAACCAGTGGCGGAGCCGCTGCATCGCTTCAGCCCGGCGGGCGAGGTGCGGCGACCACTGCATGAGGAAGGGGGTAATAATCATCGAACAGACTGAGACGGCCAGGAATATCTGATAGGGCGCGCCGGTCAGCAATTTATTCTCTTGTCCGACTTGCGCCAGGATGAAGCTGAACTCGCCGACTTGTGCCAAGGCCACGCCGGCCATGACCGCCGAACGCGGGGGAATGGCGACGGCGAGGACGGCCCCGGCCCCGGTCACGAATTTGATCACGAGGATCGCGGCGAGGAGACCGGTCACCACGGCGGGATATTCCAGCAGGATCCGCCAGTCCATCAAGATGCCGATGGACACGAAGAACAGACTGTTGAAACTGTCCCGAAACGGCAGCACTTCCGCCATGGCCTGGTGGCTGAATTCCGATTCCGAAATGACGAGCCCCGCGATGAAGGCGCCGAGGGCTAGCGAGAGGCCGCCGAGCGACGTCAACCAGGCGATGCCCAGGCAGAGCACGATGATTGTGAGCAGAAAGAGTTCACGGCTGCGGCTCCGGACAATGTGCTCAAGGAGTTTCGGCACGAGATACCAGGCGGCAGCCACCACGAGGCCGACGACCACGACAGATTTTCCGAGCGTGAGCAGGATGGAGAGCGCGGCTCCTTCGCTGGGGCTGGACAGAATCGGGGCGAGGAGGATCATCGGGACGACGGCCAGGTCCTGGAAGACGAGAATGCCGATCGCTGCGCGGCCGTGGAGCGATTCGCTGTCGCCGTTTGCGGCCAGGGCTTTCAAGACGATTGCGGTGCTGCTGAGGGAGAGTAGGAATCCCCAGAAGATACCTTGTTGCCACGGCACTCCGGCGAGTGTCGCTCCGGCCCAGACGATGGCGATGACGCCTCCGACTTGAATCGGTGCGGCAATGAAGAGCAGGCGCCGCAACGAAGCCAGCTGCACAAGCGAAAATTCGATGCCGATCGTGAAGAGCAGCAGAACCACGCCGATCTCTGCCAGGACTTGCACGGTACTCGAGTCGGCGATCAGATTGAATCCGTGGGGGCCGATCAGTGCCCCGGCCACCAGAAATCCCGCGATCGACGGGAGCCGGAATTGATGAAAGACAAACACGACGGCAATGGACACCGTGAAGATGACGAGCAGATTGCTGAGAACGGTGTAGTCGGTCATGCGATAGGCTGCCAGGATTGGGTGTGAAAAGTCAGGCGGGGAGCTCGATCATCCCGTGCAGGGCGCGCCTCACAATTCACATGATTCAGAGCGGAGAATACCTCAGCGGAGGGTCCCGAACAAGGTAAAGCTTCTTGTCTGACTGATCGGAGATGAGTAGAGTGAGCGGGGTGTTAGGAAAGGAACCTGAATGATCCACGCCATTCTATTCGATTTTAACGGCGTCATTGCGGATGATGAGACGGCTCATGCGGCGTGTTTCTGTCAGGCGCTCCAAGAATTCGGACTCACCCTTTCCAAGACTGAGTATTACGGGACGTATCTCGGAATGGATGAACGGACCTGTACCGCGCTTCTTCTGACGGCGCGAGATGGAAAGAGTGACGTTGGGTTGGTCCAACAGATTCAGGAGCGCAAGGCCGAATTATTCCGGCTCCATTCCGCTGTACAGAAACCAGAGCTCTTTCCCGGTGTGATCGAGTTTGTGCAAGCCGCCCGGCCGTGGTGTCGAATGGCGATCGCCTCCGGTGGCCGGCGCGAGCAGATTGACCGGGCGCTTCGAGGGACCGAGATCGAACGGGCCATCGAACTCATCGTGTCGGCGGACGATTGTCCGGTCGGGAAGCCTGATCCCGCCATCTATCTCATGACCTTGCAGCGGCTGAACGACGACGTACGGCCTCTCTTGATGCCCGGTGAGTGTCTGGTCATTGAGGATTCAAAGGCGGGCATTCGAGCGGCTCGGGCCGCCGGAATGCCCGTGCTCGGATTGGCGACGACCTACCCGGCTGATGAATTGCGTGAGGCTGATTGCGTCATGCCGTCGTTGGCCGGAGTCGATCCGGAAGCGCTGCTTCGGCAGTTTCACTAAGCGCACGGGTGTACAATCTCGCGCACTCAATCTCTGAAAATCCGCTCCAGATCTACGATTCCCCCTCCAAAGTGGCATAGACTCCCGCGGCCCTCCTTGCGTAGGCTGTACCCATTACGATTACGGCGCGATTCGTACCTCGGTGCTCAAGGGTGTCCGGTGCGCGGTCACAATCTTTTTCGGAGGTGCTCCATGGGCCTGTACCAGATGCTGTCAGTCATTACGCTGGTCGCGTTGACCGCTGTGAGCCCTGCGCATAGCGATACCCCCCCTCCGTCGGAACCGTCGCATACGTGGGAATGTCCGCAAGCCGACGGAACGTCGGTCTATACGAATAAAGAAAAACCCGGCTGTCGCGCGATGACGCTGAAGCCCTTGTCGGTGGTTCCCTCATTGGACAACATGCCGCTCATTCCCCGCTCGATTGGCAATCCGCCCTACCACGCGCCCAATGTTCAAGAGTACGGACCAACCAGTGGAACGCAGCAGGTTCCCGATTGGGCCAAAGACTGGCATGCTTCAGCCACCGGAACTCGAGGCGACATCTGCGGGATGTATTGGGAGTGGGTCCGGTTGAATGAAAAAACGCGGGGCGGTTTCTTTTTCGGATCTGACCCGTCGTACGGCGGCGATCCGACCGGGCGGAATCAGCGGGGGGCGAGCTACTCGTTCTATGATAATGCGCGCTATATGGCGCTGAATCGGATTTTTTCGACGGGGTTTATTCCGGTCGGTTGTCAGTAGCAGCCGGCGACTTAGCCGCGCAATTTAGCCAGGACGATGGCGGGATCCCAATAAGCCCAGAAGGTCTGGATCTCGCCGGCTTCATTGAATTCGAACACATCAATCCCCTTCACTTCGACAGGCTTTCCGTTCTTTCCGACGCCTTGTCCATGAAACAGGACCGCTGCCCGGTTGTGGGAGATGTGTGTATCCTGTGCGTGGATGGTCACTTCCTGCAGGGCGCTGGCGATGGAGTGAAAGAGAGTCTTCAATGCGGCATGTCCTTGAACGGGCGTCGCGCCATAGGGTTCATGGCTGACCGCATCGGAAGCGAAGCAGGCCGACCAGGCAGTAGGATCCAGCGCGCGCCAAGCGGCGAAGTACCGGTCGACGCGGTCGCGAATGTCGTCGGGCGAGAGCGGCATCGTCAGTCCTTTCGTGATCATCCCCTACCGGCGGCACATTGCCCGGCTCAAGCTTTATAGAAGTCGCGATACCACTCCACGAAACGCGGGATGCCGACCTCGATCGGCGTCGCGGGTTTGAACCCCACATCATTGGCCAGGTCGTCGATGTCCGCATAGGTCGCCGGCACATCACCAGGCTGTAGGGGCATGAGCTTTTTTTCCGCCTTCTTGCCCAGGGCGTCTTCCAACACTTCGATAAAATGGAGCAGTTCAACCGGTTGGTGATTGCCGATGTTATAGACCCGCGCCGGAGCCGAACTGGTGCCGGGATCCGGTTGCTCGCCGGTCCAAGCCGGATTTGGTGTCGCCGGGTGATCGAGGGTGCGAATGATCCCCTCGACGATATCATCCACGTAGGTGAAGTCCCGCTTCATCTTGCCGTGATTGAAGACCTCGATCGGTTTCCCTTCGAGAATCGCCTTGGTGAAAATAAACAGAGCCATATCCGGACGTCCCCAGGGGCCATAGACGGTAAAGAAGCGCAGGCCGGTGCAGGGGATGCGATAGAGATGTGCGTAGCAATGGGCCATGAGCTCGTTGGCCTTCTTGCTGGCGGCATAGAGCGAGACCGGATGGTCCACGTTATCGTGGATCGAGAACGGCATATGGGTATTGCCGCCGTAGACGGAACTGGAGGAGGCGTAGACCAGATGGTCGACCTTGGCGTGCCGGCATCCTTCCAGAATATTCATGAAGCCTTCGATGTTGCTCTCGGTATAGGCGTGAGGATTGATCAGCGAGTAGCGGACGCCAGCTTGGGCGGCCAGATGCACCACACGTTTGATTCCGTGATCGGCAAAGAGCGCCTTCATCCCTGCGCGGTCGGCCAGATTCAGTTTGAGAAAGCGATGGCCGCTGGCCTTTGCCAGTTGGGCCAGGCGCGCCTCCTTCAGGCGGACATCGTAGTAGTCATTGACGATATCCAGGCCGATGACCTGTTCGCCGCGCGCCAGTAAGCGCTGGGCCACGTGGAAGCCGATGAAGCCGGCCACGCCGGTAACAAGAATCGGGGATTGTGCTCCAGCCATTCGCATGCACTCCTTCACGGTGAATAAAATGATGGTGCTTACGCCCGTCCGGCTGACTTCATGAATGGAGGGTCGCCGTGGTCCAGGCGGTGCAACGCCAGCGGGGTTAAGGACTCGCTCGACGGCACCACTCCCATACGACCCGCCTGGTCGGCCCGATAGATATCGAGCGCCCGAGCGTAATGATACCCGCAACCCTGAGCGTCGAGAAGGTCTTTCAGCTTTTCCGGACGTTCCCAATGGGCCGTGAGCAGCGCAGTTCTTGCGGGATTCCGCTGACTGAACATGAATGAGAGATGGTCCGGATACCAGTCCGCCCCTCCGGTGGCGTAGGAAACAAACAAGTTGGCCTGCGCGGAGGCGCAGAGATCTGACAGGTAGGCATTGGTAAGGTAGCCGTTTTCACCCACGTCCAGCCACTTTCCGGGGTGGGACAGCGAGGCATGGGCCGCATAACTCCGCACCTCCAGCAGTTGTTGCTGCGAAGCGAGCACGAGCGAGATGGGCCCGTATTTTGCCACCAGTTGCTGAATGATCTGTTCCTTGAGCGCGGAACGGCCGTTGTTGGTGGGGCCGCTGTCGGCATGCACGAGGATATTCTGTCCGCGGTCGTGGATCAGATAACAGTTTCTCGGCATTTCGAGATCGCAGGGGTCTTCTCCGTAAAACGGGACCGAGACGACGGCTCCCCCGTCGAAGTCCCAGCGTTCGCCGTGCGCCAGTTCAACCACTCGTCCGAAGCCCATCTCGCGTAACAACCCGAGGTAGTCGTAGTGCAGCTTCTTGCGATTGCGCCGGCTGGGCACAATGATGGGCGTTTCTTTGGGAAGATGCAGGAGCGTTCGTGGGTCGACGTGATCGTCGTGGTCGTGCGTGAGAAACACGGCGGCCGGTTTCGGCAGCAATGCGCCCCACAACGATGGCACCGACGATTCCGCAAACCAGGGAAGCAGCCAGGGATCGAAGAGCAGCATCTGCGATTGCTGGCGGTAGAGCAGCGCCGCATGTCCCAAATGCACGAGATCGCGATCCTGCACTGCGTCGAGCCAGCGCTGCCGGACGGTCGGCTGGGCGGCGCTGAGCAGACACTCGTATTGGTGCAGCGACTCAATCAGTTTGAGGAGGAGCGGCTGGGCTTCGCGAGGTGCGGCCATGACCACTGTTTTGATTTCCTCGGCTTGATGAGTGCCGTCCAGCATGCCGAGGACTTTCCCCACTGCCGGGCCGAGGAGGCGCTGATCGAATCCGATCGGAATGGCCTGCCGTTTGACGGAATGGAAAATGCGCAGGCCGCCGTTGGTGACCGTCGCAGATTTCGTCGGATCGGTCGGAAATTCCCATTGAAACGTGCCGTCTGGTTTCCTGCCGCAGCGAATATGTTGCTTCAAGTAAGGGCGGGAGTTCACCAGTTCCGCATAGGCATCTTCCAGCCGCCGTTGCCGGTCGGGGTCATCCAGCGATGCCCGCTTCGAAAAGACGTCGCTGATGGCCGTATCGATGGAGCTGGACAATAAGCTATGGGCTTCGTGCAGACTGGCCACGACCTCAGGAGCGATGCCGGCCACGAAGGGAAACGGACCGGGCGCTTCCCCGCTTTCCAGTTGCACCCAGCACCAGGGAGCGAGGCTCACATATTGTTGCCGTGGAAGTCGGTCCCACACGCTGCTCATCGTCTATGACCCGGTTTCCCAGCGGAGCTTGCTGATCGTGGGTTCATAGAGGGCCTGAATCACATTGCCGTCTGGATCAGAAAAATAAAATGAGAAACTGCCGTCCCGGTGTTGCTTCGGTTGTTTGACGATCGCACCACCGAGTTGAGTAATTTTCGGCGAGATCTCCGTAAACATCCGGTCGACCGCTTGTGGATTGTCGAGGATCACGCCGACGTGATCCAGTAATTGACCCTGGGGGGGGCGATAAGCGCTGAGTTCGTTCTGAGGAATTTGATGGAGTGCCAGATTGTCGCTTCCTGAACTGAAGTAGATATTGTCGGCATCCGGCTCCCAGACGACCTTCATGCCGAGCAATTCTTCGTAGAACCGGCGCGACGTGGAAAGGTCGGTCACCCGAAGGGCCAGATGGCGGAGTCCTCGATGAAGCGGAATTGACATGGAACCGATCCTGCCCCTCACAAATCAGCCGTTTGGAAACAACCGTATAGTAGGGAGGCATTGCCTCACCCGTCAACGGAAATTCTGCCCTTCAGAAAGTCGGGTGGGTGACGGGCTGTGCTTCGGACGGTTGTCTCGCAGACTTCCGATCCCCTGCATCTTTCTTTCATACGAAGCAGGGGTTCTAAGTCAGGAAATCCAGGAATTCAGTCCCCTGCGGAAGCCAGGGCGGCTGTGATACGATGGCCCATTGATCGTTGCACATAAGGAGTGTCGTGGCATGAATGCTCTACGTTCTATGATGCTTATGGGGATAGTGCTGGTCACAGCGCCGGCTGTTACAGTGGCCGAAGGGCTTGAGAAGGAAGTGAAGGGAAAAGACGGAGCCCCGATGGTGTTGATTCCCGAAGGTGCCTTCCCGATGGGTGTTCCGCATGGCGACCGCGACGGAGGACGGGACGAATATCCCCGTCACGACGTATTCGTGAGCAATTTCTACATCGACAAATATGAGCTGACGAACGGTCGTTATCTTGAGTTCGTCAAAGCAACTAATCATCGCATCCCGCAAAATCCCAAGAACGCCACGAGGAACCTCTGGCAGGGCGATACCATTACCGAGTCACTCGCCGATCGCCCGGTCATCAATGTGGATTGGGCCGATGCGGATGCCTATTGTCAGTGGGCCGGAAAACGGTTGCCGACCGAAGCGGAATGGGAGAAAGCGGCCAAGGGGGTAGCCGATCGTCGATTCCCCTGGGGCAACGTCGAACCGACGAACAAGCATCTGAATTTCAATCAGCAGTGGATCGGGGAAAAGACCCTCATGCCGGTGGGAAGCTATGAGCTCGGTAAGAGCCCCTTCGGCGTCTACGACATGGCGGGCAACGTCTGGGAATGGGTCAATGATTGGTATGACGCCAAGTATTACGAAAAGAGCCCGGCGAAGAATCCCACGGGTCCGGAAACCGGCACCAAGCGCGTGCTTCGTGGATCGGGCTGGCAGAACGAAACGCCCACCGTCCGCATCTTCACCCGTGTAGACAGCGATCCGACTATCCGCAACGAATCGACCGGGTTCCGCTGCGCAATGGATGCGCGGACAAAGTAGCTCTGCCCATGAGTGAGAAGGGGTTGTCCGGAATCGCCGTCGCCGCATTTGAAAGCCGGATGGCGGTGGAAATGACCCGGCTTATTGAGCGATACGGGGGCCGCCCGTCGGTGGCTCCCGCCCTCCGTGAACTTCCTATCCAGGATAATCCCGCAGTTCTGCGTTTCGGGGTCCGGCTCATCGAAGGTCAGGTCGATGTGCTGGTGCTCATGACCGGCGTCGGGGCCACCGCGTTATTTGATATTCTCAAAGCCCGCCATCCCATGTCGTCCATCATGGTCGGGGTGAAGCAAGCCGCTATAGTCGCGCGCGGGCCAAAGCCGGTGGCGGCGTTGAAAAAGCTGGGGATCACGCCGACGCTCATCGTTCCGGAGCCCAATACGTGGGTCGATGTCGTGTCGACACTCGATGAGTATCGGCCGGTCAAAGGGCTTCGTGTCGCGGTGCAGGAATATGGCAGTTCCAATCCTGAATTCCTGGAGGCGTTGAGGGTTCGTGGCGCCGATGTGTTTCCCGTCCCGGTCTATAAGTGGGGACTTCCGGAAGACCTGGCTCCGCTCAGACAGGTCTTGGCAGACGTGGTCGCCGGCGATATCTCCGTGATGCTGATCACGAACGCGGCGCAGATCGATCACGTGATGCAGCTTCTTGAACAGGAGGGGAAAGTTCCTCTGTTTAGAGAAGCCTGTAAGACGATCGTCATCGCCTCCATCGGCCCGACCGCCAGCGAGCGGCTCCGGCACTACGACCTTCCTGTGGACTTTGAGCCGTCGCATGGAAAGATGGGTGTGCTGGTGAAGGAATTGTCCGAACAGGTTGTTCCGTTGCTCGCCTCGAAGCGCCGCTAATCGCCTCGCAGATCTTTGTCCAGATCCTCCTCCCTCGTTCAAACCTGTGCAACGGGTGGATAGATCCCTTCGTCAGGATTTCGGCTATCGTCATCTTTCGCGGGGTTCGGCGCGGCACTTCTCTTGCGGATCTTTGCGGAGTTCTGTCTTCACACAGAGGGTTTCATATGAAAAGGGGGATGCGATGGCAACAACGCTTGACCTGGACAAACAGACGGCTTCGTTCGTGTGGCAGCTGGAAGAGCAACGTAAACTCGAAAAAACGCTGCTGGTTGAGCGGGTCCGTGGAACGAAAGAGGGTGCCGAGTCGGTCTTCAACGATATCAAGACTCGCGTGGCGGTGCTCGAGAAGCTGAACGGGTCCGCCAGTGCCACCTGCATCGCGCCGATCGGCTGGAGCAAGCTGATTTTTACCGGTGCGGACAGTGTGTCGGCGCCGAATACGATCGGGTTCGGCGACCGCGATGAAACGCTCTGCAAGCTCGACCAGATCCGCTATTTTGAAGACACCACGTATCTGCGCCTGAGTGCGAATCCCCATTATGTGGAGCATGTGATGCCGAATAAATCAGCCCATGCGCGGGTCGGGGCCAACGCCTCGCTTTGGGATACGCTGGGGTATGTGCATGTCGGGTATGTGACGCAACTGGGGATTCCTGCCTCGTTGGAACCGACCACCGTTTCGATCATGTCGCGTCTGAATACGCTCTTTAATTGGGTTGAAGCCAATGCAGTGGGCGACGAATGGTATGCCCATGTCTCGGCCACGGCCCGACTCTGGGTGACCTACGATGGCGAGTTTCGCCAAGCGCCGCCGGCGGTATTCGTGAATGTCCTAGCCTCACCGTCGCAGATGCGGACCCATCACGATATTCCATCACCGGCGCCGAGCGCGGCTTTGACCATGCAGGTGTCGGCGTCGGCCGGCAGCGGCACGACCATCAGCGTGTACGAAAGCATCGAGCTTGTCGCGACTACCCCGAATGGCCACGCCTATTTGGACGGCATCTTTTCGTGGGAGCCCCTGGCGGTGCAGTTGAGAGAGGGCTAGCAGGATGCTGAAAAAGTCCTCCAGCGGCGTTCTCGCGGCGCTCAGAGGCTCTCCGTACGGCAGAGAGTACGCTTCGCCTCTTCGCTGGCTGCGGCCTTGCTGGCGGCCATTTTGAGCATCCTGCTCAAGGTATTTGGCTCAGTTTTTGCGGCTCAGGTCTATGGAGTTTGAGGAGGGCACGCAGAGTTTTTCTGGAACCCGCTAGCGTTCCGTGTCCTGGTACAGGGATCGAATGATCTCAGACGTGTTGAAGTACATGGCGTTTAATCGTGTGTAGGCGGCGTGACCGTAGTAGTGCTCGTGGACATTGGTGGAGTTCGTGCAGTCTTTGTAGTCGACCAGCAGGCAATTACCTTCGCTGGGGAAACGTACAGCGCGCCGGGCGCATTCCAACCAGCGTTCGAACCCATCGTAGGGCTCGACCATTTCCCATACCGCTTTGTTGACTGCTTTTGCTGCCTCAGTCGCCGGGACGGCATCGCTTCCTGCGACGGCCAACTGCTGGACATAGTCTCCGCCCCAGGCGATGGGCATTTCCATCGTGACTTGTGGCAGCTCCATTTTGGAAAGCCAGGTCTTGCCATCCGTCCTGAGATTCCGGTGATTGACGATATGCAACAGGCGTCCCATTCCTGAGAGGTCCCACCCGTATCGTACGGGGGTGCCCAGGGTGACGACATCGAGGGTTGCGCCGTTCAGCAAGGAATGGTCAGCGAGCAGGGGTTCGATGTGTCGGGCCGTGGCGGCCAGGTCAGCGTAGTTGTGTTGTTCAGCGAAGGTGACCAGCAGGCCCAGGAGTTTCGGCCGTTTTGTAATGGGGCTGGGACAGAGCAGATTTGAGGCCAGGGCAAGGACTAGCCCTGCTTGTCCATGGGCCTGCACGAGGATCCGGTCTTCCTTGCCCAGTTTCTGCGTCTCGCAGAGGATGTGTAGTTCATGGAGCAAGCGGACAGCGGCTGCAGCACGGCCTAGGTGGTGATGTTCCGAAGTCCAGAGTATGCGCCGACAGGCGATCGGTTGAGGCAGGCGCTTGTTGATGGCTTGCTGAAAGAGCGTCGTGTACGCACTGGTGAAGTTGCCGGCCTCGCCGACTTGGTCATCGACGATCTTCCGGATGGCATCATCGTTCAAAAGCGGGGGCTTGAGTCCTCCTGAAAGGGCCGGGATTCCATTCCCTCCTTCCCGCATGGCCGCGAGCAGGGCATCGACACCCGAAACGCCGCGCGAATAGCCGCGCTTGAGTCCGCCGACATCATCCAGCCGCTGCATCCCGAACACATCGCTGCCGTGGATCGATCCATGGAGGAGCACGATGGCGCGGACGCCCGCGCTGGCCAGCCGTGTGCCGCAGTCGGCCATGCCCTCGAACCAGGCCGGAGATTCCGGAAGTGCGCCGCCGGTCAGCTCGGCGGTCGTCAATCGTTCGCCTGGGCTCTTTCGTGAGAGCTCGTCGTGCTGGAAGTTGTTCTCGTTCGGCATGGGAAGTGGTATCTACCGCAAGTGGACGCGGAAGTGCAATGGAGTTCTCATTTATCGGGATGCGGGAGGGACTGGATCGAGGTCCGGCGCCTGCTGTGGCTGGAGAGGACTCTTGAGCATCACCGCTGTGGCGGTGCAGATTTTATGCTCCTCATCGATCCGGCGATCGACAATCTTCACGCCCAACAGATATTCCTGAACAATTTCTTCGCGGGTGAGTTCAATATCCTGTTCACTTTCACGGCCGGTCCGTTCACGGACGCGGTCGACCATATGTTCCTTCACCATCACGCGGATTTGTTTGGCCAGGTCGGTCCGTGCCGAAATTTCCGAGACGCGCTGACAGACGATCATGCCCTTCGCCAAATCCCCTTGGCCTCTTCCGATCCAATAGCGTTCTGACGAATAGGAGCCCTGACCTTCTTCGGTTGGCCGTTGGCTTCCGCCCACTGGTTTGACCGATCCCTCTGGGGCCGGTTGCTGTGTGAGCCGCTCGAATGACTGTTCTGCTCGAGTTCTGACCTCGCTTGGTTCGGCCGCATCGCTCTGATAAGGCAGGAGAAGCAGGGTACTCCCGAGCGCGAATTCCATAATGATCAGTCTGACCGAGTTCTTCATGACTTACTTTGTGCGTTTCCCCCCACTGCCCCCTCCTGTTCCTCGATTTCCACCGCCACCTTGTCCGCTGCCGCCTGGCATAAGAGGCGCTAATCGATAGGGAACCCGCGGGACTTGGTGGGGTGTGGGAGGGTGGATCTGGTTGTTGATGGTCGGGGGTAGGCGTCGAGCGGCGGGAGGCTGATTGCCGGAACCGGCACCCGGCGCCTGTGTCAAGCTGCCGTTCTGTTGTAGGAATTGTTGCATTCGGGTGGAGGCGCGCGGCGGCAGCCGTTGGCCTGCCGATGGCGGCAGAAACGGATTCAGTTGATGGACGTCGGTCAAGTTGCGGGATCCCGGCTGATTGCTGATTTGTGGCGGTCCGGTTGGGGCGGTATGGGTGATTTCATTCAGTGTGCGCGGTATGCCCGGAGATCCGGGGCCGGGAACAATCTGATGAGTCGGCATGTGGGACGGAATACTGCCGGGTGTCGGCGGAGTTGGCGGTTGAGGCGGCGCCGGGGGCTGTCTGGTGGTGATCACTTGCTGGGCCACAACCACGTGAGGGCTGTTCGGGTAGAGGCCCCGGGCGACGTTTAAAAGCGCATGCGTCTGGGCCAGGCCGACCCAGGGGTAGGGATAGACGGCCGGGGAGACGATCACCCAGTCAGTCCAGGCCTGCGAGACTATCGCATTCGACTGAACGCGATTGAGAATTTCCTGACGTTGCTGAAATGCCTGCTGTGTTTGATCGGGGGTTGAAGCGTTCGCCAGGGCCAGGTTCGCGGCCTCGAGTTCCTGCTGGAGCTGTTCGTTCTCCTGTTTCAATGCCACCAGCTGGACCCGCGCATCTTCGTTCTCCCGGAGCGCGACAATGGCGTGACCGACTTCTTCTGTATCGACTTGGGCAACGAGATCGACTTTGACGACGATCGTGTTGCCGTCAATTGTCGTATCGGTTTGCTGGTCCAGCACGAGGACCAAACCGGCTGTATAGGTCCGGATTTCATCCTTGGTGACATCCATGCCGTCTACAACTGTGATGCTTTCGAGATAGGTCGCCACCTGCTCAAGCGCAGTCCGTTTGGCCGATTCCGTAGCCATTCGAATCGCGTCCTCGCGGGTGTCGCGGTCTCCCATTCGATACTCACCTTGAGCAGTCACCACACGGATTTCAGCTTGTGCTGGGAGTGCTATCTGGAGCTGGACCGCGATGAGAATGAGCGAGGACAACAATATTTGCGGAAACTGCTGAGAGGCCAGGGAGGCTGCCTGTTGTCCTGACTGAGCCAGCATTGCCTTGACCCTCTCCATAAGAGGACTGACGCACCAGACCCCCGTTGCTTGACGCAACTCTGACGGACCAGACGAATTCAGCATAACACCGGGAAACCCGTTTCGCCAGGCGATCCGCGCCTTCTGCAGCCACCTTGCCTTCCAGAAAATTCGCGTGCTAAGGTACGCATCCCCTTAGTGGGTGAAAGGAAACGGCGCACATCCATGAACAGCTTACCCCGCTTTTTGCTTACCGTTGTTGTCGGTCTCTCTGTGCTGGGGCTTGAGATCCTGGGAGGGCCAGCCGGCGCTCTTGCTTCATCAACGTCCAAAGCGAGTGAGCCGGCACAGGGGGTTCCCGAGCACGTCGTACTGTTTGTTCTTGAGGGATTTGGCCAGGACTCGCTCAAGGGCGGTGCTATGCCGGTTATCAGTAAGCTCGTGAAAGATGGCGCCGCAACCTGGTCCGCCACAGGGGTCAATCCGGCCTTACGGTTGCCGACGATGGCATCGATCGTGACCGGGATGCCGGTCGAAAAGCACGGCATCACATGGAATGTGTTCGAATTCAGCCGCGGCTATCCGCGCTCGCCCAGTATGTTCGACTATCTGGACTTAAGCGGCGGCCGCGACAGCGCCATTTTCTATATGGACGAGTCGCTCTACCAGCTGGCCAGGCCGGAGGTGTATACCGACTACCAGCTATGCGGCGCGTTGCGCCCCGAGTGCCGTTCCGAGAAGATTGTGTCCTATATCCGGCAGTACTTCCAGAAAGCCACGAGCGGCTCTGGCTATGGTCATGCGATTCTCTCGGTGCCCCATCTCCTGGTCGTGCATCTGCCGGAAGCCGGCCGGGCAGGGGTGGCGCATGGATGGAACTCTAAGGAGTATCGACAGGGGTTGCAGGCGGTGGACAGTGCGATGAAGTCTGTGTTGGACGTGTTCAAAGAGCACGGGCTCTTAAGCCGGACCACCGTGCTGGTGACGGCACTCAGTGGTCCCGGTACGGATCTGAGTGGTGAATCGGCCAACACGGCAGGTACCCCAATGGTTCCGTGGATCGCGTCGGGAGTGGGGATCAAGCATGGGCAGGTCATCCACCAGCCGGTGTCGATCATCGATACCGGAGCGACGGTCATGCGCATTCTTGGGCTCGAGACCCATACGGAGTGGGAAAGCAAAGCGGTCGAAGAGATTTTTCAAGCGGCAGCGGCCTCACCGGTCGGGGCCTCGCCTAAGAGGCAATAGGGCGATATATGAGGAAGCGATTGTCACGTCAATGGTGCCTAGTGCTCGCAGGAACAGCGATGTTCGGAGCTCTGATATGCGCCCAGCCGCTGATCGGGCAAGCCGGCCCGCCGCCGGCGCATCTCAAGGAGCATCCCATTACGATCGATGCGACGCAGCTGGTGCCGGCCTCCTGGTGGCAAATCCCGGGCGCAACGCCGTCAATCTATCACTCTGATCCGGATTCGCTGGATGCGCCGAAGACTTCCGAGAAACGGGAACTGCAGCTTAAGCCGGGCAAGTACAAATTCATCTCGTTCACGTTCGATTTCCCCTTTGCCGTGAATCTTTCCGGGATGTTGGAGTTTTCGAAGGCGTTGGATCAATGTGTCGAAGGTCGCGGCACCCAGACGCTGGTCATTAAGTGCAAGCGAACGTATCCCCACGGGGGGCAACGAGATCAGTATTACGAACAGAAGCCATAACTACTATGACGCAATCGCTAGAAGATTTGTTGGAAGCGCTCGAGGATGTCGATGATGCGACGCGTGAGGAGGCGGCGAAGGCTTTGGCCGAGCTCGGCGATCCTAAGACCATCGATCCCCTGGTGAGCGCGTGCAGTGACGATTTCTGGTCCGTGCGGGCCTATGCAGGTTGCGCCGTGGCGAAGATTGGCGGGCCGAAGGCGCTGGAAGCCCTGGTCGGGCTGTTCAACGATACCATCATGGAAGTGCGCAATCAGGCTGTCGAGGCGACGGCGAAGCTGGGCCCGCCGGTTGTCGATCGCATGATCGCGGCGTTGAAAGATGAACGGTGGCGGGTCCGGGAGCATGCGGCAAAAACCTGCGGAGAAATTCGTGACAAGGCGGCGGTCGATCCGCTCATCGCCGTCTGTCGCGATCGCGATGGCGCGGTGAAGAGCGCTGCGGCCGAGGCGCTGGGAAAGATCCGTGACGCGAAGGCCGTCCCGGCGTTGATCAAGTTATTCCGGGATTCATCGAAGATTGTGCGTGAAACCGCCGGGACCGCCCTCATCTGTATCGGGCAGCCGTCGGTCAATCCGCTGGTCGAGGCGTTGAAGGACAAAGATTTCGTGGTGCGGTGCCATGCGGCCCGCGCCCTGGGCGGAATGACCACCGACTATCAAATCGGCCGGACCTGGGTTCGCGATGCCAACGTCGTCGATGCGTTGATTGCCACCTTAAAAGATCCGGATCGGGCCGTTCGTGAGGATGCCACGATTGCCTTAGGGATGATCGGTGACTCAAGAGCCATCGACGCTTTGTTGGAAGCCATGAAAGACGGCGTCGTCAAGCGGCACGCGATCGCGTCTCTCGGCATGATCGGAGATCCGCGGGCATTGCCGGCCGTCCTGGATGCCTTAAAGGGAAAGGGCATCAAGCAGGAGGGCACTCCGACGCCGGGTTGTATTGTGAGCGAAGATGCCTTCATCAAGGAAGCGGCGGCCACGGCCCTCGGGCAGTTCCGCGACCCCTCGGTCATTCCCGATCTCATTATGTTGTTGAAGGACGGGGTGTTGCGTGAGAAGGCCGCTCAAGCCCTCACGGTGATTGGGGACACGGCCATTGAACCATTGATCGCGTTTCTCTATGACCCGAAAGCGTCCGAGGTCGAGGCCGAGGGCGAGCGGGTGCTGTCGTATGCGTCCGTTCGGTTGACGGCCAAAGATGCACTCCGGTTGATCGTCCTTGAAACATTGGAAACGCTGGGATGGTCGCCCCCTGCCGAAGAAGTGCAGATCAGCTCCAGTAAGGCGGACAATCTCCGGGTCGATCGGCCCTTGGGCGATACCGGCCGGTTTGGGCCGTCAGGCGATGTAGCCAAGTCCAGCTAGGCATCCTGGAGCTGCTGTTGTCCTTCCTCATCTCCTCGCCAGTTGCGTTCCGGTTCCGTTGACCCTGTAAAAAACCGTGTGCTAGGGTTATCGGCTCGATTCAGGAGGTCCAGAGTGGAGGATCCCGTGGCAGAGCAGATTGCAGCCCTCAAAGACGAGGACTGGGCTATTCGAGAGGAAGCCGCCGGCTTACTCGGGACCTTCAAGGATCCGCGCGCGGTTCAGCCGTTAGTCTCGATTCTTCGCGATGCTGATCGCGCGGTTCGGGAAGCGGCGATCGGGGCGCTGACGTCGATCGGCGCGCCTTCGGTCGAAGCCCTTGGCGCTTGCCTCGTCGACCGCGAATTATCGGTCCAGGAAGCGGCCTCCGGCATCCTCGCCTCCATCGCCGATGAACGCGTGTATGGGCCCTTGGTCGTCGCGTTGCGGAGTGCCGACTGGATCGTGCGCATGCATGCCGCGAAGGCCCTAGGGCGGGTGAAAAATATGGCGGCGGTCGAGCCGCTGATTCCGCTGCTGCAAGATAAAGTCAAAGCCGTGCGGGAAGAAGTCGCAACCGCCCTAGCCTTGATCGGAGAAGCCGCGATCCCTTCGTTGCTCGAGGCGTTGCAGCATACGGAATGGCTGGTTCGGCTCCATGCGGTGGAGTCGCTCGGCAAAACGAAGTCGTCACGTGCCGTTGAGCCGCTCCTCGCGCTGTTATTCAACGACCAGGATTCCGCTGTTCGCGAAGATACGGTGCGGGCCTTGGGTGAAATCGGAGATCCGCTAGCAGTCGAGTTCTTGTTCACGGCGATGCGGGAACCGGGCTTGCGCACCCTGGCGGTAGAAGCGCTCGGACGCATCGGTGACCGGCGGGCGGTGCCGGTATTGATGGAAGTGGTGTTAGGGACTTGTCCTCCTGACGTGACGCGGGCTGTCGCCGGTTGTGGCGATCAATGGAGCGAAGAAGTCATCACTCAGGCTGCGGCTGCCAGGGCTTTGGGTATCATCGGCGATGACGCCGCGGTCCCTGCGCTGGTCACCGCATTGGAGTCAACGTTTACCAGAGCTGAGGCGGCGGCGGCGTTAGCGAAATTCGGATCGAAAGTGGTTCCGTTCCTCATCCCGCTGCTGACCGGTCACCCCGATGAAAATATGCGGTATCACGTGAAGGAAACCCTGGCGCTGGCGGGATGGCGAGCCGGGCGAGTATAGACGGATGCTGAAAAAGTCCGCCAGCGGCGTTCTCGCGTCGCGCCGAGACTCAACGTACGGAGAATATTACTTGAGGCAAGTGGCCTCTCCGCTCGCAGATGATCGAAGCAGGCGGATCAAGCGAAGCTTGGTATGTACCTCCTCGTCCCGTTGCTCGCTGCGGCCTTGCTGGACGGTCTTTTTGAGCATCCTAGTAGCGTAAATAGAGCGTATCAGTATTCATTGTGTGTCCAGTGTTTCTATTGAAAGTATAAATGTCCAAAGAAACGATTGAAACGCTGGTCTCGGAGCTGGTCCATGAAGAAGACTGGCGGCGTATGCGGGCGACGGCGGCTTGTGTCGCCGGCGGACCTCGTGCCGTCCAAGCGCTGGTCGAAGCGCTTCGGACCGGGACACCCGAGCTGAAAAAAGAAGTGGCGGCGATGTTGTCGCGCATCAAAGATCCGCAGGCCGGCGTGGCGTTGGTCGGCCTGCTGGAAGACGACGATGACGTGGTGCGGAAGGCGGGAGCTAACGCGCTAGAACAGATGGCCGGGGTGCTCGATACGGACACCGCTGCAGCGCTGGTGGCGTTGCTTCCCAAGTATCAGGAGGGCGAGGCGCGGCAGCTGATGACCCATCTGGTCGGAGCTATTCCAACGGCGGTGATCCCGCTGTGCGACATGTTGAAGCACCCGGATCCGTCAGCGCAGGTGACGGCGGCGTTGATGCTCGACCAGCTTCTGGATCCCCGTTCCATCGATGCCTTCATTGATGCGATGGGCCAGCCGGCGGTGCAGGATATTGCGGTCAGTACGTTGAAAAAGCTGAGCGCCATTCGTGAGCGGATTGATGAGACCTTCAATGCCCTTCGAGATGTGGAAGGGGCGAGCGAACGCGAAGAAGCGCGGATGTCGACGGTGATCTATCTCTTGGGCATCGGGCGGCCGAGCGTAGAGATTTTAATCGAATATCTCGAAGACGATGATTGGCTGGTGCGTGAAGCGGCGGCTGATTTGTTGGGGAAGATTGCGGACGTGCGGGCAGTCGAGCCATTGATGCGGCGACTGGAGTGCGATAAGGATACCGGCGTGAAGGAGCTGGCGATCAAGGCGCTGGGATTGATCGGCGATGCCCGTCCGACGCAGCTCTATCTGGAAGCGATTCCGATTCGGCCGCTCCGGGTCTATGCGATGGAGGCGCTGGCCAAGATCAAGGATGTGGAAGTGTTGCGCCCTCATAAAGAACTCTTTGATCGTCTGCGGACGGATCGAGACGGGCTGGTGGCTTATAATGCGGGGTTGATCGCTGATAAACTTGAAGCATTAGGCGGAACCGATACCACAGGTCAGGAAGGGAATCACGAGGATGAGTAACGAGACAGAATCTGATCGGATTGATCTCCTCATTTCGGCATTGCGCGACGAAAATGAAGCGTTGCGCGATCACGCGATCGCGAGCCTCGGACAGATGGGGGCCGACGCCGTCCCGCGCCTGATCGGACTGATGGCCGATGAAGATGTCGTGATTCGAGAGGCGGCGACGACGGCGGTCGTGCGAATCGGGCCCTCCGTGGTGGAGGCGCTTTTGGATGCGTTGCAGGATGATGAGTGGGCGATTCGCGAACAGGCGGCCTCCGGACTCGGCAAGCTCAAAGACCCCCGCGCGGTCGAGCCGTTAGTGAAGGCGCTCAAAGATAAGGATGGCGCGGTGCGGACGGCGGCGGTCTGGGCGTTGGAGCGGATCGGTGATGCGCGTGCCGTCCCCGGTTTGGTGGATGTGTTGACCGACAATACGCTGCGGGAGGATGTCGCTCGTGTCTTGAAGAAAATCGGCGATGCGCGCGCGGTGGATGCGTTGATTGACGGCCTCTTGGGCAATAATTGGATGGTGCGGCGCCATGCCGCAGAGGCCTTGGGTAAGATCGGGGATCACCGCGGGGTCGGCCCGTTGATTGAATCATTGCAAGACGAAGATTGGCTGGTCAGGCGGAACGCGGCGGAATCGCTGGCGCGCCTTGGGGCGAAGGAGGCGATTCAGCCGCTCTTGCCCCTGCTGGAAGATGAAAATACGATGGTACAAGAAACCGTCGAAGGCGTACTCGCGAGCTTGGGTTGGACCGCGAAACAGTAATCGCTCCTCTTACCTTATAGACAAGAAGGATACACGTTATGGCTGATGAAGCACCGGTGAAATTGATTCAGATCGGTCCGAAGGGCGGGGAAAAGAAAGACGGGTTCAACCTGGTGACTGAGCGGGTGGTAGCCATCAACCCCGAGGCCAAGCAACTCGAAGTCGAGTTGCTCGCGTACGACGGCAAGACGGTGGTTCTCGAGGTCGCCGAAGAGGCGCTTGAAGACCTCAAAAAGCTCAAAGTCGGCGACGGGGCGACCATTCGGGTTGTTGAAGAGAATGGGAAGCGGGTCGCGAAGAGTTTCCGGATTCGTTCGAAAGATCCGAACGCGGCCAAAGCCGATGCCATGTTGCTGGATCTTAAGGATCCGCACTGGCTCAATCGGAAGTATGCGGCGGAAGTCCTGGGCGAGCTCAAGGATAGCCGCGCGGTGACGCCGCTGGTGGAGGCCTTGGTGGATGAGGTCGGCGACGTGCGGCAGCGCGCTTATGATTCGCTGATCAAGCTCGGCGGGATTTCTGTTTCCTCATTGGTGCCGTTGCTGGTGTCTGAAGAAGACGAAATCCGGCAATCGGCGACGGAGATTATCCGGAAGATCGGCAAGCCTGCCGTAGAACCGCTGGCGACGGCGTTGACGGATGCCGATGACAGGTTGAAGACCCGGATCATGAAAGTACTGGATCGGATGGGCTATAAGCCGAAGGCCAAGCAGGAGACCGGTGCTGAATTGCCCCGCCTGACCTAAGCCGCCACCGGCCGCGGCCTAGGCAGGCCGCGGTTCTCTGGTGGGTCGACCGACTGATACGTGGCGGAACCCGTGTCCCGTCACCCGGTCGGAGTCATAGACATTGCGCAGATCAAGCAGCAGCCGCTGACGCATGGATTGCTTGAGCCGGTCGAAATCGAGATTCCTGAACTGGTTCCACTCGGTCATGATGATGAGCCCGTCGGCGTTTTCAGCCACATCATAGGCTTCTTTGCATGGAATCATTCCCGGGATAAGCTTCGTAGCTTCTTCCATCGACACCGGGTCGTAGGCTCGCACGGTGGCGCCTTCCTTCATGAGCTCTTTTAGGATCGTCAAGGACGGGGCCTCGCGCATATCGTTCGTATTCGGCTTGAACGAAAGCCCCAGTACCCCGAGAGTTTTCCCAGTGAGCCCGCCGCAAGCTTCGCGGATTTTCGCAACCATTCTGAGGTGTTGTTCGTAGTTCACTTTGGCAGCTGCACCCGCAATTTGAAAGGGGTAGCCCACGCGTTCACCTGTCTGGACCAGCGCCGCGAGGTCCTTGGGGAAGCAGGACCCACCGAATCCCGGCCCTGCGTGGAGAAACTTACCGCCGATTCGATGGTCCAGCCCCATGCCCTTGGAAACCAATTGCACATCCGCGCCGACGCGCTCGCAGACCGTGGCCATCTCGTTGATAAACGAAATCTTGACGGCGAGAAAAGCGTTTGACGCGTACTTGATCATTTCCGCTGTGGGGACGTCCGTGACGACAAAGGGCGTTTCAAGCAGGTAGAGTGGCCGATAGAGGTCTTTCATGATGGCAGCGGCTTGATCGCTATCGGCGCCGAGCACCACGCGGTTCGGGCGCATGAAGTCTTCAATCGCGGATCCTTCGCGCAAGAATTCAGGGTTGGAGACAATGTCAAAATTAATCGGTTTCGTCTGGTGTTTTCGGATGACCTCCCGGAGTCGCTCGCCGGTTCCGACGGGGACAGTCGACTTGGTGACGATCACTTTATAGCCGGTCATGTGCTTGGCGATGCCACGGCCGACTTCTTCCACAAACGATAGGTCCGCAGATCCATCGCTCTTTGGGGGAGTGCCCACAGCAATGAAAATGACGAGAGCTTTATCAACGGCTTTGACGACATCTGTCGTGAAGCTCAGCCGGCCTTCTTTGATTCCTTTGGCGACCAATTCGGTGATGCCCGGTTCGAAAAACGGCACCTCTCCCTTTTCCAGCTTCTCCACTCGACGGGCATCGTTATCCATGCAAGTGACGTTGACGCCGAACTCCGCAAAGCAGGCCCCTGTGACAAGGCCGACGTAACCGGTTCCAATGACGCTGATATGCATGGGATTGTTTCTCCTTGGTAGCTAGGGTATTGGTGGACCGAAGTATAGCAATGGATCAAACAGTGGGCAATGAAATGGCTAAAATCGGCTACTTAGTGTTCAGGGTAGATTCCACGGCGTTGACTCTTCGAAAATTGGTTGAGTAGAATCCGACTCTTCTACAAGAGGGAGTACTGTTGCCGTGAACTCCGTAGGGATGCAGCGTCCGCTTGCAGTCATGATGCGGTCGGTAGCGCAGACGATTTCCCCGGATGCGACAGCTTGCGATGCCGCGCGGCAAATGCGCGCGGCAAAAGTCGGAGCGCTCTTGGTTCGTGAGGGCGCGTGCTACCTCGGGATTATCAGTGAAGCCGATCTGGTTCGAAAGGTATTGGCGGAATCCCTGGTTCCTGCTCATACGCTTGTGCGGTCAGTCATGAGCGCCCCGCTGATCACGATCGATGTGGCTGCATCGGCGCATGATGCCAGCGACGTCATGGCGCAGGCTGGTATTCGCCACTTGGCGGTGGTTGAAGGTGGAGAAGTGGCTGGAATACTTTCCGTCAGAGACCTGCTGCGTTATTTCAAGAATTGGGGACCTCAATGATCCGTGTGGCCTCTTGCCTTCTTGGTCCTGGTCAATACCTGTCTGCGCTGCCTCTCCCATGACCGTTGAAGGGACCCCTCCAATCTCGCGTGCGTTCCTGCTTTCCACTGCGCTGATCACCGGGGCGGTCGTGATGGCGCTCGAAATTCTCGGCAGCAGGCTGCTCGCCCCCGTGTTCGGAAATTCTTTGTTTGTGTGGGGGGCGCTGATCGGAGTCATCCTTGCCGCGATGAGCAGCGGCTATGCCTTCGGCGGATGGGCGTCAGATCGGTATGCAGGGGGGAGCGTGCTCGCGGGGCTGCTGCTCTTTTCAGGCTCCTGGACATTTCTCGTTGCCTGGGCTAGCCAGCCGATCTTGTTTCAAGTGGACGCCTGGATACAGGATCCACGGTGGGGTCCCTGCCTCGCCGCCACGATTCTTCTGGCGCCTCCTGCCTTTGGGCTGAGCGGGGTCTTGCCCGCGATGTTGCGGTTGGCCGTCTCTGATATGGGGCACTTGGGGCGCCACACGGGCCGCATGATTGCCTTATCAACCGTAGGAAGTCTGATCGGGACCTGGGGAACCGCGTTCTTCCTGCTCTCGTGGGTCGGCAGCCAGGCCTTGGTGGCCTGGTTGGGGACAATCCAAGTGGTACTGGGGTTGTTGTGGCTCTGGCGGGGGGCGAAAGTCAAACCTGTTGGGATATTCCTCGGACTGGCCTGCAGCGGCCTGTTCGTTGCCTTGGCGCTCCATCCCATCCAGAAATTGAACCCACCGGTTCATCAGGAAGATAGTCCCTATCAGCAAGTGCGGGTGCGGGATGACCAGTTGTTTCGGTACCTTGTGCTCGATCGTACCTTTCATGCAGTGATGTGGAAGGCCGATCCGCTTCCGCTGTTTCTGCCCTACAGCCAGCTCATGGTCGCGTCGTTAGCGTTGGTCGATCAGCCTCAACGCGGTCTGATTTTGGGACATGGCGGCGGCTCGCTGGCCAAGTGGCTGGCGCACTATTGGCCCGATCTCGAAATGGACATCATCGAGTTCGATCCGGTGGTGGTGCGGATGGCAGAAGACTATTTTGAGTATCATCCTCCAGCCAATCACCATGTGCGGGTGAAGGATGGGCGGGCGTTCCTGAATACCACCGACCACTTGTATGATGTGATTTGGATCGATGCCTTTGCCCGCCACATGATTCCGTTTCATCTGACCACAAAAGAATTCTATGCGGCAGTGCGAATGCATCTGAAACCGGATGGAGTGGTGGCGTTAAATTTGGCATCATCCGGGGAAGAGCTCGATAATGCACGGGCGGCGGCTGTCATACAGACCATGCGTGGCGAGTTCCCCGTAATTGAAACATTCGCAGTCAAAGGGCCATGGAAGAGCGGCCAGACCAAAGCGGAGAATTTGATTTTTTTTGCAGGGGGCCCGGTCACGGAACACGGACATGAATCCTTCATCGCAAAAGTAACCGCGATGGCGATGAATCGACAATTGCCAAGCGAGGCCATTGCGCTGCTCGGCTCTCATCGGACTGATCCGTGGCCAACGGGATTTGAACTGACTGACGATTTTGCTCCCTATGATGTCCTGATAGGGCGAGATGCAGCGGACCTACGGTAAGTTGCATAAAGTCATGCAAGGCATTGAATTTAATATAGTAACTCTTACTTTTCGAGCAGGTGATGAGTCGGCCCATCACGGTTCTGGACATGGAGAAGCTGCTTGCTTCCATTTTGAGCCCTATGCTATAAGTTGCGCCTCGTGATGTAGTAATTGTTAGCACAGGGTGTATGTGTGAGTGTCGGGCGGCATCGGATCAGTCAAGGCTATCAGAGCTTGGCGGAAGTTATTTACCAACCTAATCACATCTCTTCTTCTTTCTTAAGGAGGTAGGTCATGGGCAAGACGATGTTATCGGTCCTCTTTGGCCTCGGGTTGAGCGTCGCTGGAGCCTCGGCTGCTTTTGCGCTCCAAGCCGGTGGCGTTGAGATCGGCGACCTTGAAACCGGATCAGTCGTGGGCCAATCGTTCAAGGATCTGGATGTGGATGCGTCATTCTACGCCATCGAAATCGGCGCCATGAAGACATGGTATCCCCCGACGACCGTGATTGATTTTAAGACGAGGCCTGGCGCCCCGGTGCTGCTGAAGGTGACCAATAATTCGACCGCTGAGCATGGGTTCCAGCTCACTGCTGCTGTGAATCAATCAGCCCCGACGGTGTTGAACACCAAGCTGGTACTTAAGCCAGGCGAGACCAAGTATATCGGTGTCCCGACCAGTGACTTGTTCTATGCCGCGGGCAATGTGTTGGAGTATCGCTGCCATCTCCATCCGGCGCATGTCGGTGGCAAGTTGGTGATGTTGAAGTAGTTCGCTCGATTCTACGACCTCATGAAACGGCCTCCGCGGAACATTCCGCGGAGGCCGTTTCGTTTCCCTGAAAAGACGGACTGTAAGCTAGGTTTCTTCGCGTTGGCAGTCTGCCCCATCCTCAAGCGGAATGCGCTGGGCCGCAGTCAGTTTTCCTTCCTTGATGAGCAATAAATACCGATTTTCGATTGGAGCGGGTAGTTGTTTCTCAATCACGGTTGTGCGGACGTCCACGACCATTTCATTACCATCCCACTCTGTGCCGTTGACGATCCAGATATGGCTGGTGGCGTCCGGGAAGTGATGGGAAATGAAACTCTCAATGATCGATCCGAGTTCAGTAGTGCTGGCGTGGCTGATGCTGGGACTGAGGGTCGTGAGAGCAAAAAGGCTTAGGAGTAAGAGCTGGCGCATGACGGCACCTCCAGGATGGGGTGAGCGGTTCCGGTTGTCGGTAGCTGTAGAGGGGAGCCACAGCCAGTGGTAGCAGTCTACGCCCGCATTCTATTCATTTCTAGATGTATCGGTACAGACGCGGTTGAGAGTGATTGAGAGCCGGCTGGAAGAAGCGCAAAGGCCTCGGCACCTTGAGGTGACGAGGCCTTCGCACGTTCGACTATCAACCGCGGAGGGTTAGTTCCTGACACCGCTCCAGATTTTCGACTCATCGATGGCTTTGTCAGGATTCAAGGCTTTGGCCTTTGCCATCAATACGTCGGTTGTTTCCGGATAGGCCGGATCGGAGATGCAGCAATTGTCGACAGGGCAGACGGCTGCGCACTGCGGTTCATCGAAGTGCCCGACGCATTCCGTGCAACGATCATGGGTGATGATGTAGATATTGTCGCCCACGCCTTGACCGTCCCCCACGTGATGGCCCTTGCCCTCAGCATCGCTTCGGGTTTCGAAAATCGCCTCGTTGGGACATTCAGGCAGGCAAGCCCCACAGGAAATGCATTCGTCCGTAATCAGCAGTGCCATGACCCACGCCTCCTTCTCACTTCTGAGACAACAAACAATATTGACAAGATCGCGCCGCCCCGACCATAGTGCGTGCGCTGTGTGGAGGCCATTCTATTCTGTGATTCTTTTCCAAGTCAACAGAATGGCTTCCGGTCAGAAGGCCTAGAATTCACGGGAATATGGCCCATGAGACCCAGCCCGGCAAGTTAATTTTCATCGACACCGAGGGCGAATGTTATGGGCTTGACGCAGTCTCAGGGGAGCGATCGAGAGCAGAAAAAAAAGCGGATCATTATGATGATCCTGCTGGCGATCCTCCTCATGAGCGTGTCCATGTTTCTGGTGCCGCAGAAGGATACGGACATTATTGTGGTGACCTTCCCTCATGGCGAAACGATCGAAGCGGAAGTTGCAGAGACGCCGGAGAAGCTGCTGTTCGGGCTCGCGTTTCGTGATCAGTTGCCGCCCAATACGGGGATGCTTTATATCTTTGAGTCCAATGGGCTCCATCGGGTCCGAACCAAGGAATTTCGATTCCCGGTGGATATGATTTGGGTCGATGAAAGCCATCATGTAGTGCATACAGTCGAGCGCGCGAGCCCCTGCGAGAAAGATCCCTGTCCGTTCTTCGGTCCGCCGCCGGCGCCGGCGCGATATGTGTTGCAGGCAGAACCTGGATTTATCCAGCGGGTTGGTGTTGCAAACGGGGACGAGCTGAAGTATTTCCTGCGCATGTAACGGATTCGCCTGCAGAGTGCCGTGTCGTTTCTGGCCGATTGAGGAGACTGGTATGGAGGGGTTCCAACGGGTCGCTGGACTGAACGAAGTGGCTCCCGGGCAATCGAAAGTGGTGAAGGTGAATGACAAGGCCATTGCCCTGTTCAATATCGACGGGAAGTTCTATGCGATTCACAATTTGTGTCCGCATGAAGGCGGGCCGCTGAACGAAGGTCGATTGAAAGGGTATGTGGTGGCCTGTCCCTGGCATGACCTGGCCTTCGACATTCGAAGCGGGCAGGGGACCGACGGCGGGGGCTATTGCATCGGGAGTTATGAGGTGCGTGTCGAGGATGCCGATATTTATGTGGGTCCCCGTCGAAAGGCGTAATGCTGGGTTGAGGGGGAG
>FSSH01001098.1_pt1 | contig 35147 bp, 41 predicted proteins | sample 1166101 | NCBI WGS metagenome assembly FSSH01 (sample SAMEA32972668, study PRJEB13176) | freshwater metagenome | biome: Drinking water system; feature: Biomass in drinking water that filtered by 0.45 um membrane; material: drinking water | place: USA | collected 2012-12-20 | depth 0 m
GAACTCGATCGCGTCACCGGTGGCGGCATCGTGCCGGGCTCCGCCATTTTGATCGGCGGCGAACCGGGCATCGGCAAATCGACGTTGCTGTTGCAGCTCGCAGCAAACCTGGCTCGCGCCGGTCGCCGTGCTGTTTATTTTTCCGGCGAAGAGGCCATCGCCCAGGTGCGGTTGCGGGCTGAGCGGCTCGGGCTCTCCGACGCGCCGGTCGGCCTCGCGTCGGAAACCAATCTGTCGAACATTTTGGCGACGCTGTCTGAAGATCGCCCGCCTGATCTGGTCGTCATCGATTCCATTCAGACGCTGTGGTCCGACACGCTCGATGCCGCCCCCGGTACCGTCAGCCAAGTGCGCGCCGCCGCACAATCGCTGATCCGCTACGGCAAGATGGCCGGCGCGGCCATCCTGCTCGTTGGCCATGTGACGAAGGACGGCCAGATCGCCGGCCCGAAAGTCATCGAGCACATGGTCGACACCGTGTTGTATTTCGAAGGCGACCGCGGCAACGCCTATCGTATTCTCCGTGCCGTCAAAAACCGTTTCGGACCGAGTGACGAAATCGGCGTCTTCGAAATGGTCACCGGCGGCTTACGCGAAGTGGCCAACCCGTCCGAGCTGTTCCTTGGCGACCGCGACGGGGCTTCGCCAGGTGCAGCCGTGTTTGCCGGCATCGAAGGCACGCGGCCGCTGCTGGTCGAAATCCAGGCGCTGGTCGCGCCATCGGGTCTTGGCACCCCGCGCCGCGCCGTCGTCGGCTGGGACACCAACCGGCTGGCTATGCTGCTCGCCGTCTTGGATGCCCGCTGCGGCGTGTCGTTTTCGAGCCACGATGTCTATCTCAATGTCGCGGGCGGATTCAAAATCACCGAGCCCGCCGCCGACCTCGCCGCAGCAGCCGCACTGCTGTCGTCGCTCTCGGGCGTCGCCCTACCGCGCGACGGCGTTTATTTCGGCGAAGTCTCGCTCTCGGGTGCAGTTCGCGCCAGCCCGATGATGACGGCGCGCCTGAAAGAAGCCTCGAAACTTGGCTTTGCTCGTGCGGTTCTCCCCGAACAGGGCGACGCCGAAACGTCAGGATTGAAGCTGTCGCTCGGCCGCATCGCCCACCTCAAGTCGCTTGCGGCAACGGCGCTGACATGCGACTGAAACCTCACGTGTGCCGACCGGCGAGTCTGAGGCGTCGACCCTCATCCATCGGCGCGACCATAGAGGGACTTTGGCCATGCTCGGCCCGTTGACCTACCTCGACGCCGCGCTGATCGCAGTGGCCTTCATCTCCGGCCTGCTGGCCATGTATCGCGGCCTCGCCCGCGAGCTGTTGTCGATCCTGTCGTGGCTCGCTGCTGCCGCCATTGGCGCCTGGATATTCTTCACCAAAAAAGACCTCTCGGCCGACGTTGCGGCGCAGACCGGCCTGCCGCCACAAATCGCGCTCGCCGTCGTCGCCTTCGTCGTGGCGCTGATCGTGCTGATCCTGGTGCATCTGATCACCGCGCGCATCTCGGATGCCATTCTCGACAGCCGTGTCGGCATGATCGACCGCGTGCTCGGCTTCGTCTTCGGGGCGCTGCGCGGCTTCATCCTGATCGTCATCCCTTATATGTTTTATCAGAGCTTCTTTCCCAACGAGCAGGAGCACTTTCCTTGGGTGCGCGATGCCGCGTCCCTGCCCTACATCAAGAGCGCGGGCGAGGGCATTCGGGCGATCCTGGTTGAATACGTTCCCTCATCGCTGACAACGCCGCCGCCGCCCCCGCAGGGCGAGCAGCAGGGATTTCTGAATAACGACAGGCAATTCGCCGCTGGCGCTGTCATGGCGCTGGTGATCGGCGGCCGCCGGTACTATATGACGGCCTCATGACGTGGTGGTCCGCAAGGATAGCAGCGTCCACGATGGTCGAGGCGTAAAGCGCCGAACACGGCGCAGGTGCGTACTGGACTGAGCCGGACGCGGTGTCCGGTCGTTCGCGATGTAAGGCCCATCGGCTCGAATGCGGAGATCTGCACCATGACGATCTCGACTATCGTTTCGCCAATTCCGTCACCAGAACCGTGCCCTGATCCGGCGCCAGAGTCGCTTAGCACGTCCGTCGTGATCGACGGCCTCACCTTCACCCGATACGGCGACGACCGGCTGCGCGAAGAATGCGGCGTGTTTGGCATCTTTGATCATCCCGACGCCGCCGCCATCACCGCGCTCGGCCTGCATGCCCTCCAGCATCGCGGCCAGGAAGCGTCGGGCATCGTCTCCTACGATGGCCGCCAATTTCATTCCGAGCGCCGCATGGGCCTCGTCGGCGACAACTTCTCGCGTGCAGACGTTCTCGCCCGCTTGAAAGGCCGCATGGCGGTTGGCCACAACCGTTATTCGACCACCGGCGACGCGCTCATCCGCAACGTCCAGCCGCTGTTCTGCGATATTGACACGGGCGGTTTCGCCGTCGCCCATAACGGCAATCTCACCAACGCCATCACGCTGCGCAACGACCTCATTTCATCCGGCGCCATCTGCCAATCGACATCCGACACCGAAGTCATTTTACATCTGCTGTCGCGCTCCAAGAAACGCCGCACCGTTGAACGCCTCGTCGACGCCATCCGCCAGGTCGAAGGCTCGTATGCGCTGGTCTGTCTGACCAACGATCTGATGATCGGTGCCCGCGATCCGATCGGCATCCGCCCGCTCGTCATCGGCAAGCTCGGCAATGCCTATGTGCTGGCATCTGAAACTTGCGCGCTCGATATGGTTGGCGCCGAGTTCGTTCGTGAAGTTGAAAACGGCGAAGTCGTGCTGATCAGCGATGCCGGACTTGAAAGCCACCGCCCGTTTCCGCGCCGCCCGGCCCGGCCGTGCATTTTCGAATACATCTACTTCTCACGACCCGACTCGATCGTCGGCGGGCGCACCGTCTACGACATCCGCAAGCAGATGGGCGTGCAGTTGGCCCGCGAAGCGCCCGCCGAAGTCGACGTCATCGTTCCGATCCCGGATTCAGGCGTGCCCGCGGCCATCGGCTACAGCCAGGAAAGCGGCATCCCGTTCGAACTCGGCATCATCCGCAATCACTACGTCGGCCGGACCTTCATCGAGCCCGAACAGCGCATCCGTCAGCTCGGCGTCAAACTGAAACACTCCGCCAACTCCGGCGTCATCAAAGGCAAGCGCGTATTGCTGGTCGACGACAGCGTCGTGCGCGGCACCACGTCTAAAAAGATCGTGCAACTGATCCGCGATGCCGGCGCCCGCGAAGTCCACATGCGGATATCTTCGCCGCCGATCACGCATCCGGATTTTTACGGCATCGACACGCCGCGCAAAAAGGACCTGCTCGCAGCCAACATGTCGCTTGCCGAAATGCGCGACTTCATGGAAGCCGACAGCCTCGCCTTCTTATCGGTCGACGGCATCTATCGCTCGATCGGCGTCGATGCGCGCGATGCCCGCAGTCCGCAATTCACCGACCATTGCTTCACCGGCGATTACCCGACCGAACTCACCGACCAGAACGGCGAAACCGCGCCGCGTCAGTTGTCGCTGCTGGCCGAGGTTGGCTAGCTGTGCTGCGCTCTGACATTCCACGCAGCAGCATCGATGGCGGCTCACTCTCCGGCCGCATCGCCCTCGTCACCGGAGCATCTCGCGGCATCGGTCGCGCGTGCGCCATCGGTCTTGCCAAAGCCGGTGCCCACGTCATAATCTCGTCGCGCTCGCTGCCAGCACTTGAACAGCTCGACGATGACATTCAAGCGCTAGGTGGCGCCGCAACGCTGCTCCAGCTCGATCTCAAGAAGGGTGACCGCGTCGATCAGCTCGGACCGACCCTCTATCAGCGCTGGAAGCATCTCGACATCCTCGTCGCCAATGCCGGAATCCTTGGTCCGCTGTCGCCGCTCGGCCATGTCACTGAAGATGGGTTCCTTGGTACGATCGACATCAATCTCACAGCCAACTGGCGCTTGATCCGCACGCTCGATCCGCTGCTGAAAGCCTCGACCGCCGGTCGCGCCATCTTCGTTACATCGGGTGCGGCCACCGGTCAGCACGCCTATTGGGGCCCTTACGGCGCTTCAAAAGCCGGGCTCGAAGCGCTGGTCAAATCCTGGGCGGCTGAACTTGGGACCACAACTGTCCGCGCCAATCTCATCAATCCCGGCCCGGTCCGCACCGGCATGCGCGCCAAGGCTTTTCCCGGCGAAGATCCGATGACACTTCCAGCGCCCGAAGAGCTAGCGCCGCTGTTCGTCGAACTCGCGTCTCCGGCATGCGACCGCAATGGCGAGATCATTTCATTTCGTGACTGGCGCGACGCACGCCATGAGCGAACCCGCACCGAGGCGTTGGCCGTCGAAGCCTGACGACAAGACGTCTGAGGCCGCCATTGACCTCATGAGTCTACTGAGGAACGCGCCGGGATAACGGCGAAAAGGCTGGTCATCGCGGAGCTTTTGCCGGCCGCCCCCTGATTTCGCGGAATGCTAACGCGATAAAGCATTATCGATCAGGGATTTGCCAAGCTGAACTGAAGTGGCACCTTCGTTGTGAACAATTCGACGGGCGATCACATTCTCGGCGGTAATCTATACACGCCCTTCGCGTTGCATATAGTCGCGCTAGCACGCGGAGGCCGCATTCGTGCTGGTGGCGAGAGGCGCTGTCAAAATGCAGACGGACTTGGGCGTCCGTTAGGGAAGCGTTTTCTGGCAAACGTTTTGACGACCAATCCTGCTCCCGACGTCGTGACAACCATCGAGTGGCCGAGCCCCAGATGAACTGGAGCTTTGAAGTATCATTCCCCCAACGGAGAAAGCGCCATGCAGGATCCACTGAAGTTGCGGTACTCAGCCAGGAGACAAAATTCGCTCGGGAAATCGCCCGTCGCGCTACACGTGCAAGATGATGCCGACACGCCGGATGATCGCGACGCGTCGGAACTGCGCGTGACGCTCACGTCGCGCGGCAGTCAAGAGACGCAGGCGAACGCCGACGTGCATGACGCGCCTGTGGCCCTTCATGCGTCCGACGATCGCCAGACCGGCGAAAACGGCAACGACGGGTCACCGGTGGCCGAGCCGCATGCCGGCGAAACGGAGGCGGCGCGCGACAGTATCGACGCGCGGGCGCTCACGGACACGCCGGCGGACTCGACCGAGACGATTATCGAGCAGACTGAGACGGTCGTCGAACCATCCATGCATGACGCGCGCGACACCGACATCGCGCCGCACACCTCGTATCGGTCGGACGCAGCGACGGCGCCGCACATCCCTGGCGTTTGGGAGTCGCTGAAATCACCGCTACTGGCCATCACCGCTGCCGTTGCGGTGGCTGCGGCCGTGTGGAACTACTCAAGTCTTGCAGATGCCCAAGCGCAGCTCACGTCCGTGACCGCGGAGAAGGCCAGCGTCGAGCGCTCGCTGGCTGAAGCGCGAGGCCGCCTCACCGCTGCCGAAAAAGCCGTGGCCGACGTCAAGGCCGCACTGACCAGCACGCCAGCGACCGCGCCAGCGAAGACGATCCCACCGGCGAAGTAACCGCGACGCGTCTAGCCATGCGTAAATTGGCGGCACCGAAGAATGACATGCGGTGCCGCCTCTATTGCTTTTCAGGCGACTGAGGGCGTGTCCGTGCGGCTCTTGCCGCAAGTCGGGGACGCCAGACTCCCAGCACAATATTTGCCACCGACAACGCCGCGATCGTCGCGAGCGACATCCACTCGCCTGCAATCGCCGCAGCCAGGGCGCCGGGCTCCGCTTCGCCCGCAGCAATTTTTGCTGACACGACCGCCGCCGCCGTCGCTTTCGACTGAATGATGCCAAGCGTTGCTTCGAACATGCTGAGGCCGAGCAGCGCCTTGACCCAGACCCAGCGTTGATCCTGAAACGGCTGATGCGCCGCCATCGACAGAAGCCCGGTGACTAGTGCAACGGCAAGTGAGGGAAGCAGAAGGTAATTACAGAGCGCCGCAATCGTCTGGCGGATGTCCGCGTATGTGCTCGCTGTCGCCTGCGGCGCGTAGAGGAGCACGATGGCGTAACCGGCGAGCGCACCGATCAATCCGCACGACGCTAAACTGTGCAAGAACTTGAGCGATTTACGCATGCCGTGCCTCACACCTGCAGCGCGCTTCTGATTTGCTCCTCGTACTGCCCGACGGCTTGCAGCGCACGCGCTTTCATCACCGGATCGGCGTCAGACTGTTCCGCAAAGCCTTCAATCGCATCGCGCGCCTGGGTCATGATCCGCCCGGCGGCTGCTTGTGGATTGAGTTCGCGGGCACAGATCCGCTGCAGCAACTGCGTCAGGATGACGCCGGTCGCAAGCGCCAATCCGGCAAGTTCGGCATTCTCGCGCTCAAGTTGCGCGATGGCGCCAGTCGTCGTGGTTCCGTCCGTCATGCGTTCTCCCCTGGTTGAGCCTATTTCGATGTTTATCGATGACCCACGTCCCGATGCGAGGCAAGTTGGGCACAGGTCACGCGCCACGCGCAAGTGCTGGCATTTTCAGTTGCAACAAAACGTGCACCAATCAGGTATAGTAGGTTGTAACAAACGCATCCGATTTGGAGACTGCCATGAAAGCCGCCGTGATCGTCCTTGCCGCCATGGCCCTGATTGGCGTCGCCGGCACCGCGTCAGCGCAAACAGCTGGGTCGGGCCAAAAGCCGAAATCCGAGTTCACGCTGAAAGGCACCAGTTACTTGCCGCAGCGCCGCCCCGCCTACAGAAACCTGCGTAAGTCGGATATCTACGAGAGCCGTAAGTTCAATGATCCGGCATTCGGCCCGCGCTCGCAAGGCCAGCCCTTCGACAATGGCTTCTTTTTCGAGACACCGCAGGGCCCGTTCGGTGGAACGTCTCCATATATTCACTAGGCAACGCGCTGCGCTCCCGAGTGGCGTGGTGCTGTCGATAGGCCATCGCGCCACAGGATTGCGAAAATAATCGTGCGCACCAGCTTGGCGGTTGAAGTCCGGTTATGGCGAGTGCACGACGACACCTCATATAGCCACATCCATCGAGACCGTTGATCCATGACCATGCTCCGTTCCGCAACCCACGGCATTTTGATGCTGGCAATGATGGCGTCGTTGACGCAGGCCGCCGTCGCGGAACCGGCGAAGTCAGGCACGCAGTGTCAGATGCTCGCAACGGCCGGGTCAGGCCCGACCAAAGCTATCGCCGAGATCATGGCCACGGGTGGCTTCAAAAACATCGCCGACTCGCGCGGGATGTTGCCGCTTAGTCCGGAGAAGGTCACCTGCAAGGACGGCACGTTCATGGTTGAATGCACGGCGCAGGGCAAAGTTTGCAAGTGAGCATTTGACGGTTGCATTACGCTGCCGGCGCCCGTCGATCCCGGGTTTAGTGCAACGAAGGTATTCCGCATCACTGTAATCGTTCATCTTTGGATGCAGGCGCAGCCCACTACGCGGTGCGTGTGCGAATGGTGTTGATGGCGCGGGCTACGTCGGTCTCGTACCAACCCGGTGGCTGAGCGTCTTGCTCAGACGTTGCAGCCTGCGAATGACCAGTCACCGGCTTCGACGTTTCGGTGAGCGCGACGGCGTTGGCGATATCACGGATCATGTTGCGCCGCGCGGCGCCACCGACGGCGATGGACGCGAGAATGCTCTGCAGGACCTCGGCTTCTTTCTTCTGCTCGTGGTAGAGCGCCACGACCAATTCCTGGATTTCTTTCTGCATCGCGCGACGTCCTCGTCTTCAGAAACGGCGTGATGGCCGCGTGTGCACTGTCACAACAGCGAATCACGACCCATCACCTAATTGACGATTGGCCACTTTGGTTAACAATGTCTTCGTCACACCGTTCAGCGGCCTGTCTAGAGGCGCGTCAGCCGGATTTTTCGGCCGCAGGTTTGCTGTGAAGCGTCGGGCTTGACGGGGTCAAATGCGGTTGGCCGTCAGCGCAACTCGTAGCAGTTGCGAAATACTCTCGGCTGACGCGTCACGTCATAGCCGGCGAGACACTGGACGAGGTGGCGCGCTCCGGGCTTCTTGAACAAGATGAAGGTCGAACGGGCATCGAAGTTGCTCGCGTATCCAGCAATCTCCCAACCATCGGCGAGGACCTCTTCGATCGTCAAGGAGGCCTCGTCCTGTGGACTACCCCCGGCCATGGGCGCTGGGCTTGTGCCCGACATGGCGACGATCGTCATCGCCGTGGCCGCCGCCGCTTTGATCATTTTATTCGGCATGACCACTTCCGGTGTTGGCGTGCTGCCGTGATGCTAGCGATGTAGCGCATAGCACGCGGCAAAAAAATCGCGCCGCTATCGGCTAATCTCGGTAGCCGCGCCGGTCACGCGACGCACGGCGATCGTGCCGGTTGTGTCGGTCGCGATGACGATGATAGCGCGGCGCGTCATCGAAATAAAACTCGACCGTCTCTCTACGTGGCCGATGGCGCCAGTCGGGCGTACCGCTGGTCGCGCCATAAAGCCCGAGCAAATAGGCGTCGTGTTCACTGATCGGGCCACCGGCTCGGGCATTGGCGCGGGCGCCCTCCACTTCGTAGATGGAATCCGCGTTTGCAGGCGAGGTCTCAACCAGCCCGGCTGCGCCAGCAATCGCTGCCAGCGCGATAAGCCGTGGAAATGTCCGCATCATCATCTCTCGCCTTCTGATGTCGTCAGATGCCAACCCGCCATTTAGATGTGCGCCGAGCTGCGCTGGAATTCAAGTGCTGACGGCACGTAACCCAGCTTGGGAAACGGCATGAGCTTGTCCTCGTAACCGCGATTTTCCAAGGCTTCTGCTGGCGTGCGACGTGACCAGGTGAAGCGCAATTAAAGTCTACGGCGCTAACAGCTGAGCCGACTGGAACCGCCATCGCGCCGCCGCGTTGTGAGTGCATTGCTACGAGGCGGGCAAGCTTCGGAGTAGACGGGGTTATATTGGGAGATCGACCATGAAGATGCTAACCATCGCTGCCTGCCTCGCAGCCATTACTCTTGGCGCTTGCCGCCGCGAAGTGCCATCAGACGGGGGATATGTGCCAATGAAGCTTGGCGCTCCGCCTCAGGCTGATACAGCTAATCGCTAACGACGCGGAAGCGCTGACGACCGGCGCAGTAACGCCCGTTAGCGAAGCTTCGGCTGTCGCACGGCTGCAAACTCGCCCATAATGTCATCGCTTGAACCAACGCACGCAGTCTCGATGCGGTGGCCAAGCTCGTGACAGCCTGATGGGCGAGACTTGCGATGGCATGGCTGGCGATGACGTGGCGATCGACGATGTTTCGGGCGATGACCATCGAAACCCTCGTCGCCGGTCTTCTGATTATGGTTTGCGTCGGTTTAAGGATCGCCGATCCCTCGGCTGTTGCGCGGCTTCGCACGTCGGCGTTCGACACTTTCGTGAAGGCGTCTCCGCGTGTTGCCGACGGCACGTTTCCGGTGCGTGTCGTCGCCGTCGATGAGCCGTCGCTAGCTGCGATTGGCCAATGGCCATGGCCGCGCACGCGCCTCGCCGACCTCGCGAAGGCACTCTCCAGTGCCGGGGCGCGGAGTGTGACATTCGATATTATGCTGGTGGAGCCGGACCGCCTGTCGCCAGGCGAACTTGCGCACAGTCTGCGCAGCGACGCGTCGTTGCAACCTCTGATGACGGAATTGGCCAAACTGCCGTCGAACGATACGCGGCTCGCGGCAGCAATCGGCCGCGCACCGGTGATCCTCGGAATTGTCGGCGACGCCAACGGACGACGTGACATCGGCGCGTCACTCGCACGTTTTTCGTTTGCGGGTGATGATCCGCAGCGCTTCGTTCCAGCGTTCGAAGCCGGTATCACCAACCTCGCCGAATTGAGCAAAGCCGCAACCGGGGTAGGCGCTGTCAATTGGCTGCCGACCGAAGACCAAATCGTTCGTCGGGCGCCGCTGCTGGTATCGATCGCTGGTCAACTGTATCCATCGCTAGCATTGGAAACGCTGCGCGTTGCCGCCGGGCAATCAACGATTTTTGTGAAATCATCGGGCGGTAGCGGCCTTTCGGCGTTCGGCCAGAGCACCGGCATCGAAAGCCTTCGCGTCGGCTCAACCATCGTTCCGACCGACGCGCAAGGCGAAATGTGGCTGCGACCGGCGCCGTCCGATCCGCGCCGGACAATCTCTGCGCAGCGCATTTTGGATGGGACATTTGATCGGGCCGACATCTCCGGCCGCCACATCATGATCGGTGCAACGGCGGCGGGGCTCCTTGATTTGCGGGCCACCGCATTGGCGCCATCGGTTCCAGGCGTTGAAATTCATGCTCAGGCGTTGGAGCAGATTCTTGCCGCCGACCATCTGCTGCGGCCTGCGTATGCGACAGGCCTCGAACTTATTTTCATCGTCGTGTTCGGCGGCGTGGTGATGTGGCTGATCCGCCGAGCCGGGGCGATGAGAGCCGCGCTCGTCGGCGCCGGTGCGATCGGCGCTGTGATTGCGATCTCGTGGTTCGCCTACGCGCACGCCGGACTGCTCTTCGATCCGGTTTATCCATCGCTATCACTGGCGGTTTTCTATCTCGGCACGTCGCTCACCACCTATGTGCGCTCCGAAGCCGACCGGGCGCGCATCCGATCGGCATTCAGCCACTACCTGGCGCCGTCGCTGGTAGCGGAACTGGTGCGCAATCACGACAAACTCAAACTCGGTGGCGAGACACGCATCGTCACTCTGCTGTTTGCCGACGTGCGTGGATTTTCGCGTATATCCGAACGGATGGCGGCGGAAGATCTGATCCGCTTCGTCAACCGGCTGTTCACGCCGCTGACGGAGACGATCTTGCGCAACGGCGGGACCATCGACAAGTTCATGGGTGATGCGGTCATGGCCTTCTGGAACGCGCCGACGGATGATCCCGATCATGCGCGAAAGGCCTGCCGGACGGCGTTGCAGATGTTGGACGACGTAGTTCGGTTAAATGCCGAATTAGTGGCCGAGGCTGAGGCTGCCGGATCGACGCACGAGCCCATTCGCATCGGCATTGGGATCAACACCGGGTCCTGTGTCGTCGGCAACGTCGGCTCACCGGAGCGGTTCGACTATTCGGTGCTGGGCGATGTCGTCAATGTGGCTGCCCGCTTCGAGGAGGCCACCAAAACCGCCGGCGCCGACATCATCATCGGCGAGGCGACAGCTAGCGCTGTCGCTGATTTCGACCTGCGCGATGCCGGCAACATAACGCTGCGCAGCAAGGACCGACCTGAAAAAATCTTCGCGCTTCTTGGCGACGAGGCGTCGGTACGCATCTTCAAAGTCGCGGCTGCGCCCGCTAATCCGCGCGGCGCAGACATGGCCGGCTAGGGTCGGTCCGCTTTTGGCGGGATCATGGACCGATCTTGGTTCTCTGTTGTGTCGTTCTTCCTTTCGGAAAACCGGTTCCCACTTTTTCGGAAGCACGCTGGCGCAAGCCGGCACACGGCTTCGAATATGGGCGGCTCAATTGGGGCCGGAGCGTCCCGGGTAGCGCCCGCCACTTGGGCGTCGGCCGCCGCCACCAAATCCGCCGCCGATGCCGATGACGATATCGAGACCGCGAACACCGTTACCCCAATCGTCATCGGAATTGCGCGGACGCTTGGCGACGCGTGTCGGCTTCTTGGCCGGCCCATCGTCGCGCACGCGCACCGTCTTGACTTTGACCTTCTGGGCCTTTGGCTTTTTAAGCGTTGGGCCGGCGTCATCGTCGTCGCGCGCCGCCTTTCTAATCTTCGCCGGCGGCTTTGAATTGATGCACGCTTGATCCGGCGCCTCGGGAAGCGCACTGCTGAGGATGGCGGCGCGGGTTAGAACCGGTGCGGAAACGATTTGCGGCGGCTTGTCGATGAAGGGGAAAGCGGTGTCGAAGGCCGGACCTTCGGTGTCGGTCAGCTTCGACCAATCCACCGGGCGGCCGACGCGACCGCCGTTCGAAATGGCGATGAGACGGCCGGGTTGATCGAGAACGCGGCACGCGCTTTTGCGCCCGGTGACTTCGACGGCGCCTTCGTGGAGCAGCAGCCAGACGGTCTTGTCAGGAAAAACAAAAACATCGAAGACCGTGCCGCGCACCGTGATCGAGGCATTCGGCGTCTTGATAATGTAGGTCGATTTGGCGGCAATGCCGGTGACAAACCGGAAGGCGCCTTTCGCCAGATCGACGACGATCGACCCGGCTTTTTTGTCGCTGTCGTAGACGAACTTGTCGAGCACGAGGCGCGACCCCGGTCCAAGCGCCAGCTTGGTGTCGTCGTCGAGTTTCAATTCACCTTGCGCATCGGCATTGACCTGGATGACCTCGTCCTGGCGGACGTCGTCTCCGGCGGCGAGCGTGCGCTGCTCGCGATCATAATCGGCAACCACCTTGTTGACGATTGCGACAGCGTCGCCGATGCGGTCGCCGGGCGCAGCATTCGCGGGTTGCGACAAAAGCAGCGCGGCGAACATGGCGCCAAGAAGTGGTTGCATCCTGACGCTGCGTGGCACTGTCAGGACATCGGTCTGAAGCGTTGTCATGGCACGTCCTTTGTGAGTTCCACGACGTTTGCCCAAATGCCGGGCGCCCAACCGTCGGGTTAATTCTCAAGGGCCGATATGTCTAACCTGCGAGCGCCAGCCGGACTGTTCCGTTGGGAATTGATCTGCCAAATCTTGAGGTGACGTGCCGTAACCGCGAGCCCATGCATGGCCCGAAACGGCATCGCCGCGCCCGCAGCTTTGCCCCTGAATTAGCAACCCGAAGCAGGAGATCGTCAATTGTAAATGTAAGTTATCAAAAACGTCCGATCCGCATCGTTCGAATTTCCGGGCGGTATGGGGTAGCTCGTCTGCTTGGCGGCAAACACGACGGATTGGTTGAGTTGCGACAGCGGCGACGGCGTCACAAGCTGGACCTCGCGGACATTGCCGTTTTCCGTCAACAGGATGCGAACGGTCACACGGCCGCGAGTCTCGCGAAGTTGCGGCATAGTCTGCTGCAAAGCGCGGATCACGCCGCGCGCGAACGCGTCGTTCAAGCCAGACCGCGTAATGCCGGGCGGACGCGAAAAGGCCGCTTGCCGGCCGCCACCGCCGATGGGATCGCTGAATGACGGCGGCGGTGGCGTCAAATCGAGCTTGGCTGTTTTCTGTGGCTTCGGTTTTGGCGGCGTGGGCTTGGCCGGCGCGGCTTTTGCGGCGTCGGGTTTGACTGGAGCAGGCTTGGCAGGTTCGGGCTTGGCTGTCGCAGGTGTTTCTGCGCCCTCGCTCTTCGTCGATTTTGGAGCTGGCCCCTCGAGAGATAAAAGGTTGGGCACATCCTTTTCGATCTCCGGCAGCTTTTGCGGCTGCGGGGTCGCTTCGACGGGTGCCTCAGGCTGCGGCGGCGGCGTTGGTGTGGCTTCGGCGGCCGGCTCGATCGTTGGCTTCCAGGGGGCCGGCTCGACGGGCGGTGCGGGCTCTGGCTTTGCCTCAGGCTGCGGCGGCGGTTGCGGCTGAGGCGGCGGCTGCTGGGGTTGCGGTGGCGCAACGCTCGGCGTTCCAGGCGGCGGCGACACGGGCACGGTCGTCTCGCTGAGGAAATCCGCTTCCGTGATGAGCGAGACGCTGATCGTCTCTGGACTGCCCTGTTCATCACCGATGATGCGTTGTGCCGATCGGCCGATACCGATGAACAGGGCCGCATGCATCAAGACGGCGCACAGCAACGCGAGCCTAAACCGGCGATCGCCAGCAGCCGTCGAGCCGACCCAGCGATCAGCGATCGACAGGTCGTTGGAAAGGCTCGGCGTCTCGGTGATGATCGATGCTGTCGTCATGCCCTCAGGTCACACTGCTGGGACGCAAATCCATGTCACGCACACACTTTTTCCAACCCCCATCATGCTGCCAACGCGCGGCCAGATGTTCGACCTGTGATGACAGCGCTCGCACACGCGGCATCCGCACGCCTCGCGTGCCTTGCAGCGTCGCGATGTCCCGACGGCAGCGAATGGCTCGCCGATCCCCAAATACGTCAAATCGTTCAATGTTCGCGCTCGCCGCCTGTCATCGAGCAGCGGGCGGCGGCTGGATTTTGCTGAGCGTTGTGGGTTTCCTCGGCAAGACGAAGGAAAATATCACGGGCATGGTCGGCGGTTGCCGTGGCGATGATGCCCTCCGACACCTGCTGCGGCGTCCACATCCAGCTGCGCGCCGGATCGTGCCGCATCGCCCAGTCCGGGAAAACCCGCGCCGCGATCGGTTCGATAATAAGTTGCGTGACGTCGGTGTGGCGGTCGTCACGTGCGATCCGCTCGAAAGCCGCCATCACAGTCGGCTCGGGACCTTCGAGCCATTGCAGGAACAAATCTTCACGGCAGATCAGTGCACCGGTGATGTCGTCACGCTGATTGTTGCGCCGAGCCGTCGCCAAGATGCCGCTCAGCGCCAAGTCGTCGAAGCCGAATGGGCGCGACGCGTAGACGACGTGGATCAACGGCGTCAGTTGGCCCCGCGACGCAGCGCCCGCTCCGACCGTGTTTGGACCCGCAAAAGGTTCGATCGCCATCGACAATGGTCCTCCCCACGCCGGGATTGCGTCTGAGAGGTTTGCCGCGCCCGGCTGGCCGCAGCGTGTCTCACGAATATAGCGCCAAGCCGATGAGTAGCACGCCCGCAAATATCTGAGTGATCAATTTCCGTTCGCAGTTTCAAGGTTTTTGCGGAGCAGTGCCACCGCCGATGCTAACGTACGGTTATGTTCGACTACGGTAATTGTACTTTGCCATGTTCAGCGCTGTCATCGGTCGGGGTCGTGCCCTGAAGGACGGCCTTGAGACCTTTGAACAGATATTTCAGACCCTGCACGCCGCTGTTGTTCCAATATTCGGCCTCGCGACCATCGATGCGAAGCAGGCAGAGGTTGGGATCGTCCTTACCCTGCGGGAACCACACGCGCCACTCCGGCGACCATAGCTCCTCGATCAAAGCGCGATCCTTGCTGACCGCAGCCACACCGTAGATGACAGCAAAGCGGCCGCCATCCTGGAACGTCACAGCCACGTCCGGCTGCGCCTCGATCTCGTCGATTTTCGGCGACGTGAGGCTGGTCGCGAAATACATGTCACCGTCTCGCGTCAGCTTGGCAACAGCCATCGGCCGGGCATGGAGTTGCCCATCGGAGCGTTGTGTCGTCAGCATGGCAACGCCGAAACCTGCGATAACGTCATGCAAATGCTCGTCGGTGCCGGTCGCGGCAGTTTCGGTCGGATGCGTGTTCTTGGCGGCGCTGGCCATACTGTCATCTCCTGCTTAGTATTTGGCGCACAACGCGATTATCCCTATTCTGTTCCGCCAGATGTGGCGCCGCGGCGCCGCGAGGCCACTCAAATGACTTCGGGGCTGGGGCGAAGCTGGGGCGGCTCAGCGCGATGCGTGGCGTCTGGCGATCAGCCAGAGTAGCTTTGCGACACCACTACGAAGCCGACCACGATGACGGCCGCCGTATGGCCCTTGACACGGGCGCGGCGACCCGGTTGCGTCAGGCCGGATTGCTGACGATGCGTCGTCGTTTTTGGAGGCTCCCATGCGCTTGTCGACTGCCACCGCCATGCTTTCGCTCGTTGCCATTTTCGCGTTCGCGGCGGCCCCCGGCGACCTTGCGGCCCAGGATGCGCCAGCGGCCAATGATGCTCCAGCAGCCGCAGACCCAGCTCCAGCCGATCCGGCAGCAGCCGATCCAGCCGCGGCCACCGCTCCGGCAGCGAGTGGTGCCGCCTACGTTGGCACGTGGTCGGCCGATGCCTCCCAGTGTGCTGTGCCGCAAGACCAGCAAAACGCGCCAATGGTGGTGACGGAGGCCGGCTTCGATCAGCATGAAGTTCACTGCACGTTCAAGAGCGTGACACCTGACGGCGATGCCTGGAAAATGTCGGCGGAATGCGCCGTCGAAGGCGATGCACAGGCCCATGATTTCTCGTTCGCGGTGGCGGGCAACGCGCTGTCGATCACCGACGAAGACGGCACCAATCAAATGACACGCTGCCCGTGACCGAGGCTATTGCCAGGGTGACACTTGACGCCGACCCGGTGCTCGACCAGCTGATCATCGGTTGTGCCACCAATGAATGGTGCAAAGTCGCCGTTCTGATCGCGCGCGCAACGGATGCGGCCCGCGCCACACAGCGGACTGTGAGCGGGCAAGCACTGGCCCAGCGGATCTATGCGTTGGCGGAGAGCCGGCGGCTCGACGTGCGCGGCAACGTGCGGCGCTGGCGGGCCGGCGAAGTTCGCGTTTTGCCGCCGACAGATGCCTGAAAACGCTGCATCAACGAGCCGACCAGCGCGCGGCGATCACTCAAAAAAGCTTGAGCCGCCACGTTATCAACGCGAATCTGGTACAGGGAGATTAATTCGATCTCACCGGGCACCTCAATCGACGTGCCACTGTTGGCGGCCGTCAGCTAAACCTTCCGGAGCGCAAGCGTGCGATCGCGAACGGCACTGCAGCGTCGCGCGCGCATGATCGAAGCGATTTAAGGCCTCTCAGCACCAATGAACAATTCTGGCAAGGAGCACGGCATGTCTGACCGAACCCAATTCGCGATTGGCCGCAACTCGATCTCGGTACCCCGTCTCACCAAGCGGATCATGGAGGCATTGGTCGCGACCGGCCTGACGGCGTCGCTGGCTCTGGTCATTCTGGTGCTGAACAACGTGTTGACCGGACGTGGCGGCTGGTTGAATGGGTTTGAAGTGTGGCTGGCCTTCATCCGCCAACCAGACATTCTCGGCACCATGCTGCTGACGTCGTTCGTTGCAGTTCTATACATCGCGTGGCAGCGCGAAAACGGTCCCAAACGCTGAGTCTTGCGATTTGGTGCGATGTCGTGATCGCGCGAGTCGGCTGGCAAAGAGTGTGAGCCAGCCGAAACTTTTTACCGTAGATTGCCTTTGAGAAGCTTCGCGCAGGCGACGGTAACAGCCGCGACCTGCGACGGGCCAGTCGTACAAAAACGTCGAAGGGGAAACACTGATGTCACGACTTTTCGCTGCCGAGGCGGCGCGTTGTATGGCGATCGCATTTGGTCTCGCCGTCGGTTCGGTGTTTGTCACCGCCGAGCCTGCCGCCAACACCTTGAATGCCCGCGATGCTGGCGCGCGCTATGGTCAGGCACTCGGCGCCCTTGAAATTTGCATCGGCACCAAAACAACCGACCAATTGGCAGCCTTGCTCGCATCGTACTCCGGCGACGACCAGCAAGTGTTCAAGGACCAAGCGGCGAAAGTCTTTGAAGCCTGGGTCAAGGTCAAGAATTGCAAACGCCAAGACGATCCGAACCAGTGCAAGATCATCATGGATCGGAGCTGCGAGTCGGCCTTTGCTGAGATCGGTCCGGCGGGCACGGCGATACCGGGATTGATTACGCCGCCGGCGAAGTGAACGCGCGGCCAGCGGTTGCGATGTTCGGCCGAGGATGCATCGCGTTCTTTACACGCCTACGGCCCAAGCCCGGATTGCCAGGTCTTGATGGCATCGATCGGGTGGATCAGCATTACGATATTGAGCGTTAGATTATCGCGAATGACCACCGCCATCATGACTTCGCTGGCGACGGCGAGCATGATGATGAGCCAGACCGGCAACTTCGACGCCAGCCAAAATCCGACCGCCATGGCGCCAATGTCCGACACGGAATTCAGCACGCTGTCGCCGGTGTAATCGAGCGAGATGGTCGCGGCGCGATAGCGCTCGATGATCATTGGAGTGTTTTCGACAAGCTCCCAAGCCGCTTCGACCAAGACCGCCGCCAGAAACCGCAGCGCAACGCTCCAGCGCGGTGCCAGCCACCACAGCACGGCGTAGAACAAGAAGCCGTGCAGCACGTGCGAGAACGAATACCAGTCGGTGATGTGCTGGGAATTTTCGGAGCTGTTGGCGATGCCGTGCCACAGCTTGATCGTGCCGCAGGTACAGATGGGCACCCGGCCCATGGCCAGCAGGGCGAGTGCGGTGCCAGCGACAACGGCGATTGCCCAGCGGATCGGATGGTTGACAAGGCTTTGCGATAGCAGCCCGCGGCCGTGATGAGTGTCGCCGGTCACGCGCTCATCCCTTCACGATTTGCGTGTTGGTGATGCGTCATGCTCGCTCCGTTCGACGCGCCACCCGCCGGGCTTTGCGGCGACGGCCGAAGAGCGCGACACCTTCGACAACGATCCAAAGTGCAGCACCAATCATGACGAACGGAATGGTGACGAGGCCCAACCATCCCCCCGCCAGCAGTCCGGATAACGTGCCGCCGATATCGACGCCGAGCACGGTACAAACTTCGGGGCCGCTTTCACTGACGTCGCAGCCCGTCAATGCCGCAAGCAGTGCAGTGAGCACCGCCACTGCGATGGGAAGGAGCGCCAGCACGAGTGCGACCCAGCGGATGATCCTTCGCGCTCTCGCCACAGTGTCTCCCGCAGGTTTTGAGCCTCTGATCCGCGCACACCGGCCCGAGTGATGGTGTTGCGCGACGATCCCAGCATTACGATAAACCGGACACCCTGCGCGCGCGTAAGCCATAACCATGACCAACCCGTCTGTCACGCGCGTCCGAAAATTGCAGTCCAATGCCTTGGCTTTGACGCTCGCCATGTCGGCGGCGCTCGTCGTTGCCGATGGCGTGCTGGCGGGCGGCCCGCTGGAGCCCGCCGCCATCGCGGCCGAGGCGGCGACGACGGTGGTCGAAACGGTGGCGCTGGTCGCTGACGGGCAGATTTCGGGGTGCGCGGTCCAGGCACGCTTTGACGCCGGGGGCGACAGCGCCAACATCCGCTTTGCACTGCTGAAGGACGCCTCTCAAGCGGCGGGCACCCGCTTTGCGTTGTCGGCCGCTGTTGCGGGTGCGGACGGCCGAAAGCAAAACATCGAAACCTTGTCGCTAACCACGTCCAGCGCAAGCACGGCGGCGACTTTTTCACAGCCCGTTGCGGGCAGCGAGGGAAGCTTTAGCGTCTCCGGCACCTTCGGCGACTTGCAAGGTGGCAGCGTCATGCGCGACGTGATGTTGAGCGGCGCCGACATTCGCATCTCCGTTAAAGACCGTCCGCCCCTCATCCTGAAAATCATAGGGCCGCTGTCGGCGTCGGCCAGGGCCGGATATCTGCAATGCGCGGGCGACTTGTTTCGCCCTGAAGCGCCAACGCCGGCGCGATAGCCTGTTGAACTTGCCACCTACGTAGAATTCACATCTCGGTCAGAGCGCGTCGTCGAGGGCACCACGGAGTGCTGCAGCGAAGATGTTCAAGTGATCGTCGCGGCCGCACGAGACGCGGATAAAACGATCGAGTTGAGGAGCGACCGGCTTGCGCACGAACACATCGCGGGCCAGCAATCCGTCCAAGACACGTTTGGCGAAAGCACCATCGCGGCGGCAGTCGACGGCAACGAAACTCGCCCCCGATGGCCGGGCGTTGAGCCCATGCTCAGATACGATCGCCGAGATGCGATCGCGGGCGCGGGCGATGCGGCTGACGACCTCCGCCAGATAGCTCTGGTCGGCGAGAGCAGCGGCCGCACCGAGCTGGCCGACCCGGTTGATCCCGTAATGATTGCGCACTTTGTCGAAGGCTTCGATCACGGTCGGATGGGCGATGGCATAGCCGATGCGCGCGCCGGCCAAGCCATAGGCTTTTGAGAACGTGCGGTAGCGGATCACTTGGATATTCGAAACGTCGATCGGCGGCGTGGTTCCGGCCGGCGCTGTGTCGCAATACGCCTCATCTAGCACCAGCATCGTTTGATCCGGCAGGTCTCTGATCCACGCATCGAGGTCGCTTCCCGGCCACCAGCTGCCCATCGGACTATTGGGGTTGGAGACGTAAATCAGTTTAGCGCGCTGGCGGTGCGCGGTATCACTGAGGCCCATCAGATCTTCGTGGAAGTCGCGCATCGGCAGCGCGATCAGCCGTCCACCATGGGCGAGGACGTGGAAGTTGAACGTCGGATAGGCGCCGTCAGTGGTGACAACACTGTCACCGGGCGCGAGAAACAACATGCACGTCACGCCGAGCAAGCCGTCGATGCCCTCACCGACCATGATATTTTCGATAGCGACGCGATGGAACGCGGCGATCGCTGAGCGCAGCGCGAAGTTTTCGGGATCGGAGTACATCCAGTTGTCAGCGGCAGCTTGGCGCATGATCGAGACGGCGCGCGGCGACGCTCCAAAGCTGCTTTCGTTGGCGCCGAGGCGCGCTTTGAACGGCCGGCCACGGGCCCGTTCCATCGCTTCCGGTCCCGTGAACGGCACGAGATGGGCCAAGGCTGAGATGATCGGAGCGAATGGGGGCTGGGTTAACATGCGCCAACTCATCAAGCAGCGCGCCGGCAGCGCGCGACGACAGGACTAGATCAAGCCAAGGTCGGCGAGTTTTTTTCGCATGGCCGGCGGCATGACGGCGATGTCGTCTTTGACGCCTCGTCTGAGGTCAGTGGGGGCATCAGCGGATGTCAGATAACGCCAGCCTTGGAACGGACGCCGTGGTGCCGGCCGCACCGGGATCAGAGCGGGATCGAGTAAGAGCAGGCAACAGGTTGAGCCGTCATCCTTGGTTCCCTCGCCAAAACCAACCAGCGGCTGGCGCACCAGAATGACGCCCTTGATGACCCAATAGAGTGAGCCACCTGCGAGCAGTTCGGCTTGCCGTTTTGGGCTTTGAAACGTGGTGTGCGCATAGCATTTGCCGCCGGACGGCGATTTGAAACCGCGCTGCGACGATTGCCACGCGGCGAGATCGTCGACCGACGTCGCGCCGACACAGAGTTTGATCAGGTTCAGCGTCATAGCGTGTTTTTGCGCCGGGGCGGATCGTCTGGCAATGCGCTTGTCCACATCTCAAAACGTGCGCGACATAGGGCGCGCAGGCCGCCGCCGATCACGGACCGGTTTTTGGGGCGCAGGCGCCGACGTATTGGCCAAACACCGGCTGGCCGAGGATGCCGAAATGGCGCGAATGCACGGCCGGGTAACTGCTGGTCGTTGGATCGAAGTCGTAGATCGTCGTCAAATTCAAAAAGCCTTCGTTCGCCACTTCGAGGAAGTGATTGGCGTTCAGCGCTCGAACGACACGCAGCGTGCCGCTTGGTTTACCGTCCATGACCAAACGCGCCGACTGTCCGTCAAGATCGATCGCGGCGATTTCAAACGACAGCTTCGATGGCGCAGCCGATTGAAATTTTCCGGCGTCATAACTCCAACTGTGGCCCTGCTCGAAGGTGCAAAACACGTGAACCGGTCCGTCGCCTGGCGCCGGGGTTGGACCTTCGCCCGCGCTGGCCGTCTGCCCCAGAATTGAAAATAACCCCGCATAGCCTGCGACAATGACAACAGCCCGCGCGGCGCGAACCAAGATCAATCTGTGAATGCGCAGACGCGCGAATGCCATCATCAATGTTGTCCTTTGCAGCCGGCCGGTGTTGAGGGGGCGACCGTATCGCTCGTCGCCGCGTTGAGCCAGTGCCTTCGTGTCCGCCGTAACACAGGGGGGAGCAAAACGAGCGCTTTCGTTGAACGGCCATTCCAAAAAGCCGTCGATCTGCCGCGATTGTTCTATTTGTGTGACAGCATCAGCAACGGTCGTGACGGACGCTATGACACGAGCGACGACGCTAGCGATATTCCGCGCCGCATCGGCGAAACGAACAGCGAGCGCATGGGCGAGACTAGGCACATGCGCGAGACTGGGCGCATGGGCGAGACTAGGCAGTGGCGCCGTGGCTGCGGCCACGCTTGCGGGCTGCGCCGCATCGACATCATCGGTCATCACATCGGCGGTCGCTGAGCCGCCGGTGCAAATTGCCGCCGCCGATGACGTCGTCGATTGCAAAGACATTACAGGCAGCATGCAGGTGCGGATTTTGGAAGCCAGAAGCAGCGGTGCCACCGCGCCGCCGTCAACCTTGGCGCAACTGCTTCAATCGAGCGTCGGCGGATTGTTCGGCACGGCTCCGAAGACCGAGGCGAAGGCGAGTGCTATAGACTCGATCCGCACCCAGCTCGAACGCGACAATCGCCGACTCGCCGCTGCGGGTTGCCGCAGCTTCGACCTCGATGCGGAACTGCGGCAGACGGACTTCAGGGTGACGCCGTCGCCAACGATCCCGCCGCCATCAGCTGCATCGAAGACCACGACACGGTAGCCGGTGGCGCGTCCCGGCAAGAAAGATGCGGCCTGTACAGGTCTCGCATCGCAACGCTCGTCGCGCGTCTGATTACGCATCTCCGGTGCCGCGACCGAGCAACGCCATGGCGGGTTGGCAATTACGCTGTAAAGTCGCCGTATGATGACAGGTGTGCCCCCTCACCCCGCGCCGCCTCGCCCACCGAGCGAGCGCGCCAACACGTTCCCCTGGCCGCCGGTGCTTTTCGCCGCAGTGATTGCGGCAGGTTGGGTGTTGGGCAAGCTGGTCCCGCTACCGTGGCCGGGAACCGATGACACAGCAGCACGTATCATCGGCATCGGCTTTGGCGTTATCGGAGTTGTATTGATCGCTTGGGCGATCGTCGAACTGCGCCGCGCCGGAACCACGGTGATGCCGGACCAGGCGAGCACGGCCTTGGTGACGCGCGGGCCATTTGCGCGGTTTCGCAATCCGATCTACCTCGGCGAAGTCTTGCTGCTGCTGACCACCGCCGAGCTGACGAAAAACCTTTGGTTTGTCGCGGCTGCGGCAGCCTTCGCCGGGCTCGTCACAGTTCTCCAGATCGGCGCCGAGGAACGCCACCTCGAAGCCCGCTTCGGCGACGCCTACCGGGCGTACAAAGCCAAATCGCGGCGCTGGATCTGAGGCGCTGCGATGGCCACCGATTATGCCGAAAAGGAACGCCAATTCGTCGATACGCTGAGCCAGGACACCGGCAAGGATCTGCACGGCTGGATGGCGGCGATCTCGGCTGCGAAGCTGTCCAATCGCAACGACATCATCGATTGGCTGCGCCATCAGGGATTTCAGTTCGCCAAAGCGTCATGGCTTGAGCGCATTCATCACAACGGCGGACGGCTGATTTATGCCGACGACGCTCCGGCTTTGGCGCGTCGCGCACCGCTGACGGCACACGCCGATGAGATGCCGGCCGCGGACACGGCGATCGGCGGACGCGTTGAAGGCCTCGCCAGCGTTGAAGCCTTGCCAGTCACGACCATCGAACCGGCGACGATCGAACCCGTCCTCGCTACACTGCTGCCCTTCAAGGGACAGGCGGCGCCGCGCCTTTTGCCCAGCGCCGAGGTGATCGCAATCCTGGCGCTCGCCAAGGGGCTGCGACCGCTGGCCGAACTCATCGTGCGCGAGATCACGCGCGTGGCACCCGATGTCGTGATGAACGCCAAAGCGCCGCTGATCATGGCGGCGGCTCCAACGCCGTTTCTGGCGCTATGGCCCAGCCCAAAGTTGCTGCGCCTTTACGGCCATTTCGGATCGCCAACGGCTGGCGTCACCGTGCGGCCGGCGGAGGCGGTGATGAAGGCTCCGGCGCCGTTTCCACACATGATCGCGCTCGACGATGCGCGCCTCATCGACGCCGGCTTTAGAGCGTTGCTTGCAACCGCGCTGGCGCGTGCTGCGTCGCCATAATCCCGCGAGTTGCAGCAGCCCACTTCAAGTCTGCGTTGCAGGGACCACGGATTTGCCCGAATTTTGCCGACGTGTGCAACGGCGTGTGCGGCGGTGTGTGACGCGTTGAGTGAAGCGAAGACGTTGAACTGGGATTGGCAATGACCGGACGCCGGGGTGAAATTCTGCTCACGATCCTGATGGCGATGGCCGGATGGATCGCCGTGGCGTGTCCGGCTTTGGCACAAACCGCCGGGCGCGACGCAATCGGCGATCTGCTTCAGCAAACCGGATCGATCGATAAGCTGCCTCAAGCCAAACAGACGCCGAGCTTCGAGCAGCGCGCGCCGCCAGACGTTCCGGCGGATCCGCGCGCAGGCGACGCTGCCTTCGAGCAAGCCAAAGCCTTGATGACGGCCATCGACGCCATCTTGAAATCGACCGCCGACAGTCGCGCCGGTGCCACGAAGTTGCCGAGCCGCAGCGATTACGTTCTGCCGCCGATCTGGACCGAGACGCGCGAGGATCGTGCCGACAAAGTTCGAGCCCTGATCGACAGCGCGCTCGCCATCGTCACCGACGTGCCGGTGGTCGAGACGCAAAGGAAGGTCGAAGAACTGCGTAAGTCCATTCGCGCGATCGATGATGAGACGGCGGCTCTCAAGGAAAAGCAGCTGGTTGCACCCAAAGATGCAACGCTTCCCGGATTGCTCAACGATACGGTGCAATCGCTCGACGCAGCCATTGCCGCCAATCAAAAGCGCATCGACGCCAAACAGGCCGAAATCGCAGCGGCAAAGGCCGACATCGCCGGGGCGCTGAGAACGTCGGGCATTGAGATCAGCGAGCCTCAAGTCGATCTGTTGCTCGATAGCGTCTTGTCCGGCGATCTGGTGCGATTGGTTGCGGTGTTCGATGCGGCCAAGATCATCGACGGACAGCTGGCGAAATTGATCGGTGCCACCGGCGACAACATGGCGATCGCGCGCAAATATTTCGCCATGCACGCCGCCCTCTTCGCCATGCTGGTGCAGGCGCAGGATGCCACCTTGGAGAAGATCGAAACGCAGTACATGCCGAAGCTCGACGCCATCGCCGCCGATATCGAAGCAGCGCGCAAGAAGACGACGACGTTGCTGAAGGCTGAGAATCGCCCCGATCAGAAACGCGCACTCGATGCCAATCGCGACAGCCAGAAGCTGGCCGATGATGCCGCCAAAGCTTATCGCCGCTATTTGATGCAGCAGAGCGATCAGATCGCGAAGGCGCGAAAAAAAGCGGCGCACGATCTGAGCATCGCCGACAATACATTTGAAACTGTTGAAGCCAGCGTGCAGCTACGCAACCTCATGCGTGAGAGTGCCGCGTCTTTCGAGGCGATCCAAAAGCTTGAAGCGCCAAGCTTTGAGCAAATCTTCAAGAACGACGAGCTTCGCCGCGAATTCGATAATCTGACGCGCAAGCTCGACACGCCGTCGAGCTAAGCCGAGCCCTGCACGACGCTCAGCTGTGATCGGCGCGCTATCGCGCTTATCAGGCTTCAAGCCGACCGCTGCTTCGGCTATGCTCTCGCGATGATCATATGAGCGCTGAGCGCGAGGATGCCCGCATGGCGGTCGGCAAGACGACAGATGGCGCTGCCGCAATGCAGACATTTCAGACGCTGACTATTGACAAGCGCGTGCTGATAACACCGGCGCGCACCATCGCGGTTGCCAGCATCGCCACACTGAGTGTTGGCCCGCAAGCGGCCGACCGGCCGCGCCTGATGTATGGCGGGCTTGCGTTCGCCTTCGTCGCTGTCGCCATCTCCTTCTATCTGTCGCCGTTGCTACCGTTGTTCGGAGGCATCGACCCGTTGATGGTTGCTGCCGGCGTGGCGGCGGTGACCTTCGCCATTTTGGCCATCAAGCGGGACGATCCGACGCCGTATCTGTTCGTGTCGTCGACGGATGGAGTCGTAACCCGGTTTGCGAGCGAGCACAGCGAGCTTCTCGATCAGGTCCGCGATCTGCTCACGGCGAAGATCAACACGGGCAACGAGACGGCGGCATACGGCGTCAATTTCGTCGACGGCCGGATTGAAAATTTGACGGCGGGTGGCGGCGCGATGGGGCAGCCCGCGCCATCGATGACGCCCGCCGCCGGCCTACCGCAGCGCAGTGGTTTAGCAGCGGGATCTGGACCGGGACTTGGCGCGGCCTACGGCAACGCCACGACGATCGCACCCGACGGACCGCGGCGCGGCGGCATCCCCGAGCCATCAACCGGCACGAACCGTTCGCCAACCGGGCCGTTTGCCACACCATTAGGGTCGAATGGCGCGCCTTCGGCGCAGGCGTCGAACGCTTACGTCGATTTTCGCGCGCTGCTGCCGGCGGTGGTCGAGATGCATCGCTTCTACGCGCGCCAAGCCAACACCGAACATTTGGAGCAGCGGCTTTCCGAACTCGAGTTGCTGATGCGGTCGGGGGCTCAGACCGACAGCCACAAAGTGCGCGTGCGCGAACTCACCCAAGATCTCGGTCAAATTCTCCAGGCCTATCAGCCCGCAGTGCAGATCTTCCAGCAGATCGGCGGGTTGGCCGCCTAAGCTTCGTTATCGCGGCGGTACTGCACGAAATCGGTCAGCGTGCCGATGTCGTCATAGAGCCGCCGGGCCGTAGTGTTGCCGGTTTGCGTTGCCCAGTAGGTGCGGGTCGCCTCGCGACGATCAGCTTCAGCATACGTCGCCTCGATCAGAGCCCGGCCAACTCCGCGCCCACGCGCTAACGGACTGACGAACAAATCTTCGAGATAGCAATAGGACGTCGCCGACCAGGTCGAGGCATGAAACACGAGGTTGACGAGGCCGACTGCTTGTCCAGTTTCGTCGATCGCGATCAAGCCGCACATCTGCTCGGTTTGGGTAAGAACACGTTGCCAAGTGAGCGCGATGACGGCGTCTGGTACTTCGGCTTCGTAGAACGAAATGTAGGCTCGAAACAGCCCGTCCCAGGCGACGTCGTCAGCAGCCTCCAATGGGCGAATGGTGATCGTCATCAAATGGTCCTTGCATAAAAGTGCACGTTTTTCGGCGCTTTAGCTTTCCCGACGTCGATTACCCTATTCTGTTTGCGCCGCACATCAGATGCGGCCGTCGCCAAACCCTGTCGTCGCAGTGCCCTCGTCAGAATGGATCAATCGCAGCTGGAAAGGTACGAGGCCCAGCGAGCGCTGCGGCCTCGGCTCGCCCGTCCGAGCCATTCAACGCTATGCCATCGTCCGATCTTTCGCCCAATACCAACCCCCCATCCCAAATCAGATGGAGCCGGAATGCGGCGGCCAGCGCCAGTGCCGAAATGGCCGCCATCGCGAGATAGGATTGCGCGCCGCCAGCCACGTATAATCCTCCGGCAATGACGGTTGCGACACCCATCGCGACGCCGGCAGCGACCGTCGCGTACAAGGCTTGGCCGGTTCCGGCGGCATGCCGTGGCACCGCTAAACGAACAAAATGGATGGCGGCAATGTGTGTCGCGCCGTAGGTCACACCGTGCAAAATCTGCAGCGGGATCAGGATGGCGAGACCGGGCTCGGCTGCCATCACACCCCAGCGCACGATTGATGCGACAGCGCCGATCATCAATAGCCGGGCGACACCGAACGTGGCGACAACGGTGCCCGACATCGCAAACAGAGCGACTTCGGCAAAGACACCGATGGCCCAAAGCGCGCCGATCCAGGTCCCGCTCAACCCTTGGTTCTGCCAGATCAGCGTTCCGAATGTCAGGAACGTCGCGTGGGCGGCCTGCACCGACCCGGCGGCGATCAAAAACGTCAGAAACGACGGCTGCGCCAGCAGCGCGCGCGGCTCTGCAGCTTTCCATAGCGGCAAACGTGAAGCAGCAATTGGCACAGCCGACGCCGTCGCATGCGGCAAGGTATGCGCCGCCAAAACCGTCAATGCCGACCCGAAAGCCACCAGCCAGACACCTGCTTGCGCTCCGTATTGCGTGATGACGACTCCGCCGGCAAAGCTGGCGGCGACAAACGTCAATGATCCCCACAACCGCATGCGCCCATAGTCCAACCCCGCGCGCTGCACACCGGCGACGGCCAGCGTTTCCGTCAACGGCATGATTGTCGAGTTGCAGATCACCAGCGGCACGGCGGCCAAAAAGATCGGCCAGAAGCCGCGCATCTGGCTGAGCGCCAGGGCGATGGCGAAGCTGGCCCAGGCCAGCACGATGAGCGTGCGGCGATGGCTTCCTGACCGGTCAACGGCCAACGCGACCGCCGGCGTGACCAGCAGGCGCAGGAAAAACGGTGCGGCCATCACGGTGCTGATCTCAGCCGACGTCAAGCCGCTCCAGTCGAGCCAGACCGGCATGTAGGGAACATGCGTGCCGTAGACGACAAACAACGCGCCGTAGAAGACGCCCAGCCGCAACGCGAAGCGGCGTGGTCCGTTCGGCCCGTCGAGCATCGTCGCCTCTCTTCCCGGAACGAGCGACGTGCAACGTCCAGCACATCTTCAAGCCGTCGCGTGTGCCGGCCGGAATTTGACCCGACGGACACGCTCACGATGCCATGAAACCGCAGCCGACGGCGTTGTAGCGCAGTCAGGGCCAAGTGCCTTGCCAGTCATGACTGAGAATCGCGTATGCGTTAACGATCTTGTGGAGAACAATGGATCGCCATGCAGCGGCTCTTATCGGCTCAGCCCGAAGCACCCGATCAGGATTATCGCAGCATCGAGCAAACGCTGCTCCAGTCGGGACGCGGCCGCTGGTTCCTGTCCGAACATGGACGCCGCGCCAGACGCCTCGATAGCAAACTGCTGGATGATGCCGTCGCGCGATTGCAGATGTCGCTGCGCCAACCGCCGGCGCTGCTCGGCCAATTACAGTCCGAGATCGCGGAACTGAAGGTTTTTCTCAGTCAGACGCGCGCGGCCATACTGGCTCGTCCATCGGCATCTGGGTCGTCTCAGATGCTGGACGGCGCCATTCAGCCTCAAGCGATTTTGAAAGCTGCGGAAGATATTCACGATATCGCATGGTCGCTGCAGGCCAATCCGTTTGACCCGGCCGGTTGCGAGCAAATCGCGAGAAGCGCTGCAAAGCTCTACGCGTTGAGCCAGACGCAGGCGGTGGAGAGCGATCGCGCTCTATCGATCGCGTCAGCACTCGATGAGGCATCCCGCCGATTGGAAGCCATCCTGGAAACCGTCGTGCACGAATTGCAGATAGACCAACCCACCGTGTCGTAAACGGAAGATGGTTATCGCCGCGACGTTCACCCAACAAAAAAGGCCCCGCTCGATCTGAGCGCGGCCTTTTGTGTTTCAAACGCCCGTCGGCGGCGATTGTCAGTAATTGCCGCTCACGAGCCAATCAAGCTTGGTGCGCCAGCCAATCGACACGATATCGACGTTGCTTTCCACGTCGCCGACGAGACGCGCGCCGCCTGTTTCGGTGCGATCAGTCGTTGAATCTTCGACGAAGACATGGGCGTAAGCAAAGTCGATCGTCGTCCACTCGCTATACTTGTACGACGCCCCAGCCGTCAGCCAGACGCGATCGGCATCCGGCACGCGGATCGTCCGTTCGTCAGGATTTTGAATTGGCGAGATTTCGTAGGCAACACCGCCACGAAGCGTCAGCTGATCGGTATAATTATGCTCAAGGCCGGCTGAGAAAAAGTAGCCGTCGTGCCAGCCCAACTCCAGGTTGGTCAGCGTCGCACCGGCCGCAGGACAAGGGAAGCCTGCCTCACCGCACACCACATTCAATTCTTGCACCCGGCTCCAATTGTTCCATTCGAATGTGCCGAGCAGCACCCAGTCCGGCGTCAATTGTTGACGCAAGCTGACGGTGAGGATTTCCGGAGTTTCAACGCCGGCCGAGATGGCGACCGGGTCGGAAACACCTGCGATCGTGAACGAATCTTCCAACTCGTGATCGATGGACGACCGGAATCCGACGCCGATCGTCGTGCCACTGGCAGGCGTGACGATCACACCGAGAGTGTATCCAAGGGCCCAGTCGTCGCCTTTGGTGATCGCCGTCGGGCCAGCAGGCGATGCAAAGCCTTGACGGAGGTAGGCTTTGAAATATTCGACCTGCAAGCCGGCGCCGACTGTCAGCCATGGGGCCAAGCGGTACGCGACCGTTGGGTTGATGTTGTAGGTTTCGATGGCCGACTCGCGCGCGAACGACGACCCTGCCCAAACCCTACCCGGATCTGTGACGAGCCCGAAAGGCGCGTTTATCGACATGCCGACAACGAGCTCGTTGCTGAGCTATAGCTAAAGTAAGACGCAGGCAGAAGCGCGGTGTCACCGATGTCGCCGCTGCTGGCGCCTGCCGCCAGAAACGTCGAACCGGCCGTCGCCGTAATTTCTGAGTCCGGCAGGATGAGCGAATACGACGCTTCGCTGTTGATGCCGTTGAACTGGCCGACCGCAGCCGAGTTCCAGAACATCGAGCTGAGCGCCCCACCGGCCGCCGAGCCAGCGAAAGCCGATCCCAGAAACACCGTCGATTGCTCTTTAGGTGAGAAGCCACCGGCGCTTGCGGCTGGCACATAGGCCGCCATCGCTATTCCAGATGCCCCGCCAATGAGTGCGATTCGCAGACTTTGATGAATTGTACGTCCCGTGCCTGTCTTCGAAATTCCCATTGCGTCCCCCGCAGCGCGTTTTGATCTGGCGCTTTTTGATCGGTTCATTTCCTGACACGACTATAGGCATCTCGCCGCAGTCCTCAATCGAAGCTTGACGTAAAGGACCGCCTTCGTGGGGATTAGGATATCACTGTGCTTCTGACGCCACGCTTTCACGCTGGAATGCATCGCGGAATGCACGGAGGGATGAACGACAAAAAAACCGGCCCGCCGAAGCGGACCGGTTTTGCCAAGCCCAATTTGAAATCGATCGAACGGGCTTGGCTCTCCCCCCGGAGCCTGGTGCAGATGACGGCAACCGTGTCGATGGCATCTGCGTTGACCGAACCGTGCCAAATGGCTTTCGAGAACGCAAGGCCCGAAGACACGTTAGATGTGTGTTGCGAGATCTTCGATGTCGATACGCAACAGGTGTTCAGATCGTGAGTGTTTGAGCTTACGAGGTCTTCGGCGACTTCCTCTCACGACGCGCAAAAGCATGATCGACCGGACCACTGCCGTCGCCGATGTGGTAATGAATGGCTGATTGAAGCGCCGACCACACGTAGGCTTTGGCCGTCTCGACGGCGTCGCCAAGAGTGTGCCCCTCGGCTAGACCGGCGGCAATGGCGGCCGATAGCGTGCAGCCGGTTCCGTGCGTGTTGCGTGTCGCGATACGCGGCCGCGCGAACGATCGCACACCGCTACGCGTCACCAGCACATCGATCGCATCCGCCCCCTCGCCGTGGCCGCCCTTGAGCAGGACCGATTGGCAGCCGAAATTTAGCAGTACAAGCGCTTGCGCACGCATCTCGTCGACAGTGACCGCTGGTGCTGTCTCAAGCAGCATCGCGGCTTCGTAGATGTTCGGCGTGATGACGAGCGCGCGAGGAATAAGCTCGGTCCGCACGGCACCAATGGCGGCGGGATTGAGCAGCACATCGCCACTGGTCGCGACCATGACCGGGTCAATGACGGACGGAATATGGTCGTAACGGCTCAGCAACCGGGCCACCGACCTCACCGTTTCAACATCGCCCAGCATGCCGGTTTTCATCGCCGCGACCTTCAGATCGCCCAGCACCGCTTCGAACTGTTGTGCGATGACGTCCACCGGCACCGCATGCACGCCGGTGACGCCACGGGTATTTTGCGCCGTCAGCGCCGTGATGACGCTCGCGCCGTAAACGCCGAACGCCGCAAAGGTCTTCAGGTCGGCTTGAATGCCAGCGCCACCCGACGGGTCAGATCCGGCGATCGTCAACGCGATGGCAGGGGTCACTGTCGTTGTCATCGCACCTTTAGAACCGACACATTGCGCCCTTGGCTAGGGCGTCGATTTGTTGAGGATCTGCCCGCTGAGACTGTCCGGCGTCACCCAGCTTTCGACGCGCGCGAGGGCTGGAAACGTCTCCAGCATCCATTGCCCGAGCGCATTCTGTGCGCCGAACAAAAACAGCAAACCAGTGATGACGAGCAAAAGCCCCATGGCTTTCTCCATCGCATCGAAATGCCGCTTGAAGCGCTTCATGAAACCGAGGAACGGCCGGATGGCGATCGCCGCTAAGATAAACGGGATACCGAGCCCAAGCGAATAAACAAACAGCATGGCGATGCCGGACCACAGACTGTTTTCATTTGCGGCCACGGCTAGCACGGTCGCCAGGATCGGCCCGATGCACGGCGTCCAGCCGAAGGCAAACGCCAGCCCCATGATGTAGGCGCCAAGCAAACTGGCACCACCGACACCGGCATCAAAACGGGCCTCGCGATACAAAATCGGGATGCGCAGCACGCCGAGAAAGTGCAAGCCGAAGAGAATGATGATCGCACCCGCGGCCGTGCCGAGTGTCCCACGGTAGGCCAGCAGCCATTGGCCAAGCGTGCTGGCGCCGGCTCCGAGCGCTACGAAAACGGTCGTAAAGCCGAGCACAAACACGACCGCCGCCACAACAACGCGGCGCCATACCGCGCGATCAAGGCCGTCCTCACCCGTCAGTGCGTCGAGCGTCGTCCCGCCGATGTAGCCGAGATACGGCGGCACGAGGGGCAACACGCACGGCGACAGAAAGCTTGCGAGCCCCGCCAGCGCGATGCCGAGATAAATATGAGCGTCAGCAAACATCCGTTTTCAACCTTCAAGTCTCAACCGCGCAAGCCGAAAACAAATCGCGTCCGACATACGTCGCACGATCGCGCAACGTTTCAGGCCGCATCACGTCAGCAGGCTTGCGATGCCGCGCGCGTCAAGGCGGCAATGCCCGGCAACTCCTTGCCTTCCAGCCATTCGAGAAAGGCGCCGCCAGCCGTCGAGACATAAGTGAAATCGGCCGTCACGCCGGCGGCATTCAGGGCGGCAACGGTGTCGCCGCCACCGGCGACCGACACGAGCTTTCGGGCCTTCGTCAAATCTGCCGCCTGCCGGGCCAGTGCGAATGTGCCCTCGCCGAAGGGCGAAATCTCGAACGCCCCCATCGGCCCATTCCACAACACCGTGCGGCAAGTCGTGAGCACGGCAGCGATGCGAGCAACGCTATCCGGCCCGACATCGAGGATCATCGCATCGTCAGGCACGTGATCGACGCCGACCACAGAGCTCGGCGCGCCCGCCTTGAAGTCGCGCGCGATGACGACATCAACCGGCAGGATGATTTCGCAACCGCGCCTGGTCGCTTCGCCCATGATCTCGCGCGCCGTTAGATGGAAATCCGGCTCAGCCAGCGATGTCCCGACGGCGATCCCCTGCGCCTGCAAAAACGTGTTGGCCATGCCGCCGCCGATGATCAATTTATCGACCTTGGCGACAAGGTTCATCAGCACTGGAATTTTGCTCGAGACTTTGGCTCCGCCGACCACCGCCGCCGTTGGCCGCTCTGGCTTTTCCAGCGCGGTGCGCAGCGCGTTGATCTCTTCCATCAGAAGTGGCCCGGCGTACGATGGCAGATGATGGGTAATGCCGTCGGTCGAGGCATGAGCGCGGTGCGCGCACGAAAACGCGTCACTGACAAAAACATCGCCCAGCGTGGCAAGGTCGCGCGCGAAAGCAGGGTCGTTCGTTTCTTCGCCTTTGTGAAAGCGCAAATTTTCGAGCACGGCGATTTCACCGTTGGCCATGCCGGAAATCACTGACGTAGCCGGTTCTGCAATGCAGTCATGGGCAAAGGCCACACGTCTTCCTGCTATCTCGCTGAGTGCCGCCGCGATCGGTGCCAGCGACAGCGTCGCGTCTGGACCATGCTTTGGTCGGCCGAAGTGCGACATGACGATGACCTTGGCACCGCGTTGCGCGAGATCGATCAGACCCGGCACGACGCGCTCCAGACGTGTCGCATCCGTCACCCGGCCGTCCGCAACGGGCACATTCAAGTCAGCGCGTACCAACACCCTCTTGCCCGTCACATCGAGGCCGGCGGTCGTCTTCAAAGTGTCGAGGTTCATGCGTCGGTACGACCCTTGTCCAACAGCTCACGATGATTTGCGCGGCGCATTATTTTTCGGCTTTGATTGCGCTCATCGCAGCTTCGGCCACCGCCGTCGCCGTGATCCCGAAGTGTTCGTACAGTTTAGCGGCGGGCGCCGACGCACCAAAGCCGGTCATTCCGACAAAGCGATCCTTCTTACGCAACCATTCGTGCCAGCATTGCGCCACGCCGGCTTCGACAGCAACGCGTGGCGCGTGCCCAAGAACCGACATTTCATAGTCGAGCCCCTGCGCCCGGAACAATTCGAACGACGGCATCGAGACGACGGCGGCCTTGATACCCTCGGCCGCCAATCGGTTCGCGGCGGCAACCGCAATCGCGACTTCAGACCCAGTCGCGATCAGCGTCACGGCGCGCGTGTCATCTCCGCTGACGACATAGCCGCCTTTGGCCGACAGATTTTCATCGCCCTTGCGCGAGCGCAGCGCGGTTGGCACGGCGTCGCGCGTCAATGCGAGGACCGATGGCGCCGTCAACGTCGTCAGTGCGATGTGCCAGCACTCCGCCGTCTCAAGCGCATCCGCCGGACGCAGCACCTGCAGGTTGGGGATGGCGCGCAGCGCCGACAGATGTTCAACCGGTTGATGCGTTGGTCCGTCTTCGCCGACACCGATCGAATCGTGCGTCATGACGTAAATGACGCGCTGGCCCATCAACGCTGACAAGCGGATCGATGGGCGGCAGTAGTCGGTGAAAACGAGAAACGTCGCGCCGAACGGAATGATGCCGCCGTGCAGCGCCAAGCCGTTCATGGCGGCTGCCATTGCGTGTTCGCGCACGCCGAAATGAATGTAGTTGCCGGCGAATTTGCCCGGCGACACGGCGGCGTAATGGCTGGTCTTGGTGCCGTTCGATGGCGTCAAATCAGCGGACCCGCCGATCAACTCCGGTACCACCGGAATGAGATGTTCGAGCGTCATCTGCGACCACACGCGCGACGCCCGCTTGGCGGTGTCGGCGGCGAATTGCGTCTTGGCGGCATGAATGGCGGCGGCGATGTCGTTGCTGCGTGACTGAGCCGCCGGCACATCGAACGCTGCTTGCACCTGGGCGCCGGCTTTCGCAAAGCGGGCCTTCCACGCGACGTTCTCTTTGGCGCCTTTGCGGCCAACGGACCGCCACGGCTTGAGCACGTCGTCCGGGACTTCGAACGGCGGATAGGGCCAGCCGAGTTTTTCACGCGCACCCTTGATTTCCTCGGCCCCAAGCGGCGAACCGTGGGTGTCCTTGGTGCCCTGCTTCGTTGGCGCGCCGAAGCCGATGATGGTCTTGCACGCAATGAGCCAAGGTTTGCTGTCATCGGCCTTGGCCGTCGCGAGAGCGGCGGCGATCGCCTCGACGTCGTGGCCGTCGATCTGCATCGTATTCCAGCCTGAGGCTTTGAAGCGTGCGATCTGATCGTCGGATACGGAAAGGCTGGTTGCCCCATCGATCGAAATGGAATTGTCGTCCCACAGCACGATGAGCTT
>FSSH01000641.1_pt4 | contig 35123 bp, 35 predicted proteins | sample 1166101 | NCBI WGS metagenome assembly FSSH01 (sample SAMEA32972668, study PRJEB13176) | freshwater metagenome | biome: Drinking water system; feature: Biomass in drinking water that filtered by 0.45 um membrane; material: drinking water | place: USA | collected 2012-12-20 | depth 0 m
GAAACGGTCGATTGGCTGAGGCGTGAAATGATCGCCGAGGGCGGAGGGTTTGCCGCCTCGCTTGACGCCGACAGTGAGGGCGAGGAGGGCAAGTTTTATGTCTGGGGCGCTGCCGAAATCGATGCGGTGCTCGGCACCGACGACGCGGCGTTTTTTGCGGCCGTCTATGATGTGGGGCCCAGCGGCAACTTCGAGGGCCATACGATCCTGAACAGGCTTGGCAGTCTTGCCGCCCTGTCCGCCGAGGACGAGACCCGGCTGGCGCTGCTGCGCGCCAAACTGCTCACGCATCGGGACAACCGCGTCCGGCCGGGTTGGGACGACAAGGTGCTCGCCGATTGGAACGGCTTGATGATCGCCGGCCTCTCTCGAGCCGCTGTGGTTTTTGGCAAGCCGGAGTGGTTGGCGTTAGCCCAGCGCGCTTTCGATTTTGTTGTGGCGCAGATGTCGGTCGGAGACGGCCGCCTCTGGCATTCTTACCGCAGCAGGCAAGCCAAGGCGCCGGCGACCGCCTCGGACTATGCCAATATGACGTGGGCCGCCATTCGGCTGTTCGAGGCAACCGGGCAAAGCGGATACCTTGACCTCGCGCAGCGGTGGACGGCGACCCTTAAAAAACATCATTGGGACGACAAGCGGGGCGGCTATTTTACAGCAGCTGACGACACGCGGGACGTCATAGTGCGCCTCAAGACAGCCTCCGACGATGCCGTGCCGAGCGCGAACGCCATACAACTTTGGAACCTGATGGCGCTCGCCGCCATCACCGGCGACACGGCCCATGACGACGACGCGCGCGCAGTGTTAGCCGCATTTGGCCCGGGCGTGGCGGATAGTCCGGTCGGTCACTGCGGCCTGCTGGCCGCCAGCTTCGATCTCGATGCCATCGTTCAAATCGTCACAACGGGCAGCCTCGGCTCAGAGTTGGCTATGAAACTCAATGATGTTTCAATGCCGGGCGCATTGGAAGTGCGGGCCGTCGCCCAAGCAACCGCCAGCCTCCCGGCCAGCCTCGTCGTCAAGCTCGGCTTCGATGACACTTCAAAGGCTTACATTTGCAGGGGACCCATATGCGATGCACCCACCGAAGACGCTGTCCAGTTTCGGCAACGGTTAATAGAAATCCGAAGATGACGAGGTGCATCCATTTCTTCATTTAATGCGTTTTAAGTTACTGTGGTTCAAATAGACTTGCGCCTCGCAGCGCTGACAAAAACTTGCTTTTCAAGGTCGCAGGAATGGCGTCGTTGCGTTCAATCGTGAGATATGGCTACGCGCCATTCATGTTGCTGGGAATGACGACGTCAGCCTATTGGATCGTGACGTCCGCGCGAACGATCTATGATTTTTTTTGGCTCGCTCCACTTTTGGCGCTGGCTTATGGCACGGCTTTCGCGGCGGAGCGTATCGCGCCATTTTTCGATGAGTGGAACGATCACAGCCAACATGGTGACACGCGCGCGAATGTGCTCCACACGATCGCCTATGAGTGGTCGAGCCTCACCGGCGTGCTTCTCATTCCGCTGATGGTCTGGCTTTTCCCGTTCCAGGGAATTTGGCCGACGGCGTGGCCTCAGTGGTGCCAAGTCGTCCTGGCTTTCCTCATCGCCGATTTTGCATTTATGATGATCCATTACCTAAGCCACCGCTATTCGCCACTCTGGCGACTGCACGCCGTGCATCACGGTGTCGGGCGGCTTTACGGGTTTAATGGCGTGATCCGTCATCCATTGCATCAGACGATCGACATGCTCGTCGGTACAGCGCCCTTGGTGATTTTGGGCATGCCGCAGGACGTCGCCCTTCTGCTTGGTGTCGTGATTACGATTACGCTGATCGTCCAGCATTCGAACGTCGATACACGTCTCGGTCCGTTCGAGGGACATTTGTCAATTGGCCGCCTGCATCACCTGCATCACGTCAACTGGGGAACTGAGGGCGACTGTAATTTCGGCTTGCTGTTGACGGCATGGGACAAAATGCTCGGCACGTTCAAGGCAGCGCCGTCGCGTCCGATCACCGCCCGTGACATGGGTATCGACGAACTGCCGAACTTTCCGAAATCGTTTTTAGAACAGTTGATTTTGCCATTCATCTACAAGCCCGGCGAAGGTGAGCCCGCGCGTTATCAGCAGCAAACACCGGCTCAGCGCGCCCGGGCCCTCGACAAAGGTTTCCACGCCGCGGAATGACTTCAAGTCCGCCAGCCAATCGACGCCCGTTCTGTGATCGTCCAAGATCGGTGTATCGACAGTTTTCAGCGGCAAAAAATTACGTATTCATCTGCTGGAAAAACTCGCCATTGGTCTTCGTTGCGCGCAGCTTATCGATGAGGAATTCAATGCCATCCTGCGTGCCCATCGGATTGAGAATGCGGCGCAGAACGTACATTTTCTTGAGCTGATCTTTCGGTACCAGCAGATCTTCCTTACGCGTGCCGGATTTGGCGATGTCGATGGCCGGGAATACGCGCTTGTCGGACACCTTGCGATCGAGCACGACCTCCGAGTTGCCGGTACCTTTGAACTCTTCGAAAATCACTTCGTCCATGCGCGAACCGGTATCGATCAGCGCCGTGGCAATGATGGTCAGCGACCCACCCTCTTCAATGTTGCGGGCAGCACCGAAAAACCGCTTCGGCCGTTGCAGAGCGTTGGAATCGACGCCGCCGGTCAGCACCTTGCCGGACGACGGAACGACAGTGTTGTAGGCACGACCTAGGCGTGTGATCGAGTCGAGGAGGATGACCACATCCCGCTTATGCTCGACGAGACGCTTTGCCTTCTCAATGACCATTTCGGAAACTTGCACATGGCGTGACGGCGGCTCGTCGAATGTCGACGAAATCACTTCGCCCTTCACGGACCGCTGCATGTCGGTAACTTCCTCGGGCCGCTCGTCGATCAGCAGCACGATCAGGTAGCACTCGGGATGATTGGTCGTGATCGAATGGGCGATGTTCTGCAGCAGCACCGTTTTGCCGGTCCGCGGCTGAGCCACGATCAAGGCGCGCTGGCCCTTGCCCATTGGCGCGACGATATCGATGACGCGCGGTGATAAATCCTTGATCGTCGGATCTTCAATTTCGAGCTTGAGCCACTGCGTTGGATACAGCGGCGTCAGGTTATCGAAATGGCTCTTATGCTTGGTTTTTTCGGGGTCTTCGAAGTTAATGTTCGAAACCTTGAGGAGTGCGAAATAGCGTTCGCCGTCCTTGGGTGAGCGAATCTGCCCTTCGACCGTATCGCCTGTGCGCAGCGCGAAACGGCGAATCTGCGATGGCGAGACGTAGATGTCGTCCGGCCCAGGCAAATAGTTGGCTTCCGGCGAGCGCAGGAAGCCGAAGCCATCCTGTAGGACTTCGACAACGCCCGTGGCGGTGATCTCAGTTTCCTGCGTTGCCAGCTGTTTCAGCGTGGCGAACATCAATTCTTGTTTGCGCATTGTCGAGGCGTTTTCAACGCCTGTCTCTTCAGCAAACGTAACCAGCTCGGCGGGCGATTTCCGCTTCAAATCTTCGAGCTTCATATCCTTCATGGAATACTCCGGGGCCGCAAAAGGGGCCGGGCAGAACGTGGTGGGAGGGTGTTGTGGGCGATGGACAACGGCTCAGCGAGGGCTTTACCGGGCATAATCAGTGGGGGGTGTCGGGTCGGCGAGCTGCCGAGCAGGTGCGACGGGTGGGCCGTCTGACCATCATCCTGAGTAGGATGTCATCAACATAGCAGACCTGCGACGGTCTGCAAAGCTTCAAAAAGGCTTCACGATGACGAGGATCACGATCACAATCATCAATATCGTCGGAATCTCATTGACCATCCGCCAATAGCGCGGCGGCTTTTCATTGCGATCTTCAGCAAACGCCCGAGCTGCGGCACTGAACATGCCGTGGACGCCAGAGAGGGAAATGACGGCCGCGAATTTTGCCAAAAACCACCCGCTGGCCAAGTGACCGCCGACATACGCCAGCCACACACCAAGGACCCACGCGATGATCATCGCCGGCGTCATGATAATCATCAACAGACGGCGTTCCATCACCTTGAACGTTTCAGATTGTGGTGACCCCTTCGGCGCATCGCAGTGATAAATAAATAGCCGCGGCAGATACAGCAAACCGGCCATCCACGAGATGATAGCGACCACGTGGATCGACTTGATCCAGAGATAGGCGCCGTCGCCCAACAGCACCATCAGCCCGGCAATGGCAGCCACAGTACCAAGCAGGGCGATGCCAGCGCGTTTGCCGGCGGACGCACCGGGGACAGTGGCCAATGGCTGATCAGGGGCGCTCACCATCGCCGCTTACACTCCAGCGCGAACCCGGGCGACCAACTGCGCGACATGCTCTGGCGGCGTTTCTGGCACAATGCCGTGGCCGAGATTGAAGATGAAGCGTTTGCCGTCCATTTCTTCGAGAATTTCATCGATGCGCTCGTCCATTTGAGCGCCGCCGGAAACAAGCAACAGCGGATCGAGATTGCCCTGCACGACGACGTCTTCGTCCTCGAAAGCTTCGCTCATGACCCACGGCGGCGTTGCCGTATCGCAGCCGATGCCGTTGACGCCGGTCTCACTGACGTACCAGCCCGCCATCGGACCCGCGCCACGCGGAAAGCCAATCACCGGCACGTTTGGATGCTTGGTTTTGAGCGCCGCTCGAATAGCTTTGGTCGGTTCGACCACCCAGCGATCGAACTGATCGTCCGGTAAGCTTCCAGCCCACGTATCAAAAATTTGCAGCACGTCCGCCCCAGCTTTGACTTGGCCATCGAGATACGTGATCGACGTTTCCACCAGCAGATCAATCAAAGTCTGAAACCCTGCGGGATCGCGATAGGCCCAGAGCCGCGCCTTAGCCTGATCGGTCGAGCCCTCGCCTTGCACCATGTAGGTCGCAACCGTCCAAGGTGCGCCACAAAACCCAATCAACGCCGTCTCTTTCGGCAAATCCTGTCGCAGGCGCTGAACCGTTTCCCACACCAGCGCATATTTCGATGCCGTGTTCGATACGGCGAGTCGGCCAAGATCTGCAACATCGCGCACTGGATCCAAACGCGGGCCTTCACCCTCGGCGAAGGTCAACTGCTGGCCGAGAGCGTCAGGCACCACGAGAATATCGGAAAACAAAATCGCCGCATCAAAGCCATAGCGGCGGATCGGCTGCAACGTCACTTCAGCCGCCAGCTTCGGCGTGTAGCACAAATTGAGAAATCCGCCCGCCTCGGCGCGCGTCGCTCGATATTCGGGAAGGTAACGGCCAGCTTGGCGCATNNAGCCAGATCGGCGGCGGCGATACAGCCTTGCCGTGAAACGGAGCCAGAAATCGCCGTTCGATGGTCGTCGTCTCGGACTTTTGCACGGCGGCCCTTCCTTCTCTTCAAATTCTGAAAAGTTTTTTGAATCTTACTGTTATGACTCTTAGACCGTTGGTTAACGGGGATGAGCCTCCGGTCCAGCGCTTGTGCACAGCTCGTCCACAGCAGCTGAGTGTTGCCACGAGGTCTAGTCTGGCCATGCGATGAAAAGCAATAGAGCTTGATCTCCGTCGCCATTCAACGGCTTGCGTCCAAGATGGTCGACCAACTCCAAGGAATACCCTGTTGACAACCACGGGATGGGTGACCGGCGCCGAGGATCGTATTGAGGATCGGCCGTTTCCGGATAAAGACATTCATGACGGGCGAGATGTGGGTATCTCAGATGGCTTTCGCCAAGTTGTTGTCTCAACCCGGCGGCGATGGCCGCTGCAGCTAAAACGGCCGACAGTTTTGAACAGCTTACGCGCACCGTTTCGAAGGGCACCGTGATGACGCTTCCGAGTTTGTTTCACATGCATTTGGTGTCGGACGCGACGGGCGAAACGCTGGCGGCGATCGCCAAGGCAGCCGCGGTCCAATACCCGATGGTCCGCCCGATCGAGCACATGCATCCACTGGTTCGCACGCACCGCCAGCTCACGCGCGTGCTGGCCGAGATCGATAAACAGCCAGGCATTGTTCTCTACACCGTCGTCAACAAGACCCTTGTCGAAGAGCTCGAAGCGCACTGCAAGACATTGAAGATACCCTGCTTGGCCGTGCTGAAACCGATCATGCAGGTGTTTGAGAGTTATCTCGGCGCCCCGCATACGCCGACAGTCGCCGGCCAGCACGTGCTCGATGCCGACTACTTCCGCCGCATCGATGCGATGAATTTCACGATGGCGCATGACGACGGCCGATTGCCCGACGATCTCGACGACGCCGATATCATCGTGCTCGGTATTTCGCGCACGTCGAAAACCCCGACGAGCCTTTATCTTGCTCAGCGTGGCTATAAGACAACGAATCTGCCTTTGGTCCCCGAAGTGGCATTGCCAGAATGTCTCTTCGCACCCCACAAGGCCTTCGTTGTTTGCCTCGTCGCCAACGTTGATCGGATCGCAGACGTGCGCCGAAACCGGGCGGTATTGATGGCCGATCGCGATCTTGAATCGTATGTTGATCGCGATGCGATCACGGCCGAAATCGCGTTCACACGAAAGATCGCGGCGCAATACGGTTGGCCGATCATTGATGTCACGCGCCGATCAATCGAAGAATCCGCAACGATGATTTTGAAGCTGCTTCACGACCGCAACGGCGGCAAGCGAGCTGATCGCGAGACCGGCGATGCATAACGACAACGCGCCTAGGCTCATTTTAGCGTCACAAAGCAAGGCGCGACGCGCGATGCTGAAATCTGCCGGCATCGCCTTCGATGCCGTCGCCGCCGACATCGACGAGGGCGCCATTCGAGCTTCCATGATGTCGGAAAGCGATTGCGCCGAAGCCGCTGATATTGCGGCCGTGCTGGCGTTTGAAAAGGCCCGAAGCGTCGCGCTCACGCATCCTGGTTGCTACGTCCTGGGATCGGATCAGGTCCTGGCGCTGGGGCGCCATATGTTCAGCAAGGCCGAGACGATAGCTGAAGCGCGGGATAATTTCGATCGCCTGCGCGGGCGCATGCACGAACTGGTCTCGGCCGCGGCTCTGGTGCGCAACGATGAGGTGATCTGGCAGGGGGTCGATACCGCTCAATTGACGATGCGGCGGTTTTCCGACGCGTTTTTGGACGATTATCTCGCGCGCGTCGGTGACCGCGTTTTAGATACTGTCGGCGGCTACGAAATCGAGAGCGACGGACTTCAATTCTTTGATCGAATTGAAGGTGACTATTTCACGATTCTCGGCATGCCGCTGCTGCCGGTCTTGCATCAGTTGCGATCACACGGTGTGGTGGCGTCATGACCGAGAGGGCCATCGCGCGCGCGTGCGTCATCGGTTGGCCGATCACCCAATCACGGTCTCCGCTCATTCATGGGTATTGGCTGAAGGCCTACGGTATCGCCGGCAGTTACACGAAGGAAGCGATTGCCGCCGACCATGTCGAAACTTTTCTGCGCACGCTGGAAACTCACGGCTTTGTCGGATGCAACGTGACGGTGCCGCACAAAATCGTCGCCTATCACCTCGCCGTTCTGAAAGATGCGTCCGCCACGGCTGTCGGCGCTGCCAATACGCTTTGGCTTGAAAACGGGCAACTCGCCTGCGCCAACACCGACACTTACGGCTTCATGACGAACCTCGCGGTAACCGCACCAACATGGAGCGCTTATGATGGGCCGGTGATGGTGCTCGGCGCTGGCGGATCAGCGCGCGCTGTCGTCTATGGGCTGCTTCAGGCCGGACGTCGCGATGTTCGCGTCTACAATCGCTCGCTCGATCGGGCGCAGGAGATCGTTCGCCAGTTCGGTGCCGGTGTCAGCGCTCATGCGTGGGCCGCGCGCAATGCGCATGCGCGAGACGCGGCGCTCATCGTCAATACCACGACGCTCGGTATGAATGGCGTCGGTGATCCAGCGATTGATTTCGCTGTGGCGCAGCCGCATTGCGTTGCTGCCGATCTTGTTTACGTGCCGCTTGAAACGGCTTTTCTCCGCCATGCCAAACGCCACGGACTTCACGTCGTTGGCGGCATCGGCATGTTGCTGCATCAAGCCGTGCCTGGTTTTGCCCGCTGGTTTGGTGTCACGCCCGAGGTCACCGATAATTTGGTTCGGCTGATCGCCCGCGATATCGAGGCTGTCTAATGTTGATCATCGGATTGACCGGCTCGATGGGGATGGGAAAATCAACCGCTGCCGAGAGACTTCGCCAGCTTGGCATTGCCGTCTTCGATGCCGACGCGGATGTTCACCGCCTCTACGATGGCCCGCTCGTGCCGATGATTGAGGCGGCGTTTCCCGGCACCACCCTCGACGGCAAGGTCGATCGGGCAAAACTTTCCCAGGCGTTACTCTTGCAGCCCGATCGATTTACGGTGCTTGAATCGATTGTCCATCCTGCTGTGCGCCAGAGCCAGTCGGCGGTGTTGAACGCGCAAGCTGCAAAAGGCGTGGAGCTCACGGTGTTGGAAATCCCGCTGTTGTTTGAAAGCGGCGGAGAGACCCGGGTCGACGCCGTGATTGTCGTCAGCGCCAATCCTGACGTTCAACGACAACGGCTGCTGGCCCGGCCCGGCATGACAGGCGAAAAAATCGACACGCTGTTGGCGCGGCAAATGCCTGATGCCGAAAAGCGCAGTCGCGCCGATTTCGTCATTGATACGAACGGGCCGGTCTCGGCCTGCCACGATCAAGTGGATGACATCATCAGCCGGCTCGCGGGCTGGCCCTGCACGGCTTATGATCGTTACTGGCGACCGGCAGCGCCGCCGTGTGATCCCAACGAGACCCGATAATCATGCGCGAAATCATTCTCGATACTGAAACCACCGGCCTTGATGCTAAAAAAGGCGATCGCGTTATCGAGATCGGCTGCATCGAAATCTTCAATCGCATTCCGACCGGGCGCGAGTTTCACGTCTTCATCAATCCCGAGCGCGAGGTGCCGGCTGAAGCCGAAGCGGTGCACGGGTTGTCATCAATGTTCCTGAAAGACAAACCGTTATTTCGCGCCATCGCGAGCCCGTTCTTGGAGTTCATCGCAAATGACCCACTGGTCATTCACAATGCATCGTTCGATGTTGGGTTTTTGAATGCTGAGTTTGAAAGATTAAAACTCAAGCCGCTCGCTGTGACGCGGATTGTCGACACGCTGGCGCTCGCGCGCCGCAAGCACCCGGCCGGTCCAAACTCGCTCGATGCACTCTGCAAACGCTATGGTATCGACACGTCAAAACGAACCAAGCACGGGGCCTTGGTCGACAGCTTATTGCTGGCTGAAGTCTACGTTGAACTGCTCGGTGAACGCCAAGCAGCTCTGGGGCTGCACAGCGCTGCGTCAGCTGCGGCCGAGCGCGCAGGCCGCAGCGCGCTTGACGGCCGTCAAACGGCACGCCCACGCCCGCAACAGCTCCCGTCGCGACTTCGCGACAGCGATCGCGCCGGGCATCGCAGCTTCATCGAGACGCTGGGGGTAAAAGCTGTGTGGCTCAAACATTGGGCCACGACAAAGCCGGATGGCACGACCGATAAATAGTGAGATCAGGCGTTGGCCTTCGCCGGCGTACGTTCCTGCTGGCGGCGCATAAACAAGCCGGCAAAGTCGATGGGATCGAGCAGTAACGGTGGAAATCCGCCTTCGCGCGTCACATCCGCAACGAGGCGGCGCAAAAACGGGAAAATCATCGATGGCCCGGAAATCAGCAAAAACGGTTGCAACGCTTGTTCCGGGATCGTCTCGATTTTGAAGAGTCCGGCGTAAACCGCTTCCAAAACATAAATCGTGCCGATGTTATTGGCGGCGGTCGCCTTGAACTCGATGGCGCTTTCATAAAGCTCGCCCTCGATGCGCTGGGCATTGACGTTGACCTCGACTTTCAGGTTCGGCGTTTCGCCGCCGCCCGTGATCAGCTTGCGGACATTTGGATTTTCAAACGACAAATCCTTCAGATATTGGCTGACGATCTTGGCTTGAATTGGCGTTGAAGCGTCGGCTTTCACAGCGTCGATTGCGCCGTTTTTGCCGTTCGTCGGCTCTGCCATCTTGTCCTCCTGGAAGGGCGCATTGCGCCCATCGTGTGATGCAGCGTGCGCTAGCATGTCGGGTGTCAACGCGCAATCAACGTCGCTTGGGGCACGTCTCGCCCCATCTATCGTGTTCGCCGGACGGCCTTTTCAGCCGGAATCGTTTTTTCGCTCAGCCGCTCATACTCGCCTTCGATCGTGACAGCGTGAGCGTCGTCGGCAGCGGTTTTTCCGTCAGGGGCCTTTTCTGCTGCTTTATAACGAGCGGAGACGCTCTCAAACGGAACGCTTCCAAAGATTTTCAAGATGCCGCTTGAGATCAACCAGTGACGCAGTGGCGGAACGAGCAGCAAAATTCCGAGAGCATCGGAAATCAGGCCCGGAAAAATCAGCAGCATACCGGCGACGACCTGTAAAAAGCCGTCGAGGATTGGCCCAAGGCCGTCGCGACCGCGTTCGATGCCCTGGAGCGCGCGCGAAACCATGGAAACGCCAACGCGACGGATCACGATGGTGCCGAGGATTGCGGTCGCGATGACGAGGAGTGCGAGGCGGGCAAAGCCGATCGCTTGTCCCAAACGGATCAACACGCCGATTTCGAGCAGCGGGAGTGCCGCTAGCGCGAGCAAAAATGCCAGTTTGGTTCGTTGGGACATGTTTGTGAGCCGGGTTATCTGCGACTATAACTTGCAATCGCCAGGATGGCCAAGCTGGCTATTCTTCGGCACAAGCAACGGATGTAAAACGATGCGCAGTTACAAAAATTGTAGGCCATAGCGAGGTTGGCTTGACCGCACCGCTGGCCTACAGTCTTTTCAGCTGTTTTGAGGAGTTCATTGGACCAGATCGGATGAGGTCGGCTGCGGAACCACGCTGTGGCGCTTGCGTGTTAAATCGCCGGCGGGCGGTCTGCGGCACTGAATTTGCTCTAAGCCTTCCATCTGTGGCATTGCGACCTTAGATAGTCGGATCGGGACGATTTACGTACCAATGTTGGATTGTGCCGCTCCACCGCCCCAGTCAGCAGGTCTGATTAGCCAACTTGAGGCGTCAGGTCCGACATGCCAGTTCGAGAAAGCTCAGCCGTATGAATGGTCAGTTTGATTTAATTACCTTGATTTCACTCATCGTTGCTGTGGTGGCGATCTTGAAACTGCGTAGTGTGCTGGGTCATCGCACGGACGAGGACGACTCCCGCGTCGAACGCTTGAAGACACGCGAGCGCGAGCAAGCCGCGTTGCAAGCCGACAAAGGCACCGCCGACGTCATCACGCTGCCACGTCGAACTCCTGATCCGGCTGAACAGCCGGCAGCGGCTGAGGCCGAAGGACCATCTCTTGAAACGCGCATTCGGTCGTACCCGGTCGCAGACCCGACGGTGACTGACGGACTATTGGAAGTCGCGACTTTTGACGCAGATTTTGAGCCCGAAGCTTTCGTCCAAGGTGCTTCGGCCGCGTATGAATTGATCGTCTCGGCGTTTGCCGAAGGTGATCGCAAAACGCTCAAAGATTTGCTCAGCAAAGAAGTGAATGAAGGCTTCGTCGCGGCCATCGCTGACCGGGATAGCCGGGGCGAGACGATCGATCAGCAATTCGTCGGTATTCGAAAAGCCGAGATCGTTGAAGCCGAGATGAAGGTCGGCACTGCATTTTTGACTGTCCGCTTCGTCAGCGAACTCATCACCGCGACGCGTAACAAGGCCGATGAAATTATCGCGGGCGACCCCCAAAAGATCAAACATGTGACCGACATCTGGACGTTCAGCCGCGATGTCTCGAATGCCCGCGCACTTGCAAATCCCAATTGGCGATTGGTGGCGACACAAGCCCCGAATTAGTTCACCCTCGCCGGCGACTCGGTTCGGCGTGATCAACGAGGGCTTGGCTCCGGGGGGCGCCGCGTGAGCACTGCGAGAGCTAGCCTGCCCAGACGCTTGCGGCGTGTCACCAGATACGCTTTGCTGGCCGCCTGTGTTTCGATGGCGCCTGCGCCATCGGGCTTAGCCGGATCACCGATGACGACCACCGCCATTACGCTAGAACCCGTTCCCTACGCCGCACTGCCCGGCTGGGACGACGACGATCACTTGGCGGCCTGGAATGCTTTTCTCGCGTCGTGCCAACCGATCTTGGACGCCGCGCAATCGGGAACCAAATCGGGCGTACAAAAGCCGAGCCTGGCGCTGCTAGATACCTGTCAACTCGCTTTGCTTTCGACGCAAGCCGGCAAGCCGCAAACACGGGCGGGCGCAAAAGCGTTCTTCGAGCGGTTTTTTCAACCGCACAGCGTTGCTCATGCCGCCGCTACAGGGTTGCTGACTGGATATTATGAACCGCTGGTCAAAGGTTCGCGGGTTCGCGATGCGCACTATCAAACACCGGTTTACAAGCGCCCGATCGATCTCGTGAACCTCGTGCCCGAAAGCGAACGCGGCGCTAAAGGGTCGGCCTTCACACACATGCGTCAGACCGGCAAAGGCTTGGTGGCGTATCCGACGCGTGCCGAAATCGAGCAGGGGGCGTTGGCCGGCCAGGGTCTCGAGCTGATGTATTTCAGCGATCCCGTCGAAGTCTTCTTCATGCAGATCCAAGGCTCGGCCCGCATCGAACTGCCGACCGGTGAAAAGGTGCGCATCTCTTACGATGGTAAGAACGGTTATCCTTACACCTCGATTGGGCGTCATCTGATCGACGACGGCGCGTTCACGTCCGAGAGCATGTCATTGCAGGGCTTGAAGCGATGGCTGAAAGCCGATCGCAAACGCGCCGAGCCCGTCATGTGGAAAAACCAATCCTACGTGTTCTTCCGCGAGCTTGCCGGAAGCCAGGCCGAGAGCGCCATGGGCGTGCTGCATATTTCGCTGCAGCCTGGCCGCAGCCTGGCGGTCGACACAGCCTTCCACGCCATTGGAACACCCATTTATGTCTCGTCTCCAACACTGACGCACGCCGTCAAGGGCAAAGCTTTCAACCGGCTGATGGTGGCGCAGGACGTCGGCTCAGCCATCAAAGGGGCAGAGCGCGGGGATATCTATTTCGGCTCCGGCGATCAGGCCGGGCGCACCGCCGGCATCACCAAACATCCCGGAAAATTCTATGTGCTCGTTGCCCGCGACTTTGCCAACGGCCAAACGGTTGTAGGCGACACGACGGGCCGCGCGCCGTGAAGAAGGCGCCGCCCAAACCGCCGCAAAAGTCGGCTGGCAAGGGCCGCCGCATTCCTCACCTCGATGACGACGAAGTTGATCTCTGGTCGATGGCGGCTCAGACGATCGAGCCGCTTAAGCGAAATAAAGCGCGTTTTCATGCGGCGTCCGAACGATCGAAAACTGAGCCGATGCCGCCGCGCGCGACGCCAAGTTCAGCTGGCGCAGCGCAATCCCCATTGCCGAAGATTATGAAACCGGCTGCGACCCGCAGCCCACCTCCTCCAGCGCCCCACCCTAAAGTCGCTCAGCCTTCGGCGCCGCCGATCGCCGATTTTGATCGTCGCAAGGTACGCAAGATCCGCTCCGGTCAGGTCGACATCGAGGCGCGCATCGATCTGCACGGCATGCGCCAGGACGAAGCGCACACGGCACTGCGCGCATTCTTGATCCGCTGTCAGGGCAAGGGCCAGCGCTGGGTGCTGGTCATCACGGGCAAAGGCAACGCGAGCGACCGGAATGCGGACGCGCCGTTTGACATGACGGTCAATCGCGATCGCGGAGTTCTTAAGCGCAACGTGCCGCGCTGGCTGGCCGAGCCAGATCTGCGGCCACTGGTCGTGAGCTATACGACAGCTGCCATTCAACACGGCGGCGACGGCGCGATCTACGTCCATCTGCGCACCAAGCGGCACCAGCGCTAAAGCCTCCGCACTAGAAACACAGGCCCTGCAATTTTTGCAGCGCTTGGCCGAGGCCCGCTAGCGAATAGGTATCGGTGACCACCGTGCCGCGCTCGGACGTGACAGTGACCGATAGCTGCGCGCCTTTCTTCATGGCGTCGACCAGTTTCAACTCCTGGATGGCGTCCGCCACGTACGCGCGGTCGTTGGCGCCGAACAGAACGAACGTGGCCGGACTGACCGTCACCATGCCATCCGTTTTGCCTTTGACCGCAAATCCCATGCGAAAACTAACTTCGCTTTTGATGCCATCCTGCGGCCAGGCAGAAATGTAAATCCGGGGCGCTTCACGTGTTGCGCCGGCCGGAACGCTGGATTTCGGTTCGCTGGTGACAAAACAAAATTGATGTGGCGTGGCGTCGTCAGCGTAAAGCGACCAGTCGGCGAATGAGTCCACCTTTATAACAGCCGTGGCTGCCGGTGTCGGCGCCGAAAGCGTGATGGCGCACGCGAAAGCAAGTGTGGCACGGCGCAGAACCATCGGCATCACTGTCCCCCCTCGCCAATCGGCCTGTCGGCAAAGCGCGCCAGCGACTTCGCGCGGTCGTACATCACGATTGCTCCTGCCATCGCCACGTTGACGCAAAAGCTGGTCGGGATCTTGACCACATAGTCGCATCTGGCGAGCAACGGTTCGGATAGCGAGCCCATTTCCGGTCCCAGGACGTAGGCTGCGCGCAACGGGTGCCGGAAGCTGGGCAGATCGATGGCGCTATCGAGCAATTCGACGCCGACCAGTTTGCACCCGGCAGGCAAGGCCATGTCGTCAAGGGTCGACCAATTGTAATGTGGCATGTGCAGCTGGCTTTTGGAGGTATCGGCGTGCGCTTCAAGCGCGCGATAGGTGGCGCCGACCGTAAATGTGAAGCTCGCTCCGAAGCCGTGCGCCGACCGCATCAAATTACCGAGGTTGAGCGACTTCGACATGCGCTCGGCGCCGATGGCGAAATAGCCTTTGGTCGTCGGCGGCCAGGTGGTGGTGGTCCGGGTCATGGCGTCGCACACATGATCGAGTTGCTCTGCTTGTTCAGCGGTTGAGAGTTTGCAGTCCGCACGCCATACCTTCGACCGCGCAGACGCGTTCGGGCCGGGTGGGCCGAACCAACAGACCGGGGTCGGTCGCCGACGGGAGGTGTCACATGAGGGCCATGGTTTGCAAGAGCCTCGATGGGCCGGAGCATCTCGAATTGCGCGACGTGCCGGAACCCGTTGGTGCCTCGGGGCATGTGATTGTCAGGGTGACGGCCGTCGGATTGAACTTTGCCGATACGCTGATTACGCGTGGAAAATATCAATTCAAACCGGACTTGCCGTTTTCGCCTGGCGCGGAAATCGCGGGCGTTATCCAGTCCGTCGGACCAGGAGTTTCCGGCTGGTCAGCGGGTCAGCGCGTGATGGCTTACGTCAATTGGGGCGGCGCGTGCGAAAAAATCCTCGTTGATGCATGCGCCCTGGTCGCCGTTCCCGACGCCGTGCCCGATGTCATCGCCGCCGGATTATCGGTAACTTACGGCACTGCTATGCATGGCCTCATCGAGCGTGGCCGGCTGGCGGCCGGCGAAACCGTTGTTGTAACGGGTGCGGCCGGAGGCGCCGGACAAGCGGCCATCGACATCGCCAAGCGGCTCGGCGCTCGTGTGATCGCGGTTGCGTCTTCGGCGGAGAAACTTGCGCTTGCGGCCGCTCGTGGAGCTGACGACGGCATCATGTTCCCCGGCACAGATCTGAAAGAGACGGTCAAAGCCAAAACCGGCGGTGCCGGTGCCGACATCGTTTATGATTGCGTCGGCGGCGAAGCTTCTGAGCCATTGGTGCGGGCGTTGGCTTGGCGCGGCCGCTTGCTGGTCGTCGGCTTCGCCGCCGGAGAGATCCCGAAAATTCCGCTCAATCTGTTGCTGCTCAAAGGAGCCGAGATTTCCGGCGTGTTTTGGGGCGAGGCCGTGAAGCGTGATCCGGTGACTCACGCGCGCAATATGGAACAAGTATTAGGCTGGATCGCGAATGGCACGTTGTGCCCGAGTCAGCCGACAACGTTCGCGCTGGCGCAAATGAGCGAGGCGCTTGGCCGACTCGAGCGACGCGCCGCCCACGGCAAACTGGTGATTACACTGTGAGGGTCTGCGCTGCCTTGAAGTGGCCGCCTCATCACCGCTTCAATGCTCAATATCACCAACTGACGTCTTGATCCTCATAGGCAAAGCCGCAGCCGCGCATCGGGAAAATATCTTCGACCGCATAGGGTCCGCCGCCGGTGACCGGACGCGATGACATGACAACCGTTCGCGTTACCAGGAACGGATGCGATCGATATCCGCCATAGCGCGTGAGAAACCGCGCCACGCGCTGCGTGTCGGAATTTCGCAACCGCGCCAACGTCACATGGGGTGTGAACGGCCGCTTTTCCGGCGCAAAACCGGCCAATCGCGCAGCTTTTTCATGCGCCCGGGCGAGCGCCGTCAGCGCTGAAGATGGCTCGACACTTGCCCATACTGCATGCGGATCGTAGCCACCGAACACGCCCAGGCCGACCATGCGGAGTTCGAAGGGGTCCGGCTCAAGGCCCGCCAAGTTTTCGATGAACTCGCGGGCGGCCGATCGATCGATGTCACCGAGGTAGCGCAGGCTGATGTGATAGTTGCCGGGATGAACCCACCTGGCGCCAGGCAGCGGTTGATGCAGCCGATAAAGCTCGTCGCGCAGGTCGTCTGGTAATTCGATGGCTGAAAATATCCGCGGCATCGCAACCTCCCACAAATCGATCCGGCAGGCGTTCGCACCAAACTTGCCGCTGTTATTTGACAGCTGTCCGGCGGGCCGCCGCGCGCCTGACCAAGGCCTCCGCATCGGGCAAGATGCGTTTGACGATTTCAGCCACGCCCTCGGTCGTCGGATGCAGACCATCCGATAGGATCAGCGATCGATTGAGGGCCACGCCTTCGAGAAAAAATGGATACAAGGCGACGTTATATTTTTTCGCCAGCTCCGGAAAAATACCGTCGAAGGCGGCGACGTAGTCATCACCCCAATTGGACGGCGCCTTCATGCCGGCCACCAGCACGTCGGCGCCTGTGGCGGTGATCACGCTCAGCATCTTATCGAGGTTGGCGCGGGTCTGTTTGGGATCGACGCCGCGCAGTGCATCGTTGGCGCCGAGTTCAAGGATGACGGCATCGGCGCCGGTCTGCAGCGTCCAGTCGAGGCGCTCGACGCCGTTCGCTGTGGTGTCGCCCGAAACGCCGGCATTGACCACGAGCACCTTGTGGCCGCGCGCCTGAAGCGCCACTTGCAGTTGGGCCGGAAACGCGGCAGACGGCGGAAGCAAATATCCGGCCGTCAAACTGTCACCAAAGGCGACGAGCGTGATCGGCGTAGCCGCCGTGTCGGCGCGCACAGGGAAGGTCAGCATGACAATTGCAAACAACTTTAGAAGTGCTCTGAACGGCGCCGCGCGCATCGATCGTCCGTGAACAAATTTCATGTTTCCGCCTTACGTGTCGTCCAAGACCGGGACGGTTGACGTAGACATTGGTGATGCCCGCGACAAGTCAACAGCATCATCTCTTAATTTATGGCGGCGGCCGACGCCGATATCGTGGCCATCAGCGAATTTCCCCACGACAACCCCGCCCAAGCATGAAAGCGAAGCGATTTTGACGGATCCCATCATCACACTCGACAATCTGCATTTGACGCTGACCAGCCGCGCCGGGCCGGTCAATATTCTGCGTGGCGTGTCGCTCGCCGTTACAGGCGGGTCAACGGCGGCGATTGTCGGCCCGTCGGGTTCCGGCAAAACGTCGCTGCTTATGGTGATGGCTGGATTGGAGCGGGCGACGAGCGGCAGAATTGTTGTCAGAGGCCGGGATTTACAGGGCCTTGGTGAGGATGCGCTGGCGGTGTTTCGTGGCGCTGAAATGGGCATCGTGTTTCAGGCCTTCCACCTGGTGCCAACGATGACGGCGCTTGAAAACGTCGCATTGCCGCTCGAACTCGCCGGTGCCGCTGGCGCGTTTGAAACGGCCCGAAGCCTGCTCGACGAAGTCGGCCTTGCGGCCCGCGTCGACCATTTTCCGGCAGAACTCTCGGGCGGTGAACAGCAACGCGTCGCGTTAGCGCGTGCACTTAGCCGTCGTCCGCGTCTCATTCTGGCGGATGAGCCAACCGGAAATCTTGACGGCAAAACCGGAAAGCAAATCGTCGATCTGCTTTTTGGCCTTCGCGCGCGGATGGATGCAACATTGATCCTGGTGACTCACGACGAGCGGCTGGCGGCAATGACCGATCGCGTCATCCGCATGGCCGACGGCCGCATCGCCTCCGATGAGGCGCGGGGCCAGCCATCCGCCACCGTTCGAGCGGTGTCGCAATGAGCGTCGCGGCGCAGGCCGGTCAGACTGGCGCTTCCAGAGGCGCAGGATGGCGCACCATCTTACGGCTTGGCACGCGCGAACTGCGCGGCGGACTCAAAGGCTTTCATGTTTTTATCGCCTGCTTGGCGCTCGGGGTGACGGTGATCGCAGCCGTCGGCGCGTTGGGTGATGCACTCCGCGCCGGATTCGCACGACAGGGCGAAGTTATTCTAGGTGGCGACGTCACGTTTGCCCGAATGCATGCGCGTGCAACAGCTGACGAGCGTCGCGTGTTTCAGTCGTTCGGCGCGACCAGCGAGACAGCCACCATGCGGACCATGGCGCGGCGGCTGGATGGCTCCGAGCAGGCTTTAGTCGAACTGAAAGCCGTGGATGATGCCTACCCGCTAGCGGGTGCCGTCACGCTTGGTGGCAGTGGACCGTTGGCGCCAGCGATCGCGGGCATTGGTGCGGTTGCGGATCCCATGCTGCTGGAGCGCCTCGGTCTGAAGGTCGGCGACCGTATGCGCATTGGCGATCGCGAAGTTGAAATTCGCGCTGCGCTGACGTCCGAGCCCGACGCCGTTGCCGACCGGCTGACCTACGGCCCGCGCGTCTTCATTTCGATGCCCGCTTTTGAAGCCAGTGGTCTCGTCAAGCCCGGCACGCTCATTCGCTGGCGCTACGGCGTCAAACTGCCGCCGAATGCCTCCGACGATCGCGAGACTTTGAAAAATTTGCGTACGGCAACCGCGTCCCAATTGCCGGAAGCGGGCTTCACCGCGCTTGATCGTCATGATCCCAATCCGCAGATCACACGAACGCTCGACCGGCTGCGCCAGTTTTTGATTTTAATCGGCTTAGCGTCTTTGATGGTCGGCGGCGTCGGCATTGCCAACGCAGTTGCGACGTTTGTCGATAAGCGCGTCAAGGTCATTGCCACGCTGCGCAGTGTTGGGGCCACCGGCGAGCAGATCATCGGAATTTTTCTAGTCCAAATTCTCGCCATGAGCGCCATCGGGATCGCTATCGGCTTGGCTCTCGGCGTTCTCGTGCCAGGGCTTGTCGATCGGTTTTACGGAGAGGTGCTGCCAGTCCGCACTGAATTGAGTGTGTCACCGCAAAGCTTAGCGATTGCCGGTCTGTACGGATTGCTCGTGGCATTGCTGTTTGCTCTGTGGCCGCTCGGTCGCGCCGAAAATGTCCGTGCCAGCGTGTTGTTTCGAGAACAACTTCAGGCCGTGCACGGGCGCCCGCGATTTTTGATCTCGGCTGCGATCGCCGTTATTCTGGTCTGCTTGGTCGGGCTTGCCGTCGCCACGTCCGAGCCGCGTCGCATCGCCGTCTATGTCATCGCCGGGTTGATCACGATGCTGGTGGTGTTCAGCGGCCTCGGCGTGCTGGTCACGCGGCTGGCGCGCCGTGTGCCACGGCCGTCGTCGCCGGTGCTGGCGCTGGCCGTGCGCAATATCGGGTCACCCGATGGCCTGACCCGGTCGGTCCTCCTCTCGCTCGGCACTGGCTTGTCACTGTTGGTTGCTGTGGCGCTGGCCAACGCCTCGCTGGTCGATGAGTTGAAAAGCCGTCTGCCCGAGCAGTCGCCGGATTATTTCCTGCTGGATGTGGCAAAGGACGAGTTCGCAGCGCTGGAGCAGTTTGTCGATGAGCGCATTCCGGGCTCGAAAATGATCGAAGCCGCGATGCTGCGCGGCCGCCTAGTGAAGCTCAAGGGTGTGCCGGTCGAGCAAATTAAAGCCCCGCCGGAAGCCCAGTGGGTGTTGTCGGGCGATCGCGGCCTGAGTTATGCGACCGACGTTCCCGACGGATCGACTGTAACGGCGGGGACGTGGTGGTCGGCCGACTATAGCGGTCCACCGCTGGTTTCGTTCGAGCGCGAATTGGCCGAGAAGCTCGGTGTCGCGGTCGGCGATTCCGTCACCGTCAACGTGCTCGGCCGAAACATCGACGCCAACATTTCAAACCTGCGCGACGTGAAATGGGAAAGCCTCGCCATCAATTTCGTCATGGTGTTCTCACCCAATACCTTAAAGGCCGCGCCACATAATTTGCTGGCGACCATTACACTTCCGGATGGTGTGACGCCGTCGGCCGAGGCCGATTTGACCCGTGCACTCGGCAAAGCCTACCCGTCCGTTAGCGCCATCCGCGTGCGCGACGCCATCGACCAGTTCAACAAGGTCTTCGCAAAAATCATGACGGCCGTGCAGATCGCTGGGAGCGTGACGTTGTTGGCCGGCGCGCTCGTTCTCGCCGGCGCATTAGCCACAGCGCAGCGCCGTCGTATTTTGGAGGCTGTGATCCTCAAAACCATCGGCGCCCGGCGCTCGCAGATCCTCGCGGCCCACGCTTGCGAATACGCTCTGCTTGCATCGATAGCCGCATTGGTGGCTATTTTTCTAGGTGGCGGCGTGGCTTACGTTGCCGTCACGCAAGTCATGGAACTGGATTTCGTGTTTTCACTGAACGCCGTTTTGCAAACTCTCGGGGTTGCCGCCGTCCTAATCGCTGTCTTCGGCGGGCTGGGCACCTGGGGGGTCCTGAGGGCACCGGCGGTCCCGGTGTTGCGCTCTGAATAAATCATTGAGCGTGGCGCTCCGTTGGGCCTTGAAAGCCAAGTCAACGCACCGCATATCTACGTCAAGCTGGGCGATTATCGCCAGTTCAGGAGAGGAAACCGTCACTATGGCTGAAGCCTATTCGAGACCCGCTGTCTCTCGCGGTACTGCCCGCACCGCTGGCGACATCGACCAGGGTTTGCGGTCGTTCATGATTGGCACCTACAACTACATGGCGCTTGGCGTCGCTGGCACTGCCGTCGTGGTCCTGGCGCTGCTGAACAGCCCGGCCGCATTGGCGGTGATTGCGTCCGGCCCATTGAAGTGGGTCTTGTTCGCAGCCGTTCTTGGCCTTGGCGTCTTCGCGCATAAATTGTTCTATTCAGGCAGCACCGTCGTCGCGCACGGCGCCTATTGGCTCTATTGTGCGATGTGGGGCGCGATGATGGCGCCTATGATTTATGTGTTTGTGTCCAAGGGCCTGATCGGGCTCGTTGGGCAGGCATTTTTCATCGCAGCCGCCACGTTCGCTGCAACGAGCGTGATTGGCTACACGACGAAAAAAGATATGACCGGCTGGGGCGGTTTCCTGTCGATGGCCTCGATTGGCTTGATCGTCGCTATGTTGGTCAGCTTCTTTTTCATCACTGATCCGGGCACGAGCAAGATGGTCAGCTTCGGCATTTCAGCCGTCGTGGTCCTGCTGTTCTCGGTTGCGACCGCTTGGGAAACGCAGAATATCAAGAACATGTATATCGCCGGCGCCAGCAGCGGCGGTGGTGAAGAGTTCTTGAACCGCTCGTCGATCTTCGGCGCCTTCATGCTCTACGGTAGCTTCGTGACCTTGTTCGTTCACATTTTGAACATGCTCGGCATCATGAACACGGAAGAGTAACGGCAGTTTTCCCGGCATCTTGACTATGAAAAGGCCCCAATTTTTGGGGCCTTTTTGTATTGTAGGCCTCGGCGAAAAAGCTGCGGCTCTAGAACGTGACCACTTCAAATCGATCTTCGAGAACGTCTAAAACCCGCTGCAAATCGTGGCCGCGCTTCATGATCAGCCCGCCTGCCGCGATGACGCTGAAAGCGCCTTGCTTGCGCGCCAGCCGAGGATCTTTTTCGATCCGGTAGAGCGGATACTCACTGGATTTTCGAAACACCGAAAATACGGCCTTATCGCGCAATAGGTCGATGGCATAATCGCGCCAATCGCCAGTTGCCACCTTGCGCCCATAGAGACCCAGAATCGCGGTGAGCTCCGGGCGATTGAAAGTCGTGATATGAGCGGACGCCGCTTGACCCATCCCATTCGGGATTGGAGGGGCACGGCGCTGGCGTGCCGTCGTCAACGTTATCGGGTCAGAATCGCTCAATAGCGCGCCTCCCTCAACCAAGATAACCAGGATCGCGCCAACCAGCCATGAATGCAAGGGGCGGACGGCGGTGCCGCGCTCAAGTTCACAGCCCTGCGACACGCCAGGCGAATTGTGAAGTTTGCCATCGCAAATATCGCTGATTGAACAAAATGGCGTCCATGGATGGGCCATAATCCGCCGTAATAAAAAAGCATCTTTCATCATGTTGCTTGAGGCCTAGAGCCAAGAACCGGCTCTGGATCGACAGCCCCCCAGCCCCCCGGGGCCAAATTTACGGGTCTGGGCCTCGGCAACTCGACCGGACGCTACCCCCCAGCGGTCCGTATCTGCCCTGATGTCTGGCCCCCCAGCCAGACGGTATGTCTCTCTGAAGTGCCCCGAGAAGGGTCGGTTCCCCAGCCGGCCCTTCTCACTTTTCAAGCTCCCGTTATCGGGCATTTTATCAATTGTTATAAGCCGTCCGCTCCCTGGTCGCGTATACGTTGACCAGAGGAGAATTCAATGGCCGTATCCGACCGTTCGACGAAGCTGCCACGGCGCCGTTCGCCTTCCACCCCTCGCCGAGCCGCAGCCAGCAGTCTCAATCCTTTGCTGAGCTCTTGGACCGGCCCATTTTCGCTCCCGCCGTTTGAGAAAATCGACGCCAAGCATTTCAAACCGGCGTTGGACGCGGCGTTCAAAGCCCACAAAAGCGAGATTGAGAAAATTGCCGCGAATACGGCGAAGCCGACGTTTGCCAACACAGTGATCGCGCTTGAGAAAAGCGGTACGCTGCTGGCCCGCGTCGCGTCCGTTTTCAGTAATTTGGAATCAACGGACTCAACTGACGAGTTGCAGGACATCGCCCGCGACGTCGCCCCGAAATTTGCCGCCCACGAATGCATGATCCTGCTCGACAAGCGTCTGTTCGCGCGGATCGATGATTTGTATGGCCGTCGCGACGCATTGAATTTGCGGCCGGAGGATCTTCGCGTCCTGGAGCGCCACCACTTAGGTTTCGTACGCGCCGGCGCGCGGCTATCGGCGGCACAAAAATCGCGCGTCAAAGAGATCAATGCGCGGCTGGCGACGCTGGTCACGCAGTTCATGCAGAATGTTTTGAAGGACGAGCAGTCGTGGCGCATGGTTCTCGACGTCGATCAGGATTTGGCCGGCCTTCCCGAGACCATGCGCGCCAGCGCCATTCGCGCCGCAGCGGATGCCGGCCTTCCCGGCAAAGCCATGATCACATTGGCACGCTCGAGCGTCGAAGGATTTCTGACCTATTCGAGCCGCCGGGATCTTCGTGAGCAGGCCTTCAAAGCCTGGATCGCGCGCGGCGCTAACGGCGGCGATACCGATAATCGTCAAATCATCGCCGAGGTCGTGGCGCTGCGCGATGAGTCTGCTCGCTTGCTCGGCTACAAATCATTTGCCGACTTTAGTTTGCAGGACACGATGGCGAAAACACCCATCGCCGTCAGCGAGCTGTTGCAAGCGGTTTGGCCGAAAGCCGTCCAGCGCGCCGCAGCCGAGCGCGACGCTCTTGCCGCAGAAGCACGCCTGCAGGGTGGTAACTTCGCAATCGAACCGTGGGACTGGCGCTACTTCTCTGAAAAGGTCCGCAAAACCCAATTCGATATCGATGAAGCCGAATTACGCGCCTATCTGCCGCTCGACAATATGATCGCGGCCGCTTTCGATTGCGCGACGCGGCTTTTCGGACTGACATTTCACGAGCGCGACGATCTCCCGCGTTACCACGCGGACGTGCGCACATGGGAAGTCTCCGACGCTTCGGGCGGCCATGTCGGAATTTTTTACGGCGACTATTTCGCGCGGTCTTCGAAGCGATCCGGCGCCTGGATGTCGAGCTTTCGCGATCAGCATAACATCGGCAAAGGCGCAAACCCGGTCATCATCAATGTCTTGAATTTCGCACGCGGAGCCGATGGCGAGGCGACGTTGCTGTCGTTCGATGACGCGCGGACACTGTTTCACGAGTTCGGCCACGGCTTGCACGGCTTGTTATCAAACGTCACCTACCCGTCTATTTCTGGCACCGCCGTATCGCGCGATTTCGTCGAGTTGCCGTCGCAGCTCTATGAGCATTGGCTCTCAACGCCAGATGTGATGCAAAAATACGCCGTCCACTATCGGACCGGTGAGCCGATGCCCGCTGTACTGCACGGCAAGTTGAATGCGGCGCGGAGCTTCAATCAGGGCTTTGCCACCGTCGAGTACACCGCGTCAGCACTGGTCGATATGGCGCTGTACACCGGTGAGATTGCGCGGGTCGTCGACATCGAGGCATTCGAGCGCGAAACGCTGGCCGAAATCGGCATGCCCCCCGAAATCGTCATGCGCCATCGGCTACCGCATTTCATGCACATCATCGGCGGATATGCCGCCGGCTATTACAGCTATTTGTGGTCGGAAGTGATGGACGCCGATGCCTTCGCCGCGTTCGAAGAAACCGGCGATGTCTTTGACCCTGCGATGGCGAAAAAGCTCAAGCAGTTTATCTATTCGGCAGGCAATACGCGCGATCCGCACGACGCCTACGTCGCCTTCCGGGGCCGCCCGCCGAACATCGATGGATTGCTCAAAAAACGCGGCCTCGCCGCGTGACGGGCAGTAACGACCGGCTTTCCCGCACAGCGCCACTGCCACCGCGTCATTACCAGAGCGCTGCCCAGGCCGCACCGATGATGGGACCGGCCCGGCCTTCCTGGATGAGCACGACCGATTTTTGCGTCTCGGGCATCATCACCGCGCCGCGAGGAATTTGAATGCGCATCGTCTGGCCCTTCCACAGGCCAATCGGTGCGAGGTCGCGCAGAATGTTGGTGTAAGTGATTGAACGGCCGGCGTTCTCACCCTGTTTGATCTCGATCGTGCCGGATTCCTGCACGACGCCGAGCCAAATGGTTGCCTCCTTGATCGAGCTGCCGGCTTCGGCCGCGCCCGTCAGAATGTTCAGTGTATTTTTTTCCTGCCAGAATCTCACTGGCACGTGCGCTTTGCTGCCTTTGCCCGCCGTCGACTCGATCGCGGATTCGATGTCCGATTTGTTGCTGCCGTTAACATGAGACAGTCCGTTCACGACGACTTGCGGCGTGTAGATGGCGCCATCGCCACGCGCTTTCGCATAGCCGCGCTGGCGTTCGGTGTTGCGCGCTGTCGCGAACGTGTCCTTCCAGCCAAGGTAATCCCAGTAGTCGACCGGGAGCGACAGCGCGATGATGCCTGGATCGTTGGCGAAAGTTTTCAACAGCGCGTCGGCCGGCGGACACGACGAGCAGCCTTGCGAGGTGAACAACTCCAAGACGGCGCGGATCGGTACCGGATCGGGGCCGCCCGGCGGATCGCCAGCCGCAACGTGTTCATCAGCCGCCAAGCCTGCGGACGAACCGGCAAGAAGCGCGAATAATGCCGAAGCAATCAGAGTTCGCCGTCGCATGTTTGCATCCTATCGGGGCGCGGCATCGATTGCCGTCGCAGCTCAACCTAGTGTGACGAGCGATCGCGTGAAAGTTAAACGCCGGTCACGAACCGTTGAACGGCCGCGCTGCGCTTCTCCAACTGGGTCCTGCTGTATTACGGGGCTGAGCGGCGATCTATTACATTGCCTCGGACAGATCTTGGCACAGGCACCTTTGGCGCCGCTCCAAAGCGGGAGGGCCACTTCGGATGTCGAAGCGGCCCTTGGCTGCGCGGCGCACACGTGTTCCCGGTCGAATGTCGTTTGATCGGCTAGGCCGCGAGATTGCGCAGCACGTAGTGCAGGATGCCGCCATTTCGGAAGTATTCGATTTCGTCCAGCGTATCGATCCGGCACAGCAGCGGTACCTGCAGCGCGGATCCGTCGGCGCGGGTGATGCTGACGCTCAAACGCTGGCGCGGCTGCACCGTTGCCAGCCCTGAAATCGCAACCGTCTCATCGCCCTTGAGCCCCAGCGTTTGCCATGTCGTGCCTGGCTCGAAGGTGAACGGCACGATACCCATGCCGACCAGATTGGAGCGGTGAATGCGTTCGAACGATTGGGCAATGACGGCGCGAACGCCGAGCAGATTGGTTCCCTTCGCCGCCCAATCGCGTGACGATCCGTTGCCGTATTCGATGCCGGCGAACACGACGAGTGGCACGCCTTCGGCTTCGTAGCGCATCGCCGCATCGTAGATCGGCAGTTCTTCGCCCGATGGGTAATGGATCGTCAAGCCACCTTCCTTCACGGCGCCGCTCGCATCCTTCACCATGTGGTTCTTGATGCGGATGTTGGCAAAGGTGCCGCGCATCATCACTTCGTGGTTGCCGCGACGCGTGCCGTATTGATTGAAATCGGCAGGTTTGACGGCATGCTCGAGCAGGTATTTTCCAGCCGGGCTCGCGGCCTTGATCGCTCCCGCCGGCGAAATGTGGTCGGTGGTGATCTTGTCGCCGAAGAGACCTAAAATTCGCGCGCCCGCAATGTCGGTGATCGCCGAAGGCGCTTTGCTGATCGTGCTGAAGTACGGCGGATTTTGCACGTAGGTCGACGTATCGTCCCAACCGTAGGTGAGGCCGGTGCCGGTCTTGATACCTTGCCAGTTGATGTCGCCTTTGAAGACGTCGGCATAGCGCGAGCGAAACATCTCGCGGGTAATGTTTTCAGCGACGAACCGTTGAATTTCCTGCGATGTCGGCCAAATGTCTTTGAGATACACGGGCTTGCCATCGCGGCCGGTGCCGAGCGGTTCGGTGGTCAGATCAGTTTGGACCGTGCCAGCCAACGCGTAGGCAACAACCAGCGGCGGTGACGCCAGATAGTTCGCCTGCACGTCCGGCGAGACGCGGCCCTCGAAGTTGCGGTTGCCCGACAGCACCGCGGCAGCGACGAGACCGTTGTCGTTGATGGCTTTCGAGATATCAACGGGAAGCGGACCTGAGTTTCCGATGCAGGTGGTGCAGCCGAAACCGACGAGATTGAAGCCGATCTGATCAAGAAACACTTGCAGGCCGGACTTTGAAAGATACGCGGCGACCACCTGCGATCCCGGCGCGAGCGACGTCTTCACCCACGGTTTTGAAGTCAGCCCGCGATCGACCGCATTGCGGGCGAGCAAGCCCGCCGCAATCAGCACACTTGGGTTCGAGGTATTGGTGCAGCTGGTGATCGCAGCAATCACAACGTCGCCGTGACCCAGATCGTAATCTTGGTTTTCGACTTTGACGCGCTTCGCCAGTTCGCCAGGCTTCTTGTATTCATCCGTCAGAGACGTTGCAAAACCGCTCTTGATGCCTGTCAGCGCGATGCGGCCTTCGGGACGTTTCGGTCCGGCCATCGACGGCACCACGTCGGCGAGTTCGAGCGATAAGGTGTCGGTAAAGACCGGATCGGATGCGCCTTGCACGCGATAAAGGCCTTGCGCCTTGCTGTAGGCTTCGACCAACGCGATGCGATGTGCGTCGCGGCCCGAAATGGTCAGATAGTTGAGCGTTTCGCCATCGACAGGGAAGAACCCGCAGGTCGCGCCATATTCGGGCGCCATGTTGGCGATCGTGGCGCGGTCGGCGAGCGTCATGTTGTCGAGACCGGGGCCGTAGAATTCGACAAACTTTCCAACGACGCCCTTTTTGCGCAACATCTGCGTGACGGTTAAAACAAGATCGGTCGCGGTCACACCCTCGGTCAAACGGCCCGTAAGCTTAAAGCCGATGACTTCCGGGATCAGCATTGACTGCGGCTGGCCGAGCATGGCGGCTTCGGCTTCGATACCGCCAACGCCCCAGCCCAGCACGGCGAGCCCGTTGACCATCGTCGTATGGCTGTCGGTGCCGACCAGCGTGTCGGGGTAGGCGACGGTGGTGCCGTCGGCCATCGTATTGGTCCACACCGTTTGCGAGAGGTATTCGAGATTGACCTGGTGGCAAATCCCGGTGCCGGGGGGCACAACGCGGAAATTCTCGAACGCGCCCTGGCCCCATTTCAAAAAGTTGTAGCGCTCGCCGTTGCGCGCATATTCCAGCGCGACGTTGCGGTCGTAGGCTTTGGGTGAGCCAAACTCATCGACGATGACCGAGTGATCGATGACGAGATCGACGGGCACCAGCGGGTTGATCTTCTTTGGATCGCCGCCCAGCCTGTTCATCCCGTCGCGCATGGCTGCAAGGTCGACGACAGCGGGAACGCCGGTGAAGTCCTGCATTAGAACTCGGGCTGGTCGAAACCCGATTTCCTTTTCGGTCTTTCCGGTGTTGTCGAGCCATTCGGCCATGGCGGCGATGTCCGCCTTGGTGACCGTGCGCCCGTCCTCATGGCGCAGCAGGTTTTCAAGCAAGACCTTCATCGAGAAGGGCAGTTTTGAAATACCCGTGAGACCGTTGGCTTCGGCGTCGGGCAGCGAATAATAGACATAAGGCGTGCCATCGACGTCGAGCGTTTTGCGGCACTTGAAGCTGTCGACGGACATGGGGGTTACGGCGCTCAAGGTCTGGGCTCCTGGAAATAGAGTGACGAAAAACTATGCCGCCGGGGTGCCGACGGATGACTGCGCCAAATGCCTTGGATCGTCCCATCCCCGGCGCCGGCGCACGTTTTTGCGCTAGCTAAGGCCTCAACCTATCTCATAAATAATGCACCGCAAAACGGAAGCCGGTGTAAACATCGGCCGACGGCCTTGCGCCGTGGTGCCGCCCGGCGGGTGGCCTCGTCGACTACCACCCCCGTTCAATCCCTGTTTCCATGAACCGGCCATCGTGAAACTTGTCGCCGAAAACCTCGTTGTTGACCGCGGCGGCCGTACTATTTTGGACGGCCTGTCGCTGGCAGCCATTGGCGGCGAAGCGTTGCTCCTCACTGGGCCCAATGGCGCCGGGAAAACGACGCTGCTGCGGACGCTGGCGGGCTTCCTGCCGCAGGTGTCCGGCACCATCGGTTTCGAGGGTGGCGACGCCGATAAAACCATCGCCGAACAAGCTCATGTCGTGGGCCATGGCAATGGCGTGAAAGCCAATTTGACAGTCCGCGAGAATTTGCTGTTCTGGGCGGCGTTTCTTGAAACGGAGGCCGCCGCCGAGCGTGTCAGAACGGCGCTCACCCACTTCGGTCTCGATGCCCTCGACGACTACCCGGCGGCTTATTTGTCAGCCGGCCAAAAGCGGCGCCTCGGGCTTGCCCGGCTCCTGGTCGCTCATCGCCCGCTGTGGTTTCTCGACGAGCCGACGATGTCGCTCGACGCGGCTTCGACGACACGGCTCGCAGTTGCCATCGACGCCCACACTGCCGGCGGCGGCATCGTGCTCGCAGCAACACATCTGCCGCTCGGGCTAGCCCGCGCCCGCACCTTCGATTTGCCGGGTGCCTTGCCGGGATTTCGAACAACCGCTGCGGAGGCGCGACTTTGAGCGCCTTTTGGACCTTGGTCGGTCGCGACATTCGCTTAGCCGTTCGCGAAGGCGGCGCGCTTGGAACCGCGCTCGGCTTCTTTCTGATCGTGGTCGCCATGATGCCGCTGGGTCTCGGGCCAGACCTCAACCTGCTGTCACGCATCGCGCCCGGCATTCTATGGATCGCGCTTCTTCTCGCCGCCCTGTTGTCGCTCGGCCGCATTTTCGAGACAGACTATGAAGACGGTACGCTCGATGTCTTTGCGACGGCCTCGCTGCCGCTCGAACTGGTAGCCGCCGCCAAGGCGCTTGCGCACTGGCTGACCACCGGCATCCCGCTGGCCCTGCTGGCGCCGGTGCTGGGAGTTTTGTTGAACCTCGACGTCAAAACCTACCCGGTGTTGATGGCAACCATGCTGGTCGGCACGCCGGCCGTCAGTTTTCTGGGCGCCATCGGTGCAGCGCTCACGGTTAAAGCCCGGCGCGGCGGATTATTGCTCGCCCTGATCGTGCTGCCGCTCTACGTGCCGACACTGATCTTCGGGATTTCGGTCATTTCGGCATCGGCTGGTCCAAGCGGTGTCGGCTCGTCGTTTCTGATCCTCATGGCCATTTCGCTCATATCCATAGCACTTGGCACCTTGGCGGCAGCGGCGGCCTTACGCATTCAACTGCAATAACGCCAGTCCGTAATCTGCTCATATTGTCCGGGCATGTTGATTGCCTGTCCGTCTCGAAAGGCTTACATCCCGCCCATGCAGACTTTGACGCAAAAACTCGCCAACCCCACCCGCTTCATGCAGCTCTCCGGCACTATGCTGCCGTGGATTGCGGGGGCTTCGGCGGCGATCATCGCGTACGGGCTTTATCTGGTGTTCGCGGTGTCGCCGCCCGACTACCAGCAGGGCGAAACCGTGAAGATCATGTACATCCACGTGCCGAGTGCGTGGCTCGCGATGATGGCCTATGGCCTCGTCGCGGTATCGAGTTTTGGTCTTCTGGTGTTTCGCCATCCGTTGGCCGATGTGTCGGCGAAAGCCGCCGTGCCGATCGGCGCCGCCTTCACGTTTCTCGCCCTGTTTACCGGCTCGCTTTGGGGCAAGCCAATGTGGGGCACCTATTGGGTCTGGGACGCCCGCCTGACTTCGGTGCTGATCCTGTTTTTTTTGTATCTCGGCTTGATGGCCCTGCGCTCATCGATGGATGATGAATCGACCGCTGCAAAGCTCACCGCTGTTCTGGCGCTCGTCGGCGTCGCTATTCTCCCGATCATCAAATTTTCAGTCGATTGGTGGAACACTCTGCACCAGCCGTCGACTGGGTTTACCTCGACGGTCGACCCGAGCCTGCGCGTGCCGCTGCTCATTATGGCATTGGGCTTCACGCTGCTGTTTTTTGCCATGCACCTCAAGGCCATGCGCAATGAAATCCTCCGTCGCCGCGTCAAGGCGATGCGCGTCGCCGATATCGCTCATCGCGACGGCATGAGCGCATTGTCAAATCCGGTTGCAGGGTGACGCCGTGAGCATCTTTGATCTTGGACCACACGCGACATTCATCTGGTTGTCGTACATCGCAGTGGTGATCGTCATCACCGGCTTGATCAGCTGGCTCATCTTCGACGGCCAGCGCCAGCGAGCGGCCTTGAAAGATCTCGAAGACCGCGGCGTCAGGCGCCGGTCATCCGTGAGCAGCGACACGGGGCAAAACCAGTGACCACCGACCGCCCGTCCAACCTGCGCTATCTGCCTGTCGCGATTTTCGCCGCCGTCGTTTTGTTTTTTGCCATTGCTTTGACGTCCGGCGATCCCTCGAAACTGCCATCAGCTCTGATCGGCAAGACGGTTCCGCCGGCGGTCTTTCCAGCGGTTGAGGGAATGGACGCCGATGGCGCCGCCATCCCAGGATTTTCCACCGCCGATCTTGCGGCCGGTAAAGTTTCGATCGTTAATTTCTGGGCCTCGTGGTGCGGTCCGTGCGTCGACGAGCATCCACTCCTGACCGACCTCAAGACGGCGGGCGGCATCGACATCTACGGCGTCAACTACAAGGATCAGGCAACAGCCGCGCGCCGCTTCATCAGCAATTACGGCAACCCATTTAAAGCCATCGGCGCCGATACCTCTGGCCGCTTGGCGATCGAGTGGGGCGTTTACGGTATGCCAGAGACGTTCGTCATCAACGGCAAAGGTGAGATCATCTACAAGCACGTTGGCCCGTTGTCGGCGGACTCGATCAAGCAGAAAATCATCCCGGCGATTGAAAAAGCGCGCAGCGCTCAAGCAACGCCGTGAAAGCGTTGAGCGCTGCGGCCATTCGATTGCGTCGGTGCTATTACAGCGGATAGAACGCCGCCCGCGAGTGGTTCAGTACCGACAGCGTGCCGGTTTTAATATCGAAGTAGGCCCCATGCAACGACAGCCGGCCCTTTTCTTCCAGATCGGCGACGAACGGGAACGTTCGTAAGTTCTTGATCGAATGCTTGACGCCTTCCATTTCGAGGGCGGCCTGGCGGTCGGCCTGCGGGCTGTTTTGATGCGATGCCAATACCGACAGGCGTGCGTCATCCAGCATCGACATCCACCGCGAGATGAATTGGGCTTCGGTTTGGATGGCGGCTGACTGATCGAGCGCGGCTCGAATGCCGCCGCAGCCCGAGTGACCCATGACGATCAAATGCTTGACGCGCAAATTTAGGACCGCGAATTCGATCGCCGTGCTGACGCCGTGGTAGCGGCCTGCCGTCTCATAAGGCGGCACGAGATTGGCGACGTTGCGGACGATAAACAACTCGCCCGGCATGGCACTGAAAATCGTTTCCGGATCGACGCGGCTATCGCAGCACGAAAGCACCATCGTATCAGGGCTTTGCCCGTAGGTCGCCAGCTCTTCGTAGTGGTCGGCGTTCGGGGCGAAATGGCGATGCTTGAAGCGACGAAATCTGTCGGTCAGGGTTTCTGGAAAACTGCTCATGGTGTCGGCTTCTCCTTGGGCGAAGTCGGCAATGTGCGCACGCGCGAAATAGCACGGCCGCCATCGTCTAGCAGACAACGCCCGGCCTCACAGCTACCCGGATGACCGGGTGAATGCTATCCGTCGTGGGTGAGTTTAATCGTCCGCTGCCGCCGGCTTTGCCACGCGCAAAATGGCAAAACCGACGATTGCCGAAACAATCGACCCACACAGCACGCCAATGCGCAGTTCGTCGCCCAACGCCGGATCGGGAAATGCCAAATTGCCGATGAACAAACTCATCGTGAAGCCGATGCCGGCGAGCACGGCCGCGCCAAACAACTGAGCATTGTTCGTGCCGCGCGGCATTTCACCGAAGCCGCTGGCGATCGCCACTTTCGAAAATCCGTATACGCCAATCATTTTTCCGACGAATAATCCAAGCGCAATGCCGAGCGGGATCGGCATCAGCAAGGAGTTCATCGTCACCCCCTGCAGGGAAACGCCGGCATTGGCAAATGCGAAGATCGGCACGATGGCGAAGCTCACCCACGGTTGCAACGCATGTTCTAGATCGCGCAATGGGCTCCTGGTATCGTCTCCCGCACCGCGCAGTGGAATGGCAAGCGCCGTGGCAACCCCAGCCAACGTCGGGTGCACGCCGGATTTCAGAACACAGACCCACACGAAAGCACCCGTCAGCAGATAGGGCCAAATCCGTTTGATGCCGCTGCGATTAAGAGCAAGCAGTGCCATAAGACCGATCGCGGCGAGTGCAAGCGCGCCAACCGACACTTGGCTCGTATAAAAAAGCGCGATGATGATGATCGCGCCGAGGTCGTCGATGATCGCCAACGCCAGCAGAAACGCCTTCAATCCGTTTGGAATCCGTGAGCCTAGAATGGCCAGCACGCCGACGACAAAGGCGATGTCGGTCGCGGACGGAATGGCCCAGCCGCGCAGTGCCGCGCTGTCGCCCCAGTTGATGGCCGAATAGATCAACGCCGGAACGAGCATACCGCCGGCGGCGGCGATGATCGGAAGCAGGGCGCTTTTCAAACGTGATAGAGCCCCTTGATAGGCTTCGCGCTTGATTTCGAGGCCGACCACAAGAAAGAAAATCGCCATCAGGGCGTCGTTGATCCACAGCAGCACGGGCTTGGTGAGTGCCATTGGCGCCATGCCGACGGTGATTGGAATTTGCAGGGCGTCGAAGTAGCTCTGGCTGGCGCTGGAATTCGCCGTTACCAGGGCCAGGATCGTTGCCGCCAGCAGCAGCAAGCCGCCGATCAGCGCGCTGTCGAGCTCTGGCGTCGTCTTGTCGTCAGAAGCCATCGAAACTCCTATGCACGGCGAAAAAGCCGAGGGTATTTAAGGTCATCGGCGGCGAACGCAACAGAAGTTGACGTTAGGCGAGCGGCGACCTTTTAGTCCTCTAACCCCAGATCTCCATCCGCAATCCCTTGCCGTCGACAGGTGGCGTGTCCGGCACGCGAAAAGCTTCGCCGCGTAAGATCGCCGCCGCCGCCGCAGCGTTTGCAAAGGCATCGATAACGTCGTCTTCGCCGGCGTCGCGGCTCCGGAACGCGGCTTGCTGCACCACATCGCGCGGATAACCGGCCTCATGCAGCAACTGCCGCCGTAAGTCCAATCCAGGGCCGTGCGGCTGCGACTTCACCTTCTTGGGTTGATCGAGCGGGCGGCGCCCATTCAGCCGCCAAAATGCCAATTCGGGATGACATTCGACCACGCGTGCTTGCAGCGCCGGCGTCATCAGCGCATCGACTTCGCGAATTTTGGCAAACAGGTTGAACGCCTGCTTTGAAACTTTGCGCGACGGATCGGAGAACTGTGCCGCCTGCCGGCAGGCCGCAGCGTACTCGTGTTCGGCAACGGCGGCGCGGGCTGGAACGGAGAAAACGCTTGATCGCCGGTCGCCAAGCGGAACACGGGCCGCGCTGTCGCACAACCGTCCGCCGATGCCGGATCGCTCGGGCAGACCGATCGGAATGTCGACTGCAATCATCGCTGGCGTTTCGGCACAGCTTAGAATGTCGGCAAATGTCGCGACGATAGAGACCGTGGCTCGGGACGGCGCATCGAGGGGATGCATCACCACCATCCATCCGGCGCGGCAACCGTCGACGCCGCAGACCCAAGTCTCGCCGCCGGTCATGCGGTCTCCTCTAGCACGACGCTCGGAGATGATCGCGGCGTCGACCACTCAAGCTTTTCGAGCGCCAGATCGGTAGCCTCACCGCTGACGGCGATGGCATGCTCGCAAAGGGCAACGGCCGCTGCCCATGCCGCCGCCAGGTCTACGCCTTGAACACACTTGGCGAGCAGGACTGACGCAAACAGATCGCCGGTCCCGTGCGGCGCGTGCGCGGATTTTGCGACGGTTGCGAGCTTCGCGCCACCGGCACTGCGCAAGAGATTGCCAACATACGCCGCATCGACCGGGATGGATGTCGCGGCGACGTGGCCAGCCTTCAAGCGCTTTGCAGCGTTCAACGCCGACGCTGTATCGACCACATCGCAATCGCTCAAAAACGCCAATTCGAAACGGTTCGGCGTGATGATGTCGGCAATAGAGGCCAGCGTTTCCTTGATCGCCATCGCTGCACTGGCATCGATGTA
>FSSH01001166.1_pt3 | contig 35051 bp, 28 predicted proteins | sample 1166101 | NCBI WGS metagenome assembly FSSH01 (sample SAMEA32972668, study PRJEB13176) | freshwater metagenome | biome: Drinking water system; feature: Biomass in drinking water that filtered by 0.45 um membrane; material: drinking water | place: USA | collected 2012-12-20 | depth 0 m
CACGAAATCGGCCGCGAGCCGACGCCGGAAGAACTGGCTGAAAAGCTCGCCATGCCACTTGAGAAAGTGCGCAAGGTTCTCAAGATCGCCAAGGAACCGATTTCACTCGAAACGCCGATCGGGGACGAAGAAGATTCACATCTCGGCGACTTCATCGAGGATCGCAACGCCGTGCTTCCGATTGAAGCGGCCATCCAATCGAACCTGCGCGAAACGACGACACGCGTGCTGGCCTCACTCACACCGCGCGAAGAACGCGTCCTGCGCATGCGCTTTGGCATCGGCATGAACACCGACCACACGCTCGAAGAAGTTGGCCAGCAATTCTCGGTGACGCGCGAACGTATTCGCCAAATTGAAGCCAAAGCCTTGCGCAAGCTCAAGCATCCGAGCCGGTCACGGAAACTACGCTCGTTCTTGGATAACTAAGCGCGCCTTCGCTCGCGGATTACAATTTCAAAGGGCGGCACCGGCAACGGTCCGCCCTTTGGTTTTTTGAAACTGAGCGTTTAGGGATCGAGTGTCGCGGCCAGACCAGCCAGCGCATCGGCCGAGAATGCGCCACTGCTCGCGAGCAGTTCGACACCGCATCGCGTGTCGTCGAACCACGCCAATCGGCATGGAAATGTTCCGGCCTCTGACATCGTGATCTCGAACACCGTATTGACCGGCACTTCGAGATTGCAATTCAAACCAAAGCCGCCTTCCGAAGCATCGATAACGACGACGGAGCGAACCGAGCCGTCGGCGAAACGGCACGTGGCTGGCGAAAGCAACGCGATGCGGGCATGACGTCGCCGGTCGTCATGTTGCAGAGATAAATGATCGGGAGAAATGTCTGATACCAATCCGCTTTCGGTCGGCATGTTGAAAATCCTTTGATCGTATCGGAGCCGATGCAGGATCGGCGGTGCAATCGACGCATCTCGGTCAGAGTCGCGCGAACCGCGAAAGCGCGCCACTGCGGCGGCGCGCGCGCAGGCTTCCGCGTGTTGCGGCGAGGCGTCGGTTCTGCAAACGATCATTCTGCAAAGGCTATCGCGTGTCGTTTAGTGACGACGACGCGCAGCGCGCGATGCTCTAAATCTCGATGGCTGCGATCTCAATCACCGCGTTGCCGAGCAGGACCTCATCGCCGACGGACTTGCCCAGCAGCGCTTGAGCCAGCGGCGAGACATAGGACAACGTGCCGAGCGTCGGGTCGGCTTCATCCTCACCGACGATCCGGAACGTTTGGCGGCGGCCGTCGGCGCGTTGGATGACGACGCGCAATCCGAATTGCACCGTACCGGCATCGGCAGGTGCCGGCATGACTTCGGCGCTCAGCCGCCGTTGCGTCCAGTATCTGAGTTCGCGCGCCGCGCGTGCGATGGCGCCTCGATCGTTGTCGGCGCGCGCCACGGCGAGAACCGTGTTCAGACGTTCGACCTCGGCATCGATCAGTGCCAAGCCGTAGGACGTGACAAGGTTTCGATGCTCGGAAATCAGTTTGTCGGGAAGTTCGCCGATGTCGTTCGTGCCGTCGTCTTCGCGCACGAAGGCCCGGCTCATGGCGAAGCCTCCGGCGCAGCCCGTGCATCGAGCCATCGCATGTTACGCGCTTTCAGCGTTCGCCAAGATGGTAACGAGTGCGAGAACGAGCCGCCGGTCGCCCGGATCGACAATCGAAGCAAACGCACGCGCCAGGCGCACGCTGTCGTTGAAGCGGGCGTCATCCAGCGTTTCGGATGCGAAGACCGACTGCGCTTCTGAAAATCCCGCCGGAACGCCGGACTTCGCCGCGCTGTCATCACGCGTTCCGAGCGCCAATGCGTCGCGTAAAGCGTCTCTCACGGCTTGCGCCGTGGTCGCCGAAGAAGCGGACGGATATGCATCGGACGTCATGGCACGAAGCCCCATTCTCGTGCCCCGATTATATCGCCGGATCGCGAGAGCGGCAGGAAACTTCGCTCTATCAATGCGTTAAGGTTTATCGCTCGCACAATCTCGAGTTGAGGCAATGTCCTTTCGCCGCCTTTCCCGGAAGGCCAATCGGAGAACCGGCACGAGCAATGTCGTCACGTGGAACGCGAAGCCGCAACCTGCTAGTGATCCGCGATGACGACTGTCTCGAATTCTTGGAGCCGCCGATGCCGATCACCTCACCGGAAAGCCAGACCCGCGCCGCCGCCGCAGCCCTGATCCGCGAGTATTACGCGGCCTTCAACACAGGCGACAGCGACGCCATGCTGTCGTTCCTAACCGACGACGTGATCCACGATGTCAACCAGGGCGAGCGGCGGCACGGCAAAGACAAGTTCAAGGCCTTCAACGCCCGCATGGACCACAACTACAGCGAGGAATTGAAGGATATCGTGGTTCTCGTCTCGAAGGACGGCACGCGGGCGGCGGCCGAATTCAACGTCCACGGCGTGTACAAAAATTCCGAAGACGGCTTGCCACCCGCCAAGGGTCAAAAATATGTGCTGCCGGCCGGCACATTTTTCGCACTGCGTGACGGCAAGATTTCGCGCGTCACGACATACTACAATCTGACGGATTGGATTACGCAGGTGGCAGGCTAACGGGCGCGAGGCTGGCCTTGACGAAACAAGAGCGCAGGACACTCGACGTCACATCGGTGACTGGTCAGGATATCTATAAAATCCTGCCCGACCTCGCGCGCCTGCGCATGGTCGTGTTTCGCGATTGGCCGTATTTGTACGACGGCACGCTCGACTACGAACAAACGTATCTCGAAAAATTTGCCGCAGCCAAAGGCGCGGTCGTCGTCACCGCCTATGATGGTGGCGAAATGGTCGGGGCGTCGACAGGCGCGCCGATGATCGAGCACGCGGACGACTTCGGCGAACCATTTCGCCGCGCCGGCTACGATCTTTCAAAGATCTTCTATTGCGGCGAGAGCGTGCTGCTGAAAAGCCATCGCGGCTTTGGACTTGGTCACGCGTTTTTCGACGGCCGAGAGGCGCAGGCACACAACCTCGGCGGCTTCACGCACTCGACTTTTTGCCGTGTGATCCGTCCCGATGATCACCCGCTGAAACCAGCCGAGTATGCGCCGCTCGATCCGTTCTGGACCAAGCGCGGTTATGCGCCAGCGCCGGGCATCATCGCGGCCTACGATTGGAAAGACGTCGACCAGCCGGCCGAGACGACACACCCGATGCAGTTCTGGATGAAGGCGTTGGCATGAGCACCGCATCGGTATTGAAAGTCGCGAGCGCGCAATATCCGATTGGCCAGCCGAAGTCGCTGGTTGAATGGCGCGAGAAAATCGCCGTCTGGGTGCGTCATGGCGCTGAAACGGGCGCCGATCTTCTGGTCTTTCCGGAATATGCAGCGATCGAGCAGGCCGCGTGTTTTGGACCTGAAGTTTACAACGATCTGCAAATCACCCTGACGAAGGTCGCCGAACTCGCAGCCGACCGTATTCAGCATCATCTCAATCTGGCGAAGCAGCATCGCGTGCATATTCTGGCCGGCTCGGGTCCGGTGCTTCTATCGGACGGCCGCTTCGTCAATGCAGCCCAACTCGTAACGCCAGATGGACTGATCGGCGAACAGGAAAAGCTCATCATGACGCCGTTCGAGCGCAACTGGGGGATCTCCGCCGGCGGCCCTGTGCGGGTTTTTGAAACTGCGGTCGCGACCATCGGCATCGCCATTTGCTACGACAGTGAATTCCCCTTGCTGGTGCGCGCCATGGCGGAGGCCGGTGCGGAGGTTATCTTGGTCCCCTCGTGCACCGAACGCGTGTCGGGCTATCACCGTGTGCGCACCGGCTCGCGGGCGCGGGCGTTGGAAAACACCATCGCGACGGTGCAGAGCCCGACCGTTGGCGATGCGCCGTGGTCGCCGGCGATTGACTACAATTCAGGTGCGGCAGGTATCTATGTGCCGTCCGAATATGGGATATCCGATAACGGCATCGTCGCCGAGGGCGCATTGAACGCGGCGCAGTGGGTGACGGCGACGATTGATCTCGCGCGCCTACGCGACGTCAGAACCAGCGGCGAGATGCGCAATTATCGCGATTGGTCGATGCAGCCCGGCGCGCCGGCAGCCCCCGTTGCCGTCGAAACGGTTAAGCTCGTTTGACGCAAACTACTTCAACGCATAGATCACCGTGACGCGGGCTTCGAGCGTCGACGTGCCGCTTTCGATCGGCACCGCCTCGGCTTTGGCAATTCGCGCCGTCGCGAACTGTCGTGGTCCATCAATCACCACGTCCTCGGCAATCTGCATGACCGAACCGAGCGCGGCGCCACCCGCTTCAGCCAGAAGTGTGGCACGGCGCAACGCGACGACCATCGCCTCTTTGCGCGCCTCATCCTTCAATGTCTCAGCCTTCGAGACTTCGAATGACAATCCGCTGACCTGGTTGGCGCCGACGGTGACCAGCTGATCGAGCACGTCGCCAAGCTTGGCGAGATCGCGCACCAGAACGCCGACCTGGTTGGCGACGCGGTAGCCTGAAATTCGCGGGGCGACGCCATCTTTGCCGTAAACCGTGATCGGCTCGACGCTGAAAGACGAGGTTTGAATATCGTCGGCGTCAATGCCGCCGGTCTTCAACCCGGCGATGACTTTTTTCATCAGTCCGCTATTTTTCGATAGAGCTTCGCGCGCTGTTACAGCTTCGCTGACGACACCGGACGAAATGCGGGCCTGATCCGGCTTGGCGCTGATCGTTGCGGTTGCCGACACGGTCACGGTGCGCTGCATGGGCGTCTCCTCGGCTTTGAGCGCGAACGACTGCGCCGCGCAGAGCACCGCTGCGAGCGACAGGGCCTGAACCGACGACGTGAGGGCTAAGCGCATGGCCGTCTCCTGAACATGGACGCAGGGGTTTAGGCATGCGCGGGGGAAAAACCAAGGCGAAAGCGTGTTGAAATTTAAATTCTCTGCTAAAAGAAACGCCGCGTGGGCCTGTAGCTCAATGGTTAGAGCTGGCGGCTCATAACCGCCTGGTTGCAGGTTCGATCCCTGCCGGGCCCACCATTTTTTCTGGCGCGTGGCGACTCTCCTTCGTCGAGCCGGCCGCCACGCGCGGAAGACTTTCTGGCGCGTGGCGACTCGCGTTCCGCGAGCCGGCCGCCACGCGCGGAAGTGACTGGCACGTGATCACTCGAATTCGTCGAGCCGGCCGCCACGCGCGGAAGTGACTGGCGCGTGATCACTCGAATTCCGCGAGCCAGCCGCCACGCGGAGGCGATGTGAAGGCGTTTGAACTACCGAAATCAGCGTGGCTCTGATGAAGGCTGACGCGGGACTGTCGCCTCGGTGAGTTCGATCCCGGGCGGCGCCAGGAACTGCGGCGCGCGGTCCTTTAAAGCCTCAAACGTTTGCTGATCCAGCGCGAGGTCCTGCTGTCGCGCTTTTCGGCGCGGCCGTGATTGATCGGTCGCTGCGTCCGGCGCCGTAGCTTGGGGATCGCGCTCGCGCTGATCAAAACTGCGCGGCGGTGCTGCGGCTTTCGCCGACTGAGAGTTATCGTTCGCCGGTAGCAGTGCAACGCCGACCTTGGAAGATGGCGCCCTCATTGGGGACTTGATTTTAACCTTCGCGTTCGCGATGGACGTTTGGTGAGGCGTGGACTTCGCGACCGCGATTTTGGGCTTCTGCGGCGCCCCATCGGCTCTGGACAGAATGCTGTCGTCGATCAGCGCGCTGACACATGCCGTCGATAACTTCGATCTGTTAGAGCGCATGCATGCGTGACAGCCCGGCGAGCCGGCCGTAAATTTCGAGCAATAGGCGTAATAATCACTGGCACAGTTCATTTGTGTGTTCCAGCTGATCGGCTCTGCTGATGCCGTCGATGCGCACGCCACGACGGTCAAGAAACGGAAAACGCCCCTACGCATAATGTACCTCGATCTGGTTGGCCTCGACCCTACCTTAGGCAACAAAACGGCAGCATTCAGGAGAGACAGGTAACGCCAGCCGATTGCATTGCGGCCTCTTCGATCGCGGCGTGCACAGTATCGGCGTGCACAATGTCACAGGCCGATGGCCATGCTCCTCCGCGCCGCATTGCCGGACATCAACCGGCAAAGCGCAGCGAAGCGCCAGCCGTTCTCCCTGACCACCCAACAAGGAACACTGCATGGTCTTGCGAGTTATTGCGACAACGTCCTTGAGCAATCACCGTTGGAGAAACGTTATGAAACGCCTTTTAGTCGCCGCACTGTTTGCTTTGACCGTCCCGCTCGCAGCTATCGCGCAGACGGCGGATCCGACGGCCAAGCCTGCCGCCAATTCGCCGGCGACAAAGCAAGCTGAAGATTTGCCTGGCGCGAAGTCGGATACAGGTACGACTGCCGATCCGACGGCTAAGCCCGCAGCGAACTCTCCGGCAACGAAGCAGGCCGATGATCTGCCAGGTGCCAAAGCTGGCACAGGTACGACGGCCAATCCAACTGCGAAGCCGGCGGAATCGTCGATCACTGAAAAACAGAAGACGGATATGGCGAAATAAAAGGCAAAACGCTGGTCGCGGTGCCGAAAGCTAATAAAATGGGAGCAAAAGCCATGGATATGGGATACGGCCAAATGCTTTGGCTATGGCTATTTTTAGCGCCGGCGCTCGCTGTCATTATTACGGCGAATATGGATAGCGGTGATCGCGACCGTCATTCTGATAGTGTGCGCGATCCGCTTCGGCTACGCCATACTGAGCAACGTTAGAAATGACGGTCAATATGATTGTGACGGCTGGCGGTACGGGCTGATTGGATTGTTTTCACAATCGGTTTTACTGCGTATGCGATCTGATCTTCATCGTCAGGATGAAAGCCGATAGCGCCAAGCAAATGGTGTTGGAGACGATTAATGGCCAAGCGCCAAGCAGAATTCCGTAGGTCGACCACAATATAAATCCTGCGACCGTCAACGCATAAGTGCCGGTCGAGATGCCGCTGGTATCGCGCGATCGGATCATTTTGAAGGCCTGCGGCGCGAAGCTGACCGTCGAAAAAGCGGCAGCCAACCCGCCAACGATAATCGTCAAATCCAATTGATCCTCCTCGACCGTTTCGGCATGAAGTTCAGTCGTCGCGGATCGGACGCGACAGAAAAACGGTGCCGCTGTCTTTCTGACTGCGGTTCGCGCTTTGCAGACTGGGGTACTTTCTTCCGCCAAGGCATGCGCTCTCCTCCATGCTATTTGATTTAGTATCGCCACGACTGCGTTTCGACAGAAGGTGTCGGCGTTTTTGTTGCGGCATCGAGTTGCTGCTGTGTGAGTAATCCCGACAGTGTATCTGCGTGGCCAATGACGGACGCCGCATTGACTGTTGCAGCTCGAAGCGCTTGTTCCAGAGTGTCGCCGTCCCAGCGCCTCGCAGCGAACGTGGCGTTGAAAGCATCGCCGGCTCCTGCCGTGCCGGCTACGGGCACGTGCATGGCATTACAAAACGTCATCTCCGACCGCGTCGCCGCATACGCGCCGCGCGCGCCATCGGTGACGACGACGCAATCGGGGCCGGTTGCTAACAGGGCTTCGAAAAAGTGCGGCAGCGCCATGCGATCACCGTCGCTGGTGACGCCACGCCGCATCAGCTCTCCACCAGCATTCGATTGAGTGTGCCGGGAGGCATTCGTCATACTTGGTTGCAGGCGCATCAGGCGCTGCACGAGGACGGACGCTTCGTCGACGTTGATGAACAGAGTGTTCACACCGGCAAACGCCCCGGCAAGGTCGCCGATCCTATCTCTCAGCTGGCGAATTCCGGGATTGACGGCGACGAAACTGCCGAGCGCCGCATATCGATTGATCAGTTTGGGAAGGAGCTCCGCTGACGCATCGCTCAGCCCAGCGATATAGACGAGGTCAGGTCGCCACGTGGCATTGGGAAGGTCATTCGCGCGCAATTCCGAGTTCGCTCCGCGGTAAGTGAGAATGGCCGCGTTATTGTCATGGGCGGAGACGATGACCGACGCACCCGTTGCGCGCTCAGGGTGCTCGGTGACGAATGCGTCGCTGATGCTTTCCCGCGCCAGCGTCGCCCGCACCAAGTGGCTGCGATCGTCGCGACCAAGCTTAACGACGCAGTGAACATTGAACCCGAGGCGCTGCAGGCAAACAGCGGTATTTACGCCGCCGCCGCCAACATGAGCGGTAACCCGGCTCGCAACAAACTTGCGCCCTTCCTCCAACATCAAATACGTCTGGCCGGTTGCGTCGTCAGTCAGCCGGCCGATTTGATCGGGCTCCACGACAACGATCGTGTCGACCATGGCGCCACCGATCGTTAACGCGGCCGGTCGTCGCTCATCCATTACGTAGCAGGCTGCCGACGAGCGCGACGACCATCACGCCGAGCGAGAGCCAGCATAAAACGATGGCTGCCGTCGATGCAGCACCGGCGCCGCCGCCAAATCCCAGCATCGCCGATAAAATCGTAATGACGGCGAAGACGGCCGCCCAGTGTGTCGATTTACCCAACAGCGCCTCCAATTTTGATTGCTCTTCGTTAAGCGTCGAGCGCCGTTCAATGTTCCGCCCCATGGAACACTTTCATGCGTGCCGCGTTCTCAAGATGGCGGTGAGAGGGCTTCGCTTGCCCAGTAGTTTCGATTTGAGTGGGGAAGCATGACCGTATGGCGTCGCTGGCTATCGGTAACTTGGCCAGCGCCGTGGCACGATGAGAACGCCATACGCGACACGGTTTTTTCGCAGGATCGACTGGAGCAACACGCGGAAAGTCTAGCCGTAGCTCAGGGCGTTACGCGAGTTCCGCCCCGCGTCATCAGTCTGCGTAAGCGACTTTCGTCAAACGCCGAAGAGTTATTCGAAGCGCACCGAGCCATTGCCGGCTTTGTGGCAGACGGCCGAGCACTCAGTCCGGCTGCGGAATGGTTGCTCAACAATTCGCACATCATCGAAGAACAGATCCGCGAAATTCGTCTAAAACTTCCGCCCGCGTATTACGATCAGCTTCCCAAACTCGCCGATGGCCCATTCGCGGGCTATCCGCGCGTCTTTGGATTGGCGTGGGCGTATGTCGCGCACACCGACAGCCATTTCGACCTGCATCTGTTGCGTGCCTACGTCACCGCGTATCAGCGCGTCCAGCCGTTGACGATTGGCGAGTTGTGGGCGCTGCCGCTGACATTGCAGATCGTGCTCGTCGAAAATCTTCGCCGAGCCGCGCGTCGCATCGTGATGAGCTGGCACCAGCGCGCTGAAGCCGATCAGTTGGCCGACGCGTTCACCCGCGATATCGATGGCGCCCATGCCGCGATCTCGAAGGCGCGATTGATCGACGACAGCGGTGCGATTAAAGCGGCATTCGTCTCTCAGCTCGTGCATCGCTTCAACGATTGGGATAGCCACCTTTCTCGCGATTGGCTGCAGCGGGAATTGGAACGTGACGGCTTAACGGCCGATGATCTCGTGCGCGACGAGCACGCACGCATGGGCGCCACGAATACGACGGTGCGCAATATCATGCGCAGCATGCGGTTGATTCCGGACGTGGTGTGGCCCGATTTCATGGAAAGCGTCAGCTGCGTCCATGAGGTGCTCATTCAGCATCCGACATTCTCGCAAATGGATTTTCCAAGCCGCAACGCTTACCGCTCCGTCATCGAAGCTTTGGCCCGGCGCTCTTCTGAGTCTGAGAAAGATATCGCTGAGCGGGCGGTGGCGATGGCGCGCGTCGCTCGATCTCCAATGGGCGACAACGCGGCCGCTCAGGATCCGGGATATTATCTTTTTGGCCCAGGGCTCGACGAGCTGAAGCGCAACATTGCGTTCCAATATCACTGGTCAGATTATCCAGCGGCGCTGACGCAGCGCAGTGGATTGCCGGGATTTTTGTTGACGATTACGTTTCTAACAGTGTCGATCCTGGCACTGCCACTTCTGGCTTTGATCGGCCAGGGCGTTTCAAGCGGAATGGTCGCGACCCTCGCGCTGCTTGGTATCGTACCGGCACTGTCGTTGTCGCTGGCGTTGGTCAATCGGGCTGTGACCAATGAATTGCCGCCAAAGCTGCTGCCAGGGCTGATGCTCAAAAATGGCGCACCCGATGACGCGCGTACACTGGTGGTCATTCCGACGTTGATTAGCGACCACGCGACGATCGAAGGCCTGATGCACACCTTGGAAGTCCATCACCTCGCAACCGGCGACGACAACGTATTCTACGCCGTGGCATCGGATTGGGTGGATGGCAAGTCGCCGACAACGTCCAAAGACGACGAGTTACTGGCGAGCGCTCGCCGCGCCATCGAAGCGCTCAATCGGCGCCATCCCGTGGCCGACGGCGCGCCACAGCGGTTTTATGTGTTCCATCGCAAGCGGCAATGGAACCCCGCCGAAAACTGTTGGATGGGTTGGGAGCGCAAACGCGGCAAGTTGCACGAACTCAACAGGCTATTGCGCGACCAACCGACGTCATACATGGCTGAACACGTGTCGGGCGCGGACAGCGCCGTCACTGCGCCAAGGAACATCAAGTTCGTTATCACGCTCGATTCCGACACGCGCCTCCCGCGTGACGCGGCCCGCCGATTGATCGGCAAGATGCTGCATCCGCTCAACCGTCCGATCTTCGATGCGACGACGCAGCGTGTCGTCAGCGGCTATGGCGTGCTGCAGCCGCGCGTCACGCCGAGTTTGCCCGAGGATCGCCATGCGTCGATTTTTCAACGACTGTTTACGGCTCCAGGCGGCATTGATCCCTACGCTGGGGCGATTTCGGACGTCTACCAGGATTTGTTCGATGAAGGCTCGTTTGCAGGCAAGGGCATTTACGACGTCGATGCGTTCGAAGCCGCGACAGCCGGGCGATTTCCTGAAAATTCGGTTCTTAGCCACGACCTGATCGAAGGCATTTATGCGCGCGCTGGCCTGGCGAGCGACATTGAAGTCGTCGAAGAATTCCCAAGCCGCTACGACGTGGCGCGCGGTCGCGATCATCGGTGGACGCGCGGCGACTGGTTGCTGCTGCCGTGGTTGACACGCGGGCACGCCGGACGGGACACGGCCGTCACCTCGCCGTCCGTACATTCTTTATCACCACTTGCGCGGTGGAAACTGCTCGACAACCTGCGTCGGTCGACACTGCCTATTTTGGCCGTTGTCAGCCTGGTTGTTGCCTGGCTTATGCCGCCGTCGGCCGCTTTGATCTGGACCAGCTTCATTGTGGCGAGCATAGCCCTGCCAGGGTTGCTCGGTGTGTTCGCAACTGTTGTAGCGCCCGATCCCGACACCTCGTTGCGCAATCATGGCCTTGCAGCGCTGCGCGATCTGCGCCTCGCAACAGGGCAGATTTTTGTCGAACTCGCATTGCTTGCAGATCGTGCCTTCGCGACGGCTGATGCCATCGTTCGGGCGCTCTACCGTCGCTACGTCAGTGGCAAGTTCGTGCTCGAATGGACCACGGCTGCACAGGCAAAGTCGCAATCGATCAACTCGTTGGCCGGTTACGCCCAGCTCATGGCAGGCAGTGTTGCATTCGCGGTGCTCGCGTTTATCGTTGTCATTTGGGCCGGGCATTCCGTCGCTGTTGCCGCCCCACTCCTGGCGCTTTGGCTTGGCGCGCCGGTCATCGCAACGTACATCAGTCGCAATTCGTCGACGGATCCGGCGCCGCCACTGACGAGCGATAACCGAACAGCGCTTCGCCTGATCGCACGCCGGACGTGGCGGTTTTTCGAAATCAACGTCGGCGAAACCGATAACTTCTTGCCGCCCGATAACTTGCAGGAAGAACCCCAGCCCGTCGTCGCCCATCGCACCTCGCCGACCAACATCGGGCTGTATCTGCTCGCGGTCGTGAGCGGCCGTGAGTTTGGATGGATTTCGACGGTCGAGGCAGCTGACCGGCTCGAGCGCACGTTGCGCACCATGGGGCGGCTCGAGCGCTGTCGCTCGCATTTCTACAACTGGTACGACACGCGAACGCTCAGCCCACTGGAGCCGCGCTATATTTCATCCGTCGATAGCGGCAATCTCGCGGGGCATATGCTGGCTTTGGCGGCCCGATGCCGAGCTTGGACCATGGATGATGAAGAGCGCCGGACGCGTGAGGGCGTGCATGACGCGCTTCGACTGATGGATAATGAACTGGCGGTGCTGGCGCCGCAGGATACGACGACGCGAGGCGCCATCGCAGCGCTGCACAGCTTGGCCGTAGCACCCAACGCCAATGGCGGCGAAAACGGGGTTGCGCCGACCGATTGGTCGGTGCTCGCGATGACGGCCGAAACGCTGGCGCAACATCTCGAGCACGCAATCTCTAATCCGCGCGCCGCAGTTTGGGCCAAAGCGGTTGCCGACACAGCGCGATCTTTTTTGCGCGACGAGCCGGGCGAGTTTGAGCGCGGACGTCTCCGCCGGCGTTTGCTTGCGATCGCTGACGCGGCCGAACACACCGCACTTGCGATGGATTTCTCGTTCCTGATCGAGCCGAACCGCGAACTCCTATCGATCGGCTTCGTGGTCAACACCGGACAGCTGGATGAAAGCTGTTACGACTTGCTGGCATCGGAAGCGCGCCTTGCGAGCTTGGTCGCCATCGCCAAGGGCGATCTACCGACGCGGCACTGGTTTCGTCTCGGCCGCGCGATTTTGCCCGCTGACGGGCAATCAGTGCTGACCTCGTGGTCGGGATCGATGTTTGAATATTTGATGCCTGAACTCGTGACCTTGACGCCGCGCGAGAGCCTGCTGGGATTGTCGATGCGAACGGCGGTGCGCCAGCATATGCGCAACGGCCAGCAAAACGGCACGCCATGGGGCATCTCGGAATCTGCTTACAATGCCCGTGACCTTGAGTTCACATATCAATACTCGCCTTTTGGCGTCGCATCGTTGGGGCTGAAACGCGGCTTGAGCGAAAATCACGTCGTCGCGCCCTATGCAACGGCGCTTGCAGCCTTGGTTGCGCCCAACGAAGCAGCAGCGAACTTCAGCGAGCTGCAAACCATCGGGGCTGTTGGTAACTTCGGTTTTTATGAGGCCATCGATTATACGCCGACGCGTGTTGCAACGGCGGGCGGCCAAGAAATCGTCAAAGCCTACATGGCACATCACCAAGGCATGACGATCGTCGCCTTAGCGAATACGGTTTTCGACAACGTCATCGCGCGGGCGTTCCACACCAACCCGATCATCCAGACCGTCGATCTGTTACTGCAGGAGCGCCCTCCGCGCGTCACACCGAAACTCACGCGCCGTGCCACACTGGTCCGCATCCGTGCCGACGACGACGATCTCGAATTGGGCGCGACTCGCCGAGTGAAGCTAGAGACGGCGCGGGCCAGTGATTGCCACTTCTTCGGCAACGGCCGTCTGAGTGCGGTGGTGTCGGCATCGGGCGCTGGCCAAATCAAATGGAACGGTCTAGCGGTCACGCGCTGGCAAGCCGATCCGACGCTCGAAAATTTGGGCTCGTTTATCTATCTGCGTGATCGCCACACCGGCATGATGTGGTCGGCTGCGGCCCAGCCGACGGCCATCGAACCCAAGGACTACGTCACCACATTTGCCGAAGACCGCGTTCAAATTACCCGGCGCGATGGATCGATCGAGACGGTTCTCGACATTGTCGTCTCGCCGGTCGACGACGCAATTTGCCGGCGGCTCTCGATCACAAATCTCGGAAACAAACCGCGCGTGCTCGACGTCACGAGTTATGAAGAGCTGGTCCTCGGCCAAAGCAGCTCGGACGTCATGCATCCGGCGTTCTCGAAGCTGTTCACGGAGACAGAATATCGCGCCGCCGACCAGTGCTTGATCGCAAAGCGGCGGCGCCGTGGTGCGACGGATCCCAATATTCTGGCTGCGTCCTTCGTCACGTGCAGCGACGATCAGACCTCGCCCGTCGAGTATGAAACCGATCGAAGCCGGTTCATTGGCCGCGGCCGCACGCTCGCCTCGCCGATCAGCGTTTTGAGCGGGCGACCGTTGAGCGGCACAATTGGCTGCGTCCTCGACCCCGTGTTCGCGCTGCGTCAGCGCGTGGTGGTACCGCCGGGCGGCACGGTACGGCTGTCATTCTGGACGGTCGTTGCCGATCACGTCGAGAAGCTCGATGCGATCATCGAAAAACACCGCGATCGCGTCGCCTACGGGCGCTGCGCAACGTTGGCTTGGACGCACGGTCTTGTCGAACTTCGCCATCTCGGCATTACGGCTGAAGAAGCGCTCGTCTTCCAGCGTGTCGCGGGCTGCCTTGCATTCTCAGAACGCGTGTTGCGCGCGCCGGAGCCGCTGTTGCGTCGCGGCGCTGCGGGTTATGCGCCAATCTGGCAGGAAGGCATTTCCGGCGACCTGCCGATCGCACTGGCCTACATTGATGAAGTCGCCGATCTCGGACTTATCCGCCAACTGCTGCACGCCTACGAATATTGGCGCAGCAAGGGTTTCGAAGTCGACTTGGTGATCATCAACGATCGCTCGACGTCCTATCAGCAGGATCTTCAAAGCGCCTTGGACATGCTGCTGCAGTCCGTCACCACGCGCCACCGGCTCAACCGGGACGATACCAAGGGCTCGGTATATCTGCTGCGCGGCGACATGCTGCAGCCGCTGACGCGGGCGGCACTTCCGGCGCGTGCCGGCGCCGTCTTTCATGCCAAGCGCGGATCGCTGTCCGAGCAAATCGACCGGCTGGAAATTACCACGCTGCCACCTGCTGCGCCGAGGCGGCGGCAAGCCGATGTCGTGTTCGAAACGCACGCTGACGCCACATCAGACCTCGAGTTTTTCAACGGCTACGGCGGTTTCGCGCGTGATGGAAAAGAATATGTCGTGGTTCTCGAAGGTGGCGGCACGACGCCAGCACCCTGGGTGAATGTGGTCGCCAATCCAACGTTCGGGTTCATGGTATCGGCGGAAGGCGCCGGATACACCTGGTGCATGAACAGCAAGGAACGGCAGCTGACGCCGTGGTCGAACGACCCGGTCACCAATCGTCCTGGTGAAATTTTCTACATTCGCGACGACGAGAGCGGCGAACTATGGACGCCGACGGCCTCACCCATTCGCGATTTTGCAGCGCCTTATACGGCCGCTCACGGCCAGGGATATTCGCGTTTCCAACATCACGCGCGCGGTATCGAGGTGACTGTCGAGCAGTTCGTCGCGACATCAGATGCCGTCAAAATTTCGCGCCTGCGTCTGCGCAACACATCGGAGAAAGTGCGCCAGCTCAGTCTCACCGGCTATGTCGAGTGGGTGCTCGGATCGGCCAGGATCAACACGGCTGGCAATCTGACAACCGCGTTCGATGAAACGCGCCACACAATTTTCGCGCGCAATCCGTGGCACCATTTCTTTCCCGATCGCGTCGCATTCTTCACGATGTCGCAGCCGGTCAGTCAATGGACGGCCGATCGCAGCCACTTCTTCGGCCGGCGTGGCAGCGTCGACATTCCGTCGGCGTTGACGCTTGGCACGCGCCTCAATGCCAGCGCGGGTCCAGGCCTTGACGCCTGCGCGGCGCTGCAATCGCGCATCACTCTACAGCCCGGGCAGGACATCGAGGTCGTGGCACTCCTCGGCGACGGCCATGATCGCGCCGACGCCGAGCGGCTTGTCGATATCTACCGCGAGCGCAACGCCGCATCGTTGCTCTCCGAAACGTGTGCCGCGTGGGAGGAGATTGCCGGCAGCATCACCATCAAGACGCCGGATCGGGCCCTCGATATTTTAGTCAATCGCTGGCTCCCATATCAAACGCTGTCATCGCGGATTTGGGCTCGCGCCGGGTTGTATCAGGCCGGCGGCGCTTATGGTTTCCGCGATCAGTTGCAAGATGTGATGTCGCTGGCCGTCAGCCGGCCGGACATTGCTCGTGGACATTTGCTCGTCGCGGCAGGCCGCCAATTCCCGGAAGGCGATGTGCAGCATTGGTGGATGACCCCATCGGGTCACGGCATCAGAACGCGCATCGCAGACTCGTGCCTTTGGCTGCCCTACACCGCCGCCTACTATGTCACCACGACAGGGGACACGGCGCTATTCGATGAAAACGTCGCCTTCGTCGACGGGCCGCTGTTGCAGGACCATGAACACGAAATCTACTTTGCGCCGCAAATCAGCACGACGTCGGCGTCGTTCTACGAACACTGCGCCCGCTCGATTGATCGGTCGCTCGGCGTCGGCGACAACGGCTTGGCACTGTTTGGCGGCGGCGATTGGAACGACGGGATGAATCGCGTCGGCATTGGCGGCAAAGGCGAAAGTGTTTGGCTCAGTTGGTTCCTGATCGTGTGTATCCGTGGGCTTCTGCCCATAGCGCAGGCGCGCGGTGATTACGAACGCGTTGCGATCTGGCGGGAGCATATGGGCCAGTTGACCGCCAACCTTGAGGCCAATGCCTGGGATGGGGCGTGGTATCGTCGTGGGTATTTTGACGATGGCTCACCGCTTGGCAGCATGCAGAGTGCCGAATGCAAGATCGACAGCATTGCGCAATCATGGGCCGTGATGAGCGGCGTCGCTGACCCGCAGCGCCTAGCGCAATCAATGAGTGCGGTGAAAAAAAATCTTCTCGATCGTGACGCGAAACTTGCGCCGCTATTCGCGCCCCCGTTCGACCAAACGAGCTCTGATCCTGGTTATATCAAAGGCTACCCGCCGGGTATTCGCGAAAATGGCGGGCAATATACCCATGCTGCGATCTGGAGTTTGATCGCCTTCACAGAGATGGCGGATGGTGACGCCACTGCGGCGCTCTTGTCGATGCTCAATCCGATCAATCGCACGACAACGCGCGCTGAGTGCCAGCTTTATCGAATTGAGCCCTACGTCGTCGCAGCCGACATTTATACGGTCGGGCAAAATCGTGGGCGTGGCGGGTGGTCGTGGTACACAGGCTCAGCCGGTTGGCTTTATCGCGCGGTGATTGAGCATGTGCTTGGCATCCGCAAACAGGGCGGCAATCTTCTGATCGCGCCGTCGATCCCACAAGACTGGCCACAATTCGAAGTCACTTACCGGCATGGCGGCGGCACACTCGTTATTCGTGTCGTCAACGCTGCTGGCGTAACGCGCGGCGTATGTGCAGCAACGCTCGACGGCCATGCTCTGCCGATCGACGCAAGTTGCGGTGTCAGCGTGCCGATGCCGATGGCTGGCCAGTCACGCACAGTTGAACTGACGATGGGCGTTGTGGACACGGTGCAGCAACAGGCGGCGACGGAAAAAGCCTTCACATAGGGCTGCTCACGCTCGCGGTCGTTTTCGGCGGAACCTTCGAGACCCGGCGAAGGTTTTATCGTTGGCACGCAAGTTCAAGCGTGAGATCGACGGCGCGCTAAACGGCTGGCGCGCCAACGGAAGGATTATTCCAATGAAGCGTGAAACTTACAGAGCCGCACTGTTCATCATTCCCCTGACAGTCGCGGGATTGTTGACGTCGGTTGCGACGGCCGCACCAAATGACCGTAAGGGCGACGGCGGGGCGCGCATGCAGCAAAGTGCGGCGCCCTCAGGTGATTCAGGCGCACGTAGCGGCGGCGGTGCCGGAGAGAAAGGTATCCGTCTTGACCGGGGCGACCCGAGCGGACGCGGCGATCGAACGGTCGGCGCGGAAAGATCGAACCAAGTCGATCGTGGCGATCGTATGAACCGGGGCGAGCGCGCAAATCGCGGAGACGGGATCAATCGGATGGAACGCCGCGAGCGCGCAGATCGCGGCTTACGGCGCGAGAACGGCTACGACGGCCCTCGCCGCAATTTCTCGCGTGGCGATGGATATCGGAATGACTGGCGTCGCGGCCGCCGCTATAATTGGGGTCCGGGCTTCGCCTTTTACCTCAACGACGGCTACTACTACGGCGAATGCAATTGGCTGAAGCGCCGAGCTCGCGAAACCGGCAATCCGATTTGGCTGCGCCGCTTCGCACAGTGCCGTAATTCCGTTTAGTCTGACGCGCATGACGACGAACGCCTGGGACATTTTCCCAGGCGTTTTGCTTTGATGGAACCCGCCTAACTATCTTCACGACGCGTCGAAAGGATGGATCACGATGCCATTTCGGATTTTCTGGCTAGCCGTGAGCTTCGCCATTTTGAATTCCACATCATTCGCAATGGCCGCCTCGGCTCCGGCAACTCAAGACATCGTTGCGAAGCATGCTGCGTCGGTCGCGTTCCTCGGCGTTCGCCTGCAGAACGACAACGAAGGTCTAGAGCCGACGAGCGACTCCGAGCGGTTGCGGTTGCGTAAGTTGGAAGACATGTTCAAGCATAAGCTCACGCAGTCGGAACGCTACACGTTCGTTTCCGTGCCGGACGACGTCAAAGCGAAAATTAAATCCGGACAGTTTATCGGCGAGTGTCATGGTTGCGAGGTCGACTATGGCCGGCGGCTCGGCGCCACGTTGATCGCCTGGGTGACCGTTCAAAAAGTCTCGAACCTCATTTTGAATCTGAACGTCTTCATGGCTGACGTGGCCACGGAGAAAATGACGTTCGTGCACAGTGTCGATATTCGCGGCAATACGGATGAGAGCTGGAGGCGCAGCCTGGATTACCTCATCGAGAATTATTTGTTGTCCGCCTCCGGCACGTAATCGCCGAACAGCGCCGTCGCTCGTGGCTGGCCGGTCGCGCAGTTTATGGTCGCGGCTGGCCTTGTGCGCGCCGGCCGTTTTGCACCGATGTTGTTCTGACGCTCGACGAACTGACCGCGTTGCGGACGGGCTTCATCGCGCCGCCTTTGCCCACATCACCAAGCGGCCATGAAGCCGACGCGGCCGCCGACTTTGTTATTGTCGAAGCCGACACCAACGCCCGCGTTGAATGTCAGCACTTCGTCGAGCCGTACCGCGGCCTGTGCAGCCACCGCTTGCTTGTCGTCATAAAAACCCATGTTGGCACCGACCGCGAAGGTCTTGCCCGTCGGTATGGCGAGGCCGCTCATCGCCATCGCCACCGCAATACCCTCGGTGTTTTCGTCGATCTCGCGGAAGGCACGATCGATACGCGCATTCGTTGCGCCGACACCGGCGTCGACATAGCCCTTGTTGGCGGCATCTGTCGCAGCGATCGGCGTCGCGACATTCTGCACCCGATTGCCGCCCATGCTGATGGGTGCGCCAGGAGCCACCGACAAGCCGCCGCCGCCGACCGCAAGCGCTGTTGTCGTTGTGGTGCCGGAGTTGTTGATCGTCGTGGAATTGACCGTCGTGGTGTTAGTCGTCGTGGCGTTGACCGTTGTTGCATTCACCGACGAGGCCGCAACAGTCGTGGCATTCACGGCGGTGAAATTGCCGGTCGCGGCGCTCACGGTGTTGGCTGAGACGAGGCCGCTGACGGCGAGGTTGGTGAAGCCGGAGATCGAACCGGCTCCCGTTCCAATCAAATCGCCAACACCCGAAATCGTGCCCGCGCTGGCAATACCGGCGCCACCATTGGTGATGCCGTTGGTCGTCGTCAGTCCGGTGACGGTGAAGGCGCCGGTGACGCTCGAATTGCCGGTGATTGCCGCGCCGCCAGTGGTCACGGTCAGACCGTTGCCAACGATGGTGGCACCGGTCGAGGTCACTGTCGTGCCTTGCACCGTCCCCGTCGAGGTGATGTTACCGGTCGACGTGATCGTGCCGGTATTGGTGATGCCGTTGGTGGAAGTCGGACCGGCAAGCGTTGTTGCGCCGTTGACCGTCAACGTGTCCGTCGTCGTATTGCCGGTGACGACGACACCGGAATTCAGGCTTGCTAGCCCTCCGATGGTTGCCGCGCCGGTCGTCGTCAGCGTGTCGGTCGTGATGGCGCCCGTGTTAGCGATACCGTTGGTGGACACCAAGCCCGAAAGCGTCGTCGCACCGTTGACCGTCAACGTGTCTGTCGTGACAGCGCCGGTATTAGTGATGCCGTTGCTGGAGGTCAGGCCGCCGAGCGTTGTCGCCCCGGCGACCGTTAGCGTGTCGGTCGTGGTGTTGCCGGTAACAGCAAGTCCTGCGCCCGCACTCAGTAGACCGCTGAAGTTTCCAGTTCCGGATTGCACATCGTTGGTCGTAACGACACCGCCCGTGATTGTCGTGCCGGCTCCATCGCTCAGTGTTCCGCCTTCGATGATGCCCGGTGCCGTGATGCCGGTACCGCCAACCCCGCTGATCGTCACCAACGAACTTTGAACATTTCCCTGAGCGTCGTGCGTGACCAAGCTATTGCCCGCTGCACCTGCAATCGCGGGCAGGCCGGTCAGCGTATAAAAACCGGTCGTCGCGTTGCCCAGAACGATTTGGTTATTTTGCGTCGTTTGCGCACCTTGGCCGATGGCGGTCGAGCCGGAATTGGTTGCCGTTGCGCCAGCGCCCAGCGCCGTTGCGAGTGCGGCGGTTGCTTGCGCGCCCGAGCCGACAGCGGTCGCCTGCACGCCAGACGCCGTCGTGCCGGCTGCCGCGCCGGGGCCATCGATATCGCCACCGATGGCCGTCGCTCCGATGTTGGTGGCGTTCGACAACACGCCGACGGCTGTTGAACTGACGCCGGACGCATTCGACAGCACGCCGACAGCGAGCGCATCCGTGTTGGTTGCGCCAGCGCCCGCACCATACGCGGTAGATTCCTGCCCCGTGGCTTTTGCGTCCGAGCCGACAGCCGTTGAAAATTCGGTCGTGGCCTGCGCGCCTTCGACACCGCCCTGATAGCTGTCGCCGATGGCGACGGTGTGATTGGCCGTCGCCTGGGCATTGCTGCCGACGCTCGTCGACCCTAACCCTGAGGAAAGCGACGCTGTCCCGATTGCGGATGAGCCACTGCCGGTCGCGGACGCACCGGTTCCGAACGCGCCAGAATTCAATCCGGTGGCGGTTGTGGCGTCGCCGACGGCCGTGCCGCCGTTCGCTGCGGTGGCGCCGGCGCCGAGTGCGACGGACCCGGTTGCGCTCGCGCCGAAGCCGATGGCAATCGCATTCGGGCCAGTGGCGTTTGTCGTCGTTGCACCGGTGCCGATGGCGATGGTGTTGTCAGCGCCCGCAGAGGCGTTCAGACCTTGCGCAATGGAGCCGTTGCCGGTCGCCGAAGCGTCGGTGCCGATAGCGATCGAATCTGTGGCTGTCGCTTGCGCACCGAGGGTGCTGCCGTTGCCGTCGGTGCCAATCGAAATCGCGCGCGTCCCGGTTGCCTGCGCGCCAGATCCAATGGCGGTCGCTTGCACGCCTGACGCCGTTGTTCCGACGGCTGCGCCCGGCCCGTCGATATCGCCGCCGAGCGCTGTTGCGCCGGTATTGGTGGCACGCGACAGGATGCCGACTGCAGTTGAACTGACGCCGGACGCATTCGATAGGACACCGACCGCGAGCGCATCCGTATTGGTTGCGCCAGCGCCTGCGCCATAGGCTGTGGATTCGCTGCCGGTGGCTTTCGCATCCGAGCCGACGGCGGTTGAAAAAGCCGTGGTGGCCTCAGCGCCTTCAGCTCCGCCGGTGTAGCTATCACCGATGGCGACGGTGTGGGCCGCTGTCGCCTGGGCGTTGCTGCCGACGCTGGTACCGCCGTCGCCGGATGCCACCGCGCCTTGTCCGAAGGCAGACGAATTGTTGCCGGTTGCCTGCGCGGCAGAGCCGACAGCCGTGGCATTGGTTCCGACATTAGCAACCGACTGCTCTCCGAGCGCCGTGTTGTTTGCGCCGACCGCCTGTGCGTTGACGCCGAAAGCAGCGGTGTTCGCGCCGATCGCGGCAGAGCCTGTGCCAACCGCCGTCGAGCCATCGGCGACGGCGCCCTGCCCGATGGCCACGGCGCCGGTTGAGAGCGCCTGCGCGCCATTTCCAACAGCGGTGGAGCTGTCGCCTTGAGCGAGTGAGTTCAATCCAACAGCCGTCGAGGCTGTGCCGCTTGCGTCTGGTGCCGTGCCGACGCCTTGCCCGTCGATAAATCCCGTGCCGATGGTCGAGGCGACGCCAAGTTTTCCGGTCGCGTCGACGGTGACGTACTTGGTGCCGCCGCCAGACGCGATGCCGGGCAAGACGTAGGCGTTGGCTGCCGTCCCAAACCGCATTTCATCGACAGCTTGAGTGATGACTCCGGCGCCGATGGCCGTTGAATTCGAAAACGCGGCGTTGGCGTAAGCGCCGATCGATATCGAGTTGGTCGTGGTGCCGTAGTTGCCAGCGTAGGCGCCGACGGCGACGTTATTGGTTCCATCGCGCTCATAACCCGCAAGGGCTCCAACGCTGCTGTTATAGCTGCCGTTTTGATAGGCTCCGGCGACGAACCCAACAGCGCTATTATAGGAGCCCGACGCAAAATAGCCGGCGGAATTGCCCTCGAATGTGCTTTCGGTTGCGTTGGACGCGTAGCCTGCGGCCTGACCAATGGAGGTTGAATTTGTCCGGGCCTGCGCATCCGCGCCGACGGCTGTTGCGCCGTAATTTAGCCCCAGCGCCGCAAAGCCAATCGCCGTCGAATATGACGATGTAGCTGAAGCGTTAATGCCGCATGCTGTGGAGGTTCCCCCACCGCTCGCATTTCCTGCGCTGCAGACCGCCTGCGCACGGGCTTCAGGTGATATTGAAATGATTGCAATCAGACTGACCGTCGACGCCAGCGCGTTCGTCAATTGCCGAACGCCGTTCCCCGAAAACGCCATAACGCACCCCCACTACGCACGACACGCAACACGTCACACTGTGGGTTCTGTTTGGCGTTCGAATCGCATTCCGAATTGAACGCCAATTAGTTTTATTTCTTCCGTCAAGCGAAAATTGACGCTTAACCAGTTACCCACACCATTTTTTGTGACGTGTGGTGGCGCGGTACGCAATGACGAAAATGTGAGCGAACATTGGTCAAAAACTTTCGCCATCTAATTGTGCTCAATCTGCAACATGCGGTCGATCGCAAGAAAATTCGCTACGGTTCGATGGTTTTTCTAACAGGATCTTGAGCTTGCCTCTGATCCTTTAAACGTTAGAGGGGCCGACATAGCAGTGGGCGTGTGCTGCAACGCGGGAACGCTCAGCGTTGTCCGACGTTACACGGCGGTCGTCGCACCAGAAGAGGATCAACGGCAATGATGGACCTCAACCGCTACCTCGTGCTCTCAGTGTCTCGCGAACCGCTGCCTGCGCCCATGCTCGATCTGTTGGCGGAGTTGCACTGGGGCATTTGAATTGCAGCTAGGCAAAAACGACGGCAACCGCTTTTCGGCGCGTTGCGCCGGCAGCCGACGGCGCCAACATTGCACTCCGGGCGCCCGATGCAGAAACAAACATAAAAGACCCGGCAGCACCTCACCGTGCCTAATTTGAGAACCCCCTCGAAATCCGCTCGCGTCGAGGTAAGCCTTGCGTCAATACGCCAAGGCCGATAGCGCGTGAGCGGCGGCCGCACAGGCTGCGAGGAGAAACGCCGCATCATGGCCGATTTGTCGAAACTTCACACAGGGCTCGTCGGCCGGGCCGAGGTTCGTGTCGGCGACGCTCAGCTCGCGACCTCGGTCGGCAGCGGCGTCGCGCCGGTGTTCGCCAGCCCGATGCTGATCGCTCTGTTGGAGGCGGCCAGCGTCGACTGCATCGAAAAGCTCTTGCCGGAGGGTTTCCAAAGCCTCGGCACCCACCTAGATGTCGCCCACACGGCGCCAACGCCAAAAGGACTGACGGTAACCGCCGAGGCGACGCTCGTCGCAATTGCTGGGCGCAAATTAACCTTCCGCGTGTCCGCCCATGACGGCTTCGATCCCATTGGAGCGGGTACGCATACGCGCATTGTTGTGGACACACCGCGATTTATGGCACGTCTGGCCGCTAAAGTGCCGCCGCTGACATGACGCTCTTGTATGGGACGATTTAAGTCAGGAACGGCGCTCGCGCGTTGTGCGTCCGTTGGACCGACGTTGGGAGACTGGTGATGACACCCGCGCTGAGATTTGGCTTAGCCGTTCTGATCGCCATCACTGCCGCGACATCGGCGGCGGCTGCGACCTGCACGCCGGGTGAGCTTGCGCGCGCCGTCGATCAATCTGGTGCCAGTCTGCGAGACTTCAGCGTCAAGATGCAGCCGGAATTGCGGGCACGCATGCGGGCGTACGCCAACGCGACCAAGATGCCGGCGGAAGAGCCGGAGGATGCGGCGCTCGATGCCATCAAGGACGCGACGCTCGACGATCTCGACGAGAAGAGCGCGGCCTTGCTGTTGAAGGTCGACGGGCTAGGAAGGAACGGCGACGCGGCAACGGTCGACTGTGGAAAACTCGACGCCATCAAAACCGCCACCGGGGAACTGCTGTCGGTGATGAAGGCCAAATCCGATTACATGCTGGCGCGTCTCGACAGCAAAATCGCTGAACAGACCGCAGCGGCGCCCGCGCCGCCGAAGGCGAATGCGCTCCCGCCGGCAAAAGATGCCGCCGCCGCGCCAACGCCTCGCACGATTGCAAAAGCCGACGATGTGCCGAAGGCTGCGCGCAATGCGCCAAATAATGCGCAAGAAAAGCCCGCGCCCAAGGACAAGTCGGCCGCCCCCGCACCGGGCAGCGCTGCCGCATCGAAGTGGACGCCTAAAACCCAAACCAACGATGCCTACCAGGCGCCGGCTGATCAGGAGGTTGCAACGCTGCCGCCGGTTTCGGTCGATAGTGGCGCGGTTTCAGCAACGTCCGAAGATGGCTTCACGGTCGACGAAATTCGAGAAGCCACGCGCGGATTTTTCGGCACGGTTTCGACCAGCCTCGCAAGCGTCATCGAGCACGCTTTCAAAACGTCGGGGCGGCCGACAGCCTACGTTTTGGGCTCGGAGGGCGGCGGCGCATTTCTGGCCGGGCTGCGGTTTGGGCAAGGCACGCTCTACATGCGCAATCAGCCGGGCACACGGCCGGTCTATTGGCATGGTCCATCTGTCGGCACTGACTTTGGCGCGTCGGGATCGCGGACGATGTTTCTGATCTATCGGCTACGCGAGCCTTCGGCACTGTATCGCAGCTTCAGCGGCATTGATGGCTCGGCGTATTTCGTCGGCGGTGTCGGCGTTACGCTGCTCAAGGGTGGCGAGGTCATCATGGCGCCGATCCGCTCGGGGCTCGGGCTGCGCGTTGGAGCAAGCCTCGGCTATGTGCGATTTACCGATCGCCCGACCTGGAACCCGTTCTGACAAAAAAGCGGCCCGGCATCACGGCCGGGCCTCAACATTTCTGAACCACCGGACGCGCGCGGCGAGGCCAACTCAATAGCCGTTGTAGTAATACGGTGACGGGCGGCGCTGCACGTACACATAGCGCTGACCATTCCGATAGATGATGCGCGGCGGCTGCTGAGACCCGTAATAGCTCGGGCGGACTTTCTGAGCGTAGGGCTTGCGTTTTTTCACGCGCGGCTCATAGCCATACGGCGTGTCGTAGGCCGAGTTGGTCCAGCCCCAAAAGTTGCCGCTGTCCGAGTTCGCGGCATACGCAGCCCACTTCTGCGATTGGCGGCTCGCGACGGCGGGCGCGCGCCATTTCGGTGTGCCGTGCACGGCGACGCGCGTCGATTTCAAGCCGTGCCGCTGCACCAGATTGTAGAACGTCTTGGCGTTTCCAGGCGATAGCCGGATGCAGCCGTGTGAGGCTGGCGAGCCGAGCGCAGCGGTGTGATAGGTCGCGTGGATAGCAACGCCGCCATTGATGAAAACGGCATGCGGCATGGGGGCGTTGTCGTACTTGCGCGAGTACCACATCTTGGCCATCCACTGCCCGCGGAAGGTGCCGCGCGGGGTTGGAAACTGTGCCGTGCCCGACGAGATCGGCCAGCTGTAGCGCGACGATCCGTTTTCGGAGACCTGCATCGTCTGCGAGCCGAGATCGATCGAAACGGTGAGCGTCGGCACCGGTAGCGGCGCTGCGGGCGCTGGCGCCACTGGCTTGTCGGCTGGCGCCGCGCCGGCAACGGGCGGTTGAGCCGTCACGGCCGTTGAAGGCGTTGGCACAGGCGCCGGGTCAACACCTGACGGCGCGCCTGTGCCCGGCTCGAACTCTGTCGGTGAGGCTGTTGCAACAACGGCCTGGACGAGCGGAGGTGCTGTCGCTGGTGCTGTTACTGGTGCCGTCGCTGGTGCCTGGGCGGTCTGCGCCAGCAGCGGGCCCGACGAACAAAAAACGAGGCCGACGATGACCAAAAGACGCCAAAGCAACATGACCGGCTCCTCACAACGCAAACTGGAATGTGCCGAACGATAATATGCCGAACAATGCCGAACGGTTAAGAGCAGAGGCGATTTTTCAGCGCAGTCGCTCTCAAGGCACACTCGCGATTGCCCTTACAAAACGGAAGCTGCAATTGAATTTTAGTTATGCTCCAGGCGCAGTTCGTCAACGCCATGCGAACCGGCCGCAATTCACTGGCGATATGTGAGTCGCGGGCGGACAGGATTAGCGCGGAGTGAAAACCTCGACGGCCAACAGCTGTCCGTTGAGCGTTGCCAAATCAGGCATCGGATTTTGCTGCCGACTTGACCACATCGTAGGCCGCCAGCGCGCGGACGCGAGCGGCGGCGTGATCGACGATGGGCTTGGGATAGGTTTTGCCGAGCGTTATTCCCGCTTCCATCAAGATCAGCGGCGGCGCCATCCACGGCGCGTGGATGAGTGAATTGGGTAGCCCTCTCAATTCGGGAACCCAGGTGCGGACATAGATGCCATCGGGATCAAATTTCTCGCCTTGCGTCACCGGATTAAAAATCCGGAAGTAAGGAGCGGCATCAGCACCAGAGCCCGCGACCCATTGCCAGCTCGCCGAATTGCTGGCGAGGTCGGCATCCAGCAAAGTATCCCAAAACCAAGCTTCGCCCTGCTGCCAGGAAATCAAAAGATGCTTGATCAAAAATGACGCCACGATCATGCGGACGCGATTGTGCATGTACCCGGTGGCCCACAACTCACGCATTCCGGCATCGACGATCGGGTAGCCTGTTTGGCCGCGCTGCCAAGCCTTTAAATGCTTGGCGTTGCCGTCCCACGGAAATGCACTGAAGCTCTTTTTGAACGGCGTCTCCGGCAGATCCGGCCAGTGGAACAGCAGCGTGTAGGAAAATTCCCGCCACACGAGTTCTTTGAGAAATGTTTCCAGCCCTTGATCGGAGCCAGGCGTACGCGCGGCGATATCGACGGCAGCCCGCCAACACGCCGCCGGAGTAAGCTCGCCAAAGTGCAGATGCGGTGACAATCGCGATGTGCCACGCACGTCGGGACGATTGCGATCGTCCGTATACCGTTTGAGTGCAGATTTCAAAAACGTGTCGAGTGCGATGCGAGCGCCGGCTTCGCCCGGTTGCCAGAGCGGCGAGAAGCCTTTCGACCAATCGGGTTTCGTTGGGATCAGCGGCCAATCGGCAAGCCTGTCGCTCTTGGGATATTTGGTTGGCGATTTAAGTTGGCGCGGGGCCTCGATCGGCGGAGGTGGGGCGTAGCCAGCCGACAGCGCCCTCCAGAACGGAGTGTAGACTTTATAGACGTCGCCGGTCTTGGTGCGAATGTCTTCAGGCTCGCGTAACAGCCGGCCAGCGAAGCGCTTGAAGCCGACACCTGCCTGATCGAAGACGGACTTCAATGCGTTTTCGCTCGCAACGCTTTGGGGCTCATAGCCGCGCGAGAAGTAAACCGCCGTCGCGCCGGTCTGCTCGACCAAGTCTGGCAAAACCTCGATGACGGCACCGCGCCGCAAAATGAGTTTGCCGCCGCGCGCTTCGATGTCCTGCGACAGCGCGGCAAGACTGTGAGCCAGCCACCAGCGCGAAGCAGCGCCCATTGCCCACTGCTGTGGTGTGGTGTCGTCGAAAACGAAGACGGGAATGATCGGAGCGCCGGTCTCGACGGCAGCAGCCAGCGCGCGATGATCGTTGAGCCGCAAATCATCGCGGAACCAGATAAGCACAGGTTTTAACGTCATGGGCTTTCCGATTTACTGCGACGGCCCGCGCGTGACCAGGGTGGGATAGGCTTGCGCCTTCCGGCTGCGGCGCGAACCATCGCATTGTCGAAAGAAACGCCGTGAGTCAAACTCTAGATCACTGGTCAACCGGGATGCCGACGGCACGCAACGTTGGCGATCGACTGCGGTTCCCAGCTAGTTGTTAAAAAGCAGCTCGAACAGCGTTTTAGGCTTCTGTCGCGATCCACTGCGGGCTTGCCGCGTTTCGGATCGCTGTCCGCCAACGCTGCCGGGAGCCTGGTCCCACGGTGCCCAGGCACTACTTTTCGGCGCCCGCTGACCGTCGCCTTTTCGATACGCGCCAGCTGCAACCGGCACCGGTTCAGCGGCCGTGGCGCGCAATTGAAACTCATCGGTGACGCCATCGATGCTGGCGATTTGGACGCGATCATCGTCCCAGGTCCAGGTGGCAACGCGCGCCCCTTGGCGATGCGGTTGAATGCTGATCACCGTGCCCGCATCGAGATCGAGGATGGCAACCAGTTCCGTGATTTCAGGCCCCGCTGCGCTGACGACAATGCCGCCAGAATAGCGCAACACGCCATAGCCTTTGTGGGGCGGCGGTTTGAGTTCAAAAGCCACGAGCTGCGGTTTGCCTTCGCCCATCATTTCAAGGGGCACGCGTAATTTTGGGTGCATGTCGCTGATCGCGAAGTAGGCGTTAGCGCGCACGACGACCCGCCAGTTTTCAAAGCCGAGGCCGGGCATTTCACGATCATCGCTGATGTCGGCACCCGCGCCGAGCCGCAGCAGCGCGTCGGAGGCCAGCCGCCAGCCGGGCTTGAGCAGCAGCACTTTGCGGAAATCCTCGACCGCCGTATCGGCTTGGCCGCGCGCTTCGGCGATTTCACCCCGCGCCCAAGCGGTCTCGGCATTGTTGGGGTCGAGTTTGATCGCGGTTTCGATGTCTTTTGCGCCGATGTCGGGCTGACCTGTTTGTTTATAAACGTAGGCCCGATAGGCGAACGATACCGGCGATCGTGGATCAAGCTCGATGGCGCGATTGAGATCGCTGTAGGCTTCCTCGTACGCCTCGGCGAGACTGTTAGCGAGACCGCGTCCCTGAAAAGCTGCGGCGAGCTTGCCGTCAAGCTCAATGGCACGACTGAAATCCTTGATTGCCGAGGCGGTATTCGCGTCGGCGAGATAGGCATAGCCGCGCACGACATAAATTTCGGCGTTGCTGGCGTCAAAGGCCAACGCCCTCGACAAGTCTTCAATGGCCTCGGCTTTTTGACCAACGGCAACACGAGCTTCGGCGCGATTGCGGTAGGCGGACGCGAAGCGGGCATCGGCATTAACCGCGCGCGAGAAGTCGCGGATGGCGGCATGCGGTTTGCCGGTGGCGAGAAACGCGACGCCGCGACCGGACAGCGGCGCGGCACTGTACGGCATCAAACTGATGGCTTTGGAATAATCCCGGATCGCGTCCTGATAGCGCGCGCGGCGCATCTGCGCGCTGGCACGATTGGAGAATGCCGCCGCATACCCGGGCGCCAGCACGATCGCGCGATCGAAATCCTTGATGGCTTCGTCGACACCATCGAGCGACAGCAGCAGATTGCCGCGATTATTGTAGGCTGCGGGATACTCGGCGAACATCTGCACGGCTTGATTGAAATCATTGAGCGCCAGCTTCGGCTGGCCCATGCGGCCATAGGCAACGGCGCGGTCGTTTAGCAACGTGGCCCGGCGATCATTGGCGAGCGATGTGTCTTTGAGTGCGTCGGTGAAGGCCTCGACGGCTTGCGCTGCTTCACCGCGAACGAGATGGGTTGCGGCCTCCTGCGCCCGCGAGATGACGGGTACGTCTTCTGCGGCACGCGCCACGCGGCCATCCAGGGCGGACAGGGCCATGACGACAATTGAACCGATCTGCCGGATTGAGCGCATTGATCCTCGAACGGACGGGCGGCGTTTGATGTGCTGATTGACGACTCAATCGACGCTTAGACAAAGATTATGTCGCGTCGACGGTTGAGCTGCCAGCACGGCGCGGCGCACGTTTTTATAACACATGGCGGCACTTGGTGCCGTCGTAAAATTGACAGCATATGGCGCCGAATGTGTCATGACTTGACTGCGATCATGAGTTTGGGAGAGCCTTTCCGTTGAATTTATGGATACGCCTGATCTGGCTGCTTTTGAGCGCACGACGCCGTGGCGCTTTAAGACCTCCAGACGACGCGTCGCGGATTGATTTTCGCGTATGGCCGCATGATCTCGATTTGTCCGTGCATATGAACAATGGCCGCTATCTGACACTGATGGATCTTGGCCGCCTCGACGTGATGGTGCGATCAGGCCTGTGGCGGGCCGTCATGGACAACCGATGGACGCCGATCGCAAGTGCCATCACCATTCGCTTTCGCCGTGAACTGACGCCGTTTCAAACATTCCGGCTCGAAACCAAATTGGTCAATTGGGATGCGACTTTGGTCGTGATGGAACAGACTTTCACGATTGTCGGTGGCGACTACGATGGCCAAGTGGCGGCGCGCGGGCTGTTCAAAGGCGGTCTCTACGACCGCAAAGCCCGCGCCTTCGTGCCGATCAAGCGCTTGATGGCGACCATCGGCGTCAGCGCCGAAAGCCCGCAACCGAGCGCCGAAGTGGCAGCCTTCCTGCATGCCGACGTGACCATGAAGCAAGCGGCGCGGCGTTAATCGTCAAGTCTTCACGTCGGCCGCCAGCCGGGCGATCCGCTGGCTCTCAACAATGTGCCGAGGACTTGGTGCAAAGTCTCCGGCAAATCCTCGGCAATCATCCCAGGACCGAACTGGTCCGCGACCTCGCCATGCAGCCAGACGGCGGCGCACGCCGCGTCGAACGCCGTCATCCGCTGGGCCAACAGCCCGGCGATCAATCCGGCGAGCACGTCGCCCGATCCGGCGGTCGCCAGCCACGGCGGCGCGTTGGCGTTGATGGCGGCGCGGCCATTCGGATCGGCGATGATGGTGTCGGCTCCTTTCAAGACGACGATGGCGCCGGAGAGTTTGGCGGCGGCCCGTGCCTGATCCAGTTTCGACCCGGCCAAACCTGGAAACAGTCGCGCGAATTCTCCCGCATGCGGCGTCATGACGACGGGGCTGGCGTGGCGGTGGATCAAGGCGAACAGATCGGCGGGGTTGGCGCGGGCTGTGGTCTTCGACGCGGTAAATCCAAAGGCGCCGGACGCATTGCCGTCGTTGTTATCGGCTGCAAACGACGTCAGCGCATCGGCGTCGAGCACCACGGCGCACGATGCGTGGCAACAGACGTCGACCAAGGCTCGCGTTTCATCACCGATCCCGCAACCCGGCCCGATCAGGACCGACGTTATGCGTTTGTCTGACAGAACCTCCGCCAAACTGCGCGGACCGCTGAACGGTTGTAGCATGATCGCGGTGAGGTGCGCGGCATTGATCGGCATGGCCGCCGCCGGACTGGCGACGGTGACCAGCCCGGCGCCGATCCGCAGTGCTGCGCGCGCGGCCAATCGTGCAGCACCCGTTTGATGCGGCGGACCCGAAACTACGATGCCGTGACCGCGCTGATATTTGTGGCCATCGATGGCCGGCCACGGAAAGCTTTCGAGCCAAAGCGGCAGCTCGTTGGCGAACGTCTTGGGACCAACATCGTCGAGAACCATCGCTGGAATACCGATGTCCGCGACGTGGACCTCGCCGCAGAGGTTTCGTCCCGGCAACAGAAGATGTCCCGGCTTGCGGCGAAAGAACGTAACCGTCGCCGTGGCCTTCATGACCGGGCCGTCACTGTTGCCGGTCGTGCCATCGAGACCGCTTGGCACGTCGACGGCGAGGACCGGGATATCGGTCGCAGCCAGCAAGGCAATGATCTGCGCGGTGACAGGCGGGACGGGACGATTGAGGCCGGCGCCGAAGATGGCGTCGATCACGAGCGCGGCGCCGGCAATCGATGCCGGTTGCAATGGGCGAACGGCTCCGCCGTAGCGCGCCGCCATGTCGGCCGCGTCGCCCTTAGAGGCGTGACAATCACCGAGCGATGACACACGCACTTCAAATCCGCGCTCCGTCAAATGCCGAGCCGCCACAAACCCATCGCCGCCGTTATTGCCCGGACCGCACAGCACGGCGATCGTCGCACCCGGCAGCGCCATCGTTGCGGCACGATCGGCCACGGCGCGACCGGCGTTCTCCATCAGCGTCAGGCTAGCGATACCAGCCGCCACGGCCAGGCCGTCGGCGTGCGCCATTTCTGCCGTGGTGAGCAATGCGGTCCCGTAGTCGGTCATGGTGGGGTTTACCTGTTTCAAGGTATTTCAGCATTGAGCCGGACGCGGCAAGCTAGCCTTGTTTCAGGCTGCGTGGTTGTCTGCCTGTCTTTTCATCGTTGTTTTCGCCTGATTTCTGATCACAGCGGGTGGAAATTCGGCTAAAGACAGTGCGCGATAAGACCAAAAGCTAGATCATGAAAACCTAATCGACTGGAATTGCTATACTTTGGCTGACGTGCCGAAAGTGGCACGCCGCCTGCTACCACCGAGGCCTAGGGACGGCTTGGGACGCAACCTAAGTCTGCATGCCAAGGGGCACCAATGAAAAAGATCGAAGCCATCATCAAGCCGTTCAAGCTNNAGCTCGATGAAGTGAAGGAAGCTCTGCAAGAGATCGGCCTACAGGGCATTACGGTCATTGAAGCCAAGGGCTTTGGACGTCAAAAAGGCCATACCGAACTGTATCGGGGCGCTGAATATGTTGTCGATTTTCTGCCTAAAGTGAAAATTGAAGTTGTGCTCGCCGACGAGCTTCTCGATAAGGCCGTCGAGGCGATCCAGGCGGCGGCCAAAACCGGCCGGATCGGCGACGGCAAGATCTTCATTTCAACCATCGAAGACGCCATCCGTATCCGCACGGGGGAATCCGGCCGCGACGCGATTTGACGCGGACGGGTTGGCTCAAGCAAAAATTGTCTCTCGGTGCTATCGGCGCTAAGGCTCGCATCGTGTAGAGCGTTTCCGACTTAGATTGACTCATTCTGACGAGGGGATTTTGCGCTAAGACCAAGGGATTTGTCGACGGNNCGGCCGCACCCGATGTGCGGCCGAGACGAAGCCCGCCGTGGATCGGCGCAAAAGCCCCCGTCCCTATGTAGGGTGGCCCTCCGGGTTCACGCGGGTTGGCCGCCCGGTTCGTTGGCGGGCTTGTCCGATGCTTAGGCATCGGACGGCGACCGCCGCCTGCCGGATCGGCTCAACCGGCGCGAACAGAATTGGTTCAATCTAAGTCGGAAAGGCTCTAGACGTGGCCGTGGTCCAACCACCAACGGTGCATAGAAAAAACTAGCCAAGATCAGGGAGTGCCTATGAAGAGCGCCAGCGACGTCCTGAAATACATCAAGGACAAGGAAGCGAAATTCGTTGACCTTCGCTTCACCGACACTAAGGGCAAGATGCAGCACGTCACCGCCGACGTGAGCTGCGTCGATGAAGACATGTTCGCCGATGGCTATGCCTTCGACGGCTCATCGATCGCCGGCTGGAAAACGATTGAAGCCTCCGACATGCTTTTAATGCCGGACCCGGCGTCAGCGCACATCGACCCGTTTTTCGCGCAGACCACCGTCGCGATTTTCTGCGACGTGCTGGAGCCATCGACCGGCCAACTCTATGAGCGCGACCCGCGCGGCATCGCCAAGAAGGCTGAAGCCTACATGATGTCGCTTGGCATCGGCGACAAAGTCTTCTTCGGTCCGGAAGCTGAATTCTTCATCTTCGACGACGTGAAGTTTTCAACCGACATGTATTCGGTCGGCTTCAAGGTCGACAGCAATGAACTGCCGAGCAACACCGGTAGCGATATGGAGATGGGCAACCTCGGTCATCGCCCGCGCGTCAAGGGTGGCTATTTTCCGGTGCCGCCGATCGACAGCTGCCAGGACATTCGCTCGGAAATGCTGTCGGTGCTGACCGAAATGGGCGTGACCGTCGAGAAGCATCACCACGAGGTGGCCGCTGCTCAGCATGAACTCGGCGTCAAATTCGGCCCGATGATTCAGATGGCCGACCATATGCAGATCTATAAGTACGTCGTGCATTCGGTGGCGCAGGCTTACGGCAAGACCGCGACGTTTATGCCCAAGCCCGTCTTCGGCGATAACGGCTCGGGCATGCACGTCCACCAATCGATCTGGAAAGGCGGACAGCCGATGTTCGCTGGCGACAAGTACGCCGATCTCTCGCAGATGTGCTTGTACTATATCGGTGGCATCCTGAAGCACGCGAAGTCCATCAACGCCTTCACCAATCCGCTGACAAACTCCTACAAGCGTTTGGTGCCGGGTTACGAAGCGCCGGTGCTGCTCGCCTACTCGGCGCGCAACCGCTCGGCGTCGTGCCGCATTCCGCACGTCTCGAACCCGAAGGCGAAGCGCGTTGAAGTGCGTTTCCCCGATCCGGGCGCAAACCCCTACCTCGCCTTCACCGCGATGCTGATGGCCGGCCTCGACGGTATTCAAAACAAGATCGATCCGGGCCCAGCCATGGACAAGAACTTGTACGATCTGCCGCCGGCTGAACTCGCCAAGATCCCAACCGTCAGCGCCAGCTTGCGTGAGGCGCTCGACAATCTCGACAAGGATCGCGAGTACCTGAAGAAGGGCGGCGTCATGAACGACGATATGATCGACGCTTACATCGCGCTGCGCATGGAAGAGAATATGCGCTACGAAATGACCCCGCATCCGGTCGAGTACGATATGTATTACTCGGTGTGATGAGCGCCGCTGAAATGACGAAGGGCGGCTGTCATGGCCGCCCTTTTTTGCGTTCTAGCGGGCTGTCGAAGGCTCAATAAAACACCAGCACGCCGACGCAGCCGACGATCAGAGCGTAATAGAAAAATTGCCGTTCGCGGATCAAAAACCAGGTGATGATACGGCGTGGGATGTCGCCCCAGTTGTAGTGGCCGAGCGTGCCGATTCCGACACCGAACACAACGCCGAACAGCAGCGATTCAAAATGCAAGGTCGCTGGACCGGCCGATATCGTCTCGCCCGATACCTTGCCCGAGAGCCACGGCATGACGGCGACAATGATCGCCGCCGACATCACGCCGAACGCGAGCATGGAAAAGAATGACAGCAGCGAGCGCATCATGGCGGGCGACCGGGTTGGATGAGCGGCGGCATCAGCCAACCGCACGTTCGAAGTTGACGACAGT
>FSSH01001413.1_pt1 | contig 34948 bp, 32 predicted proteins | sample 1166101 | NCBI WGS metagenome assembly FSSH01 (sample SAMEA32972668, study PRJEB13176) | freshwater metagenome | biome: Drinking water system; feature: Biomass in drinking water that filtered by 0.45 um membrane; material: drinking water | place: USA | collected 2012-12-20 | depth 0 m
TTCCTCGCTCAGCTATCTCCGCTCGTTCCCCTTCGACAAGATCAAGATCGACCGCTCCTTCGTGAAGGATCTCGATGGCAAGCCGGAGGGCGACGCGATCATCCGGGCGATCGCCGGTTTGGGCAAAAGCCTCGGCATGACGACGATCGCCGAAGGGGTCGAGACCCCGGCACAGATGCAGCGCATCCGGGACGAAGGCTGCACCGACGTTCAAGGCTATCTCATCAGCAAGCCCGTGCCGGCATCCGAGATCCACGCGCTCTTCGCCGGCGACCAAACCGCAATCTGATCGTACGAAGAGGAGTTGGAGTCGTGGGTGATTTGTATCGCTTGGTCTATGCCAGCAAGAACCTGATGCAGGGATCTGACGCCGAGATCGCGCAGGTTGTCGCCCAGATCCTCGAGACCTCTCGCCGCAACAACGCCAAGGTCGACGTCACCGGCGCCCTGCTGTTCAACGCAGGAGCTTTCGCTCAGGTCCTTGAGGGGCCGCAGCGTGCCATCGAGTCCACGTTCGAGCGCATCCAGCGCGATGTACGCCATGGTGACGTGACGGTGCTGCAGTGTGGCCCCGCCGAAGATCGCGGCTTCTCGAACTGGTCCATGGGCTTCGTGGGTCGGTCCGCCGCCGGAAGGGCGCTCTGGGATGGCATCGCTGTCGAGAGCGGGTTCGATCTGTCGCGCCTCAACGGCGATGCGGTCTTCACCATGCTGCATGAGCTCGTGTTGGAGGAGGAGGGCGTCGTCCCGGCCGCGAGCGGTCCGCCGGCCACCCTGGAGATTTCGGCACCGCCTCGCGCAGCACTCGACGTGGATCGACTTCGGGCCGAGTTGCCGCAGCTCGGATCGACCAATCAGGATCGGGAACGCCCGGATCCTCGGCCATCCGCCCAGGCATCTGCGCGACGGTCGTCACAGACGCGGAAGGCCGTGTCCGGAGACAGGACGGCTGCGACACTCGCAGTTCTCAGGGCAGCTCTCGCCAGCGAACGACAGCTCACGACCGAATTGCGAAACGATCTCGATGATGCGCGCATCGCCCTCGCCTTGAGCCAGGAGCAGGCCGAAGCGCTGCAGCAGGAGCGGGACCTGTGGGCGAAACGAGCGAAGCTGCTCGCGGCGGCGTTAAGCCAGGAAGCCGACGGGGTCGCGGACCGACCCGAGCAGGACATGGGATCCGGCTCGACGAAAAACGACCCGAGTCGCGGGGAGACATCGATACGGGCGGTCGCCTAGCGCCACGCTGAGCGAATGCATCCTGGACGAGAGGCGCCCGATTTCGATCGGGAAAACCGGGAAGCCTGCATTCGACCCATGCTTCCGTAGCCGCCAATCGACGTCAGGACCGCCGGCCAGGTCCTTCGACTCGATTTGCCACAGACTGAAGGGTACCGGCAGCGAAGTCTGGCCGCAGCGACACAACCGCGGCCATCCTTGGACGAAGACGGCAAGGTAATCCTCGATCAGATACGCTGAAGTTCCATGTAGCCGATGCAGTTCCGGGCATCCTGGTAATAGGTGACATCGGCAAGATCCACGTCGGAGATTTCGCTGGCGAAGGCTTTAATTTCCGCTTCGGTCCGATAGAGCAAGTGCCAATCCATGAAGACCTCCATGTAGGGCACTTCCATGCAGCCCGTGAGGAAGTTCGCTACCAGCAGCGTTCCGCCCGGCTTGAGCAGGCTGAACAGCCTTCTCGTCAACCGCATGGCGATGCGATCGTCGAGATAGTCGTAGAGCCCCGCCGCATAGACGAAGTCGAACGTCCCGAGGTCGTGCCGCCCGGAAATGAAATCGCGTACGCTCAGCTTCCGCGCCTCGATCGCGGGCGAGACATGCTCGCGATAGCCCTCGACGACGCGGAGGCTGTCGAGATCCTGGTCGGTTGCAATGAAGCGGCCGATCCGCCCTCCCCGCATAGCCACGCTGATCTCCGCCTCTCGAAGATGCCCGCAGGCGACGGCGAGCATTTCGGTGCCCGGCCGTGCCGCAGCGATGCGATCGATCCGCTCTGCCAGGAGCTTCCTACGCTGCCTGACCGCCTCGCAGACCGAGGTGTCGTTGGTGAACCCGTAGACATCCCGTCCGGTGTCGCTCGACGCCGCCACGACGGGTTGGGCGTCGGCATGGCGGTAGATGAGATCGAGGAGGCCCGCATCGCCAGGATAGCCCCGCGGACGTGTCAGCGAGTGGCGTGTCAGCGGACATTCCGTCACGTGACCGGCGAGAGGATGCACCCTGGCGGTGGGCAGGACGACATCCTGCCAATCGCCGTCGCTCACGTCGCTCTTGAGCGATCGCAAGGTCTCGTTGATGCCGAGGATAAACCCGTTGCGATCGTGCATCTCCGCCGCGGAGGCAGCCCGATCGAGACGAGCCACGACACGAGACTGGATATTCTGCTGGTCTAGGCTCAGCTCTTGAGCAGGTTGCGGCAAAGCTATCGTTTTTGCCGCAAGGACCCGACCGATTTCGAAGGGAGTTTGTTGCCCTCTGAGGGATCCCTTGAAACGTCGCGCCGATTTTTCTTTACGAAGTCTGCCCTGCACCGACAGCGTAGAACTCACCTGGCTACTCCTCAAGTGATCCAGAGACCCGATGCCTGCGCCGATGCACAAGCGTCTCGCCACACCGTAGAAGTTATCATTTCACTAAAACAACCGACATCTTTTAGTTCAAAATGCACAGTTCATTTTTTGTTAAGGTTAACGCCGGGCCTATCTTAGCCGGCTTTATCAAGAAGAGCTCATGTATCATGCAGAGCATTCGAGACGTGTGGCTGGGATGCTCGCATCGGCCGCCTGGAGATCCGGCACGGTCGATGCGGGCGGCGCCTCGGAATCACCCCGGGGGCCGCGAATGCAGCTGATCCGCCAGGCGAAGGGTTCGGGGGCGACCGGGCGAAGCATGAGGCGTCCATTGGCAGCGAACGCTGAGGCGCTTCGGTCGTCGGAGGAGGTGCTGCGCAGGCGTCGAGCCAGGGGCCGTTCAGTTCAAAGGCGCCATCGGCGATATCCGTGCGAGAGCGTGCCGATAGGTTGATTAGTGGCTGTTGCATCCGAGCAACCAGGAACTGTTGACGGATTTTGTGCGGCTGCAGCGCTTCGGAAGGTACTTAGATTGCCGTTATAGTTCCGCTTTGTCGGCCTCCATCGGCTTCCTTTAGATTTAAATAATTCCAGTTTAAGCATGCACTCAACTTCTGATAGGTGCAGTCTACTTTTGATCTGGAATACTTCTACAAGATATACCTTGATCCATCAGATAAACCTCGCAAGAACGTGAATTACGGCCCGCATCATTGAGACGTTTCGTTCGCTCTGCGGTGTCGTGTTGCGTTGAGGATCAGGGACATGGACCGCCAAGACCAGTCTTCCGGGGGGCAGATCGCCGGGGCAGGCCGCCTTCGCATCGTATCGGCCCTCCTGCTCTCGACGACCTGTACGCTTTGTCATTCCGACGCGGTCTTCGCCCAATCCGCCCCGGTCGAGGGTGTCGAGCTGCCGGAGCTGAGCATCAGTGGCGAGGGGCGCACCCTCGGCGGCGCGCTCTACGGGCCGGGCGGGGCGCTCGGTTCGGTGCGCGGCTACGTCGCCAGCCGCAGCACCGTCGGCACCAAGACCGACACGCCGATCGTGGAGACGGCGCAATCGATCTCGGTGATCGGCCGCAAGCAGATCGAGGACCAGAACGCGCTCACCATCAACCAGGCCCTGCGCTACACCCCGAGCGTCACCACGGAGCAGCGCGGCGGCGCCGGCTCGACCCGCCTGGAGCAGTTCCTCATCCGCGGCTTCTCGGCGCCGATCTTCCTCGACGGCATGGCGCTCATCGGCGGTCGCGACGCCAACGCCACGATCGACCCCTATCGGCTGGAGCGGGTCGACGTGATCAAGGGCCCGGCCTCCGTGCTCTACGGGCAGTCGGGGCCTGGCGGCATCGTCAACCTCGTCTCCAAGGTTCCGCAATTCGTGCGGCACGGCGAGGTCTTCGTCCAGGGCGGCGGATTCAACGAGATCCGCGGCGGCGTCGACGTCGGTGGACCGATCGAATCCAAGGTTCCTTGGCTGGCCGACCAGTTCGCCTACCGGATCGTCGCGTCAGGCTGGAACGGCGACGGACCGGTGGACACAACACGGGTCGAGCGCGCCTTCATCAATCCCAGCCTGACGTGGCGGCCGTCCACCGACACCCAGCTCACGATCATCGGAAACTACCAGCGCGATCCGTTCTCCGGCTTCTACGGCGGCTTCCCAGCCGTGGGCACGGTATTCCCGCGCAACTTCGGCAATGGCCTGATCGGTCGCCTGCCGGTCAACTTCTACGACGGCGACCGAAACGTCGAGCGGTCTGACCGGACCCAGGCCTCGATCGAATACCTGTTCGATCATCGCTTCAACGATCACCTGCGTTTCCATTCGGCCGGGCGCTACCTGCGAACGCAGGGCGACTATCGCAGCGTCTACAGCGCGTTCAATCCCCGCAACGGCCCCTTCGCCAGCGGCCCGCTGCTTCCGCGCGCAGTCATCGGCACGAACGTCGCGGCCGAAGCCTACACGATGGACAACAACGTCGTGGCGAACTTCGACACCGGGCCCATCGCCCACACGGCTCTATTCGGTGTCGACCACCGCACCTTCAGCACGCGGACGAGCGGGACGCCGTTCCCGGACGCGCCGGATCTGAACGTGCTCGCGCCGAACTACGCGATGAATATCCCGTTCCCAGCCTTCAACACGACCTCGCGCGTCGACGCGCAGCAGACCGGCGTCTACTTCCAGGACCAGATGAAGGTCGACCGCCTGGTCCTGACCCTGGGCGGGCGCTACGATACGGCACGCCAGACCGGCCCGACACGATCTTTCCCGGCCGGACGACCGAGCACCCTGACGTTCCAGGATGCGCCGTCCGACGCCATGACCTACCGCGCGAGCCTGCTCTACCTCTTCGATTCCGGCATTGCGCCTTACGTGTCCTACAGTCAGGCCTTCGAGCCGATCGTCGCCGGCAGGGTGTTCGACACCGCCTTCGGCACCGTCGGGCGCGTGCCCGATCCGCAGCTGAGCGACCAGTACGAGGCCGGCATCAAGTACCAGCCGCCCGGCACGGATATCCTGCTTACCGCGGCGGTTTTCGACATCCGCCAGTCGAACCGGACGACCCCGGACACGACGTCCGGCCGTCCCGCCGGCTTCGTCCTGCAGACCGGCCAGGTCGGCGTCCAGGGCGTCGAGTTCGAGGCGCGGGCGAACCTCACCGAAGGGTTGACCCTGATCGGAGGCTTCTCGCTCATCGACATCCGCAACGTCCGTGACGACAGCAGAACCGCCAACGATCTGACGCCCGGCCAGACGGTTCCGTTGCAGGGCCGCAGACCGGTGCTGGTGCCGGATTCAACCGCCTCGATGCTGGCGACCTACCGCTTCCTCGATGGTCCGCTGCTCGGGCTCGAATTCGGCGGCGGCGTGCGCTATCTCGGCCCGTCTTGGGGCGATACGGCCAACACGTTCAAGGTACCGTCGAGCGTCCTCGTCGACGCGGTCGCCTCCTACGACCTGAAGTACCTCAACCCGGCGTTCCAGGGTTTCCAGCTTCAGGTGAACGCCAACAATCTTCTCGACGAGACCTACGTGAGCGGCTGCAACGGCTATACCAGCTGCTATTACGGGCTGCCGCGTACGGTCTATGCAACCCTGCGGTATCGCTGGTAGGGCGCGGGCATGAACGCGGTTTCGAGCAGACGGGCGGAGTGGACCACGCGCCTCGCGGTGGCCGGGCGAGTCGTCCTCGCCGCCGGGGGCGGATATGGCCTCGCGGCGCTCTCGACGGCGCTGCTGTCGCTGGTCCTGCCGCTGTCGAGGGCCGAGGCGGTGACGAGCGCGACGCTCCTGAGCTTCGCTCTCATGGTCGGAGCCGCGGTCTACGTCTTCGCGGCGCGGTCGCTGGGCCGGGCCGCCATCTCGATGGCGGTTCTCGCTGGGATCCTCGGCGGAACGCTCTGGCTTGTGATGAAGATGATCCAAACGGGGAGCCCGGCATGAAGAACGGCTTTCGCCAATCCATGGCATGGTTGCACACCTGGTCCGGCCTCGTGGTCGGCTGGGTGCTGTTCGCCGTCTTCGTCACCGGCACGGCGAGCTATTACCGCTCCGACATCTCCCTCTGGATGCGTCCGGAGTTGCGCCAGGAGGCGGCGTTCTCGCCCGAGGACCTCGCCAGGGCGGCCGAATTCGGCGTCGCTCACCTGCAGAAACATGCCGGGAACGCGCGAACCTGGTTCATCACCCTGCCGAGTGCCGACAACCCGGTCCTCGACCTGTTCTGGCGTACCAAGCCGGGCACGCCCCCGAGCCAGGCGGCCCTCGACCCGCGGACCGGCGAAGTCTCCGGATTGCGCGAGACAAAGGGCGGGGATTTCCTCTACCGCTTCCATTTCGAGTTGCACATGCCGCCGATCTGGGGGCGCTGGATCGTCGGCATCTGCGCGATGATCATGCTGGTGGCACTGGTCTCGGGGATCGTCATCCACCGGCGCATCTTCGCGGATTTCTTCACCTTCCGGCGGGACAAGTCGGCCCAGCGCGGCTGGCTCGACGCCCATAACGTCACCGGAGTCCTCGGACTGCCGTTCCACCTCATGATCACCTATACGGGCGTCGTCACCCTGGCGCTGATGTACATGCCCTGGGGTGTGACCACGGCCTACAAAGGCGACAACCAGGCCTTCTTCGCCGAGAGCGGCCAGATTACCGCGCCGCGTCCGCCCGCGGGGCGCCCCGGCACCCTCGCGCCGATCGGCCCAATGGTGCGCGAGGCGATCGCGACGGTGCCCGAACCGCTGGAGCGGCTCTCGATCCTCAACCCGAAGGATGCCGCCGCCACGGTGGTGGCGGTGTTCGAGGAGCCGCACGGCCTCTCGCACGAGCATCCTCAGGTCGCCTTCGACGGCGTCACCGGCGCCGTGGTGGAAGTCCGCCAGGGAGGCCTCAAGCCGGCGGCCAAGACATTCACCACGATGGTCGGCCTGCACGAGGCCCATTTCGCCGGGCCGGCCCTGCGCGTCCTGTTCTTCCTGTGCGGGCTGATGGGATGCGCCATGGTGGCGACCGGCCTCGTCCTCTGGTCGGTCTCGCGGATGCCGAAGGCGGGCGAGCCCGCCTTCTTCGGTCTGCGCCTGGTCCAGGCCCTGAATGTCGGGACCGTGGTGGGGTTGCCGGCGGCGGTCGCGGTCTACCTCCTCGCCAACCGCCTCCTGCCCGTCGGCATCGCGGATCGCTCCGGCTGGGAGATCAGGGCCTTCTTCGGCGCCTGGATCATCATGGCTCTGGCCGCCCTCCTCCGCCCGCATCGCCGCGCCTGGACCGAGGGAGCAATCGCCGTGGCAGCCCTGTTCGTCGCCGCAGCGACGGCGGATGCCCTGACGATCGGCGAGGCGCGGTTCCTCGGCTTCGACACGGCGCTGCTCGTCCTCGCGGCCCTCTTCGCCTATGCCGCCCGCAAAGTTTCGACCTATGCGCCGCCGCAGCGGGAGAGGAGATCCCGCCAGGATTCACCGGCATTGGCGGCGGCATCACGCCAGCCGGCACAGGCCTTCCGCACGCAGAAGGTCCTCAACGAGGCATGACCCCCATCGTCCTGCTCCTCACTATCGGCCTGAGCTATGTCGGGCTCGCGGCCCTGTGCCTCGGCATGAACCGGCATCACTCGGCGATTTTCGAGGCGCGCCCGGACCCGAGGCGCGCGCTCCTCCTGCGGTCGGCCGGCTGGATCGCCATCGGCCTGTCCTTCGCCTCGGCGGTCCATTTCGAGGGCTGGGCCTTCGGCCCCGTGCAATGGATCGGCGGGCTCACGGCGGCGGCGCTGCTCGTCGTCGGCATCCTGTCCTACAGGCCGGGGCTGATCCTCCCCACGGCAGCGCTGGTTCTGCCGGTCGCTCTCGCGGCGGCGATCTCGATCTAGGACAAAGCCCTGGAGCTTGCGGTTACTTCAGGAAGGCGGCGAGTTCCTGACGTCATCCGCTCGTGGTTTCGGGAGATGGACCGGTGAGCCTGGAACCGTGATCTCAACAAGGCCCGCCGATCGGAAGCACCACCTCCGGATAGCGGCTCTTCTTGCGAACGCCCTTGCGGACTGGCCATTTCAAGGCGTTTCGAACCTGGAAGGTGTCGCCGCCCGTTTCCCTGTCGAGGATCTGTCCAAGGAACAGGATCTTGTAGGGCATCTCGACCTCGACGTAGAGGAAGCGGCTTCCTTTCTCCTCAACCGGAAAAAGAACGGTGAGGTCCTCGCCGACCTGACGCGCCTGCGTATTGGCGGTCGCGACGGCGGAACAGACCTTCGCCTGGATCGGACCATCCTCGACGGCAGTCCCGATCGTGCTGAGCCTGATCCTCGCCGTAGAGCCGTCGAAGGGAGGCATGATCAGCGCCGCAGCCTGGAAGACCTCCTGAGCCTCCCTCGCGTCGATGGTTTCCGCTTGGCTCACGACCTCGCCCACGGCGCGAGCCAGATAGCCGACCTTCCGCACGTTGTTGGCGAAATGCGAGATCTCCACGCATCCGATGAACAGGAAGACGAGCAACGGGGCGATCAATGCGAATTCGACCCCGGCAACTCCCGACCGTGCGGCGACGAACCGAGACGGCAGCGTGAGGAAGCGCCGGGCGATGCTGCCGGCGCGCCGGGACGGATCTTGAACCGCCCGCGTCATGGCGTGGGGCAGGTCGCCGAAGAGCCTTGACCATTCTCCATCCGGAAGGTGAAGGCCGATTGGATGACCCGGTTGCCGTTGGCGTGCTCCGAGTGCCCGAGGCTCAGACCTGAGAAGCCGATGAATTCAAAGGCGGCCTGGAGAACGACGACGGCTCCACTGCGCGGGCACTCGAAGGTGTTCCCGAAACCGCTGGCCCATTCGCCGGTGCGCGGATCGATCGGTTGAGAGAGCGACGCTCCACCCAGGCTGCTGAAGCTGCGCAGATTGACCCTGACAAGGTCGCAGCGGAAGAGACCTCCGATCTGGGAACAGATTTCCTGACGCAAGGCGTCGGCCGGCGAGCGCTGAGCGTCCCGCGAGGGGTCGGACGCGGAGACCGGGGGCAGCGTGTTGGTGGAAATCCTGCGCGCCCCGATCTCGACGGCATTGTCGAGAACCTGCCCCATCCAGAACATCAGCGCGATTTCGAAGACGACGAGGATGAGGGCAAACAGCGGAAGGGCGACCAGGCCAAACTCGACGGCACTTGCTCCGTTGTCGTCGATCAGGATCCTACGCGTCCGGGCGCGCAGGTCTCTCATCGGGCTCCAGCGCGCCGTTCGGTTGCAGAGGTCGAATGCCATCGCTCACGCCACGCGTCGCATCTAGGATTGGAAGCATATCCTGACAGCGAGCTCAGACTGTTCGTTAGCACGGGGACGTTATGCAAACGTTATGGCAGATCTCACGCAAGACATGACTAAGGCATGTTGTTAGAAACCACTACGTATTAACGCATGAGATAAACATCGCCATCTGTCTGCCCGAGACCCTCCGGCACAGGCACGGTCGTAGAGCCGTAATTCGTGTTCAAGGTAAGCTTGGGATTGGCGGTGAGCAGCAATTGCCTGGTCACGATAACGGTGAAGGCCGATTGCTGGGCGACCTCGTTGGTCGCGTCCACGACGAACCTGCCACGTGGCAGATAGACCGTCCCGGTCATGTTCGAGGCATAGTTCGTCTTGATCGAATGATCCCGCAGAAGTGGCGCGGCGCGGTCCTCGAAGACGAGAAGTCCGGCCAGCGGACCGCTGCGCGGCGCATCGAGGTTGACGCGCGCATTGCTGAGGAACTCGAAGATGCTGCCGTTGCCCGTGAGATAGAAGCCGACGCCGTCCCCGCGAACATCGGCATTGGAATCGATCGTGAACGGTCCGTCCTTGATCACGTATTCGCCGGGCGAGAAGGAGACGTAGGAATTGCCGCCGATGAATAGACCGCCGCAATAGGTGCCTGGGAACAGAAGGTGGCGCCCCCCGGCGCTGCCCTTGTCGATGATCGATGCCCTCGTCGCCGTGCAGGAGCCGATCGAAGGCGGCACGCGGTCCGCGATCGGATCATCGACCTTCACGCAATCGCTGAGCCGGCTTCCGAAGAACGAACCACTGCCCGAAAAGCCTCCACCCGAGCAGACGCGTGCTGCCGTGACCTGGATGCCGCTATCCGAGGCGATGCCGCTGCCGCTCGCGGAATTGGAGTGGACATCGCACTCCTTGGCCGTCAGCCACGAATTGGACTTCAGGTAGATCGTCTGGCTGCTGGCGGGGTCGAGGGCGACGACGCAGAGCTTGCGCATGCCCCGCAGGGTCGCCACCGACCGGGCCGCAAGGTGTCCCGGCACGACCGCGAGGACACCCGAGAGGTATTGCTTGCGATCATGCTGCAGCCTGACCTCGACGGCGGATCCGTTGTTCTGCGATGCGACCGCGACGGTCAGGCCCTGTGGGATCTTGTCGGCGGCAAACGTCTTCCTTGCCCAGGCTTCGGCGACAGCCTGCATTCGGGTCTGCTCGAAGGCGCTGACCGAAAGTTCGCGCGCTGCCGCCATCGCCGCCGCATCGGCTGCCGACTGGAGGTGAGACCGCTCCTTCACCCACGTCCCATAATCCACGGCGGCACCCACGACGCCGAGAAGCGCGGGCATGGCAAAGGCGAAAATGAGGAGCGCGCCTCCCGAATGGGAGTCCGCAAAGGCGCGAAACCGAGACATGAGCTGCATCTGCGAGGGGCGTCGGTTGCTCGAAAGAATGTCGGAGACGAAACGTAGAATCCGATCAGGCCCGCAAAGCTGCTAAGGTTTTATGAATCTTCCTTTAAGCCACGCATGGGGAAAAATCCTTACAAGATTTCGATATTTGACTATGTCCACAGAAATTATTCCGCATTATATTATAGATATGCAGATTTTACGGTAAAATATTATAGTATAATCGAAATCCCGAAACTCTTGCCTCGTCTCGTCCTTAAGCCGCTCGCAAAATTCGCTCATCAATCGACGACCAGAAGCAGCCCAGGGAAGCCGGCCGCTCGTTTCTCGCCTCGGCAATCCATCGTCGTGGCCGGATCGGGGGTCCAGCGAAATGATCGGCGACATCACGGCATCGGCGCTGCTGATGGCGGCTACTGGACGAGAGCGGCCCGTGTGCCTTCAAGACCGGCGAGGAAGATCGCTGCATCCGCCTCCATCACGACGAGGACGCAACCGTCAGCGCAGCGAGAACAGCAGAGTGCCCAGTTTCCGGGCCGTCGGCGACTTGCCGTAGAGCCAGAGCGGATCGTTCTGGACGACGTTGCGGGAGAGACCGCGCTTGAATTCGAAGACGGCACGGTTCGCGGCCGGGTCGATCCCGCCCAAGTCGAAGATCCGGCATCCTTCCGCCTTCGCCCGCTCGACGATGCGCCAGACCGCGAGGGTGGCGGCACCGGTGGCGCGGGCGCGGTCGTTCGAGGCCGTGTAGAAATCCGTGCAACGCTCGGCCGACAGGTGGGCGATGCGCACGAGAACGCGCTTTCCGTTCTCGCTCACATCGAGGAACAAGAGGTGCTCGTCGTCGGCCGCGATCTCGCGGAAGGCATCCGTCCTCAGGGAGCTCGCGAAACCTTTGCGCGCGCGAAGGGCCGCGTACATCGCCGTGAAATCGTCGAAGGCCGACAGGCGCTCGTCGCGGTCCTCGAGGAAGTGCGTCGTCAACGCGGTGTTCCCCTCAGCCTTGCGCAGAGCCTTGCGCCAACGCTGCTCCATTTCCGTCTGGATCACCGCGAGGTCCGGAGTCAGGTCGAGTTCGAGGGTGTGGTCGCGCGCCTGAACGATCGGCGCGAAGCCGTGCATGAGGAGCGCAAGCGTTGCATCCCGGGTCTCGAAGCGCTCGTAGTTGATGCCCAGAAGGTCGAACCGGCCGAGATCGAGATGCGCGATGAACGCGGCGAACGCCGCCTCGGCACGACGTGCACCGGTCTCCGTCAGCAGCGGGCCGCCCTGGACGTAGACGAAACGGGCCGGTCCCTTGCGGTGCTCCTGCCATTGGACGAAGGCGAGTACCTCGCCGTCGGCCGTGACGACCCCGCGCCGCACCTTCAGGCCACGCCGAGTCTTGTAAGCACCCCAGGCACTTCCGCAGTAGATGTTGGCCCCCGGGCAAGCCCAGACTCGCCGATCCCAGTCCGAAGAGTCCGCAACCTCCTCGACTTCAACCCTAGACGCCATGTCGCTCCTTATCCCAGGGACGCTCGGCGATCGTCTCGCCTGCGGCAGCAACTTGAAACGTTCGCATTAAATATTTGATCACCGGATCGTCGACCGCGGGCGAGACTTGAGATTTCCCCACACACTTAGCCGTCCTCGCGTTGGCGGTTTGAGCTTCGCGGTGGGATAGACGCCCTCGGGCGCCGGGCGTCGGTGGCAACTTAGCCATGGTGAGGGACGCACTGCGTCAGGAATGCGCCGGTATGGCGAACCCGTGTTCCGCGCGCGCGCCTCGCACCATATCGTCGATGTCATAGCCTGCTCGCTAGTCGGGGCGATCGTCAGTCTTCGCCGATACGAAGAAAGATGACGCAGCCGACTTCCGAAGCAGTCTGAGACGACCTCCGGCCCGCCCATCGACGGCCAACGCTATGGAAGGGCGGCGGGAAGTTCGATCGTGACTTTGGTTCCGATATCTTCGCTGCTCTCGAGGTCGATCCGTCCGCGCAAGGTCGAGGTGACGAGATTGTAGACGATGTGCAGGCCTAGGCCGGTACTGCCAGCATCGCGCCTCGTCGTGAAGAATGGATCGAAGATCCGCGCGACATTCTCGTTCGGAATGCCCCGGCCGTCGTCGCGAAACACGATCCTGATCCGCGCCTCGTCGAGCCGGACCACATCGATGTCGATCGTACCCGCGCGTCCCTCGGGAAAGGCATGGATCACGGCATTCAGCGCGAGGTTGCTGACGACCTGCGCGAGGGCGCCCGGATAGGAATCGAGGACGATCCCATCAGCGCAGGCGAGGCGGACTTCGTGGCCTTTGCGTCGGAGGAGCGGGCCGAGGGTACTCAGCAATTCGACGAGCCACTCGCGGACATCGAAGCTGCGCCGGTCCCCCGCGGCCTGATCGACCGCGACCTGCTTGAAGTTGTGAATGAGATCGGCGGCGCGTGTCAGGTTGGAGAAGATCAGCGTCGTACCCTCGCTGAGCCGGTCGACGCAGTCCGCCAGTTGCGAGCGACTGACTCGTCCCGAGGCGACGCTGCCGCGGAGCAGTGCGAGGTGGTGGTCGAACGCCGTCGAGGTCGTGAGCGCGAGACCGATGGGCGTATTGATCTCGTGCGCGACGCCCGCGACGAGTTCGCCCAGGGCGGCGAGCTTTTCGGCCTGGACCAGATGCGCCTGCGCCGCGCGCAACTCGGCGAGCGTTGCCTCCGAGCGCTCTTTCTCGACCTGCAGCTCCTGCGTGGTTCGGAACTGGCGCCTTGCGCGGAATTCCCGGGCGCCGACGCCGTAGAGCGTGAGCGCATAGGCCGCCCCGATCTCAGCATTGTTCACGAGAGCCAAGCCGGAATTCTCGTGCGTCGCGAAGGTCTCGAAGACGGCGAAGCACGTCCAGGTCGAAATGGCGAAGATCGCGAACGAGATCATCCGAAGGGGCAGCAGCGTCGCCACGAAGAGGATCACGATGATCATGCCCGCAGCGCCATGATCGAAGCTCGGCCTGAGAAAGACGTAGATCACGCTGAGCATGCAGCCCGGCACAATGCAGTAGACGAGGTAGATCTGTTCCGCCCAGGGGCGGGCGAACGGCCGGGTGAGCAGGAGAGTCGCCGGCAGCAGGACCAAGATTGCGACGGCGAGCCTGATCGAGGTGGCAGCGGCCCAGGCATCCGGGCTGAGGATCCAGTCCATGGCCGAGAAGGAACAGTAGACGAAGGCGCCGAGCACCATCGCCGCCTGGGTACGACCGGGATCGTCGAGCGTGAATTGTCGAACGAACTGCTTCTCGACCTGCGGATCGTCGAAGCGGAGACCGAGCTTGAGCAGCAGCTTGTGCATGCCCTCCCCACTACACGCTGGAATTCTCGGTGCCCAAGCCCGAAACGCCTCCGCTTCCACCGTTTTTGTGCGGATAATGCGCGTTCTGCTTTGTCGGACGCGCGTTCGGTGACGGCGACGGCCTTCAGCGCCTAAGCTATAAAATGGAAACAATGAGTTTCCATCGTTTCCATATCCAGCAGATAAGCAAATTGCATAATCAATCCATCGGCAGCGCAGCGCGCCGAACTGATGGAGACGACGATGAGCAAGCCCTATAACCGCCTCGACATCGATCAGGCCGTGGTCCTTCTGGTGGATCACCAGGCCGGGCTCCTGTCCCTGGTGAGGGACTATCAGCCGGACCAGTTCAAGAACAACGTGCTCGCGGTGGCCGACCTCGCTGCCTACTTCAAGCTGCCGACCATCCTGACCACGAGCTTCGAGGAGGGCCCCAACGGTCCCCTGATGCCGGAGCTGAAGGCGAAATTTCCGGACGCGCCCTACATCGCGCGTCCCGGCCAGATCAACGCCTGGGACAACCCTGAATTCGTCGCCGCCATCAAGGCGACGGGCCGCAAGCAGATCATCATCGCCGGAGTGGTCACAGAGGTCTGCGTCGCCTTCGTCGCCTTGTCGGCGATCGCGGAAGGCTACGAGGTCTTCGCCGTGACCGACGCCTCCGGCACCTTCAACGAGGGCGTTCGCGATGCCGCCTGGGTTCGGATGTCCTCGGCCGGCGTCCAGTTGATCAACTGGTTCGGCGTCGCCTGCGAGTTGCACCGCGATTGGCGCCGCGATGTCGAGGGATTGGCGACCCTGCTCGCCGACCACATTCCTGACTACCGCAATCTCATGACCAGCTACGATGCATTCAGGGGGCCGAATCAGGCCGCCGGCAAGGCTGCCTGAGACGAAGCCCCCTTAGAACGCAGCGCATACACGACGGCGCGACCGGCGGGTCGCGCCTCTCTGCCGAATGGAGCTCCACCATGCCAAGCATCACCACCGCAGACGGCGCCGAGATTTTCTACAAGGATTGGGGCCCGCGCGACGCGCAGCCGATCGTGTTCCACCATGGCTGGCCGCTGAGCGGCGACGACTGGGACAACCAGATGCTCTTCTTCCTCGGCGAAGGCTTTCGCGTGATCGCCCATGACCGACGCGGCCACGGCCGCTCGTCCCAGACCGCTATCGGGCACGAAATGGATACCTACGCGGCCGACGTGATCGCTTTGGCAAAGGCCCTCGACCTCAAGAATGCGATCCATATCGGCCATTCCACGGGCGGGGGCGAGGTCGCCCGCTACGTGGCCCGCGCCGAGACCGGCCGTGTAGCAAAGGCGGTGCTGATCGGCGCGGTGCCGCCCGTGATGGTCAAATCGGACAAGAATCCCGGCGGCCTGCCGATCGAGGTCTTCGACGGTTTCCGCGTGGCACTCGTTGCCAACCGGGCGCAGTTCTACCGTGACATCCCGTCGGGACCGTTCTTCGGCTTCAACCGCGAGGGCGCAGAGGTCTCGCAGGGTGCGATCGACAATTGGTGGCGCCAGGGAATGATGGGTGCCGCCAACGCCCACTACGAATGCATCAAGGCGTTCTCGGAAACCGACTTCACCGAGGACCTGAAGGCGATCGACGTGCCGGTGCTGGTAATGCACGGCACCGACGACCAGATCGTTCCGATCGCGGATTCAGCCCTCCTCGCCCATCCGCTCCTCAAGCACGGCACGCTGAAGACCTATGAGGGCCTACCGCACGGCATGTGCACGACGCATCCGGACGTGATAAACCCGGACCTCCTCGCTTTCATCCGAGGCTGAGAAAGCCGGAGCAGGCTGGGACTCCTCCGGCCTGCTTCACCCAACCTGCCGGAACTCGGCCACTTCCGTCTCTGCCTGCATCTCCCGCACGAAGCTCGCGATTCGGGGCGCGATGATCGTGCGGTAGCGGGAGCCGTTGAAGACGCCGTAATGGCCGACGCTGTCCTGCAGGTGGTAGGCCTTGCGGCTCTCGGGCAGGTTCGGGGTCAGATCGAGGGCCGCCTTTGTCTGGCCGACGCCGGAGATGTCGTCGTTCTCGCCCTCGATGGCGAGAATCGCACAGGTGCGGATGGCCTTGAGGTCCACGGGCTCGCCCCGGTGGCGCATCTCGCCCTTGGGCAGGGCATGGTCGACGAAAACGGTCTTTACCGTCTGCAGATAGAACTCGGCGGTGAGGTCCATCACCGCGAGGTATTCATCGTAGAAATCGCGGTGCTTCTCGGCGGAATCGCCGTCGCCAGTGACCAGGTGGTCGAACATCTCGGCATGGGCGTCGACGTGGCGGTCGAGATTCATCGCCATGAAGCCGGAGAGCTGAAAGAAGCCAGGATAGACGCTGCGCCAAGCACCCGGATAGCCGACCGGCACCACCGTGATGCAGTTCGCCTCGAACCACTTGGTGCCTCGCTCCTGGGCGAGGCAGTTGACGGCGGTGGGCGAGCGGCGTGTGTCGATCGGGCCGCCCATCAGGGTCATCAAGACCGGCACGCCGGGGGCGGGCTTACCTTGGGTGGCTTTGGCCTCCATCAGCGCGATCGCCGCCAGCACCGGTACGGCGGGCTGGCAGACCGCCATCACGTGGAGGTCCGGCCCGAGATGGACAAAGATCTCCTGCAAGTAGTCGATATAGGTATCGAGATCGAAGCGGCCGGCAGTGAGCGGCACGAGCCGGGCATCGGCCCAATCGGTTATAAAGACCTGATGGTCGGGCAGCAATGCCTCGACGGTGCCGCGCAGCAGCGTGGCGTAATGGCCCGACATCGGCGCCACGACGAGGATCTTCGGCTGCGCCTCAGCCGGACCGCGCACGAAACCGCGATCGAAGGTGACGATTCGGCAGAACGGCTTCTCCCAGACCACGCGCTCGCTCACCGGGACGCTGGTGCCGTCGACTGTCGTGCGGGCAAGGCCGAAGCTCGGCTTGGCGTAGCGGCGGGTCACCCGCTCGAACATCTCGCACCCAGCGGCGAAAGACTTGGCGTAGGGCGAATAGGCGAAGGGATTGGCGGGATTCTGCAGGCTGTAACGGCTCGCATCGGCCATGAGCCGCGCCGGGGCGGTCATCATCCGGGCGGTCTCGTAGAAATAATAGGCCAGGTTCATCCGTCTCTCCCGCTGCGCCGTTTCCGGAGCAAGCCTGCAACTAAGGGGCTACACGCTAACCGGCTTCACCCTACCGGGAGTTCCCGACGACGGTCGCCGCGTGCCCTCTCGGACGTCGCATCTGCACAATACTGCTCGTTCCTGATGGAATCATGAACCGGCGCGGCACCCGAGAGTGACACCGATGCGTTGGAGCTGGGACCACAGCGCGCTATCGTCGTTGGACCATGATCGATCTGAGCTCCGGCGGCTTTACCCGCGACGCACGCCACCTGCGTCTCGACACCTTCGTTCGGCTGCGCTGGCTCGCGATCACCGGGCAGAGCGCAGCCGTGCTCGGGGCGCAGTTCGGACTCGGACTGCCTCTGCCCTTCGGGTGGTGCTTCCTCGTCATCGCCGCGTCATCATGGCTGAACCTCGCTCTGCGGATCCGGTTTCCGGCCAGCTACCGGCTCTCCGACGATTCGGCAGCCCTGCTTCTGGCCTTCGACATCATCCAGCTTGCCGCTCTGCTGTTTCTCACCGGCGGGCTGCAGAACCCCTTCGCCCTGCTCTTCCTCGCGCCGGTCCTGATTTCGGCGACCGCCCTGCCGCCGGAACGGACCTTGGCGCTCGGACTTCTGGCGGTGGGACTCGCGACGCTCCTCGCCCTGGTCCACCGCCCCCTCCCCTGGTTCAGCGACGGGCGGCTCGAACTGCCGTTTCTCTACGTCTCCGGTGTCTGGACCGCGATCCTGCTCGGCACCGCCTTCACCGGCGTCTATGCCTGGAAGGTGGCGGAAGAGACGCGACAGCTCGCCCAGGCCCTCGCCGCAACGGAACTTGTGCTGGCTCGCGAGCAGCACCTGTCCCAGCTCGACGGGCTGGCGGCGGCGGCGGCGCACGAGCTCGGCACGCCCCTCGGCACCATCATGGTGGTCACCAAGGAGCTGACCCGCCAGCTCGGCGCCACCGCCTCGCCCTCGGTGCAGGAGGATTTGAAGCTGCTTCGCGACCAGGTCGACCGATGCCGCGGCATCCTCTCGAAGCTGACCTCGCTCGACGACGACGAGGGCGGCTTCCTCCAGACCGTCAGCCTCAGCCACCTCGTCGAGGAACTGGTGGCGCCGCAGCGCGCCATGGGCATCGCCCTCGACGTGACCAGTCGGGGCGAAGGGCCGGAGCCCTCCTGCCGGCGCAATCCCGGAGTGATGTTCGGGCTCGCCAACATCGTCGACAACGCCGTCGACTTCGCCGAGAGCCGCGTCGTGATCGAGGCGCGCTGGACCCTCGATCGTGTCTCCCTCGAGATTCGCGACGACGGACCGGGCTTCTCCAGCGAGGTGCTCCTGCGGGCCGGGGAGCCCTACGTGACGACCCGAAGCCCCGACAAGGCGCATAGGGGAGAGGAGGTCGGCGCCGGGCTCGGCCTCGGACTCTTCATTGCCAAGACCCTGATCGAACGCTCGGGCGCCCAGCTCGCCCTCTCCAACGTCTCCAGCCACGACGAGGCCGGGCAACCGACGACCGGCGCCGTCGTGCGGGTCTCGTGGGCGAGGCCGATTTTCGAGCGGGATGCAATTGCGCACAATGAATTCGTGCGCTCTACGCAATCCCCCCTCCTCGAACGCGGAACGATTCCTATATGAAGGTCTCGCGAAGATAAGAACGTTTCTGAAGACAGGTATTTGGAGGAGCGTCGGATGCTGACGCAAGCTGGAACGCCGACGGCCGAAGCCGCGGTGCTGCCCGAGAACGATCCCCTGGCGGCCTTTGCCGATCGCAGCCTGTTGATCGTCGACGACGACAAGCCGTTCTCGACGCGGCTGGCGCGGGCGATGGAGATGCGCGGTTACAACGTGCAGGTCGCCGAAAGCGTTGCCGACGGAGTCTCGGCCGTCGATGCGCGGCCGCCGGCCTTCGCGGTGATCGACATGCGGCTCGGGGACGGCAATGGCCTCGACGTGATCGCCCGCCTCAAGGAGCGCCGGCCCGATGCCCGCGGCGTGATCCTCACCGGCTACGGCAACATCGCTACCGCCGTGACGGCGGTGAAGCTCGGCGCCTTCGATTATCTCGCCAAGCCCGCCGATGCCGACGAGATCCACGGCACGCTGATGGCGCAGCCGGGCGAGCGCGCCGATCCGCCGGAGAACCCGATGTCGGCGGACCGCGTGCGCTGGGAGCATATTCAGCGGGTCTACGAGCTGTGCGGCCGCAACGTCTCCGAGACGGCACGGCGCCTCAACATGCATCGCCGCACGCTCCAGCGCATCCTCGCCAAGCGGGCACCGCGCTGAAGCTGCACCCAGCCGGCTCGGTTGCGGCGACGCCCCCGAGCCGGTAATGCGATGGCATTGCCGGCGCATGTCATGCGCGACAAGGACATCCTGCCCGTGAACACCCGAAACCTGATCACGATCCTGAGCCTGATGGTGCTCGTCGGCACCGAAGTCTTCGCGGCCGCGATCGCGTCCGGCTGGGCCCTCGCCGGCCTGTTCGAACTCGGCGACACCGTCGGTCACGTCCTGATGGGCCTCTTCAGCCTGCTCGCACTCTGGATCATGGTGCAGCTGTGGCGCAGGGCGACCAGCATCGAGCCGATCCGGTCCTGACGCCTGCCGCGTTGCCAGCCCGCGCGTTCCGGACTATCGGCAGGACAGATTCCCGCCCGAGATCGGTTCCGCCCTCATGAAAGCTCGCATTACCGTCACGCTGAAGAACGGCGTCCTGGACCCGCAGGGAAAAGCGATCGAAGCGGCCCTCGGCTCGTTCGGTCTCGGCGGGATCGGAGGCGTGCGCCAGGGCAAGGTCTTCGACATCGAACTCCATGGATCGGACAAGGACGCTGCCGAGGCGACCCTTCGCCAGGCCTGCGACAAGCTGCTGGCGAACACCGTGGTCGAAGACTACGCGATCGAGATCGCCTGATGCGTGCCGCCGTCGTTGTCTTCCCCGGCTCCAACCGTGAGGCCGATGTCGCGCGCGCGCTGCGCCTCGCCGGCGCCGATGTCGTGAAGGTGTGGCACACCGAAACGGCGCTGCCCGCCGGCACCGACCTCGCCGTGCTGCCCGGCGGCTTCTCCTACGGCGATTACTTGCGCTGCGGCGCCATCGCAGGACGCGCCGCAGCCATGGACGCTGTGAGGGCTCATGCAGCACGCGGCGGCCTCGTCCTCGGCATCTGCAACGGCTTCCAGATCCTGTGCGAATCGGGCCTGCTGCCCGGCGTGTTGATGCGCAACGTCAACCGGCGCTTCATCTGCCACCGACAATTGCTGAGGGTCGAGCGAGCCGATACACGCTTTACGTCGGCCTACGCCAAGGATCAGGTCATCGATGTTTGCGTCGCGCATGGAGAGGGCAACTATTTCGCCGATCCCGACACCATCGCCCGGATCGAGGGCGAAGGCCGCGTCGCCTTCCGCTACTGCGACGCGTCCGGCGTCCTCACGGTGGACGCCAATCGCAACGGTTCGCTCAACTCCATCGCTGGGATCTATTCGGAGAGGCTCAACGTCCTCGGGCTGATGCCGCACCCGGAGAACTTCGTCGAGGATCTGGTCGGCGGGACCGACGGTCGCGGGTTGTTCGCGAGTCTGGCGGCGTAGGGCTCCGTTCCTCAGCCTCCGTCATTCCGGGGCACCGCAGGCGAACCCGGTATCCATAGCCGCGACATTCGCGGATGAAACGGGGGAAATCCCGTCGGAGCGACAGCGCCGGATAGAGATCCGACCAATCCGGATTAAGCTCTTCGATCAAGGATAGCTTCCAGTCCCTGCGCCATTTCTTGAGCGCTTTCTCGTGCGCGATGGCATCAAGGATGCGATCGTAGGTTTCGTACCAGACGAGACGGGTGACGCCGTAGGCGGCAGTGAAGCCGGAATTCTGCTTCGTTCGATGCTCGTGGACTCGCCGCGCGAGATCGTTCGTCACCCCGATGTAGAGTGTGCCGTCGCGGTCGCTCGCCAGCATGTAGACGGCATAGGGCATTGAGGAGCGCCCCGTGATTGTGAAAGGGTAATAAAACCCTCTGGTGTCGCTTGTTCTCGTCCGCCAGCGTCGCGGCTATGGGTTCCGGGTTCGCCTGCGGGGCCCCGGAATGACGGGATGGGTTTCACGCCGCTGAGTGTCGGCTTCAATGCCCCTCGAATTCCATCAGCGTCCGCACCTGCACTCCGAGGTCGCGCAGCTTCTGCGCGCCGCCGATCTCCGGCAGGTCGATGACGAAGCAGGCGGCCACCACCTCGGCGCCGATCTGGCGCAGGAGGTTCACGGCGGCGCAGGCGGTGCCACCGGTGGCGATCAGGTCGTCGACGAGGAGCACACGGTCGCCTGGTTTGATCGCGTCGACGTGGATTTCCATCTCGTCGGTGCCGTATTCGAGGGCGTAGGCAATCGACACGGTCTCGTGGGGCAGCTTGCCCTTCTTACGGATCGGAACGAAGCCGGACGAGAGCTGGTGCGCCACCGCCCCACCGAGGATGAAGCCCCGCGCCTCGATTCCGGCGACTTGGTCGATCCGGCCGCCCGCGAAGGGATGGACGAGCGAATCGACCGCCCGGCGGAAGGCACGCGGATCGCTGAGCAGCGTCGTGATATCGCGAAAGATGATCCCGGGCTTAGGGTAATCGGGAATCGAGCGGATCGACTCCTTCAGCGCGTTGTGGCGGCGAGCTTCCATGCGATCGGCTTTCGTCAGTCCTGGCTTGGGCGCAGGGCGTTAGATCAGAAGCGAAGCAGAGTGGGAAGGAGGACCGTCCCTAAGCGTTCGCCCTGCGCAGCAGCTTGATCAATTCCCCATGCAGTGCCTCGTTGCCGCAAGCCACCGAGCGTGCGGCGAGGGGTTCGGCACCGCCATCGGCACTGGTGACGAAGCCGCCGGCTTCGCGGACCAGGATCACGCCGGCCGCAATGTCCCAGGTCTGCAGGTCGCGCTCCCAATAGAGATCGGAGCGGCCGCAGGCCACGTAGGCGAGGTCGAGGGCGGCAGAGCCGAAGCGGCGGGCGCCGCCGGTCACCGCCATCACGGCGGCGACTTCGCGCAGGAGCTTGGGATGGTCGCCGCGCCCGAGATAGGGCGAGCCGTAGGCCACCAGGGCGTCGGCCATGTCGTCGCGGCCGGAGACCCGGAGGCGGCGGTTGTTGAGATAAGCGCCCTTTCCGCGCTCGGCGACGAAGAGCTCGTCCTTGGCCGGATCGTAGATCACGCCCGCCACGATCTGGCCCTCGCGCTCCAGGCCGACGGAGATCGCAAAATGCGGGATGCCGTGGAGGAAGTTGGTGGTGCCGTCGAGCGGGTCGACATGCCAGGTATGGCTCTTGTCCTGGCCTTCGATGATGCCGGACTCCTCCAGCACCAGCCCGTAACCGGGCCGGGCCTTCATCAGGGCATCGCGAAGAACCTCCTCGGCCTTGCGGTCGGCGGCGGAGACGAAGTTGCCCGGCCCCTTGCGCGAGACCTGCAAATTCTCGATCTCGCCGAAATCGCGCTTGAGCCCGCGCGCGGCCTTGCGCACGGCATCGACCATCACGGTCATGAGGGGTGAGCTGATCATCGCTTGAACGGTCCGGGTCGTTGGATGTCGAAGGGGCTTCGAGCGTCGAGAGATCCTGCCGCCGCGGATCGACCGCGGCTGTCCCGTAGCAATGCGGGGGCAGAGGACCTCGGGACGTGGATAATCGGCCAGGCGTCGACCCGGCGGTCGGGGTCTCCATAGCAGATCGCGGCCGGCCGTCACATCCACTCCGTCATTCCGGGGCCGCAGAGCGGAACCCGGAATCCATAACCGCGACGCGTGCTTATCTTGGCTCCGTTGGCGGCTATGGATTCCGGGTTCGCCTGCAGCGCCCCGGAATGACGGTTCGTTTTGGATGATGCGATCGCGCCTCAGTTCACGTTCGCACGGTCCGCCGCAAGCCGCTCAGCCCGGGCACGTTCCTCGGCGCTGATCCCGGTAAGGGCCTGGTCGAGCCATGCATCGGTGAGGCCCTGTGCCGAGGCCGAGAGGTTCCAGGCCGCGGCCTCGACGAGGTTCTTCGGGACGCCGCGGCCGACGGTGTAAAGTCGGGACAGACGGTTCTGGGCGATCGCGTTGCCGCGCGAGGCGGCATGGGCGAAGTAGCGCGCGGCGCGGATCTCGTCCTTCGGCAGGCCGGTGCCGTTGAACAACAGGATCGCGAACTCGACCTCGCCGGCAAGATCGCCGTTATCGGCCGCGCGGCGGAACCACTCGGCGGCCTTGGCCGGGTCCTTCGCAACGCCGCGGCCCTGAAGGTAAAGCACTCCCATATTGTGTTGGGCGGCGCCGATCTCGTTGTCTGCGGCCTTCTGGAAGAGCGAGGCGGCCTTCACGAGGTCGGCCTGGGCGCCGGTGCCGAGGAGAAGCAGGCCGAGATTATAGGCCGCGGTGGCGTCCCCCTTCTCGGCTGCCTTCTCGAGCCATGCGCGACCGCCCTTCTGGTCCTTTGGGCCGCCGCGGCCATCCATCGCCATGAGGCCGAGGGCAGCCATGGCATGGCCGTCCCCTTGCGCGGCGGCAAGGCGATACCACTCGGCGGCCTTGACCGCGTCTTGGCGCACCCCGAGGCCCTGGTTGTAGAGCTCGCCAAGCAGCGTCATCGCCGCGGCGTCTTTCGGATCGGCAGCGATGCGCTGTGTGGCCTCGCGGAAGGCGGTGGCGTACTGGCCGCGCTGGTAGGCGCCGAAGGCGACGTCCGGGGGCTTGGCCGAAGGGAGCGGGACGGCGCCGACCGCGCCTGGCGTGTAGGGCGTCGGCAGGTCCTTGAGAGGCGCCATCTTGATGGCGCGGGGCGTCGCCGGCACCACGTCCTTGGGCGCTTCATATTTGGGTACCTCGGCCATCGCGGCGGAGCCCGCCAGGGCGATCAACGCTGCGAGGAGGACGCGCGACCTCACCGCCCGGCCTCCGGCGTCGCGGCCTGGGCAAGGCGAGCCTGGACAGCACCGGGATCGGCGCCCTCCTCCATCCAGAGCGATGCTTCGAGCCCGACGAACTCGCAGCCCGTGGCGGCGAGCGGCGCGATCTCGTCGAGGGTTGCGGCCACCGCGATGCAGGGCGTCTCGAAGATCTCCGCCCACCATTCGGTCCGCGCCAGCACGGTCTCCGGGTCCGGCGCGACGCCGTCGGGGTATAGGCCGCCGAACATCACGTAATCGACGCCGGCCTCGCCGGCCTCCATGGCGAGATGCTTCGATTCCAGCCCGCCCGCGCCGAGGATGCGTCCGTCCTTGAGCCGGCCGCGAAAATCGCGAAGAAGGCCTCCCGGCACCCGGTCGAGATGGACGCCGTCCGCGCCGCCGCGTGCAGCGACGCTGACGAGGTCGCCGGAGAAGTCAGGGCAGGCGACGAGGACCGCAGCCCCCTTCTCCACTCCTGCCGGAGCGATCTGCTTGACGAGGCCGACGAGGCTGCGCTCGTCGGAAGGCGCGAGGCGCAGAACGAGCGCCGCCACGTCGAGAACCGTCATCGCCCGACCGACCGCGGCCACCAGAACGTCGGCTTGGGCAGCCTCCACCCGGTGGGGCGTCAGCAGGGCAATGCGGGTGCGTGGCTCGGTCATCGACGGGTCCGGCTGAGAAGACCCGTCGCCTTACCCGATCTTCGGGTCGAGGGAACCATCGGCGTAGCGTTTCGCCATGGCCGAGACCGAGACCGGACGAATCTTGGAACCCTGGCCTGCCGTGCCGAACTCCTCGAAGCGCTGCTTGCACAGCTTCGTCATCGCATCCATGGCGGGCTTCAGGTACTTGCGCGGATCGAACTCGGCCTTGTTTTCGGCGAGCACCTTCCGGATCTGGCCGGTCATCGCCATGCGATTGTCGGTATCGATGTTGATCTTGCGGACACCATGCTTGATGCCGCGCTGGATCTCCTCCACCGGCACGCCCCAGGTCGGCTTCATCTCGCCGCCATACTGGTTGATGATGTCCTGAAGGTCCTGCGGCACCGAGGAGGAGCCGTGCATGACGAGGTGGGTCGAGGGCAGGCGGCGGTGTATCTCCTCGATCACGTTCATGGCCAGCACGTCGCCGTCGGGCTGGCGGGTGAACTTGTAGGCGCCGTGGCTGGTGCCCATCGCCACCGCCAGCGCGTCGACCTTGGTGGCCTTCACGAACTTCACCGCCTCGTCCGGGTCGGTGAGAAGCTGGTCGTGGGAGAGCACGCCTTCCGCACCGTGACCGTCCTCGGCCTCGCCCTCGCCGCTCTCGAGCGAGCCGAGCACGCCGAGTTCGCCCTCCACCGAGACGCCGGCCCAGTGGGCCATCTCGGTGACCTTGCGGGTGATCTCGACATTGTAGGCGTAATCGGCAGGGGTCTTGCCGTCGCTTTTGAGCGAGCCGTCCATCATAACCGAGGTGAAGCCGTACTGGATCGCGGTGGCGCAGGTGGCTTCGTTGTTGCCGTGGTCGAGATGCATGCAGACGGGAATGTGCGGGTAGATCTCGACGAGGCCGTCGATGAGTTTCGCGAGCACCACGTCGTTGGCGTAGGAGCGCGCGCCCCGGCTCGCCTGCAGGATGACCGGCGAATCCGTCGCGTCGGCGGCGGCCATGATGGCGAGCCCCTGCTCCATGTTGTTCATGTTGAAGGCCGGCACGCCGTAGCCCTGCTCGGCGGCGTGATCCAGAAGCTGCCTCAGGGTGATGCGTGCCATTGATGGTCTCCTTCGATGCCTGCGCCTCGGTGGGCGCTCAGAGGATAGGGCTCCAGCCGTCTTCGTCGACGCGGCCCGACATTTTCACCTCGCCTTGTCATTCCGGGGCGCCGAAGGCGAGCCCGGAATCCGTAACCGCAGGTTCCTGGAACTGAAGAGCTGTCGGCGGCTATGGAGTCCGGGTTCTGCTGCGCAGCCCCGGAATGACGAAATTGGTGGAACTTACCCCTGCTCCTTCACCCGCAACGCCTCGACGCCCGGAAGCACCTTGCCCTCCAGCCATTCGAGGAAGGCGCCGCCGGCGGTGGAGATGTAGGAGAATTCCTCGGCGACGCCGGCATGGTTGAGCGCCGCCACGGTGTCGCCGCCGCCGGCCACCGAGACGAGCTTGCCGGCCTTCGTTCGCTCGGCCGCGTGCCGCGCCGCCGCCACCGTCGCCGCATCGAATGGCGCGAGCTCGAAGGCGCCGAGGGGGCCGTTCCAGACCAGGGTCGCGGCTTCGTCGATGGCCCTGGAGATCTCGGCGACGGAAGCCGGCCCGGCATCGAGGATCATGCCGGATTCCGCCACAGCATCGACGCCGACCGTTTCGTGAGCGGCATGCGCCTTGAACTCGGTGGCGACCACGGCGTCCACCGGCAGGATGATCCGGCATTTCGCAGCTTTGGCAGCCTCGACGATGCGCAATGCGGTGTCGGCCAGATCCTTCTCGCACAGCGACTTTCCGACATCCTTGCCCTGCGCGTGAAGGAACGTGTTGGCCATGCCGCCGCCGATCACCAGCATGTCGACCTTGGTGACGAGGTTCTGCAGGAGGTCGATCTTCGACGAGACCTTGGCGCCGCCGACCAGCGCGATCACCGGCCGGGCCGGCGCTTCGAGCCCCTTGGTCAGGGCGTCGAGCTCGGCCTGCATCAGGCGCCCGGCGAAGGCGGGCAGGAGATGGGCGAGCCCTTCCGTCGAGGCATGGGCCCGGTGCGCCGCAGAGAACGCCTCGTTCACGTAGATGTCGCCGTTTGCGGCGAGCGCCTGGGCGAAGGCCGGATCGTTCTTCTCCTCGCCGGCATGGAAGCGGGTGTTCTCCAGGAGCACGACGTCGCCGTCTGCGAGGGAGGAGACTGCGGAGGCCGCAGCCTCACCGATGCAATCGCCGCCGAAGGCGACCGGGCGCCCGAGATGCTGGCTGAGCGTGGCGATGACGGGCTGTAGCGAATCCCGAGGCTCGGGCTTGCCCTTCGGGCGGCCAAAATGGGCGAGGAGCACGACGCGCCCTCCCCCATCGGCGATCTCCCGGATGGTGGGGACGATCCGCTCGATGCGGGTCGCGTCGGTGACGCGGCCGGTCTCCATCGGCACGTTGAGGTCGACCCGCAGCAGCACCCTCTTGCCCTTCAGGGATCCGGCATCGTCGAGGGTACGGAAGGCGGTCATCTCTGGTTGTCTCGCGCGGTTTTCAGGTTGGCACAGCGATCAGACCGGGATCATGGCCTGCAGGTTGAGGCGCTGCACGGCGATGGTGAGGACGACGGTGAGCACAGCGGTGATGATTGCGGTCAGAACAAGGGCACCGGCGCCAGGAAGCCGGCGCGTGCGGTCGGCGACCGCGCGGACCTCGCTGCGGAGCGCCGCGAGGTCGGATTGGCGAGCCGCCTCGTTCATGCGCTGGGCCGCGCCCTCCATCTTCTCCTCGACCCGCGAGAGCAGGGCCTCGGAGCGGGCATACTTGTCCTCGATCCGCGCGCACTTGTCCTCGATGCGAGCGAGCTGGTCGCTTGTCGAGGACGCCACGACGGTGTCGGTCGGCCCTACGGTCTTGGCGGGCACGACAGCCCCAGCTGTCGGCGCGGGGCTCGGCGAAGAGGCCTGTGGCGGGCTTGAGGGCGTCGGCGTGCCCGGGATGAAGTCGCGTCCGGTGGTATTCGTCGGCGAAGTCTCGGTCATCTCGGGCACACCTATTGTGGATTTGGCAAGTGGTCTTAGCGGAACGTCTCGGGCTTCGATCCCCGGAAACTAGAGCAGCTTGCCCATTGCCACGGCCGTGTCGGCCATGCGGTTCGAGAAGCCCCACTCGTTGTCGTACCACGAGCACACCTTCACCAGCGTGCCGCCCATCACCTGGGTGAGCGTGCTGTCGTAGATCGAGCTGTGCGGGTCGTGGTTGAAGTCGATCGACACCAGCGGCTTCTTGTTGAAGCCCAGGATGCCCTTGAGCTCGCCTTCCGAAGCGGCCTTCACCACCGCGTCGATCTCTTCCTTGGTGGTTTCGCGCGACGCCACGAACGACAGGTCCACCACCGAGACGTTGATGGTGGGCACGCGCATCGAGAAGCCCGTGAGCTTGCCGTTGAGCTCGGGCAGCACCAGGCCCACCGCGGCGGCGGCACCGGTCTTGGTGGGGATCTGCGACATGGTGGCCGAACGGGCCCGGCGCAGGTCGCTGTGGTAGACGTCGGTGAGCACCTGGTCGTTGGTGTAGGCGTGGATGGTGGTCATCAGGCCGTGCACGATGCCGATCTTTTCGTGCAGCACCTTGGCCAGCGGCGCCAGGCAGTTGGTGGTGCACGACGCGTTCGAGATGACCTGGTGGGAGGCCTTCAGGATGCCTTCGTTCACGCCCATCACCACCGTGGCGTCCACGTCGGCGCCGCCCGGGGCGGAGATGATGACCTTCTTGGCGCCGGCAGTGAGGTGGGCCGAAGCCTTGGCCTTGCTGGTGAACAGGCCGGTGCACTCAAGCACCACGTCCACGCCCAGCGCGCCCCAGGGCAGCTTGGACGGATCGCGTTCGGCGCAGACCTTGATGCGGTCGCCGTTGACAATCAGGTCGCCGCCGTCCACTTCCACCGTGCCCGGGAACTTGCCATGGGCGGTGTCGTACTGGGTGAGGTGCGCGTTGGTCTCGGCGTCGCCCAGGTCGTTGATGGCCACGATGGTGATCTCGTGGTTGCGCTTGGCTTCGTAGAGCGCGCGCAGGATGTTGCGACCGATGCGGCCGTAGCCGTTGATGGCGACCTTGATGGACATGGAGGCTCCTGGAACCGGCGACGGGCCGGCGGGGTGGGTGGAAGACCCGTGATTTTAGCAACCCCGGGGCCCCAGTCCCAGCGGCAGGCCGTTTGACCTGCCTCAACTGGCCCCGGGCGCCCGGGGCGGACACTGGCGCCAGTTCCCCAACGGAGACCCGCCATGCGGACCCTCAAACTGCTCTGCCCCCTGGCCGCTGCGGCCGCCCTCTTCACCGCCGCTCCCGCCCTGGCCCAGCAGGCTGGCGACTGGACCTTCGGCCTCGGTGCCCACGTGGTCTCGCCCAAGTCCGACAACGGCAGCCTCGCCGGCGGCGCGCTCGAAGCCGACGTGGGCGACGACTGGCGCCCCACCTTCACCGGCGAATACTTCTTCCGCGACCACTGGGGCATCGAGGTCCTGGCCTCGCTGCCGTTCCGGCACGACATCGAGCTCAACGGCGCCAAGGCCGGCTCCACCAAGCACCTGCCGCCCACCGTCAGCCTGCAGTACCACTTCACCGGCAGCGAGAAGGTCAAGCCCTTCATCGGCGCCGGCGTGAACTACACCCTGTTCTTCAGCCAGGACACCACCGGCCCGCTGGCCGGCGCCGACCTGGACCTGGACAACTCCTGGGGCCTGGCGGCGCATGCCGGCCTGGACTTCGCGGTGGGCACCAACACGTTCGTCCGCCTGGACGCGCGCTGGATCGACATCGACACCGGCGTGAAGGTGAACGGCGCCAGCGTGGGCACCGTGAACATCGACCCGATGGTCTTCGGCGCCGCCTTCGTCTGGAAGTTCTGATTCCCCGGCGCTGGCAAGGTTCATGGCCGCTGGCGTAGAGTCGGCGGCCATGAAACGACTCCTTCCCGCGTTGATCCTGCTGGCCGTCGCGGCGCCGGCGTTTGGCTGGAGCAAGCAGGGCCACCAGCTGGTCGGCGAACTGGCCGAACGCGACCTGAGCCCCGCCGCCCGCGCCGAGGTCCAGCGCCTGCTGGCCGGCGAACCCATCCCCACCCTGGCCGGCGCTTCGACCTGGGCCGACGAGATCCGCGCCCAGAGCCGGACCACCGGCCATCCGCTGGGCGAGCTCAGCAGCCGCTGGCACTACGTCAACTTCGAACGCGCCGGCTGCGACTACGTGCCCGCGCGCGACTGCCCGGACGGCAACTGCGTGATCGGCGCCATCAACGCCCAGCGCGCCATCCTGGCCGACGCCACCCAGCCGCTGCAGGCGCGCCGCGAGGCGCTGAAGTTCATGGTGCATTTCGTCGGCGACGCGCACCAGCCCATGCACGCAGGCTTCCGCCACGACCGCGGCGGCAACAACTTCCAGCTCAACTACAAGGGCAAGGGCTCGCCCCAGGGCGAAGGCACCAACCTGCACGGCGTCTGGGACTACTGGCTGCTGCAGAGCGCCGGCCTGGACAACGCCGGCTATGTAGCCCGGCTGCTGCAAAGCCCGGTGCCCGCCGATCCGGCGGTAGGTTTGGACAATCTGGCGGCGGCGTGGACGATTGAATCGTGCCGCCTGATCGACAGCGAGTCGATCTATCCGGCCAAGCGCCGCATCACCGACGCCTACCTCGACCGGCACCGGCCCACGGCGGAAACCCGCGTGCGCCAGGCCGGCGCGCGCCTCGCCGCGCTGATCAACGGCGCGCTCGACCCCGCCCGCTGAGATGCCGGTGATGGGCGAGGTGGAGTGGATCCTCGCCGGCCTGTTCCTGCTGGTGGCGGTGCTGTATTCATCGGTGGGCCACGCCGGCGCCAGCGGCTACCTGGCGGCGATGGCGCTGCTGGGCTTCGCGCCCGAACAGATGCGACCCACCGCGCTGGCGCTGAACCTGCTGGTGGGCGGCATTGGCCTGTTCCGTTTCTGGCGCGCGGGGCTGGTGGACCCGCGCAAGGTGCTGCCCTTCGTGGTGGCGTCGGCGCCGGCGGCGTACTTCGCCGCGCAGTACCCGATCCCGAAGGAAAGCTACGCGCTGCTCCTGGGCAGCCTGCTGCTGGTGTCGGCCATCGCGGTGTTCCGCAGCGCCGCCACGGTGGCCACGAACGACGATGCGCTTCCCCTGCGGCCGCTGCGCTGGGCGCCGGCGCTGCTGGCCGGCGCCCTGATCGGTGCACTGTCGGGGCTCACCGGCACCGGCGGCGCGATCTTCCTCACGCCGCTGCTGCTGCTGATGCACTGGACCCATTCGCGCGAGGCCAGCGGCGTGTCGGTGGCCTTCGTGTGGATCAACTCCGCGCTGGGCCTGGCGGGCCTGTGGAAGGCCACCGGCACCCTGCCGGCGGCGCTGCCGTGGTGGCTGGTGGCCGTGGGCGTGGGCGCCCTGCTCGGCACCCAGCTGGGCATCCACCGCCTGCCGCTGAAGGGGCTGCGCTATGCGCTGGCCGCCGTGCTGCTGATTGCCGCGGGCAAGCTGCTGCTGGGCTGAGGCTCAGGCCTCGGGCGCCGGCGACGCCTCCGGCCCGAAGCGCACCGGCACCAGCACCCAGCCCGCCTCGGGCTTGCCGTCCTTGGTGGGCGGGTTGAGCTTCCACTTGGCCGCGGCGTCCATCGTCGAGCGCACCAGCGCCGAGTCCGGCGGCAGCGTGCTGCTTTCGGCGACGTACTGCAGTTCCTGCACGCTGCCGTCGGCCGCCACCAGCAGCTTTAGCATCACCACGCCGCCCTCGCCCGCCCTGAACGACTCGACCGGGTAACGCGGCACCTCGCCCTGGATGCCGACCGCCGCCATGCCCGGCGAGGGCGGACCCAGGCTGGCCTTGAGTTCGACGGCGATTCCCTTGAACTGGCCCGCGGCGTCCTGATCGCCCACGCCGATGGCGGCCGTGTCGCGCGCGATCAGGCGCGGCTCGGCCATGACCTCACCATCGCGGCTGAGCCTGGCCTGGATGTCGAAGGTGCCGTCGGCCAGCGGCTTCACCGTCCAGCGCGTGCGCCACTGCTGGCCGGCATGTTCGAAATCCTCGTCGTGCGCGACGCCGGGCGAGAGCACCACGCGCGCCGTCTTCGCCTCGGCGCCATCCACTTTGATGGCGAGCTCTAGCAGCAGCTTGCCGGCCGGAACGCCAGCGGGCTGGCCGGGCTGCGTGGCCCAGGCCAGTGCGGTGGTGGCCAGCCCCAGCAGGAACACCAGGAGCAAACCGCCGGCGCGGCGCCGGACGGACAGCGTGGGACGGGTCAGCATGGCAAGTCGCTCCTTCAGGGGGTGGGATCCGAACCAGTGGCAGCCGAACGGCAGCGGCTGTTCGGCAAGCTGGGTCTTGAGCATCGCGTCGCCGTAGTGGCGGCGGCGGTCGGGGAAACGGCGCAGCACGTTGGCGTCGCAGGCCAGCTCCTGGTCGTGGCGGAAGCGGCCCGCTGCCACGTGCACCAGCGGGTTGAACCAGAACAGCGCACGCAGGGCCACCGCCAGCGCGCAGGCCGGTAGGTCGCCGCGGCGCAGGTGTTCGTTCTCGTGGGCGAGCACCAGTTCGCGTTCCACCGGGCTGTAGCGCTGCTCGAAATCGCCGGGCAGCACGATGCGCGGACGCAGGCCGAGCACCGCGGGCAGGCCGCGCGTGGCCAGGCTCTGGAAGTGGCCGTCGGGGCGCCGCCGAAGCGGGCCCAGGCCGGCGACGTAGCGCCGCTGGCGCCAGGCCAGCACGGACACCGTGGCCATCGCGCCCACGCACCACAGCCAGGGCAGCCATGCCGCTACGCTGTCGCTCGACGGGCCGGCGTCCAGCACCGGTATCGCCATCGCCATCACGGGAGCCGCCAGCACCAGCGCCGGCGCCACCGGCTCCATCGCGGCCGGCACCAGCACGGCGACGATCACCGCCGGCACCAGGCCCCACAGCGCGTACGCCGCGCCCGCGCCGAATCCGCGGCGCACGGGCTGCCGGAGCAGCAGCACGATCACCATCGCGGCGCTGGACGCCAGCGTCGCTTCCACCAGCAGGGCCACCACGTCACTTGCGCTCATCGAGGGTCTCCAGCAGCTTGCGCAGTTCGGCCAGGTCCTTCTTCGACAGCCGGCCGCGTTCGGTGAAGTGCGCCACCATCGGCGCCACGCGGCCTCCGAACAGGCGATCGAGCAGGCCCTCGCTTTCCTGGCCCAGCCACGCATCGCGGGTCAGCACGGGCGCGTAGAGGTAGCGACGGCCGTCGCGTTCGGCGCTGATGGCGCCCTTGGTGAGCAGGCGGTTGAGCAAGGTCTTGACCGTGGGTTCCTGCCAGCCCTGGTCGCCGGCCACGGCGGCGAAGACCTCTTCGGCCGACAGCGGGCTGTTTCGCCACAGGGCCTGCATGACCACGGATTCGGCGTCGCTGATCTGCATGTCGATTACATCCGTAAACTTTCCGGTAGATTACATCCGTAATCGCCAATGTCAAGCGGCCTCTGGCGGAGTGCGATACTGGGGCGATGAATGCCTCCCAACCCGCTCCGCCCGCCACTGCCGCGCAGGCACTCGAGCGCGCCGTCGACCAGCTCATCGCGCACGCCGGCCCGCGCCTGGTGCTGGCCGCGCCGCTGGGCCTGGGCAAGCCCCATCGCCTGCTCAACGCCATCACGCGCCGCATCGGCGCCGATCCCGCGCTGTCGCTGGAGCTGCTGACCGCGCTGTCGCTGACGCCGCCGGCCGCGGGCTCGGGGTTGCAGAAGCGTTTCCTCGGGCCGTTCCTGCAGCGGCAGTTCGGCCACGACTTCCCGTCGCTCGACTACGCGCTGGCGATGCGCAAGGACGCCCTGCCGGCCAACATCAAGGTCGAGGAGTTCTACATGCAGTCGGGCGCCCTGCTGGGCTCGACGCAGGCGCAGCGCAACTACGTCAGCCTCAACTACACGCACGTGGCGCGCGCCGTGGCCGAACGCGGCGTCAACGCGCTGGTGCAGAAGGTGGCGCGTGAACCCGGCGGGACTCGGCTGAGCCTGAGCTGCAACCCCGACCTCACCTTTGACCTCGTGGACGAGGTGGCGCGGCTGGGCCATGCCCGCCCGTTCTTCATCGCCGAAGTGGACCCGCACCTGCCCTGGCTGGACGGCCCCTGCGCGGTGCCGGCGGATTTCTTCGACGTGGTCCTGGACCTGCCGGGACCCGCGCCCGAGCTCTTCGCGCTGGTGCGCGAGCCCGTGAGCGACGCCGACTACGCCATCGGCCTGTACGCCAGCACCCTCGTTCGCGACGGCGGCACACTGCAGATCGGCATCGGTTCGCTGGCCGACGCGCTGTGCCATGCGCTGGTGCTGCGCCACACCCGCAACGACGTCTACCGCGCCCTGCTCGAGGCGCTGTCGCCCGGCCTGGCGGAATCGCCGCTGGTGCAGGCCACGGGCGGCGTGGAACCCTTCCGGCTGGGCCTGTACGGCGCCAGCGAAATGGTCAACGACGGCTTCCGCAGCCTGGCCCAGGCCGGCATCCTGTCGCGCCGAGTGATCGACGACCCCGAGGCGATGGCGCGGCTCAACCGCGAGACCAGCACGCCCGAGGACGACGCGCGACTGGCCTTCGAAGGCCGCTACCTTGATGGCGCGTTCTACCTCGGCTCCAAGGATCTCTACGCCTGGCTTCGCGGGCTCGACCCGGAGCAGGCGCGCGGCATCGGCATGACCCGCGTGTCCCACATCAACGAGCTGTACGGCAACAACGAGGCGCTGGAGCGCGAACAGCGCCGCGACGCGCGCCTGTTCAACACCTGCATGATGATGACGGCGCTGGGCGCGGCCGTGTCGGACGGGCTGGAGGACGGACGGGTGGTGTCGGGCGTGGGCGGCCAGTACAACTTCGTGGCGATGGCCCACGCGCTGCACGACGCGCGCTCGGTGCTGATGCTGCGCGCGGTGCGCGGCGGCGGCGCGGGCGCATCGTCGAACGTGCTCTGGAGCTACGGCCACGCCACCATCCCTCGCCACCTGCGCGACGTGGCGATCACCGAATACGGCATCGCCGACCTGCGCGGCCGCAGCGACGAAGACTGCACGCTGGCCATGCTGCGGCTGACCGACGCACGCTTCCAGCAAGCCCTCCTCGACCAGGCGCGCGCGGCGGGCAAGGTGGCCCGCGACGCCGCGCTGCCCGCCGCACTGGCCTGCAACCTGCCGGGCA
>FSSH01001232.1_pt1 | contig 34844 bp, 38 predicted proteins | sample 1166101 | NCBI WGS metagenome assembly FSSH01 (sample SAMEA32972668, study PRJEB13176) | freshwater metagenome | biome: Drinking water system; feature: Biomass in drinking water that filtered by 0.45 um membrane; material: drinking water | place: USA | collected 2012-12-20 | depth 0 m
TGCATCAACCCATGCCGCGCCCCGGCCAGGTCGAAGAAGTCAAAGCCCGGCGCGCGCGGGAAGAACTGCTGAAAGCGCGTCCGCTGTGGGCGCAAATTCAGCGTTATCTTGAGAAAGGTTTGAATCAGCGTGAAATCGCCTTGCTCGCGTGCAAAAGCGTTACCACCATCAGAGCCGCCATGAAAATGATGGCCGGTTGCGGCATCATCCAATACAGCGTTAACCCGCTGTTATCCGAAGCAGGCAAACGCGGCAACCAAAAACGCTTAAGTATCGTGGGAGGCAGCCATGTGCGATAAATGCCAAGATCAGCAAGTGTTAACGTCGCGGCAAATCGAAGCCATGACCCCGTCCGCGTTGTGCGATATTGAAATGCGGCTTGAATCCCTGCGTTCGATAGCGTCCTGCGTGCTGGAATCGCTACCGCTCCCATCCGAAGGCATGGATATGACTTATTACGTTAACGAAGCGAGTAACTTAGTCGCCGCGATGGCGGACATCCTTGATCTGTGCCGCGAAGACGTCAAAAGAGCTTACGAGCAGATCCGCAAGACGCGCGCGTGAAATTTGACACCGAAATGAATCAGTAATAACCTATCCTTTCCCGCCCGGCTCGTCCGGGCGGAAGTCTTTCCGCCTTAATCAATCCCTTCGCATCCGCCATCATGGCGGCATGATTACAACCCGACAAATCACCGGCATCGTCATCCACTGTTCCGGCACGCCGAACGGGCAGTGGCTCAACGTCCAGGAAATCGACCAGGTGCAGCTTGCGCAAGGCATCAAGCGTGATGAAGTTTATCGCCAGCGGCACAACTCAAGCCTGCACGCCATCGGTTATCACTTCATCATTTATCCCAACGGCGCACCGGCAACCGGCCGCCACCTGGATGAACCCGGCCATCACACCAAAACCCACAACCTTAAAACCATTGCCATCTGCCTGATCGGCACGGATCAATTTACCCGTGCGCAATGGGAATCGTTGCGCGATTTGGTGCAAATGCTTAAGCAAGAGCGCTTTTACCCGTCCGCCAGCGTCGCCGGATGTGACGAATTGCCGGGCGAAGATCAATCATCGCCCGGTTTTGATGTCGGCGCTTGGCTTGCCGACGAAATGCAGCCATTGCCGGATCATATTTTTGTAGGGGCGGATAGCATCCGCCCTGAAACTCTCACCGGAGCATCAACATGATACTCAATCCCTACTTTTTACTTGGCCTTCTCGTGGCCTTTTTAATTACCTTCGGCGCCGGATACCACAACGGCTACAAGCACGCCGACGACCACGCCGAAGCACTGAAGCTTCAAGCCGTCAACAAGGCGCTGAAACAAGCCGACGAGCAAGCAAAGCGCGACCAGCAAACCGCCCAAAACTATGAAACCGCGCGCGAGCGCGTTCGCACCGTGTACGTGACCATCAAGGAGAAAGCCCATGAAAACATTGAAAACCACCCTGATTATGCTGATTGCGGTCTCGATGCTGACGGCCTGCGGCTCTACAACCATAACCCCAACACCGGAACGCCGCCCGCCACCGGCCTTGACGGCCACGTGCCCGGACTTGCCAGCAGCCCGAGATGGCAAATTGGCGACGATCCTGAGAAACAGCCTGGAACGCTCGGAAATGTATTACACCTGCCAGGCGCGGCACAAAGCATTGTCGGAATGGGCAACATCAACGCAACCGTAGGGGCGGATAGCATCCGCCCAAATGCCCAATGAGGCCGGAGGACTTCGCGCAGAAAATGGAGCTGGCGGAATATGTGGAAACGCAACGCCGCGCGATCATGGAAAAACGCCCGTCTTTAAGCCACTGCGAAGATTGCGGCGATGAAATCCCGGAAGAGCGGCAAAACACAGGGTCGGTCACGCGCTGCATTGAATGCCAGGAAGATTTTGAAACGATGAAAAAACGAGGGGTTAATCATGGGTGATGAACACATTTTATTGCTTGGTGAAATCAAAGGAAAAATGGATCGCTTGCTAAGCGAGCAAGCCGAAACAAAAGAAATGGTGGTCGGCATGGACAGTCGACTGCGCAGAGTCGAAACGCGATCCACCGTGCTCGGCGCGGGTGCCGGTGCGCTGGTGTCTGTCGGCGTGGCGCTGATGATAGAAAAGGGTAAGCGGACGATAGGGTTGTAAACGATGAGCGCCATTGAAAGAGCGATAACAACCGAGATTGAAAAACTTGAGAAGCGACTTGCTCAAGTGAAAGCAATCCTTGATGCCAGACCAGTGTCTCGAATTTTAGAGATACGGCGCGAAGAAAGCCAGATCATGGAAAAGCATTGGCCGGATCACGTGACTATCGCCAAATTAATCGAGCCGCTGATAAAAGAGCAAAAGGTCATGCTTGCGATCGCAAAAAAACAAAAAAACTCAATCAAATTAATCGATGAACAGGTGGAGATTGAATTTGAAATAAGAGACCTGAAAAATTGGCTTTTTTGGGAACATAAAAAACGAGCATAAAAAACCAATGGCCTACTCCCAGCAAACCATCAATCAAGCCCGCGCCGCCTATGTTTACGAAGCGTTAAACATTGAGGCGGTATCGGAGCGGTTTAACGTTCCGCGCAGCACCGTCACGCGCTGGAAAAAAGCGGCGCTGGAAAATGGCGACGACTGGGATCGCGCCCGTGCGGCTGCGCGTTTGTCCGCACAGGGGACGGAGGCCATAACAGCCGCAGTGCTGGAAGATTTTGTGCTGCTTTTTCAAAGTACATTAACAGAGGTCAAGGCAAGCCCGGATATTAATCCTATCGCAAAAGCAGAGATCATCAGCCGTCTGGCCGATGCCTACACCAAAACCATGAATTCCGCAGCCAAGGGCAGCCCTAAGTTGGATAAGCTCAGCTTTGCTGCTGACGTGCTCCGCGATCTGGTGCAATACATCCAGGCAAATTATCCGCAACACGCTACGGCAATGGAGCAAGTGCTGATTCCGTTCGGTGAAGAGGTCGGAAAGCGTTATGGCTAAAACTACCCGGCGCGAGTTTTTAAAACAGATCGCTGAGCTGGCGGCGCAATTTCGCACGCAGATCGAAGCGGAAGTATCCGGCTTCAATCCCGATGCGGCGGCAAAAAAGCAGCGCCGGGAACGCGCTTTTAAGGATTACGAGTTTTTCGCGCGCACTTATTTCCCGCACTACGTCAAGCACGAAAACGCCGCCCTGCACGATTACCTGTACAAACGCTTCCCGGAAATCGTCGATAACGATATCGGCGATCATGAAGCCATCGCCGCCCCGCGCGGCAATGCCAAGTCGACCATCGTCACGCAAATCGGCGTCATCTGGTGCTTGGTCACAGGCCGTAAAAAATACCCGGTGATTGTCATGGACGCGCTAGACCAAGCGCTGCCGATGCTCGAAGCAATCAAAGCCGAGCTGGAATTCAATCCCCGCCTGATGATGGATTTCCCGGAAGCCACCGGTCAGGGGCGCGTGTGGCAGGTTGGCACGATTGTGACCGCCAACGATGCCAAGGTGCAAGTGTTCGGATCCGGCAAAAGAATGCGCGGACTTAGACACGGCCCGCACCGGCCGGACCTGGTGATCGGCGACGATCTGGAAAATGACGAAAATGTGCGCAGCCCGGAACAGCGCGACAAGCTGGAATCTTGGCTCAAAAAAACCGTGCTGTCCCTGGGCGCGGCCGATGACAGCATGGACGTGGTCATCATCGGCACCATTCTGCATTATGACTCGGTGCTGAACCGGCTGATCAATAACAAGCTTTGGAAATCCCGCAAGTTCCGCGCCATCATCGAGTGGCCACACAACATGAGCCTGTGGGACAAATGGGAAGAAATCCTGCTGAACGACGGTGAAGAAGCCGCGCAGGCTTTTTACGATGAGCGCAAAGCGGCAATGGAGGAAGGTGCAATCGTCAGTTGGCCATCCGCCCAGCCGCTTTACAAGTTAATGGTCAAACGCGCCCGCGATGGCCGTGCGGCATTCGATTCCGAACAACAGAACGATCCGGTATCCGGGGACGATGCGCCTTTTGCCAACTCCATCCAGTTTTGGGTTAACCGGCTGCTGGAATGGCGCTTCTTTGGCGCTTGTGATCCGAGCCTGGGTAAAAAAGGTGCCAGCCGTGATCCGTCTGCTTTGCTGGTCGGCGGCTTTAACCGCCACACCGGCATTCTGGATGTGGTCGAAGCGCTGATAAAGAAGCGCGTGCCGGACAAGATCATCGAAGACATCATCGAATTGCAGCGGCAATACAAGTGCGTGCTGTGGGCAGTAGAGACCGTGCAGTTCCAGGAATTTCTTAAAACTGAGCTAGTTAAACGCTCGGCCGTGCGCGGCATCCCTGTCCCTGCCACCAGCATCACGCCGATAGACGACAAGCTGCTGCGCATCGAATCGCTGCAACCACACATGGCTAACGGCCTGATTCGCCTGCACCCATCACAAAACACGCTGATCGACCAACTGCGGCATTTCCCGAAAGCCGATCACGACGACGGCCCGGACGCGCTGCAAATGCTGTGGATGCTCGCAACCACCCGATCCGGCGGCATCGAATACACCGGCGCAAAAAGATCAAATAACGAAGGCGAACGATTCGGAGGACATGGCGCATGGTGATAGATAATAGTGTGGCGCTTATAGATTACATAGATTTATATATTAATACTCAGGAGGCAACATGAGCGAGCTACATAAGACAGTAAAGGTTGATTTCTGGATAGATGGTAAGCCTCGCCAATATGCGCAACGGCGCATGTATTACGTTCCTAGGGTCGGGGAATTTTGCGTGTTTAAAGAAAAAATGCGTCCCGTGACTGCTGTCGTTTGGTGCCTCGATGAAGATGCAACAGAGCGCGGCGTAAAAGTGCAGATTATGCTTGGTGAAGATAGCTAATGCTAGGGTAAATCATGGCAAAAATCATAGACGTAAACGGCAACCCGATCGACACCGGAAAAATGCGCGAACCGCAAACCGCCGGCCTGGGCTGGATGCGGCAAACCTTCGCCGGGCATCCGAGCCGGGGTTTAACACCCGCCAAGCTGGCGCGCATCATGGAAGCGGCCGAGCAAGGCGACATCCAGTCGCAGCACGAGCTTTTCCTGGACATGGAAGAAAAGGACGGCCACATCTTCGCCGAGATGAGCAAGCGCCGCCGGGCGCTGCTGACGGTCGATTGGGACATCGCCCCGCCGCGTAACCCGTCCGCCAAGGAAAAGAAAGCCGCAGCGTACATCAAGGAATTGCTCTCGGACGTGCAGAATTTCGAGGACGTGATCCAGGATGCACTGGACGCCATCGGCCACGGTTTCGCTTGTCTTGAAATGGAATGGCAAATGCTGGGCAGCGAATGGCTGCCGAAAGCTATCGATCACCGTCCGCAAAGCTGGTTTCAGACCGACCGCGAAACCCGCACGAAAATCCGGCTGCGCGATGGCTCGATGGATGGCGCGGCATTGCAGCCGTTCGGCTGGATCACGCACATTCATAAAGCCAAATCCGGGTATTTATCCAGAGCCGGGCTGCACCGCGTGCTGGCGTGGCCGTTTTTGTTCAAAAATTATTCCGTGCGCGATCTGGCGGAATTCCTGGAAATCTACGGCCTGCCGCTGCGTTTGGGAACATACCCATCTGGAAGTAGCGATGATGAAAAAGCCACGCTGCTTAATGCCGTGGCGCAAATTGGCCACGATGCGGCCGGGATTATCCCGGAAGGCATGCTGATCGATTTCAAGGAAGCCGCCAAGGGTGCATCCGACCCCTACGCATTTATGATCGAATGGTGCGAATGCGCGCAAAGCAAAGTCATACTCGGCGGCACGCTGACAAGCCAGGCGGACGGCAAAACCAGCACCAACGCGCTCGGTAACGTGCACAACGAAGTGCGCCACGACCTGATGATATCGGATGCCCGGCAACTGGCTGGCACGCTCACACGCGACCTGGTGTACCCGCTATACGCGCTCAATGTCGGCGGCATCGAAGACATGCGCCGCTGCCCGCGCCTGGTGTTCGATTTTGGCGAATCGGAGGATTTAAAACTATTTTCCGAAGCGCTACCGAATTTGGTCAACGCGGGCGTGCAAATCCCGGTTTCCTGGGTGCGCGAAAAATTGCGCATTCCGGAGCCAGAGGGCGATGAACCGGTATTGCAATCGCAAACCGTGGCGGCAAATGATAATCCGCCACTCGTAGGGGCAAATAATCATTTGCCCCAACCAACCGCAACCAATACCGCCAATACCGGATTTGCCGCCGCAACCGCCACGCAGGATCAAGACGAATTCGACATTTTTGCCGAGGAGCTGGCCGGAGACTGGGAACGCCTCACCGATCCCTTGGTATCGCCAATCCTGGAACTCGCCGCCAATTCGAGCAACTATGAAGAATTCCAGGCAGGCTTGGCCGGGCTGATTCAGAAAATGGATACGGACAAGCTCGCGGAAACGCTGGCGCAAGCGCAATTTGCTACCGCCATCTATGGGCGCGTTAAAAATCAACTGAAGGAGGAATGAATGAGCAACGCCTACTACCTTAAAAACCGCAATCGGGAAACGAATTTATCAATCAACGCCACCACAGCATCCGGTACCGATGTCTTGAAAGCCGGGCAATATACCGTGTACTGCCCGGAACTGGTCGATTGTTTTATCCGCACAGGCGCAACAGCGCTGGACACGATGGACGAAAACAGCCAGCGTCTGATTGCTGGCAACATGATCGAAATCATTGTGGAAGAAGGAGACAAGATTTTCGGCATGTCATCGAGCGGCACCGTTACGCTAGAAATCTGTAAAGTATTGTAATCCGCTGTGATTCAATTCCGCGCCCTCCCACCCAAGGAAGCCATCGCCTTTTTTGAGAAAAAGGGCTACAAGATCAGCTTCAGTTGGGAGGACGTCTGGCAATCCGAGCATCAAGCCTCTTTCACTGTCGCCAAGGTTATGCAGCTCGACATCCTGCGCGATATCCGTGGCGGTGTTGATGCTGCGCTGAAAGACGGGACCACCTTCGAGACCTTCCGCCAGCAGCTCAAACCGCTGCTGATGGAAAAAGGCTGGTGGGGAAAAGCGGAAATGATTGATCCGCTGACCGGCGAATCCAAACTGGTGCAGCTCGGCAGCACGCGCAGACTGCGCACGATTTTTGATACCAACCTGCGCACCGCGTATTCCGAGGGGCAGTGGCAGCGCATCCAGGCAACCAAGCGCACATTCAAATACCTGGTTTATAACGCCAACAATTCGGAGAATCCAAGGCTGGAACATTCCGCCTGGGATAACCTGGTGCTGCCTGCTGACGATCCATTCTGGAAAAATCATTTCCCGGTCAAGGATTACGGCTGCAAATGCTTCGTGACGCAAGCTACCGACAAGATGCTCGAACAGCGCGGCCTGAAGGTCAACGAATCGCCCAAGGTCGGGGAATACACGTACATCAACAAGCGCACCGGCGAAATTCAGAAAATCCCGCGCGGCGTGCATCCGTCGTTTCATTATCCGCCCGGCGGGCGGCGGGAGAATCTGTCCCAGTTTATCACCGGCAAGATCATCCAATCGCCTGCCGATGTCGGGGCGGCCTGGTGGCAGGCATCGTCGCCGCTGTTGGCTGCGCAAACGACCGTTCCGGGCATAGCGGATAATTTCCGGAAATATGTAACAGAGACCTTTTCTAAGACAGCGCACGAAAACAAATTTGCCGTCGCCGGTGTTGCGCATCCGGAGGATATAAAGTTTTTATCGAGCCTGGGCAAAACACCGCAATCAGCCGAAATCGCCGTACCTGAAAATTTAATGATCGGCAAGAAAGCCCAACGCCACGAAGCTGCCGGGGATGCGCTGACGCAAGCCGAATGGCTGGCAATCCCCGAGGGTATCGCCAACCCAACAGCAGTGCTCTACGACAATGAAACCGGCAATCTGCTGTACGTGATGGATGCAGGGAGCGATCCCCGCGTGCAAAAGCTGGTGGTGCAAATGGATTTTGTCGCGAAGAAACAAAAGCGAACAATCAATATGGCAAGATCTGGATTTAAGATTAAATCAGAGGATTTAAAAGCCGGAATTAAGGGCGGGCGATATGCGCCAGTCAGAGGAGCGATTGAGTAACGGGCGGGAGGCCGGACGTCCCTCCATCCATCGATGCTTGCGCACCCAAGCCTGTAGACTCCGAAATTTCTACAGCTCACCCGTTAACTAAAATTGTATTCCCATCCCTGAAAAAACGCAAAACGAAAATAACGGGCCTTAAATCGATTTTTAATACCCGATGGCTACCGTGATAAGCGGTGCGGCAAAACACCCGCGTTAAACATGCGTTAAATCCAGCCTAAACCGCATTCGCATATTTGGAATTAACTCCGGTTTGACGGTTGCGGATAAAAAATGCTAGGCTAAATTTAAGAAATCTTCCATTCGGGCGGAAGCTCTTCCGCCTTAACTCAATGATTCGCCGCTGAAATAATGGCGGCATGAATCGAAAAACACCCCATCAAAATCTAGGTATTGCCGCTTGCGCGATTTCGGTCACTGCATCGGGACAAGTGCAGCTACTCCCCGCCGGTGAGTTCCGGGCAGCTGATGGTCGCCCCAAAGATGCGCCGCATTGGTTTATCGATGCCGAGCTGGCAGCGGCAATCATTGCCGATTTCGAGGCGCGCCAGAACGACACCGTGATCGACTACGAGCACCAAACCATGCTCACAGCAGACAATGGCCAACCCGCCCCGGCTGCCGGGTGGTTCTCGCAACTTGAATGGCGCGATGGCGGTTTGTGGGCCGTCGATGTGCGCTGGACAATGCGTGCCACCGGCATGATCGATGGCGGCGAGTACAAATACATATCCCCGGTTTTCACCTACGACAAAAAAACAGGCGCGATCAAAAGCCTGCTCAATGCGGCGCTGACCAACAACCCGGCCTTAGATGGCATGGAAGCGGTCGCCGCCAGTCAATTTGCACAATCGATTAATCAATCAATCAAGGAGGTAGATGTGAATTTACTCGAACAATTGCGCTGGATGCTGAATCTGGCGGTAACGGCTACGGAAGAGGAAGTGATTGCGGAACTGCAAAAAGCCATCGATCAAATTAAAACGATGGCCGGTGATGCTGCTGCATCCGCCGGGTTTAGCGTTTTGTCGATGATCCAATCTCAAGCGAATCAAATCGCCGCGCTAACCGCTGCCGCAGCCAACCCCGATCCGTCCAAGTTTGTCGCAGTCGCTACCATGCAATCGCTGCAAAACGAAGTGGCTGCGTTGCGTGCGCAGATTACCGAGCGTGAGGTCAGCGAAGTTGTCACAGCCGCTCTTGCTGCCGGGCAGATCCTGCCAGCGCAAGAAGCCTGGGCGCGAGCGCATGGCAAAGAAAACATCGCATCGCTTAAAGCTTATCTCGCAACCGCTCAGCCGATTGCCGCATTGACCAGTACCCAAACCGGCGGCAATCCGCCACCGGGTGCGGCAACAGGCGCGCAACTCGATGACAACCAGCTTGCGGTATGCAAAGCGATGGGCGTCGATCCGGCGGACTTTGCAAAAACCCTGCAAGCCGAGCAGGCACAAGCCTAACCGGCGATCAATATTTAGAACTCAATAGGAGAACGACATGGCTCTCGCAGCAGATCGAAATACGGAAATGAAAGACGGCGAGCTGTTACCCGTGCCAATGGCGGCGGTATTGATTTATGCCGGTGCGATTGTGGCGGTTAACAGTTCCGGATACGCAACCAAGGGGCAGGCCGCGGTAGGCATGACCTACTTTGGCCGCGCCGAAGAACAGATAGATAACTCAGCAGGTAGCAATGGCAGCAAGAGCATCCTGGTGCGCCGTGGTAAAGCCTTCAGGTGGAAAAATAGCGGCACCAGCGCCATCGTGCAGGCCGATCTGGGCAAGGTTTGCTACATCGAGGACGACCAAACGGTTTCCAAAACCGATCAGGCGGGCACGTTATCGGCTGCCGGTGTTGTTGTCGGGGTGGAAACAGATGGGGTATGGGTTGCGGAAGTCGGCAAAGCGCGATTAACGGCTACTGCGACGCTAGATTTTGGATCCATCAATGCAGCAGCCAGTGCGGACTTGACCATCACGGTTGCGGGTGCGGCGGTTAATGACTCGGTATCGCTCGGGCTGCCAGCGGCTCCGACGGCCGGAATCATGTTCCGTGGTTTCGTTTCGGCGGCTAATACAGTGACCGTGCGCGCAACGAATATCACCGGCAGCCCGGTCGATCCGGCCTCGGCAACGTATCGCGCAACTGTTATCAAAACCTAACGGCGCTGTCGGGCAAATGATTATTTGCCCGTACATGATCGCATTTAAACAAATAGGAAAGGAGCAAATTATGAAGATTATGAAATTTTTAGGATGGTTCGTTCTGTTTGCGCTGTCGCTGACAGTAATCGCAGCCTGCGACGCAACGTATGCCGGAAGCATGGCCATGAATGCCGAAACCGGCGGGCTGGTGATGTTGGGATTTGCCGGGTTATTGGTTAATAAAGATACGATCTCGGCTGTTTTCATCAGCCTGAAAACTACATTTAACGGTGCGTTCTCTACAGCACCAACCACTTGGAAACAAATTGCAATGTTGGTGCCATCGACCACCGGGCAAAACGATTACGACTGGTTGACAGCTATGCTGCCAAAAATGCGCAAATGGGTGGGGGACAAGGTTATTAAAGCACTTTCCGCCTACAAATACACGATTGTAAACGATGACTGGGAAACCACTGTTGGCGTTAAGCGCAAACATATTCAGGATGACAACCTGGGGATTTACATGCCAATCGCGCAAATGGCAGGAAAATCGGCGGCGCAATTGCCGGATGAAATTGTCGCGGATTTGGTCAACGGAGCATTCGTGAATGTCTGCTTCGACGGTCAATACTTTTGTGACACCGATCATCCAGTAGGCGGAGCTAGCGTATCAAACAAACTGACTGTTGCCCTTAGTTGCGCAACGCTAGCAGCGGCCGATGCAAGTCTTGGTGCTGCGCAAATTGCAATGATGCAATTTAAAGATGATGAGGGCCGTCCATTAAACAGCCAGCCGGATACGCTGCTGGTGCCGCCGGCACTCAAGTCAGTTGCAAATGTGTTAGCCAATAACGACCGCCTCGAAGACGGCAAGCCTAATCCGTACAAAGACACTATAAAAGTTGTCATTGATGCTCGGCTGACCTCAACCACCGCATGGTTTCTGCTGAATACATCCGAGCCGGTAAAACCATTTATCTATCAAGAGCGCCAAGCGCCAGAGTTTGTGCAGCAAGTAAGCGAGGAAAACGATGATGTATTCATGCGCGCGGAATACAAATTCGGCGCAGAAGCCCGCGCGGCTGGCGGATACGGCTTCTGGCAACTGTGCGTGGGTTCCACCGGCGCGGGTTAATCGAAATTTGATGTGACGTAGGGGCGCATTGCATGCGCCCCTGATCCGGAACAAAAAACACCAGGCTTAATACACGGAGACAAAAATGCCAAAAGAAACCAAAGACACCAAAGAAAACAAAGCGCCAGATGCGCCGGTAACCGATACCACTGCCGCAACAGACGCGGTGGAAATAGCAGCCAATGCAGTTGAAAAACCCAAGGTCGTGCAAAAGCAGACAATTAAAGTGCTGCACGTCGTAGCAAAACGCGAAGGCTTCCGCCGTGCCGGTTTTGCTTTCGGTTCCGAGCGCACCCGCCTGGTTGTTGACGACCTAACGCCCGGGCAGGTCAAGCAGTTGAAAGAAGAACCCATGCTCGTCGTAACCGAAGCTACCGAAGAAGTTTAACGGAAATTAACGCGCCATGACCTACGCCACCCAGCAAAACCTGATTGATCGTTTCGGCGAAGATGAGCTGATCCAGCTCACAGACCGTGCAAGCAGGGGCGATATCGACGCCACGGTGATCAGCCGGGCGCTGGGTGATGCCGATGCGACGATCAACGGCTATCTGGCGGCGCGCTACACATTGCCGCTGGAAGCTCCGCTGCCGGAAATCCTCGAGCGCCTGGCGTGCGACATCGCCCGTTATGCGTTGTTCGACGATCAGGTCACCGAAATCGTTGAAAAGCGCTACAAGGACGCCATCGCGCTGTTGCGCGACGTGTCGGCAGGCCGGGCGGAGTTGGGGTTGAGCGACACGGACAACAAACCGGCCAGCAAATCCACCGCGCAAATATACTCCACCACGCCGGTGTGGCGACGCAGTGAATCGGATGGTTTTCTATGAGCGTGACCTATCGCATCGAGATCGACGACCGCCAAGTCCAATCGGCGCTCGATCGGCTGATCGCTGCCGGACAATCGCCCCGCGAAATCATGCGCGACATTGCGGCATATGGTGAGAGCTCGACGCGAGATAGGTTCAAAGAAGGTGTTGCGCCGGACGGCAGCGCATGGAAACCAAGCTGGCGCGTGCAAGAACGCGGCGGAAAAACGCTGATCGATTCCGGCCGCCTGGTGAATTCGATCACCAGCGATTCCGGAGACGATTACGCCGAATGGGGCAGCAATGCGATTTATGCGGCAATCCATCAAGCGGGCGGAGAAATACGGCCCAAAACGGCGAAGTCGCTGTTTTTTAGAACACCGGGCGGCGAAGGGCGCAAGCTGCAAAAAGTAACCATCCCAGCCCGCCCATACCTCGGCATCAACGAGCAAGACGAAGAAAACATCATCGACATCGTGAATAGCCATCTGCAAAACGCAGTGAACATTTAATAACCAAAGGAGAAAACCATGAAACTGACGCAAGCGCAAATCAACGAACTGAAAGCCAAAATGGGTCTGAGCGACGCGCAAATTGCAGAACTTAAACTGCGCCTCAATAACTTTGCCGATCAAGCCGACCAAGCGGCCGACAACTGGCTGGCGAAAATCGGCAAAAGCAAATGGACGTGGGCGATCATCATCGCAATCGTCGCCGCAGCCTGGGCGCTCGGGTTTATCCAAGGGTAATCCAAGCAAATCATGGCCATTGTTCTGTTCGATCTCGCTTGGATTGTAACCCGGCTTAAAACCGAAGTGACCGATCTGAAATTGGTAGGCGGCGCTGCGGATTTGTCAGCCGCTGCGGATAGCGCGCTGGCAAAACCAGCGGCTTTCGCTCTGCCGAATTCGGAACGCGCCAGCGGCTCGACAACCGGAACGATGGTCGTGAATCAGCAAAACACCGTGCGCTTTGCCGTGGTGATTGCGGTGCAAAACCTGCGCGACAAGCGCGGCGAAAAGGCGCAAGCCGACCTGCGCAGCCTGCGCGGGGACATCATGACAGCCCTGCACGGCTGGCAACCGGACGCGGATTTCGACCCAATTGAATACGGCGGCGGAAAGCTGTTGCAGCTCAGCGATCAAGTGCTGTGGTGGCAAGACGAATTTATAACCGCCCATTTAATAAGGAGCGCATGAAATGGTTAAGCGAAAAGACAAAGACAAAATCGCCGTGCCGGTACCGGGAGCGGAAATCCCGTCCGGCGTGAGCTGCGATGAAACGGTTTGCAACCTGCCGGTTGACGAATACCACGGCATGGGCGGCAGTTACGTGATCGATCCGGTAACCGGAAAACGTACGCTCGTAGGGGCGAATAATCATTCGCCCCAACTAGAAACGGAGGCATTAAACAATGAAATCGAATAAAAAGTTTTTAACGTGCAAGATCGAAACGACCTACGGCACGGACATCACCCCGGCAGTCGGTACCGATGACGTGCTGGTGTCCAATTTTAACGTCGTGCCGATCAATGTGCGCTACACCCAGCGCAACCAGGCGCGGCCGTTTTTTGGTGCGCAAGGGCAAATCAACGTCGGCGAAACCATGCAAATGGAGTTTGACATCGAAATGTGCGGCGCTGGCGCGGTTGCAACGGTTCCGTCCTACGGCACTATTTTACGGATCTGTGCGCTGTCTGAAACAGCCACCCCGACTACCGGCCCGGTAACGTACGCGATCATTTCGGATGGCGAAGAATCGGCCAGCATCTATTTCTATTGGGATGGCGTCCGCCACAAAATGCTCGGCGCGCGTGGCAATTGCGAGTGGCGCATTTCGGAAGGCGGAATCCCGTACATCCACATCACGCTCGAGGGATTGTACGGCGGCATTGCTGTCGCAGCCCTGGGCGGCACGCCGGATCTGAGCGCATTCCAGAAACCGGTCGGTGTAACCAAGGCAAACACCACATTCTCGCTGCACAGCTACACGGCGGCGCTGGCATCGCTCACGATCAACCGTGGCGCGCAAATGGTTTATAAAAACCGGCCCAACTCCGAAAAAATGCACTTCGTTGATGGCCAAGTGACCGGCCAAGTGACCATCGAAGCTCCTAAAACCGACGTAAAAGACTTTTATGCAATCTGCCGCGCAGGCACCACCGGCGCGCTGGCCATGACGCACGGCACAGTCAGCGGCAACAAAGCCATCCTCGCAGCAAGCACAGTGCAACTGACCAACCCGCGTGCCAGCGAAGCGGACAATATGGTGATGCTGGCAATGGACATGATTTTCCTGCCGTCGGATGCCGGTAATGACGAATTCACGTATGCAACGCAATAACCCGTAGGGGCAAATAATCATTTGCCCCTACAGACGAATTGAATGTACGGGCGGATTGCATCCGCCAAGACCAACCAACAAGGAGATCAACATGTTCAAAATCGAAAAAACAAAAGAAATAACCTGGCCGGTCACTGTCAGCATCCCGCGTGATGGCGGCAACACCGTTAAAGCCACGTTCACCGCCGAATTCCGCATTTTGTCCGGCTCTGAATTTAACGCCATCTACGCCAACGGCGGCAGCGACGAGGATCTCGTGCGCAACGTCTTGACCGGATGGGGGGGCGATCTTCGTGACGAGTCCGATCAGTCAATGGTTTTCAACGACGAAAATCTTAACCTGGTCGCGTCCGTGCCCTACATCCGCGCAGCAATCGTCGCGGCCTATTTGGAACTGGCGCACGGTAAAAAGCCTGGCGCAAAAAACTAACCGAAGCCGCCCGGCATTGGGCGGCACGGTCAAAGCGGCAGCCGGTCGATGATCGCGCCGCCGACCCGGAGGAGTGGCAGCAGCTGATCGACGACAAAGACGCGGAGCAAGACGATGAATATTTTGCAATTTGGCCTGAAAACTGGAAAAACCTGCAGATATTTTTATCACTTGGGTCTCGCTTTGTTGCTGATGGCCTTTCTGGCCGGTACAGCAGTATTCCTCGCGCTGATATCGAAAGCACGCTGAACATGCACAACATCCGCCCAACCAAACGCCGTGAAACCCTGCAAAACCTGATTGCGATGGAATCGGCCGCGCTTGAGGTGTTGAACCGCAAATGAGTAAAACATTTGACGTCGGCATCCGCATCACCGCAGACGGGCGCGTCCTGGTCACGGAAGCGCGTTCGGCAAAGGATGCGCTGAATCAGCTCGGCGACTCAACGCGGAAGGTTGCCAATGACACGGCGGCGTTAAAAAACGAAACCAACGCGCAAACCGCCAGCCTGGCCAGCATGAAAACCGGCTTGATTGCGGCAGCCGGTGCCTATGTCTCGCTCGGCGCGGCAATATCCGGCGGGAAAGCCATCATTGACGCGGCGCTGGCGCAGGAACGTTTAAATAATACGTTAAAAGTTGCAACCGGCAGCGCCGAAGCGGCCGCACGCGAAACCGCGTTTTTGCGGCAGGAATCCGAAAAGCTCGGGTTGCAGTTTTCAACCACGGCGGATCAATATGCAAAACTAGCCGCAGCATCCAAAGGCACGGCATTGCAAGGCCAGGCAACGCGCGACATATTTCTTGGCGTATCCAAAGCCGCCACGGTTCTGGGTTTGTCGGCGTCTGAAGCGGGCGGCGCTTTAACCGCAATTCAGCAAATCATCAGCAAAGGCAAGGTATCAGCTGAAGAATTGCGCGGGCAATTGGGCGAGCGGCTGCCGGGCGCGTTCCAAATGGCTGCCCGCGCCATCGGCGTGACCACCGCAGAATTAGACGAAATGCTGGTCAAAGGCAATCTGACGGCGGAGCGATTGCTCCCGGCTTTGGCTCTCGAGCTGGAAAAAACCTTCGGCGCGCAAGCACAGGACGCCGCGCAGGGATTGCAGGCCAAGATAAATCGGCTTGATAATTCGTTCGCGGACTTGAAAGTGGCTGTCGGTCAAACCGGCATTATCGATTTGTTTTCAGGTGGCATACGCGCAGCGACCGCATTTGTTAATTACATTAATAGCGAAGTAATTCCAAGTGTGCAGTCAATCGGCAATGTTCCCGGATTGGGGGCTTTGGCTAAAGCGCTATTCGGTGGCGGCATGTTTGGGCTTTTGTCTAAATATGCAAACAGCCCGGTCGCATTACCGGAAGCGTCAGCGCCGCTTCCGGCTGTCCAGAATTATTTCACGCCGCGTGCAAAGCCGGAGCTGCCGGATTACATCGCCAAAGAACAAGAAAAAGCAGCGCGAGCAGCGGAAAAATCCGCAGAAACTCAAGCACGCGCAAGCCAGAGAGCCGCCGAAGCACGAGAGCGCGAAGCCAAGCAAGCGCTGGAAAGTTCGCGGCGCGTGATTGAGGCGTACAAACGCGAAACCGCTGAAATCGGGCTGAACACAATTCAAAAGAAAATGATGTCCGCCGCTGCCGAAGCCGCGAAAGCGCCAACCGAGGAATTGCGCCGGGAGATCATGGCATCCGCGCAAGCCTGGGCGATGGCGACCCAGCAGGAAGAAGAAAATCTCGCAATCAAAAAACGCCAGGCCGATGCAGCCGACGAACTCGCCCGCCGCGAGCGCCAGGCAGCCGAGCAAACGCAGCGGTATTGGTCTGGAATCTGGGGCGACGTGGAACAAACCGCGCGCATGGCCTTCGTCCAATTCGCCGCGCACGGTAAATCGGCCATCGAATCAATCGGCGAAACGCTGAAAGTTGCGCTGATCGACGTGCTGTATCAGCTCACCGTGCGTAAATGGATGATCAACATCGGCGCATCGATCGGGCTGGGCGGCTCCGGCATGGCAATGGCGGGCGATATGGCTGGTGGTGGATTGAGTTTGCTCAACGCGGCAAGCCTCGGTTCCGGCGCACTCAATCTGTTAAAAGGCGGTTTTGGCGCAACATCGTTAATCGGTGGCGGGTTATCAAAACTGGGTAGTTTTGTTGGATCTTCTGGATTGTCTGCGTTCGGTGCAGGTTTTGCCGGTGATGCAATTGGCGGCCTGGCCGCTGGCGGTTTTACGAGTGGCGCGGCATCAATGGCAAGCATGGGCGCATCGTTTGCATCGTTCGCCGGCCCCGCCATCGCAATCGCGGCCGTCGATCAAATCACCCGCATGTTGGCCGGGGACAAGATGATCGGCGGCGGTGTTGGTAAAGTGCTCAATTATGTGCCAGTGCTCGGCCCGCTGCTTAACGGCCTGTTCGGCCGTGGCCCGACGAAACAACAGGGCACGCTGCTTTCCGGCGAAATCGGCGCCGAAGGGTTTGAATCCGGCTTTCTGCAAACCCGCTTTAAAGCCAAAGGCGGTTTGTTTAGATCCGACAAGATCGATTACGCCCGCGTCGACGCGATGACCGGCGAAGTGTGGACGGACAATAACAAACTGCTGGATTTTGCCAAGGATTTGTCAAAAACCGGCAAAGAACTGTTTGGCTTGATCAACGATACAACCAAGCAGACATCAAGCAGCCTGCGCCAGATTGGGCAAGATTTAGGCATCAGCACTGAAGGTATCGACAAGTTCGGCTACTCGATCAATCTGCTCTCAGAAAAAGGCAAGATGCTGACCGAGGAACAGATCGGCCAAGAAATAGAAAAAATCAGCGACGGCCTGGCACGCAGCCTGATTCCGCAAGTCGACGAACTCGCCAAACGCGGCGAAACCGCACTGCAAACAGTCAGCCGCCTTGGCAGCGAATTTACAAGTTTGGTCGATGCCGCCGCCTTGGTGCTGGGCAAATCCGCCGCGGATGCCAAAGCGTTTATATCCGGATCAACCTACCAAGGCCGCTCCGGGTTTGTCGATGCAGCCGGTGGTTTGGATGCGTTCCAGCAAAAAATACAGTTTTTCGCGGCCAACTTTTTAACCGAAGCCGAACGCCTGGTGCCGGTGCAAGGCAAAGTTAACGATGAGTTAAAACGGTTGGGTTTGTCCACCGATTTAACGCGCGACCAATTCCGTGGCCTGGTGCAATCGTTCGGCCAGGTCAATGGCATCAGCGAGGAGACGCTGCAAGCGCTTTTAACGCTGGCTCCGGCATTTGCGCAAGTGCGCACCGAAAGCAAAGCACTGGCAGAAGATCAAGTCGGAGCGGCATTCGCCGGGCTGCAAAAAGCCGTTGAAGCCGAGAAAAACGCCATCACGCAGAAATACAACGACGCGCTGAAAACCGTCAACGGCCGCATTGAGGATGTCACGCAATCGGTCGGCAAACTGCGCACCCTGTCCGAAGCGCTGAAATCCACGGTCGATCAAATCCGGCCGCTCGGGCGCGATCAAGCCAAGCAGCAAATCCGCGATGCAATCGCCGCCGCCAGCGCTGGGAATGTTGTGGAGCTCGACAGCGTGCGCGCTGCGCTGGGCGTCCTCGGCAACAGCCAGACCATCGGCGGCTTCTCCGGAAGTTTCGAATTTGCCCGCGAACAAGCCAAGGCCGCTAACCTGGTGGCCAATCTCGGCAGAATAACCGATGATCAATTGACGCTCGAAAAACGCAGCCTGGCCGCGCTCGAGGCGCAGCGCGACCGCTTAACCGCCGGTTTCGAGGCAGAAACCGCACGGCTGGACGGCCTGCTCACGCAAGGCCAAGCGCAGATTGGAGCGCTGAGGGGCATCAGCGCCGGCGTCGCGTCGCTGGCCGATGCCATCGGTAGATTTAACGCCGCCAGTTATGCGGCCGGTGGCGGCGCTATCGGTGGCGGATCGCTCGGCAATTCGAGCATCACCGCGCAGCAAATCCGCGATTTTGTCGCGCAGCCAGGACGCACGGAAATGGAGATTTATAACGCGGCCAAGGCCAACGGCGTAAGCTTTGAGCAATACGCGGCGGCTACCGGCTCGAACATCGCCAACCTGAACGCCTGGGCGGATAAAAATAACCTGCCGCGCTTTGCTAAGGGCGGATTTCACCGTGGTGGCCTGCGTATCGTCGGCGAAAACGGGCCGGAATTGGAAATGACCGGACCGGCGAGCATTGCGAGCAATAACGATTTGTCAAAACTGCTGAAAAATGACGACATGGTTTCCGCGCTGTATCAACTGATCGGGGAAGTGCGGCAAAACAACGAGTACAACCGCCGTGTTGCCAATAAATTAGATGCGGTTACTCAAGGCGGCACGGCGCTGAGGACAAAAGCATCATGACAATCGCTCAGGTAAAAGCGTTTATCCCCATCGACATTATCGATGCGATGCTGATCAGCAGCTCGATCTCCGAGCCAGCCGGTGGCGAACCCGCGTGGAATTCCGGCAGCACTTACGCCGAATTCGACACTGTAAGCGTAATAACAACGAACAGCCACCTGGTTTATGAGTCGCTACAATCTGGCAACACAAATCATGCGACGCCGACACCACCGGATAAATCTAATAACTGGTGGATTCTCAAAAGCTACACCAATCGCTGGCGCATGTTCGAGTGGAATCGCAGCCTGCCGAGCGTGGGCGGCTCGCCGCTGACAACCGTCATCCGTCCGGGAAAGCGCATCAACGGCATTGTGTTGCTCGGCATCAAAGGCGCAAACCTCGAAATTACCGTGCAAGATGGCATCGGTGGCGACACTGTTTATAGCGTCACCAAAGATTTGCTCGCGCGTCATGCAATGACGCCCTACGAAATCGCATTCACCCCATTTATTTACGACACCGTTTTTGCAACATTCGACGTTCCGCCGGTTGGCGATCCGGTCATCACCGTTAATCTGACGCATCCCGATGGCGTTTGCGAAATCGGCCGGTTTTGTGTCGGCATGGCGACCGATATCGGCGAGGTCGAATGGAACACGGTTGCGGAAGATGAAAATTATTCGGAAATCACTTACTCCGCAGGGCAGGCGGTATTCGACCAGGTGCCGAATATGGCGGGTTTGGAAATGGTTTTATCCATCGAAGCTAAGCGGCTTGACCGGGCATTGCAATTTAAAAACTTATCGAACGGCAAGGCCGTGGTCTGGTCGGCCATGCACTTGCTGGATAACTACCGGCAAATGCACGTGATGATCGGGCCGTATCAGCGCTTTCGTTTCACCACGCAAAACCACCGGTTATCCCAAATTAATCTAAAACTGAGAGGTATCTGATGAGCGTAACAATTCCATCCTTCGGCACCATGCCAAATACCGCAACGATGACCGAAACGGTCTACAACGCGGCTTGGGATGATCTGCTGAGCAAAATGACCCCGTTCGGCGCGGCGCTGACGGCTCTCGGCGCGCAAGTCGAGCAAAACGCGCAGGATGCAGCCGCCGCCGTTGCGGCATTGCCAAACGCCAAATGGGTGTCCGGAACGTTTTCCGATGGTGACGTTGTTTGGTCACCAACCGATTATCAGGATTATCGCAACAAAGGCTCCGGCACCAGAAACACCGACCCGGCGTTAGACCCGACGAATTGGGTGCCGCGCGTCAGAACCGGCAACGGTGGCGCGGATACAACCAGCAGCGCCACCGATATCACGCTGACAGCCAGCAGCGGGCGCTTGCAGATCATCACCATGACCGCCGCGTCCAAAAAGGTCACGCTGCCAGCCGCCAGCACATTAACCAAAGGCGCGCCAGTATTTGTGCTTAAAAACGCCGGATCGTACCGGTTCTCAGTGCATAAAAACGGCGGTGGCTTCCTATGCTACTTGTTGCCCGGCCAAGTTATCGCGCTGCACTGCTCCGATACCGGTTCATCCGCTGGCGTCTGGCAAACCAGCGGCGCACCAGTCGCCGATATCTACAGCGGCAACACCGCAGAAGTGCTCAATGCTGTCGATTCTCGTTACCTCGCGGTTGCCATGTTGGGCGCAACACAAGCAATCTGCGCGTTCCGCAACGAATCGACAACCTACTTAAACGCCGTGGTGCTGAATTACGGCTCGGCATCAGGATCACCGGCTCAGGTCGTGGCGGATGCGTGCAAAGATATCAGCATCGCAGCGCAGACCGGCAGCCAAGCAACCGTGGTTTATAAAAAATCAACAGGCGATACCAAAGCCGTGGTGCTCGATATCACCACCAGCACCACGTTTACGCCGGGCACAGCCAAGCAGATCGACGCCACCACCGGCGGCAGCGGCACGGCGGTGTGCGCGCAATCGTCGACGCAGTTGCTTGCGGTTTATCAAGACACATCTGGCACACCGCCGAAAATGCGCGTGCTCGATATCGTATCCAGGGCAGTCAACGAGAGCACGAAGGTCGCGGCGGATGGCACAAATTGCGCCGCAACGCACATGTGCGTCGGGAAAGTGAGCAGCACCAAGGCTCTGGTGGCATTCCGGAATATCAGTGGCAATAAAGTGCAACTGCGTTTGCAGACAATAACAGGATCAACCCCCGCGCCATCCGGCAGTGTGCTGAATCTGGCATCGATGCCGGGAACGTCCCCATTGTTGCAGTTTGGGCTGGTGGTAATGAGCGCCAGCCGCGCAGTGACGGTAACCGGTGTCGATCGCACTTATGCAGATCTGATGATTTCGCTGTTTGATATTTCCGGGTTATCGCCCGTACTGCTCCGTAACAAAATGATCCGGGTCGGAGCCAATGCCTCGCTGGATTTGGACGCGACCAAACTGGATGCAAACAACCTTTACGCAACCTGGACGGGTGCGGGCAGCCTGGGCGCGGACGGCATCAAGATCAAGATCACCGACGATGACCAAATCATCACCGGCGAAATCGTCGACAAAATCGAGGAGAAAATCGAAGCGACCAATAACCGTGTTGCATGCGCTGCGTTAGATAGCACGCACGTGATGCAAGTGTGCCGCAACAAGGATACCTATCTGAGCGCTAAAACATTGGAGATCGCCGCGTAATGATAAAAATCGTCCGGCGCATATCCGATCATGTTGTGCTGTTTGCAGCACCCGTGCTCGCGCTCGGCCAAACAACCGTGACCGGCGACGGTTGGACGTGCAAAAACCTGGACGTGACTCTGCTTGAAATCCTGGAAGTGGATGCGCTGCCGGAATTCTATGTTTCTGGCGGCTGGACATACAGCGACGGCACTTGGACGCCGAACAGCACCGGCAATCAATACATGCTGCCAGCCAAGCGCGCCGCAAAAATCTCCGAACTCGAAGCCGCCCGCCTGGCGCTTGAATATTCCGACATCACCCACGCCGGGCAAACGTGGAAAGCGGACAAAATCAGCCGCGATCTGCTCGCGCAAGTGCTGTCACCCGGAAGCGTCCGGGCCAACGCCTACTGGCGCGATGCCTCCGGTACCAAGCAAACAATGACATTTGCAGACCTGCAAGCACTCGGCCGCGCAATATCCGACCGTGGCTACACCGCAGACGAAAACCTGGAAACCAAAAAAGCCGCCGTCGTTGCAGCAGCAACGGCGGAAGAGATCGACGCAATTACATGGGAGTAAAACGATTATGCAATCTAACAAATATGGTTTAGAGGTGGATATTGCGGGCTACTGGGCAGATGTGCCGTATGCAAAGGCCAACAGGGGGCTCAGAATACGATTACTGGATGAGGGCCTGTGCCGTCCGATTGTTTACAGCGACGGCGATCGATACCGAGCGCTGGGGCATCAGATAGTTTTTAAACCAACGTTCAACACGGTTCCAACGCGCGGTAACACGCTCATAAAGCACGCCGAAATCAAAATCCCGTACTCACCGGTGGAAGGGTCGTTGTGGCAGCAAAACGATTTACTCGAATTAGCGGTGGCGCATCAGCGCTACGGTATCGCTAATACCGGCAGCATACTGTCTCGTTCTATCCACATCGGTAAAAGTCAAACGATTACAGATAATACCCTGCTTTTCGCGTGGCCCGCTGCAGCCACTAATCAAAAAGGATTTGCTGATAATCCATTAATCTTTTCTCGGGATGGCTCAACAACAGTCCGGGCATTCGGTAATGATTCCAGATGGGATAACTGGAATGGCGCAACGTCTGCAGACGACCAGTACGACACGCTTGGATCAAGAAATTTTGACAATATGGATCTGTCTGACACGTATGTGCAAATCGGATTGCAATTCAATGTTGCCCCTGCTGCTGATGCAGCGAGAGTAACTTTCTTCAGAGCAATTCTACAAACTTGCGGAGATTAAACGATGATTGAATTAATAAACAGAATGGCTAAGATTGATCAGCCGCTCATAACACCGGCCGCATCTAATTTGTTGTTCTCGTCAAATTTCGCTGCAAATACAGCGCTGGATGCGTACGTATTCGGCGGGGCCGCGGCGCGACGGAATTTCACTAATGCGGTCGACAACCAAACAGGGTTCCGCTGGCCGTACAACCGGGGCAGCGATCAAGCTCTCGATGCACTTTATTCGAGCATATTGTTTATTAGAAACGGGGTGACATTAAGCGGGGCAAATGTTGGCACATACGGGACGTTTGCAATTACTGATGCAACCGGACCTGATGACACGACCGAGAAAGTTTTGGATATGTCTATAATTGACGGGGGTGCGGCGTGGAATTCGCAGATGAACCTTGAGTTTCAGCGGATTGGTAATGGCACGGGGTTGTCATCGCCCGATCTCAATGACTTTTATTTTTCATACTATTTTAAGCGTCCGGCATCGTTTTTAAGTGCGTTGTCAGTCGGTCAAGTGGCCGTACAATGGGATGTTAAGACGGGTGGCTTTGCCAATTTGTACGGCGGCGATTTGAGGTTTTATGGTATGTTGTACAAAGGCTCGGATGGGTTTTTGTATTCATACGCTGGGACTGATAAACACGCAAACGGGACAATGACTCACGATCCAAGCGGGATAATACCGTTCGCGCCGCTATCAACGCCATATTGGTTGAATACTAATAAAACCGTCCAGATTCCCGTAGACGAATGGGTTAAAGCCGAGGTTTACATCCATCGTCACGCGACAAAAGGGCTATGCCTCGTTGCATACAATGACCAAATTACGTGTCAGCAGATTGGTAGGACGCTGGGAGAATACGGCAACAAAATCGGTCGAATTTTCCCGTTTTTGCTGTACAGTCAACTGAGTGCTATATCTGGATCGATGTGCCGATTGCGATTCTATGATTATCCGCCTGGCGATTCGGTGTTGCAAATGCCAGCGGCCCGTTTGCTTTATAAGTATGCGGCATAAATTAATTATCAGGAATTTTTAAAACGGGGCGTTAAAATGTAACGGGCGGCAGTACCAAATAACGCGAAAATCAGTACCAAATTGCGCGATTTGTTGCAGTCAGATTTGCCTCCAACCCACAATCTATAAAAAATATTGAAGCAGGCTGTGATGATTGCCAATCAGTTGGTTGTTTGAAGCCGATTTCGGCTTGATACTTGCAAGTCCGGCGATCAGTGCGTATCACCGTAACTCAAAGAAATATATGGCTCACCAGTTCGGACAAATCTGGTAAGTGGCTTATTAAGATTTCAGTTTGATATTCTCTGATACGCTTACATATCCTATGGAAAAGAATTATGAATAGCGTAAAAACTCATTGTCATGAAACTTTGGGCTCCTAAAATCAGCGTACCTCATTGAAGTTGCTACTGCACTTTTAATATTCTTTTCATAGCGCTACAAATATTTATACATTGCGATGTGCCAATTTGTATTTAATTGGCACAAGATCAAATTCCGATAGCAACTGTGGCAATGTTAATTCTCGAACATTAAGAACATTTCGTTCAGCATCTAACGTTACTATTGAAAATGTTGATATATCCTCATGCGTCTTGAAGAACGAAATTTGCCTTGAGGAAACGTATACATTTGCTTCAGATGAGATGCTAGACTTTACCTCGATGAAATGCTCACGAGTGCCAGTAGGTAATAAGCGAACAGTTCGGATATCAAATGGTGCTGTTGGATTAGCTTGTGAAATCCATTGAACTTCCTGCGGCTTGCAACCTATGCTCTTGACGTACTCAAGTTCACGCTCGTAGATGTACTTTTCGCCTAGATAGCCAATTTCCTTATCGGGAAGGCTGGGAGTTTGTTGGAAGCCATTGTCGTTTTGTTCAGTACTTTCCTCGGCGAGTTCAAGTGCATATTTCTTTAGGATATTTTTTAAAACCGTTATTTGGCGCTGAACAAGTTCACGCTCTGCTGTACCTGCTGCGGCTAGTGCTTTTAAAGCCCCACTATATGCTGTAGCTAAAATATTCTCTGCATGGATTTCTTCAATATATCTCAGGCCATATCCCCAGCTTTGATATTCTGGTGTGAACAGTCCATCAGTATTTATATATTTTATTGGGGGTGTTATCAACGTAACGAGGTCGGGCGGAGCTTCAGCGTGGTATCGCAATGGTCCTATGCCTTTAATTCTTTGATCTTCTCCGCGAGACAAACCATGAACTTCAGTACTTAAGATCTTGGCGCCAGCGTGTACACCCACGATGTGTGCTGGAAGTTTTTTATCCCCCTTGTACGTAAACGAAAATATAACAAAGTCTTCTTCCGAATTTTTCTGAGATGGGAGACATGTCGGTGGCAAATAAAATCGAACAGGTTCTGCTGCAGGGATTTTAAAATTCAAGCACTCATGAAAGCCATTTCCACCTATTCCTTCATCATGGTATTGAGCCAAATACTCGTTGTATTGTTCTAATGTTGGTATGGTTGAATACTTTAAATCGCGCGGCAGCAATTCCCTGTGATCGTAATTGATTTTTATTGCCACAAATTTTGTCATAAATTTCCCGAAGACTTTTTATTTGAAGAGGCCAAAATTTGAAGAGGCCAAATGTGGAGCTGAGGGTGGGGTACTTTTGCGGCACCCTTTAGAGCATAGGGTTAGTTATTTGCTTTGTGTTTGTGTGTTTCTGTTTCACGCATAACCTTACCCTCGCGAATAAGCAGACCAAGTAAACTATATGAAAGGTAATCTTTTTGCTTTCCACGGTAGTCACTACGAAGCCCCAGTAAGCTTGCAGCATCCGAGTTTGTTATACCTGTTGGGTTCGCTTTGGCAAGTTCAAGGATTGCAGACTTCAGCAATTGCAAACCTAATTGAGCACGTTCAACGCTCCCTTGTGGAACTACGACACCATTGCGACTTTTGCCGCCTAGCCCAGAAGGCACGACGGCATTGGTTAACACACCACCCGATTCAATCGTTCCGAATGCTGCGATGAGTTCTGCTTCCAGACGAAGAGCCTGAAACTCTGTCAGATCTTCAACAAGAATATCAACCATAGGTTGTGAGCCAGCTGCAATGATCTGTTTGATCCTAGCGTATTTCTTTGTAGAGTCAGGAGTTACTAAATGATCAAAAGCTCGGCTTCCGGTTCCTTTGCCGATATAGAACGGCATCGCCGGAGAGGAGCGAGGATCTTTCAGTGCGTATACATAGAAGAAATTGGTGGTCATGAGATTGTAAATGTCTAAAATAAAGTAGACGACAATTAATATCTTATAATCTGGAACGTATTGTCATATATGCCAGCTTGTATCATTCCTATCTTTCTATTTCTTATGTAACTCAAGAATAGAAAAACTCCTTATATAAAGCATAAATGCGCTCTTTAATTCTCCCGATCCAGTAACACGGGGGAGCTACAAATACATACCATTGAAAACTAAAGAACAACTATAAAGGTTCTTTGCTTTTTCGACAATTAGCTAAATATCCTTAAAGCTGCCTGCGCGAGCAACCGGGCGCGAGTACGTGGTGTAGGCTAGGTGGCGCTGCCAGGAGGCACGAATTAGGCAATGAATAGTGAAAACTACTGGTGAATAAAATTCGTCTCAACACCAATATGCTGGCTGTTTGAAACCGATTTCGGCTTGATACCTGAAAGTACGATGATCAGTGCGCATCACCGTAACTCCAAGAAAAATATGGCTCCCCGACCAGGGCTCGAACCTGGGACCTGCGGATTAACAGTCCGTCGCTCTACCGACTGAGCTATCAGGGAATTGATGAGATGCGCATGTTAACGTTTTGAAGCCTTCCGGTCAACCATCAGATTGCGTCTTGTATTGGAAATTTGCTTTGTTTTAGTAGATTCGGCTTGTCATCGATTGAAAACCACAAGTAGCATGCATTCTCGTTATTCTCGGACTCAATCGCTTCTGGTTTCGCTTGCGATTTTCTGTGATCAGATTGTGGGAATGTTTCTTCTCACTTTGGGATGTAATCCATAGTTTGAAATACTTACCCAATACCTCACTGTTTGCAGATTGCATTATGGGCAGTTTTTTGCAAAATCTGCATTGAGGTTGTATGTATTCATGGGGACAAGCAATCAATCAGCGCTTGCCGCTCGCATACAATAAATAAAGAAATGGGTATATACTGGAATCTAGTGTTCTGGTCAGCTGGAGAAAGTTAATACTTCTTCAATAAAGCTGTTATCCAGTCACTGAGATTATTGAAAAGTATTCATGTTATCAATGTATTTTTTAAAGGAGCAATTATCATGCGTATTATATCTACAATGATTGTAACTGGAGCATTAGCATGTTTCATGAGTACCCCTGTATTGGCATCTGACGCAGGACATACCTCTGAGGCGATGGAACACGCCGGAAAAGCGCAAGCGCATGGTGAAATGGGACATGCGAAAGAGTCCCTGAGTCATGCAAAAGAAAGCTTGGCGCACGCAAAAGCGGCGAGAGATGATCATGCGGCATCGCATAAACATATGGATGAAGCGATCCAACATTTAGAAGAAGCGATCAAACACGCTGATATGGGACATGGTGCGGAATCGGCTAAGCACAGCGAAGAAGCGATGAAACATATGCGCCAATCCGGCCATTGATGGTTTAAAACCGGTTTCCCCTCGAGATTGCTCGGGGGGAGATCAATTCTTAATCTTTAGCACCCAATTCCAACGCCAGTTTCCTGGATAATTTTGCAGCATCCTCAGTAACTTCGATGTCCAACCACCCTTGTAAATGCGTGCTGGCGATATCGGCCAGAGCTTGAATCCAATCGCTACGTTCATTGAGGCACGGAATATAGTGAAATTCCTTGCCGCCCGCTTGTATGAATGTGTGTTTCGCTTCGATAGCGATTTCTTCCAAAGTTTCCAGGCAATCGGAGACAAATCCGGGGCAGATCACATCGACGCGCCGTGTATGTTCCTTGCCCAATTGTTCCAGAGTGACGGCAGTGTAGGGTGTTAGCCACTGTGCCCGGCCAAAGCGCGATTGAAAGCATACGGCATATTGGTTTGCGTTCAATTCCAATGCTTCAGCCAGCAATCGCCCGGTTTTCTGGCATACGCAATGATAGGGGTCGCCTTTATCCAAGCTTGCGCGCGGGGTGCCGTGAAAACTGATCATCAGTTTGTCAGGCCGGCCGTGCGTATCCCAGTAGTCGCGTACATTCTGCGCCAGCGCTGCGATATAGCCGGGATCATCATGGTACTGCTTGACCGTGCGAATTGCAGGTTGATTGCGCATCGTGTTAAGCACTGCAAATACATTGTCCATCGCCGCTGCGGTACTGCTCGCGGCATATTGCGGAAACAGCGGGATGACCAGAATGCGCTCGCAGCCTCGTTGCTGCATACGGGTTAGCACATCGGCAACGGAGGGTTTGCCGATATTCATCGCATATTCGACGATGGGTGGATTTTTAAACTTTGCCGCCAGCACTTCGCGCAAGCGTTCCGTTTGCCGTTCGGTATGCACTTTCAGCGGTGAGCCTTCGGGTAGCCAGATTTTTGCGTATTTTTCCGCCGAGGCTTTCGGTCTGAAAGGCAGGATAAAGCCATGCAAAATAGGCCACCAGATCAAGCGGGGTACTTCAATCACTCGCGGATTGCTGAGAAATTCCTTGAGATAGGGGCGTAGCGCCTGCGCAGTCGGTGCATCCGGCGTTCCCAGGTTAATCAATAAAACACCGGTGCGATTCGGTGAGCCGTGCTGGTAAATGGATTGAGAGGTCATGACTATCAGTTTATTGTTTCTGGAGGAATAAATTAGTGTTGCGACAAGCTGCTGGAAAGCAGTTTTGCGGTAATATCAACGATCGGTATAACGCGCTCATAAGCCATGCGCCGCGGGCCTATGACGCCTACTGTACCGACAATTTCCCCTTCTATTTCATAAGGCGCGGTTATCACGCTGAATTCTTCCAGCGATGACACATCGGACTCGCCGCCGATGAAGATTTTGACCCCATGTGCTTGCCTGCTGAGTTCCAGTAATTGCAATAACTTGGTTTTACGCTCAAATAATTCAAACAGTTTTTTTAAGCTGATCAAATTGTCGGAAAGATCATCGATCTGCAGCAGGTTGCGTTCGCCCGCCAGAACCACGGCTTCACTGCTTTCATTGATGGCGTCACCGCCGGCTTCGATGGCGGCGCTCATTAAACTGATCATTTCGCCACGCAATTGCTTTAATTCGGTATTCACACGTCCGCGAATTTCATCCAGCGTACAACCGGCATAATGCTGGTTGATAAAATTACCGGCTTCGATCAGATCCGACTGGCTGTATGGGGTATTGGTAAAGATAATGCGGTTTTGCACATCGCCTTCCGGTGTGACGATAATCAACAGAATGCGCTTCTCGGATAGCGCCATGAACTCGATATAACGGAATACCGCGCCTTTTCGTTTGGGGGTGACCACGACACCGGCAAAGCGGGTCAGATCCGATAATAACTGCGATGCGACATTGATCAAGCGCGAAGGATTATCCGGGTGCAGATGGTTTTCCAGATGATTCAATTCCACTTTGTCGAGCGTTTTGACGACCAGCAAGGTGTCGACAAAGAGGCGGTAGCCTTTTGGTGTCGGGACTCTTCCCGCTGAAGTATGCGGGCTGGCAACCAATCCCATTTCTTCAAGATCAGCCATGACATTGCGGATGGTTGCGGGGCTTAAGTCTAATCCGGAAAACTTCGATAGCGCCCGGGAACCAACGGGCTGACCTTCATGGATATACCGTTCTACCAGTGTTTTTAATAAGATTTGGGCACGTTCGTTTAACATGGCATCATTCTACACGAGTCGGCTGGTTTTATAATTTGGTTATAAGCGGTGATTTTGCCTTATCTTATCTATGCTAAACTTTCCCGCTTGCCGGTTTGTCAATATGGGCCGGAGTTTCAGCATAGGTTTAGGATTTACTCCGGGCGGTTCAACTGTTGTGGGTATATATGTACGAGACAAAATTTTGCAAGCCTAGCCGCATTGTTTATTCACTAACTTGTTTTATTATAATGGTAATTCCGGTACTTACAGCCAATGCAAACCTCACAGGCAATATCAATCAAAGCAAGCGATTGTTTTAAGTTATGAATTCCCAATTCACTACCATTGCGCTGATCGGTAAACATAAGAATCCCGAAATTGCGGTGCCGCTGTTGAATCTGGCCGAGTATCTGACCGCCAAGCATTATAAGGTCTTACTCGATCATCTCACAGCTTCGCAGATTGGCAGTGACCGGTATCCGGCATTATCCCTGGAAGAAATTGGCGCGCAGGCCGATCTGGCTGTGGTCATGGGCGGTGATGGCACAATGCTCAATATCGCACGCATGCTGGTGTCGTATGATGTTCCGTTGATCGGCATTAACCAGGGACGGCTCGGATTTCTTACCGACTTATCGGTGGAAACCATGTTTGAAACGCTGGATGAGATGCTGGCGGGAAAGTACACCACCGAACGCCGCATGTTGCTGTATGCGGAAATCATCCGCGACGGCGTGAGCGTCTTCGGCAGCTTGGCATTCAATGATGTCGTGCTGTATCGCGGTATGAGCAGCGGCATGATCGAATTCGAGGTGAAGGTCAATAACGAATATGTGAATACCTTGCGTTCAGATGGATTGATCGTCACCACGCCGACCGGATCCACCGCCTACGCGTTGTCATCCGGCGGACCGATTCTACATCCCGGCCTGGATCTGATTGCGCTGGTGCCGGTTTGCCCGCACACGCTCAGTAACCGTCCCGTCGTGATCGGCCCGGATTCCAGCGTGGAGATCCAGATGCACAGCAGCGCCAATGTGCGCATCAATTGCGATAGTCATTCCTGTTTCGATCTGGAACAGACGGATAACATCATCGTGCGGCGTTTTCCCAAAACGGTGCGTTTGCTGCATTCAGTCAACCACAGTTATTACCGCATGCTGAGAGAGAAATTGGGATGGAGTGAATTTCCCTGATGCATGCCCATTAAGCCATCATGTTAAAGCACCTGAGCATCAAAGATTTTGTCATTGTGGGCCGGATCGAATTGGATTTCATGCCCGGATTCACGGTGCTGACCGGAGAAACGGGTGCGGGTAAATCCATTTTGATCGATGCCGTGACACTTGCTTTGGGAGAACGCGGCGATGCCAGTCAGATCCGGCATGGCTGCGAACGCGCGGAAATCAATGTGACATTCGATATCGATCGCTTGCCGGAGTTACGGCGGTGGCTGGATGAAAACGACTTGCAAGGCGACGCGGATAGTTGTCTGATGCGCCGCATTATTGAAACCAGCGGCCGTTCGCGCAGTTATATCAACGGGCATGCGGTGACTTTGCAGCAATTGCGCGCAGCAGGCGAGTTTCTGGTCGCCATCCACAGTCAGCATGCGCATCAATCGCTGCTGCAAAAAGACGCGCAACGTGAATTGCTCGATGCCTTTGCCGGTTGCGCTGATCTGGCGCGTACCGTTGGGTTGGCTTATCAGCGCTGGCAAGACTGCAACCGGCAAAGAATTGCCCTGGAACAACGCACAGCGGAATCGCAGGAAAAACGCGAGCAGCTGGAATGGCAATTACAGGAATTAACCGCGTTAAATTTTACCCTGCCGGAATGGCAAACATTGCAAGTCGATCATGGCCGGTTGTCGCATGTAGCGGCTTTGCTGGCGGCCGCGGACACAGCAGTCGATGTGTTATCGGAAAGTGAACAAGCGGCGCTGGCGCAGATCAATAGCGTAAACAATCAACTGCAAAATTTGCTCGAGTACGACAGCGAACTTAAAGCCATTACCGATTTGCTGGATGCGGCGCAAATTCAGTTACGGGAAAGTGTTTATGAATTGAAGCACTACCGCCAGCGTTTGGATCTGGATCCGCAAGTATTACAAGAGATCGAGCAGCGGTTGTCGGCGATCCACGCAGCGGCACGAAAATTCCGCGTGCTGCCAGAGGAATTACCCTCATTGCTTGAGACGATTTCGCAGCAACTGAGTCTGTTGGGTTCGGATGAGGATATCGGTCATTTGCAAGCGCTTGAAGCCGCCGCACACACTGATTATTTACAACAAGCGCAGGCCTTGAGCGTTGCGCGGCAAAAAGCCAGTGAAGCGTTATCACAGCAGGTGAGTGCCGCCATGCAAACGATGGCGATGGCCGGTGGCGAGTTCTCGGTTGCATTGATTCCCGTGGAGCAGGGCAATGCGCACGGTCTGGAGCAAATCGAATTTCGGGTGGCCGCGCACAAAGGGTTACCGTTGCGGCCTCTGGCCAAAGTAGCATCGGGCGGTGAATTGTCGCGGATCAGCTTGGCGATACAAGTCATCACCAGTAAGGTCGGAACGGTACCGGCACTGATTTTTGACGAAGTCGACGTCGGTATCGGCGGGAAAGTGGCCGAGATTGTCGGTCATTTACTGAAGAAACTCGGAAGGGAGCGGCAAGTTCTGTGCATTACCCATCTGCCGCAGGTAGCCGCGACCGGGGATCACCAATGGCAAGTGGAAAAATCCGCCGGACAATCGGCGCATCAACCGGTTATCAGCACGATCACTATTTTGGATCAGCAGCAGCGCGTGGAAGAAATCGCCCGCATGCTGGGCGGTGTGAACATCACTGAAACAACGCGCCAGCACGCAGCGGAGATGCTGCAACAGCACACGTAGCCGCTGTGAAATCAGCGGATAAAGTGATCGATTCCCAGTAATTCCACGATGAGCCGGCGGTACTGCTCGGATTTGCGTATTTGCAGCATCTCTAGCGGATTGAGATTATCCGTTAAGATCACACCCAATCCTGGATCAATGGTAATGCGGCGCTTTACCAGCCAGTCGCTTTGTGCGGCTGACATGGCTTCATTTTTGAGTTCGAGCTCGCGGTTTGCGGCAAGAAAAATAAAATCGTTAAATTCCGTATCCGGTTCGGAAATAAATACCTGCTGATGCGTAAAAACCTGCGCCAAGGTTTTTGCGACGGAAGCCAGCGCTTTATTCTTACCATCTTCAAAAAATGCCACAAAATTCAGTGCGAGCAATCCGTGCCCGGAGAGCAGGGAACGCAGTTGCGTCATCGTTTCAACAGTCAGCAAGTGGACCGGTTCCGAGCCGCCGGTAAAGACATCCAGGATGATCAGATCGTAGGTATTGGTTAATTTGCGGATCTCATAGCGCGCATCGCCGATAATGGTTTGACCTGTCGGCGTAAAACCGAAATATTGACTGGCCGCTTCGGCGACGGCCGGGTCAATTTCCAGGGTATCCGTCACTATGCCGTGATTTTTCAATGTCATCGCCATATGCCCGGCACCTTGACCGATCAGCAGCGCCCGCTTAATGTGGGGTGTCAGTGCGGGTAAAATATCGACAATTCTTTGGTAAGTCAGCACATTTTCACCATGGCTGATCGTCGCTGCGCCGATGGTCGACGCATCCACGGTCAGCAGGCGAAAATTCTCCTCGGGTTTGTCGATGACGCGAACCCAGCCATACAGACTTTCGCGTTCAAACTGAATGTGATTGGAATGATTGCTCGCGGTGCGGTGCGCGGAATCAGCGACGCGCGGCAATAACGCTATTCCGACTACCATCAATGCAGCGATAGGGGGCAGTGCAATCATCAAGCTGATGCGTTTCCGCTCGAAATAAGCAACACCAGCGGCCAGTATCAATAAAGCGATACCCAGACCGATGAAGATTTCACGCGAACCGACCTGGGGAAATAAATAAAAACCGAGAAACAAAGTACCGATGACGCTGCCGACGGTGCTGACGGCATAAATAGAACCGGTACCGGCGCCGACACCATCCAAACTGGCAGTAGCCAATTTAACGGCAAACGGCCCGATCATGCCGAGCATAATCAAACTGGGCGAAAATAATACCAACGTGCTGATAAAAACACCCATGCGCAGCCCCATGGCGTCGGTGGCGAGCAATACCGGTGCGGTTAACCACGGTATCAAGAGCGTCAGTAATCCCGACAGCGCAATGATCAACGCCAAACCAGTTTTTCTGGCCCGATCCGCCCAGCGGCCACCGACAAAATAACCCAGTGCAAGCGCAATTAATGTGACCGAAATCACCGAAGTCCATACATAAAGACTGGCGCCATAAAATGGTGCAATCAGGCGTGTTCCTAGCAGTTCTATTACCATCACTGCGGCGCCGGTCAGAAAAACAGTACAGTAAAGCCACGCCCGGTTCAGCACCTGAGCGGAAGTCAAATGATTCATCGTTTTGCCTGCGAATTGAAGATGCGCATGGATAAAGAGGGAGAAGTGCCGCTTGAATTTGCAGCGACAGCATTTTAGAGGTAAGCCCTTAATGATGGAATGCGGCAAAATGCCGCACATGTGGTGCGACAATTTGTCACATTGTAATTTTATGAAATGAAAAATATCATCCGAAGTGGAAAAGAATTCTTTTTCTATAAGTTTCTGGAAATTAAATTTCTCGTCAATTATAAAAAGATTTTTTCAGTTTTATTTTGAACGGTTAGATCAGCAGAATGATTGCTTCACATATGAAAGCAAAACTGTTTACAAGATAAAAAATAATTAAACTATTTA
>FSSH01000682.1_pt1 | contig 34786 bp, 32 predicted proteins | sample 1166101 | NCBI WGS metagenome assembly FSSH01 (sample SAMEA32972668, study PRJEB13176) | freshwater metagenome | biome: Drinking water system; feature: Biomass in drinking water that filtered by 0.45 um membrane; material: drinking water | place: USA | collected 2012-12-20 | depth 0 m
AAATGATGCGCTGGTTGATTACTGTTGCCTTACGCCAACGTCTATTAGTGTTGGCCTTGGCTGTGGTACTGGTGATATTGGGTGTGCAAGCCGCCCGGCAAATGCCGTTGGACGTGTTCCCGGAATTCGCGCCGCCGCTGGTGGAAATACAGACTGAAGCACCCGGATTGTCCACAGAGGAAGTGGAGAGCCTGATCACCGTGCCCTTGGAAAACGCGGTCAACGGCACGGCCTGGCTAAAAACCCTACGTTCCAAGTCGGTGTTGGGTCTGTCGTCAGTGGTCTGTATCTTTCAGGAGGGCTCGGATTTGATGCGGGCCAGACAGTTGGTGCAGGAGCGCGTCGCCACCATCACACCACGCCTGCCGGCCGTGGCTCGCGCACCGGTGATGTTATCGCCGTTATCGTCCACCAGTCGGGCGCTGAAGATTGGCGTTTCATCGAAAAAACTATCGCAGATGGAATTGTCCGAATTGGCTTTGTGGACCATTCGCCCACGCTTGATGGCGGTGCCGGGTGTGGCCAACGTAGCCATTTGGGGGCAACGTGATCGGCAGTTACAGGTACTGGTTGATCCTGATCGCCTGGCCGCCAACGGCGTGACGCTGGATGCGGTGGTGCGTGCGGCGGGCGATGCGGCCACCGTATCGGCTGGGGGTTTTGTCGATCTACCCAATCAACGCCTGCCGGTGACACATGTGTCTTCGCTGCAAACACCGGACGATATGGCCCGCACCGTGGTGCAGTTCACTGGCGGTGCGCCATTGCGCTTGGGCGATGTGACTGAAATCGTTGAAAGTCACCCGCCGCCGATTGGCGATGCGGTGATCAACGATGGGCCGGGTTTGCTCCTGATCGTCGAAAAACAACCCTGGGGCAATACCTTGGATGTGACTCGCAAGGTCGAAGCGACCTTGGCGGCTTTGCAACCCGGTCTCCACGAGGTCGACATCGATCCGACTATCTTTCGTCCGGCAACCTTCATTGAACGTTCGTTAGATAATTTAAGTGATGCACTGATATTGGGTTGCATTCTAGTCGCGGTCATTCTGATCGTCTTTTTGTTCGAGTGGCGAACCGCCGTGATCAGCCTGTCGGCGATTCCGCTGTCGCTGCTAACGGCTGCGGTGGTGCTTTATTTGCGCGGCGGCACGCTTAACACCATGGTACTGGCCGGCCTGGTGATTGCGGTTGGTGAAGTGGTGGATGACGCCATTATCGACGTCGAAAACATCATGCGCAGGTTGCGGTTGAACCGAGAGGCAGTTCATCCGCTGTCAACTTTCCGGGTGGTCTTGAAGGCCTCGCTGGAAGTGCGTAGCGCGGTGGTGTTTGCCAGTTTGATCGTCGCGCTGGTGTTCGTGCCGGTGTTTTTCCTGGACGGCTTGGCCGGCACCTTTTTTAGGCCACTGGCGTTTTCCTATTTGTTGGCGATTCTGGCTTCGCTGCTGGTGGCGCTGACCGTGACGCCGGCCTTGTGCCTGATGCTATTACCGAATGCCAAGCCACGCCAAAGCGAAGCGCCGCTGACGCAGGTTTTAAAACGGCATTATCGGCAGCTCTTGCCGGCTATCGTCAGCCGTCCGCAATGGGCGACGGGTTTCCTGATGGTGGCTTTTATATCGACAGCCATCGCTTTACCGCGACTCGGTGAATCGTTTCTGCCCAACTTCAAGGAAACCGATTTTTTGATGCACTGGGTCGAAAAGCCTGGCACATCGCTGGAAGCCATGCGCCGCATTACGATACAGGTCAGCAAGGAACTAAGGGCGATTCCCGGTGTACGCAATTTCGGTTCGCACATTGGCCGAGCTGAAGTCGCCGACGAAGTGGTGGGCCCGAACTTTACCGAGCTATGGATTAGTTTAGATACGGCGGTCGAATACGACAGTACCGTGGCGAAAATCCAGGCCGTCGTCGAAGGTTATCCGGGTCTGTACCGCGATGTGTTGACCTATCTGCGCGAACGGATCAAGGAAGTGCTGACCGGCGCCAGTGCGACCGTGGTGGTGCGCTTGTACGGACCTGACTTGGATGTGCTACGAGATAAGGCGTCCGAAGTCAGTAGAGCTATCAATGATGTGCCCGGCATCGCCAACCTCAAGGTGGAGCCGCAAATATTGGTACCGCAGATACAGATACGGCTTAAGCCTGACGTGGCGGCCAACTTTGGTTTGACAGCCGGTCAAGTGCGCCGGGCCGCAGCCACACTAATCAAAGGTAGTAAGGTTGGCGAAATTTACCGTGACCAAAAAGTCATCGACGTGACGGTTTGGGGTGCTGAGCGGGTCCGTCATGATCTCGCTGCACTCAGACAACTCACTATCGATACGCCATCCGGGGCACGCGTGCCGTTGGGCGATGTGGCGGACATCTACATTGCACCCACGTCGAACGAAATCAAACGAGAAAACGCCTCGCGCCGAATCGACGTTACCTGCAATGTCAGTGGCAACGATTTAGGTGGCGTGGCGAGAGAAATTGAAAGGCGCGTGAAAAACCTGACGTTTGCGCAAGGCTATCACCCGGAATTTCTGGGCGAATACGCAGCACGACAAGCGTCCAGCGAACGGCTGGCGTGGTTGAGCTTGGCTTCATTGCTGGGCATCCTGGTGTTACTGCATGTCGATTTTCGCTCGCTGCGCTTGGTGCTTTTAGTGGCGTTAACCTTGCCGTTTGCGTTGATCGGCGGCGTTGTGGGAGCGTTTTTAAGTGGCGGGGTACTGTCGCTCGGCTCGCTGGTCGGTTTCATCACCGTACTGGGTATTGCTGCCCGAAACGGCATCATGCTGTTAAGCCACTATCGACATCTGGAACAACAAGAAGGCCAGGTATTTGGAGCAGGATTGGCGATGCGTGGCGCCGAAGAACGTCTGGCACCGATACTAATGACCGCTGCCTGTGCCGGTCTGGCCCTGTTACCGCTAATCCTCAAAGGCAACGTGCCCGGCCACGAAATCGAATACCCCATGGCGGTAGTGATACTCGGTGGCTTGATTACCTCGACGTTGTTGAATCTGTTTTTAATGCCTTCCCTGTATTGCAGGTATGGCAACGCTACAGCATAAAAATTAAAGGAAGTTACAGGATTTTCAGTGTCAGAAAACGGGTGACGTGCGGACCTCCAAAGAAGGGAGTTTAAAGAGTTGTTAGTGACTGGTTTTGGCCGTTGTTATTCTGTGAAAATGTAAGTTTGCTCGCCTAATACCTGACATTCAGCTGATTCAACGAATACATGAACTCTTGAAGTTGGAAAGTATGGCCGACAGCCCTGTAATTGACTTCATTCAAGACAGTTTTAGCTAATAGACGTCATGGATTTTTATTCAGTCTAGCCGCCAGATGAGTAATTCTGCGCTGTGATTTTTGATTTTTCACAGCCATCGCCAGCGCTTTGGGCTGGGCAATCACGACGACTAATTGTTTGCCACGCGTGACGCCGGTATACAGCAGATTGCGTTCCAGCAGCATAAAATGCTGCATGGCCATTGGAATCACCACCACCGGATATTCCGAGCCTTGCGATTTGTGCACGCTGGTTGCATATGCCAGCGTAATTTCGTCCAAATCGCTGAATTCGTAGTCGACCTCCCGATCGTCGAATAAGATCTTGACCTGGCTTTCTTCAAGATCGATGGCTTTGATCACTCCAATGTCGCCGTTGAAGACTTCCTTGTCGTAGTTGTTGATCCGCTGAATCACCTTATCACCCGGCGCATAGGTATTGCCGAAACGGGTAATCTTGGGTTCGCTGTGTCCGTTTAACCGCGCTTGCAATTCGACGTTCAACGACCGCGCTCCCAGGCCACCGCGATTCATAGGCGTCAGAATCTGCACGTCGTTGACCGGATGAAATTTAAAACGCTGCGGAATCCGTTCGAGGACGACGTGCATCAATTTTGCGAAAATCTCCTCAGGTGTTTCGGCGTAGAGGCAATAAAAGTCGCTGAGGCTTTCAGTTTTATCCACCACAGGTATTTGCCCGTGGTTAATCCGGTGCGCATTCGTGATGATTTTTGAGGTACTGGCTTGGCGGAATATCTCTGTCAGACGCACGGTGGCAATTTGACCGGAATCGATGATGTCGGCCAGCACCGATCCGGGGCCGACGGAGGGTAATTGATCAACATCACCAACAATTAAAACCGCAGCCTCCGTCGGTATGGCTTTTAGCAACTGATTCATCAACACCACGTCCATCATCGACGACTCATCGATCACCAAGCAATCGAGGTCTAGCGGGTTTTCGTCGTTATGCTTGAAGGCAAACTGAGTCGGATCGAACTCCAGTAGACGATGAACGGTTTTCGCTTCCATGCCAGTCGATTCAGTTAAACGTTTTGCCGCTCGACCCGTCGGGGCGCACAAACCGATTCGCACCCGTTTCGCTTTGAGAATCTTGAGCAGACTGTTGACCAGCGTGGTTTTACCGACACCGGGGCCGCCAGTGATCACCGAGACTTTATGCTGGAGTACCAGCCGAACTGCTGCAGCTTGCGACTGCGACAAGGTCATGCCAGTTTGCCCTTCAACCCAAGGAATGGCTTTATCCGCGTCAATCACACCCCATGTCGCATCACCTTGATTTAATCGGTTCAGATGGACGGCACAACCTATTTCAGCACGGTGTAAAGGCGTCAGAAAAATGAATTCGTCGCTGCCGTCGATTTCGGCGATCAAATTGCCTTCGGTTAATTCTGCCGCGATCGCTTGATCGATAATCGGCAATGGAATTTCCAGTAGCTTCGCCGCCATTTCGCACAGATTGCTGCGAATCGCAGCGCAGTGGCCTTCGCCGGACCATTCCTGCAAGACATGCCGGACACCCGCTTGCGCTCGCAGCAGGGATTGCGGGCCGATGCCTAGCTTCTGGGCCAGCGTGTCAGCCGTCTTAAAGCCGATGCCGTGAATATCCAGTGCCAGGCGATAGGGATTTTCGCGCACTTTCTCGATGGCCTGATCACCGTAGGTTTTGTAAATGCGCACCGAACGCGAGGTACCGACGCCATGGGATTGCAGAAAAACCATGATCTCCCGAATCACTTTCTGTTCAGCCCAGGCACTGGTCACACGCTCCTGGCGTTTCTTACCAATTCCTGGTAATTCCAACAGACGCTCGGGTGTTTGCTCAATCACATCGAACACCAGCTCACCGAAGGCTTTGACCAGTTTCTTGGCAAAATGGGGACCGATACCTTTGACCATCCCTGAACCCAGGTATTTTTCGATACCGTCCAACGTGGTCGGGGGCACGATTTTTAACGAGATGGTTTTGAATTGTTGGCCATGTTGGCGATCATTAACCCAGCAACCCAGGCATTCGATGTATTCACCCGCTGTGACACTGGCGGCCGAGCCGATCACCGTAATCAATTCCCGATAACCTTTGACCTTGACCCGCAACACGCAAAATCCCGAGGCCTCGCTATGAAACGTCACGCGTTCGATAGAGCCGTGCAGTATTTCAACTGGGTTGTCGGCAGAATGTGACGGGCTGGGTTGGAAATCCATACTCAATAAGCTATCTCTAGCGTTTTTTCATCAAGTCATCGAGCGTCAGTCCGCAGTTGGGCGCGAAGGACAGCATAAAAAATCTGACCTCAGGCTGATCCATTGCTTCAATATCCCGTTCGAGTTGTTCGGCAGCTATTTCAAATTCAGCATTGCCGGCTTTCAATTCGGCCTGGCATTTCAGGTAGGCGGATATCTTGTCAGCTGCTTTGATGATTTTCTGATGGGCTTCAGACATTTGCTGGTGATCGATCAAAACCCGGAAATCGGGTTGTAATGCTTCAGGCAGAAGATTCAATAACTCTTGTTCCGCTTGCTGCTCGATTTGCTTGTAGGCACCGAGAATTGCTGATGAATGGTATTTGATGGGTGTGGGCATATCACCGGTAATGACTTCAGTGATGTCATGGTAAAGGGCTGCGGTTGCCACGGCATTGGCATCGACTTGACCTTCAAAATAGCGATTTTTGATGAGCGCCAAGGTATGGGCAATGACAGCCACTTCCCAGCTGTGCTCCATGACATTTTCTTCATGGGCGTTGCGTTTTAGTCCCCAGCGTTTAATCCATCTTAAGCGCGAAAGGTAAGCATAAAAATTAGAACTAATCGATGATGACATGGGGTTCAGAAGTCCTTGGTTTGTTCAAAGCAGATTAAAACACTGCAGCGCAATAGCCTTAATCTTACTGCCGCTGAATCGTTATCCCCAAATTCTGTGGATAACATTGTTTAAAATATAGGGTTAGTTCATCTAACCCGCTGTTCTACTTAAAGGCTTATCAAATTGGGCAATAATTGGTCATCAATACACCGTGACGTTTTACATCCACCAGTTACTGTGGCGGAAGCTGTCGCTCGGTTGTTACTGGTTCTGGAAAAGAAGGACCAGCTGACAATAGCGGCAATGGAACCGAACAACCTGATAGACCTGCATTTCGGGCTTGGACTGGCGATTCGAAATGCCTACGACCTCCATAATCCGGATAATCCGTTACTACTTGAATGTGCCACGTCCCATCCTGATGACGCTGCACTTTTCATCATTCATGCTCTGTGGCAACGGCTACAGTAAACAACCACTTTACGGATCAACAGATTGCCTGCGTTACGCCTTACCTTTGGATTTTTTATCGTTCTATGCTGGAGCGGTGCGCATGCTCACCCCGGTAAGGTTAATACCGAAGGTTGCCATACCCATCGAAAGACGAGTGAATACCACTGCCATCAAGATCGCATCAAGGCAAAATTGGAACCGGTCGTGCCACCCAGTCAAACAGCGCAGCCTCTTGCTCAAGTGCAAGCCAGTATGGAGTCGAAAGAGCTTTTTAAGCTTGATTACGAAGGATTCACCCTTTGGATTGATTGCAAAGAACGAGCCGCTATCCGATTTCGCTATACCGCCCAGCGAGACAATGGCAATGTAAAGCGCTACGATCATTTCGAGTTGGGGCCAGGTGCACCAGCAGCGTGCCAACAGTTCAGTAGCCAGGCCTACGGCAATGGCTATGACCGTGGTCACCAAGTGCCCGCAAATCATCTTGATGACTCGGTCAATGCGATCCATCAATCGAACTATATGGCGAACATCTTGCCTCAAACCTCGCAGATGAATCGAGGTGCCTGGTTGCTTACGGAGGAAATCATCGAGTGTTACCGAGATATTGATGATCTCTTAGTCCTAGGCGGCATAATCTGGGGTCAGGATACCAGCAACGATATTTTTGCTTCCAGTCATGGCGTACGCACCCCCGACTACTTTTACAAAGTGATCGTACGGGGCACTGGCGCCGATGAACGGGCAATTGCCTGGGTAGTGCCGAATTCCACTGAGGCCACGAAACGCAATCTGGATTACTTTCTGGTATCGATTGACGAACTGGAAAAACTTACTGGGGACCAATTTCCAGTTGCGGATTATGCAAAACATGACAAGCCAGCCACCAGCTGGTTAATTCCATACGGCTGTAACAAAAGTTAATCCTGGCATAGAGTGACCAGCTAGGCTACTAGTCATGAGCACTCAGTGAATTGCCATTGATAAGCAACCCTTGCCATAAGTTTTCCTTCGCTTTATCATTATAAAAATTCATCGAGATCGATTAATTATTCACTCAATATGGCATATGATCACCTGTCGACTGTCAACGATCCTTGGATCCAAACGCCTTAAAGTCGCCGATGTTTGTCACGCAACAGGCATCGCGCGGGCGACGGTAGATCGCTATTACTACGATCAGGTAAAAAGCTTTGATCGCGAGGTCCTTGCCAAATTGTGTCGCTATTTGCAGGTAAAGCCGGGGGATCTACTGGTATTGGTCGACCAACAAGATCTATTTGAATCGTGGGAACAGCCCATTCAGCCCAGCGAACCGAAAATCAAGGGAGGCGTATGATTGAGCGCGAGGTGAAGGTTTTGCTTGATGCCAATGCGGTGAAGCAAGTCCAAGTTCATTATGCCGTGATGGCACAAGGTTACATGGTGGTCATCAACGGACAACCATTGGAAACGACCAAACGTGAAACCAAGGAATTTAAAACCTTGGACGCGGCAGCCAAACAATTATTCAAACTGGGGATTGCGGATTTTTCAGTCAAGCTAAAAACCTGAACTGGCTGAATAAACCGACATACCAATTTTTTGCTTCAAGGAATTCGAAGTGGGCGTAATCAGAAACTGCATTTTTGGCAAACAATGCGATAAAAAATGGGCCGAGTTGACTCAAACAGACAATCAGGACGTTCGCTATTGTTCAGCCTGTGAACAGAATGTTTACTTGTGCCAGGACGAATACACTTTAGCCGAGGCGATCCAAGCGAATCGTTGTGTTGCCGTTGATATTGATGAAAACGTGCGGCTATTAGGTGAGCCATTACCTCTCCCTTATTACTAGACTCATGCCTCTCTCTGCCTCATGAACATAAACGAAATGGGATATTTGAAATTATGCGTGGGTGAACGCTTTGATCATGACATGCCCGCGGAAGGCATGAGCATAATCCTAGCGAATGGCACGCCTTTGCTGACGTTTAATTTTTCGGCGTCCTCTCGAGAAATCCAAGCCTTTCTGAATGGGAATTCTTCGTTTGCGTTATTCGCAAAAGCCGAACTCATTTTGTTTTTATTCAAAATCGAGGGTTTTCTGGATTGGTCAGATTTGGCGTTTACCATTCATCTAGCCGGTGATGAGACGATTGATGAGGGTGGTGCTTATTTGCCCATTAATCTGGTATTGGTGGATCCCGACACCAAAATTGTCAAAGGTCTACGCATAGTGACGGTTTCACCGGATTTCAGGTCAAGATTGGCCGAATTGATTCGAACACAAGCCTCAGAGCCGTTTGATACCATGGCGTATTATCGTGCCATTGGCAGTCTTTACGAAACATACCCCGCGGCAAGCGATTTACTTAAACAAGCCGTGATTATTGAACAAGGTGGCAAGACACTACCCGCAAGCCATGGCTAGCGACATTCATGGACACAACGACTCATTTATAACCCCGACCCGGTAAGAGAATGACGAAATCCCAACTCATCGAAAACATCAGCCTTAGATTGCCTCATCTACTGCAACGTGACGTTGAAATGGCCATTAACATCACCATCGATGCGATGACCCACCATTTGGCCCAAGGTGAACGCATTGAGATTCGTGGATTTGGTGGGTTCTCGTTTATTCAGCGAGCCGCGCGGATAGGGCGTAACCCTAAGACAGGCGAACAAGTGAGTTTGCCCATTCGGCATTCCACTCACTTCAAACCAGGACTGGATTTACGTGAGCGTGTTGAACAGTCGAGAACCGCGATTCCCATCACGGATGATTAGACATAACACCTTCTGTGATATCTAAAAGCAATCATGGTGATTTGCAGTTAAAGGCATATTACCCAGTGACTTAGATTGCTTTCGCCCCGTTTTTTTAAAAAAAATCTTCACTCGTACAATAAAAGTCGTATTTGACTTTTATTGTACGCAACTCGCCCTTAATCCTCCTCACAATAATGACCATCCCAACCGGAGGTCATTATGGAACCCGTTGCCATCCCCCAATCGATCGACGATCCGATCCACATTTTATTGTGGAGTGCGGACGAGATCGTACCCTTCATGGTGAGCATGCTGACCGGCATGTTGATCGATCAGTTCATTCCTGGCTTAGCGCTCGGGTTGATTGCAGTCAAATTTTACCGGCGTTTCCGCGATAATCGGCCTGACGGCTACACATTGCATGCGCTGTATTGGTTGGGTTTGTTGCCCAGTCGCGCTAAGACCATCCCCAATCCTTACATCCGCCGGTTCCTGCCATGAGATGGTCGGATTTTCTGCAAACCTGGGATGGGCACGAGACCGAGAATCGGTTTAGCCGCGTCATCATTATTGCCTTGCTGGTGATTTGCGTGATTACTTCGCTAGCCGCCTGGCGCACCGAACGCAGCATCATTCTGGTGCCACCGAGCTTGACGCAGGAGGTCGAAGTCACCCGCAGTCAGGCGTCCAGTGAGTTCAAAGAGTCCTGGGGCTTGTTCCTGGCTGAATTGCTCGGTAATACCACCCCGGCCAATGCCGACTTTCTGAAAACCGCGGTCGAGCCGTTATTGGCGCCGGATATTTACCGCAGTGTCCTGGATGCCATGAGTGATCAAATCAAGGCCATCAAAATGGATCGGGTCGCGATCAGTTTCACCCCGCGTCACGTTGATTACGAAGCCGAGACCAACAAGGTTTTTGTCAGCGGCGAACTGAAAAGCCAGGGCCCCAGTTCCAAACCGGACGTTAAGCTCCGTACCTACGAATTCATCATCGACATCAAAAATTATCGGCCCCGGCTGGAATACATCGACGTGTATCCAGATTCCCCCAGAACCCTGGCCCGTTTGAAAGCCACCCAAGGCCAACCCCAAGAGGCTAAACCATGAAACCAGTACTGTGTTCTTGGCTGTTACTCACCATTGCCGGTCCGGCGTGGGCCAACGATGAGTTACCGGTGACGGTGTTACCACCGGTCACTACCGTGGCCGAAGAGTCATCCTCATCGCCATCACAGCCGGTTGCCTCGTCGCAGCCAGACTTAGGCATCGAGTTACCACCGGTCGATGCCAGCATATTGAAAGCCGCCAAACAACAAGCGGCAGCGTCAAACTCAGTTTCAGCCACTTCCATCGGTCCACAGCACATTGCTGTTAAACCCGGCATCAACGAACTGATGCCGATTGCCGTCGGCCATTTGAATCGGCTGGTCACGCCGTTCGAACATCCAGTGGTCACGACCACCAGCCAGGCGACTACTAGCACCAAAGGCAAAATCGTCTATGTCGCCACCGCCGACGAAACACCGGTGACGTTATACATTACCCCTGGCGACAACCAGGACATCGCGCTATCACTGACTTTGATCCCCAAACGCATTCCGGCGAGGGAAATCCATCTCGATTTGGATAAGGACAGTTACCAATTGCTAAACCAATGGCAGCGCTCGGATGCCGGTGATCGAAATTCTGGCCAAAAGGAACAAGCCTACATTAGCCAGCTGAAAACCTTGTTTCGGGATTTGGGTTTGCAAAAGACCCCAGCCGGTTATTCACTCCGCGAACCGAAGCCGCAGGAACAGATTCACTGCCTGCAGGACCGCGTGCAGATCAAAACCGGCCAAGTTCTGGAAGGCCAGGACAGGCTGATTCTGGTGGGACTAGCCACAAATACTGGCGGCGGCATGCTCGAGTTCGACGAACGCAGTTGCGCTACCACCCAACAGGACGTGCTGGCCATTTCAGTTTGGCCCAACGTGGTGTTGAAGCCGCAGGAAGCCACCGAGCTGTATGTCGTTGTCCGACAAGTGCCTGAGGCGTCAGTCAGTTTGCGTCCCTCATTATTGAACGGAGGGCAACGGTAATGGCGGTCGTCGAGTCCTGGTGGACACGATTGAGTCCGGCTGCCAAACGCAATCTGGCCGTCGGCAGCATTGGTACCGTGCTGTTGGCCGTCATCATCGCGTTAGCCACTGTCACCCCGGACGTCAGTAAACCGTTGAGTAAACAGGCGACCATCCAACACATCCTGACCGATAGCGATCCACGTTCACTAGGCATCGACGGCATTTCTTCGCAATTACGCGATCTTCTGCAGAAAAATGACGAGCAAGCCCGCCGGCTGGCAGCGATCGAAGAACAACAAAAGCGAGAACAGCTATCCGACGAAATCCGCTTCAAACAATGGACCACCGCCGAACGCGAAGCCTATGAAGCCAAACTTCAAGCCGTCACCGGTGAAGTCGAGTCGTTGAAGAACAAAGCGTCCACACCGTCAACGACCGGCACCCCAGGCGACATCAACCAACCACTACTGGATCAGCCGGCACCCGGAAGACCATCAAACCGTCGCCTGAGCAACGCGCCGTTCGATAACAGCCAAGACGATCTCAACCGCGTCTTTGAGCAAGCGGCCATTCCTGGACCGACACCGGGCAATACCGGCGTCTCGGGAGGTCGAGCAAATAGCCCTGCGCCGGCGGCAATGCAGATTCGCGTCATCCAGGAAAGCGCTGAGCAGTCCAATGGTAAAGACAAAGACGCAGCCCCTAGCGAGGGTCGAGGCCGCTCGAACCGTGATCACGTCAGCAGCGATGTCTTCATCCCCGCCGGCAGTATTTTGACCGGCGTTTTATTAAACGGTCTGGATGCGCCAACCGGCAAGAAGGCCAAGAAAGAACCGATGCCGGTGCTGTTCCGGATCAAGAAGGAAGCCATCTTGCCCAATCGTTTCCATGCCGATGTGCGCGAGTGCTTTCTGCTGGCCGCGGGCTTCGGCGACCTAAGTGCCGAGCGCGCCTACTTTCGCGGCGAGACCTTTTCCTGTGTCCGTCAGGACGGTGGCGTGATCGAAGTGCCGATGAATGCTTATGCCACTGGCGAAGATGGCAAAAACGGGGTGCGTGGCCGGGTGGTCTCCAAACAGGGTGCGTTACTCGCCCAGTCAATGATGGCCGGTTTCCTGCGCGGCTTTTCCGATGCCTTCGGTCGTAACCAGATTCCGGTGTTGATGACCGGCGGCATCGGTGCGCTATCCGGTACCACACCGTTCCAAAATGCCTTTTCCTCGCAGTCGATGGAAGGCGGTGCGCTGAAAGGCGCGGGCTACGCGATGGAACGTCTGTCGCATTTTTACATGGACATGGCCGAGGAGATTTACCCGGTCATCGAAGTCGATGCCACCCGCCAGGTCAACTTCATCGTGCAAAAAGGCACGGCATTAAAGCTGAAGTCACCGAGCTGATTCATTAACTAAAACCCAAAGGTCGTTATGACGCTACGCCACATTTTTTTATTTCTAGTCTCACTATTCGGTACATCGATTGCCATGGCCGCCAATCCGCAAAAGCCTGCGGTCTCGGATATTGCCGCCGGTTTGCTCTCGATCAAAATCGACGGCATGCAAGACTTGCCGATCTCAGGCCTGAAGATGGTTAAGTCCGGCGAGCAGACAGTGTTTATTTCCAGCAACGGCCGCTTTGCCTTTTACGGCGGCAAATTGATGGACATCTGGACTCAGCAAGAGATCAAGGAACTGGCGGATATCGACAAAATCGCCAACCGTATCGACCTGTCACGAATGAAACTCAAGGCTGACGATCTGGGTGCGGTAACGGTCGGCCATGGCAAAGCCCAAGTCCTAGTGTTCATCGATCCGCGCTGCCCTTACTGCGGCAAGGTCATGAAAGACCTGCAAGCCTTGCAGGACCAGTACACCTTCAAGCTGGTGATGGTCCCCATTCTCGGTCCCGAATCGCAAAACATTGTCGTGCAACTGGCCTGTCAATGGGGCTCAAGCGAACCCAAAGTCAAAGACTCCGTCCGCGAACGCTTGTTGAAACAGGATTACGCGGGCCTGCCCAATGAAGCGCCTCAGTCATGTAACAAAGAGTCACTGCAAAAAGCTATCGTCACTGCCAAGTTATTCGATTTGAAGGGTGTGCCGTTTCTGATTGCGCCTGACGGACGCACCCACAGTGGCGCGCCGGAATCGTTAGCCGATTGGTTAGCGGACAAACCGAAACCGTCACCCAGCCTGGCAACAACGCCCGATACAAACGCACAAAACACAAACGCCACGGAGAAAAAGCCATGAAACGCTTTCATCAGTTTTCTATTTATAGCCTCAGTGTACTGCTGATCGCCATCACCACCGGCTGCGCCACCGACTACGGCTGTAAAGGCATGCCGGACGAACCCAGCTGTCTGTCGACGACACAGGCTTACCAAGTCACTAATACGGCGATAACGGAAGCGCCTCCGGAAAATAACCCCAATTCGGAGACAAACTCATCAACGGCACTCGTACCGCCGTTACAGCAACCCGTACCCAAGATCGAAGATCCCACGCCGATTCGTACCCCATCGCAGGTCATGCGCATTTGGATCGCGCCTTGGGAAGATGCAGACGGCGATTTGATGGTGTCCAACTATGTCTACACCGAACTGGAACCCAGGCGTTGGATGATCGGCAAGGCGGCTTCGACAGCCAGTTCTTCGTTGATCCCGCTGCAAGTCGAACAACGTCCACCGGAGAGACGCGCCAATGTCGATACCGGGGACGACGAGCGTCCAGTCAATGGATTGAGCAAATCATTGCCTTGATGGGGCAACCCATTTAACCGCAGGTCCCACACACCCTGCGAGACTGAGCGGGCAACCGCTTAAAAACCTGCCGGACTAACCGTCCGAGATTCGACGGGCAACCGTCTTTTAACCTGAAATGAGGATATTTTTGATGAAAACGTCATATCGAAGCGGGGTCTTGATGGCCCTGGCATCGTTATTGTTTATGTTGATGGCCAATGATGCCATGGCCGGTACCGCTGGTACCGAGTTCAGCACCGTCTGGAGCTTGCTGACCGGCTGGGTGGAAGGCTTGCTCGGCCGCATTATCGCTATCGTGTTCGTCATCGTCGGCCTGGTCGCCGGTGTCGTGCGCGGCAGCATCATGGGCTTTGTGCTGGGCATTGCCAGTGGTGTCGGCCTGTTTGCGGCACCGACCATTATCACCAACATCGTGACTGCCACGATTTAGGCCTCACCACGATGACCGGTTCAACGATTGATACCGAGACTGCGGCGGGCAACCGCCGCCTTGCTTCATTGGCACACGATAAGCGGACCGTTAGGGTCCAAGACGTCAACGGCCAGCCAATCAACCCCTGCCATCCGGCCAGAGCCAGGCAGTTGAAACGCAAGCACCGCGTATCGCTGGTGTGCCGGCATCCTTTTACGATTCGTCTCGATCCGGAATGTCCAGCCGAAGACCTGCTGCAGTTTTTTGAAGAGGATATCTTCCTATGACCACCGCACAACGCCCCCGTGCCGACCAACTGTTCCCGGTACTGGCTTATGAGTACGACCATCATCTGTTTTTGATGGCCGATAGCAGCCTTGGTTTTGGCTTTTTGTGCCGGCCGATGACCGGCGCCGATGCCAGCGTTTCTGCGCGCGTCAACGTGTTGCTGAACCAGGACTGGCCCACCGACACTCTGTTGCAGGTGAGCATATGGACCTCGCCCGACATCGAAGAATCGCTGGCGATCATGCAAACGCGGCGTTTGAAACAGCAAAAACCGACCTATAAAACCATGACCCAGGCTAGTATCGAGTTCTTGCGGCAAGGCACCACCAAACCGCCTGAAGCGATTTCCGGAGCACGCCTGCGGCGCAGTCATATTCTGGTCACGGTCAAATTGCCGATGGCCTATCCCAGACCCAGTGAACAAGACATCCGTCGTGCCAGCGAATTGCAAATGGCTACCCAGCAATCGCTGTCGACCATCGGCATGTATCCGGAACTATTGGGCGCCGATCAGTATGTGCGTATTCTGAACACGATTCTAAACTGGCAACCCGATGCCGGTTGGAAAGATCGGGTGGTACCCGAGTGCGATCCGACCCAACTGATCCGCGACCAATTGCTGGATTACGACAACACCCTCGAACTCGATGAAAAAGGCCTGTGGCTCGGAAGTAAAAGAGTAAAGACGCTGTCCGCCAAACGCACCCCCGATCATTTTTACTTTGGCAGCGCCAAAAGCTATCTGGGCGACATTTTGTCCGGTACTCGCGGCATTCGCCAGAATGCTTTGCTCAGTCTGACCCTGCATTACCCGGATGCCGAATCAACCCGCACCCGTCAGGAAGGTGTACGGCAATTCATCACCAACCAGGTTAATACGCCAATTGCCCGGTTTTTGCCGGTGTTGGTGCAGCGTAAACACCATTTCGACGTGTTGTTCGATGCCTACCGGGACGGCGACCGGCCAATCAGGGCCTATTTCGGGGTGTTACTGTTTTGCGACGAACAAGAAGAAGCCGCAGCCGTGTCCAATGCGCGGGTGTATTTCCGGGAGCTGGGTTTTCAGCTGTTGGAAGACAAGTATTTCTGCCTGCCGTTTTTCCTGAACTGTTTGCCATTTGGTCCCGAGCGTTCGGCGATTGCTGACTTGAAACGCTACCGCACCCTGGCTACCCGGCATGCGATTCCGTTATTGCCGCTATTTGGTGATTGGGCGGGCACCGGTACGCCGACCTTGAATTTCGTCTCAAGGAACGGTGAGCACATGGCGGTATCGCTATTTGATACCACCGGCAATTACAACCTGTGCATTGCCGCCGAATCGGGTAAAGGCAAATCATTTCTGACCAACGAAATCATAGTCAGCTACCTGACCGAAGGCGCACAAATCTGGGCGATCGATGTTGGCCGTTCCTATGAAAACCTCTGCGAGGTACTGGAAGGCGATTTCGTCAAATTCACTCACGGTTCGAGCATTTGCATGAACCCATTCGAGATCGTGCAAAACTTCGAGGAAGAAGCCGATATGTTAGCCGGCTTGGTCAGTCAGATGGCGGCACCAACCGAGAAACTGACCGATTTTCAAACCGCCGGTCTGAAACGTATTCTCAAGCAACTGTGGACCGAAAAAGCACAGGCAATGTCCGTGGACAACATTGCAAAATGTCTGTGCGCTGAAACCGATCAACGTTTAAAAGATGTCGGCGAACAGTTGTTTCCCTTTACTACCCGAGGTGAATACGGTCGCTACTTCAATGGCCGCAACAACGCCAAATTCACCAATGACTTTACCGTGCTGGAACTGGAAGAACTCAAAGGCCGCAAACATCTGCAACAAGTCGTACTTTTGCAGCTGATTTACCAAATCCAACAGGAAATGTATCTCGGTGAACGCAACCGGCCCAAGATCGTCATTATCGACGAAGCCTGGGATTTGCTCACTGAAGGCGATGTCGCCAAGTTTATGGAACACGGTTATCGGCGGTTTCGTAAATACGGTGGCGCGGCGGTAACCATCACCCAGTCGGTGAACGACTTATACCGCAATGCCGCCGGCCGCGCCATTGTCGAGAACTCGGCCAATATGTATTTGCTCGGTCAAAAAGCCGAAGTCATCGAAGGCATGAAACAGGATCGGCGTCTGCCACTATCGGATGGCGGCTACGAGTTACTAAAAACCGTACATACCTTACCCGGTGCGTATTCGGAAATCTTTTTCATTACCGAGATGGGTTCCGGTATTGGCCGCCTGATCGTCGATCCTTACAAACGCATTCTGTTCTCCACCAAACCTGAAGACGTCAACGCCCTGAAGCAGTTGCGTCGCCAAGGCTTGAGTTTGGGTGATGCCATTCAACAACTCATCGACAACCGCAGCAGCAAACCCAGGGAAAATAGTTATGGATCCTAAATCGCAATGGCTCAGCACCGTTTTCATCGCAGCCTGTCTGGGCTGCATCGGCGGTTGGCTGGCTGCGCAACAGCAATTACAACAGCCCATCGCTCGATTAAATATGGTCACACCGGTGTTTGTACTTGACCGGGCCAAGCTGATTCAATCGATACCGCCCAATGCCAGCCAGGAACACATGGCCAAGATCGTCGATGACTGGCAAGGTCAGGCCAAAAAGCTCAGTGATGCGGGCTATCTGGTGATCGATTCAACGGCGGTGGTGGCTGCTCCGGAGGATGTCTATGTTCGACACGCCGGACGCTAAGGGTATGAAGAAACCAAGACCCCATTCGCCATCGTCGTACCGTGTCACTCGATTGACTTTAGGCCGCTTCCTACTCAAGGCGATACCGATTTTATTGCTGGTGTTGGCCGCTGAACGCTATATCGGTCAACGATTTTTAATCGGTGGCGACGACCAGGTCGACCGTTGTCTGCCGGATAAATGGGTGTATCTGATCGATACCCACAACAAAGACATCTGGCGCGGCGATTTGATTGCCTTTCGAGCAGAGCGCATGGCGCCCTTTTTCAAGGATGGGCAGATCATCGTCAAAATCGCCGCCGGTGTTACAGGTGACACCATCCACGTCGATCCGCAGCACACCACAATAAACGGTGAACGGATCATCGACGGGCTGCCTTTGACGGAGAAACTCAAAAAGCCGGCGACACAATTCATACGTCATGAAACCATTCCACCTGCAGCCTATTGGGTGACAGGGCAAACCGACAAAAGCTTCGATTCGCGTTACTGGGGCTATGTCTACGATCATCAAGTGATTGGACGGGCCTATGCGTTGTTTTGATCGACCACAGCATTCTTGGCGGCAATCGGCAGTCTGTTTGTTCTGTTGGGTCAGTGTGCAAGCAGTTCAGGCAGAGGAAGCCTGGCTGCAACGTTCTCAGGCTATTTTGCAGGCCTTGGATAGCCAGCCTCGCCCAGACTGGTTGAATGGCCAATCTGAACAGTTGGACGTGAAACGCCATGCGCAACAAGTGTTGGACGCCTCGAAAGCGATCCAAGCAGAGGCACTATCGACACGATCGACAACGGTGGCAAGCGGTCTGCCGACAACACCTTCGAACAAGCCACTCACATTGTTGTTCGTCTCGTTTTCACTGGGTGAGTCCCTGCTGAAAGGCATCTTTGAAGAGGCGGCAGGCCGGGATGATGTATTGCTGGTGTTTCGCGGCCCCAAGCCCGGCCAAAAACTGCCGGCATTGATGGCCGACCTCAAACGCTTGCTGAAAGGTATTGATCCACTGCCCAACATCGTGATCGATCCCACCCGTTTTCAGCGCTGGTCGGTTTCATCGGTGCCTGACATCGTCGTCGAACAGGACGGTAAAACCCGTTTACACGTTCGTGGTGTCAGCAGTCTGTCCTGGCTGGACGAGCAGCTAAAAGCCGGCAAACAGGGTGATTTGGGCACTTTGGGCGATGTTGGCGAAATTACCGAGATCGACTTACTCGAAGAGATAAAACGCCGGATGGCTGGCATCGACTGGAAGCAAAAGCAGCAACAAGCTATCGCTCGGTTCTGGGATCAGCAAAAATTTGAAGTGCTGCCAGTCGCGCAGGCAGATCGTGACCGAACCGTGGATCTGACCATCACCGCCCCGCGCGATCTGACGGCACCGAATGGTCAACTGATCATCCGAACAGGACAAACCGTCAATCCTCTGGACAAAATGCCGTTTGGCTTATGCCTGAAGGTGTTCGATGCCACGGTGCCGGCTCAAGTTGAGCTGATTCAGCATCAGTCCTGCCACGACAAACAGGCCCGCGTGATGTATCTGGCCACGTCGTTGCAGCGTCAGTCCGGGTGGGACAGCTTGCAGCGTTTGGAAACTGCGCTTCAGGCACCGGTGTATTTACTGACGCCGGATGTGCGCAGTCGTTTTCAATTACAGCAAGTACCGGCGATTGTCGAACAAGTCGGCAACCAGTTAGTGGTTCGTGAACGCAAGCTGCCTGTTTCAACAGCGGGAGCTAAATCATGAAGCGATTACAGCGGACGGCTATCATGGCCTTGGGATTTTTATGGCTGTTGATCTCGGGTGTAACAGCGGCCGAAACCACTACGAATAGCGTCGNNCCCGTTGTGCTCGGACGCCGAACTGTGGTCCGGCAAGCTGATCACTGATATTTGCTGGAGCTGTTTGTTTCCGATTCGTGCGGCCGGGGCGTCGCTGGGTGGTGGCAACGTACCGAGCATCGCGACTGATGAGAAGTTCTGTTTCTGTACCGATAGCATGAACATTCCGGAATTAGGCATGACCATGGGTCTATGGAATCCTGCTCGATTGATCGAGATCGTCCGCAATCCCTGGTGTTCGCCTGCGCTGGGCGGGCATAAATTCAGTGCCTCGAACGTGCGTCTGATTGCCACCACTGGCAAGGCGGACTTCGATGCCAGCGAAATGTCGTTCTTCAATTATCACTATTTTGCTTTTCCGCTGACTATCCTGCTGGACCTGTTCTGGGATGGCCGTTGCAACAGTGATGGCTATGGGGACTTTGATTTGCTGTATGTCTCGGAACTCGATCCCACCTGGAACAGCGACTTGCTGGCGTTCTTCACCAGTCCGGAAACGGCCCTGTTTGCCAATCCGGTGGCCATTTCCGCATGTGTTGCCGATGCCGTAGCGGCGGCTACCGGTAATCCTTTGGACGCATTGTTCTGGTGTGCCGGTGCTTGGGGGCATATGTATCCCTTATCCGGGATTTCGCCGACCAGTTACGGTACCGATCCGCGCATCACCAGTTTGTTGGCCACGCGGGCGACGGCAGCTTTACATCGACGCGGGTTGGCCTGGAAAACTTCAGGTAACGATGCCTTATGTGGCGGCTACATCTATCCCTTCATTCCCAAATCGCAATACCGGCTATCGATGTTTTATCCGGTCGCGGAAACCGAATCCAATCACGCCATTGGCGAGACTACCTTCAAGTGGGGTGCGGGGCGGACTTATCCGGGGCCGGGGGAAGATCACATATATATCCAATTTCGTTGGCAAGACTGCTGCGTGGGTTTATGAGGCGATGAAACAATTCTTTGATCCCCAAGCAATCGCCACACAAAGCCTGTCTGCGGTGCTGTGCGTAACCATGGCCTGGACACCGTATGGTGTTTCCTGGGCGGATGCGATTCAGGAAGCCGGGCGAGAGGGTCAACAACTGGGCCAGCAAGTCCTCGGCGGTTTTGCGTTTCCGGTCGATACCGGCAATGGCACGCTGACCTTGAATCCTGGAACGGCTCAGGAGAGCGCCATGTCAATCGGTACGCTGTTTCCGGATACCCATAGCACCACGACTACGACCCAAGATTTTGCCGATCTTTATGGCAACAACCCTGGAACGATCGCAGCCGGGTTGGACGCACAGACTGCATTGAACAGCGAAACCAGCTTTACCGGCGAAGCATATCGCACTTTGATCGACAATGCTCACCAGTCGCACCCGGACTTGCAAGCCGATCCGATCTGGCAAGCCGGCGACCAATTGCTTGCCGATTTTACCCCATGGGCACAGTCGTTCTCGGACTGCACGACCACCACGACCCAAACCGACACTCTGCAATCAGTGCGAGTGCCTGATTATCAGCTGTGTCTGCGGCAACCGACGGTACCGCAAAGCTGCACCGCTACCCACCAAGTCAATGTACAGCCCTTGATCCGTTTTGTCAGTGAGGATGGCGGTTTTTCCAGTTGCGGGCCGGGCTGTATGGATTTGTATGTCGGCCGAGTCGGTGATGATTACTGGGAATCGGATTGCGGCTTGTTTACCTGGCAGGTCAAATACGAAGTCTTGCATCCGGAAGCCATCACCAGCGCCACGCTAGAGTACGTCAAATACGATGACCACACCCGTGTCTATTACGACAATCAGTTGATCTATACCGGTGCCAGCGGCTGGTTCGGGGATTGCGAGCTTTATACCAGCTGGAACGAATATCCCAACACCAATGTACTGTATGCCTTCAATAGCAGTGGCATCAAAGTGTTTAAGGAAGAAACCCGGGTTTCCGGACGTGGCGAAGGCTATTCGCGGATTCGGCTACGCTATGACCTGTCGAAACTGATTACCCAGGATGAATGGAGCTGGAGCGGACCCAATTGCCAAAACTTGGCCAATGCGATTACCGATGGTATTTGCCAGACTGGCAGCCAATTGAGTTGCTCGAACGATCCCGCCAATGCCTCGGGCTGTTACGTCGATCCCACGTCGCAAGTGATGGTCTGCGGTTCCGACTTGGCGCAAGCCCCGGTGGCCAATTCGACGGGGATTCGCAATACCTGTATGAATATCCATGCGGCTGGGCACTGCGATCTGAATCAGTACGGCCAATGCTGGACCGATACCGCCGGCACACATTGTTTGGAGCCGCCAGCGAACGGAATACCCAACACAACCTGCGCGTCGTTGGAAACCCAAGGTTGCTCTTTCATCAAAAGCCAATGTACCAGTGTACTGGCCTCAGGCACTTGCTGGGACAGCGTCGATACTTACGACTGCGGCCAAACAGTGGGCATTCCCGGCATTCAAAGTAATACCCAGCAGCAATGTGCCGGGCCGATCCGCTGCATGGGCGAAGAGTGCATTACCGTGAATCGCACACAGAGCCAGGATTTCAGTAAGGCGGTCGCCTTACTCAATAGCGCCCAGCAAATGGCGATGGACTTACATTGTGACTATGCCAATGCCGATCTCCAGCAACAGGATCCTACTACCTGCCAGGTATTCCAGGGTAAACCCGCCAGTTGCAAAATGGTCGGCGGCGCCCTCAGTCTGGTGGATTGCTGCGAAACGCCCTCGGGTGCGATGGGGCTGGGACGTTACATTGATTTGCTGATCGCCACCAGTCAGATGGACAGCGCGGTGATGGCCATGGATAGCGCTTCGGCGATTCGAGGCGCATGGGAAACCATGCGCACCCCGTTTACGCTGGCCGGAGATGCCTGGAACAGTTTTCAGGCGGATTTTGCCTCGACGGTGAATGACTTGGTCGGCACCGACATGCTCAGTACCAGCGATATTGCTTCGCAAGGTTTACTGGATTCACTGAAGAGCGAATTAATGAAGTCGGTAGCGGAATGGATAGGCCAGACCTTTGGCGAAGCCGCCGGTAATGCCTTGTTTAGCGCTGGCGGCCAGGCAGCCTTTGATGCTGCGGGCAATCTGACGCCAGCGGCGCAATCGGGTGGTGTGCAATTAGGCGGCGGCGCGGCAGTGGCTGGGCAATTACTGAGTACCTTGATGGCGGCTTATACCGCCGTGATGATCATCATCATGATTATCCAAATGGTCTATTCCTGTGAGGAACCGGAATACGAACTGGCGGCCAAGAAACAACTGAAAGTCTGCAAGGATCTGGGGACTTTTTGCGAAAGCAAAGTATTAGGTGTCTGCATGGTCCGTAAGGAAAGTTACTGCTGCTACAACTCGCCACTGGCCAAAATCCTCAACGAACAAATAAAACCGCAGCTGGGCATGGATTTCGGTACGCCGGAAAGTCCCAGCTGTACCGGCATCAGAGTTGTGGACCTGGATCGGGTAGATTGGACTCAGGTCAATCTGGATGAATGGTTGGCAATTCTGGCGCAGACCGGACATTTGCCGTCCGCCGCCAATGCCGCGTCCATGCTCAATCTGGATCAACTCACCGGTACCGGCAGCCGACTCAATCCGCAGAAATACGGTGCTGTCTCCAGCGGCCGACAGGACACCTTAACCCGCACTCAAGGCCGAATGACCGATCTGGATGTACCTACGGTCAAACGGCAGTCGGAACTGGAGGGCTGGGGAATGGGACCATAGCCACAAAGCTTCATATTGGGTATTTCAAGTTTCGAGGACATCCCAAATAGTCCCAGCTTCGATGATTGTCGCAAACTGTCCTGCATTAAATCCATCAGGATAGAGATTATCTTCGTCAATCTGTTCAAAAACTGAGGATAGTGCATCTCCACAAATCTTTGCAAAGTCACCTTTTATGACAGTGCTAGAACCATGTTTAGTTTTTTCGGTATCGATAGCTTGGTGCAAATCCCGCAATAAATGACGTTCATTTCTAAGCGCAATGATAACTTCCTGAAGCGAGACTTTTAAAAATCCCTCGAAATATTCATGATCATGCTCTATTGAAGTATCGATAATCCAGAAATGTGTTTGGATCTGACTGGAATCTCGCCCAAGTACCAGCGCTGACAATGTCGGATCAGTCGTTAACTCCTTGGTCACCCATGCACTTTTACGTTTTAATTGAAGAGCCGCTTTACGGAGAGTATTCGTTCTATGCAGCCAGGCATCGTGATGTGTCTTGCGAATGTAGCCAGACTTTATTTCAAAAACAAATAAATGATCATCACGTAAGCAAATTAAATCGATTTCGCCGACTTCTTCACTGGAGTCACGTGGTGGGTTAAGGTTTCCAACCACTTTAAAACCAAATTCTGTAAATGTTTCTGCCAGCCTTTTCTCGATGCGATTGGTTTCCAGATTCAGTTCCTCTCGATTTCGTCCCAATCGCCGTAAGTTATTAACAGCGGCAGTTACATTATTTTGAAACGCAAACATCCAAGGAAGCTGGAACAGATAATTGCCAATCTTCAAAATTGGCCTTTCATGTAATTCGGGTTTCAGGGCATGTTCATGCTCACGTAATTGCCGTGATAATTCTTTAATATCGTTTGACCAAAAGTCGAGAATGGCTTCGGTTATTTGCTTGTTGCCCTTTGGATATTCCTCGCTCACAGTCCAGTTACAAATTCTGGCAATCTTTGCTTTACGCTCTGCAAAGGTAATTGGAAATCTAATTTCGCCTTCAACCTGCCCTGCAAAGGAAAATACAGTCAATGCAGTCAACCAGTCCCCTGCCCTTTCGTATTCTCGGCAGTAGGGAAGAATATAATCGTATTTATAAAATGCGTGCATCAATTCAATTGTCAACAGTGTCAGCAATAAATCGACTTTGAGACCACTCTTGGTTGTGAAGTCATCAACAAAACCATAAATTTCAGTTAGTTCAAGTTTGGTTCGAATAGCTGAAATAAATGCAAACCGATTGTTTTGTTCGTTTTCTGGTCTACCGAAACGTTCAAAACAAAAACCTAATCTAAAAAATTCATCAATAGCACGGAATTGCCAATACTGAGATAATCGCTCAAGCTTCTTACCGTTCCGCCCCCATTCATACCCTTCCTGATTTACCCTTGGATATAAAATCAGCCTTTCATTTTCAAAGCGAATGTCGTAATCATCATCGAAACAAAAATTCTCGATGGTTTTACCTACAGATTTATTAAATTGCAGATAGGCGTCAATGAGGCGTTCAAATGTCTCTAGATAGAACAGACATTTTTCGGCTACCCTAGCCGTGGAATGAGATGGAAACAGTAACGAAGCCATATGTTTTCGAAGCGATTCGCCGATGATTCGCTCCGATATAAAAAAATCATTTTGTCCACTGGCTTTTAGCTTTGAAACGAGTATTTGATTGAGGGCATCAGACATTTCCTGAAAGGCATCCCGACTAGCCTCGGCATGATCCTTTTCAAATTGATGAGGTCTCAATTCATGTTGTCCCTGGTTGTAAACAATATGTTTAAATGCGAACAAGCTTGCATAGACCAGTGTTTCTAAGGGCGTTAAGCGTTTCAAGTCGGCTTCAATCAACTTTATCGCGTCCTTAAATCTGCCGTTTTCTTCTTCGAGAATTTCGCACGCTTTAATAAAATCAGATAGGTACACTGCTTCGAGAATTTCGCACGCTTTAATAAAATCAGATAGGTACACTGCGTCGCCCAGATCAAGCGCATCGATTTCCTGCCAACGCAATGACTTTGGTGACAAAAACACCTGAGAATAGCGAATAGCTCGCCGGAGTGTTACGGGTGCCGTGACAACTAAGTGTTGCAACCAATTAGGTCTGGTTACTTTGTTTTGCTGAAGATAACGAGCCAAAGCCAGGGCGAAGGCTTCCTCTGCAAAAATATCCTCCGAAGCTTCATCCCAAAAAGCGGCCGTCCAAAAATCATGATCTCGATCAGCTGCGCTCAAATTTCGCTTACCGGCTTTGGCCGGTTTTCCATCCAGGTATCGGTGAGTCAATTTGATAATCGCGTCAGTCGCGGACTCACTAGTTTCGGTTAAGCGTAGAAAACGCTCTTGATAAAGGTTGGGGACGGGCTCTGTCATCATCAGGTTATTACTGATCTGAATTAGGCAGGGTGCATTTTTAGCGACGTGTTATCGACCAGCCAATGCTCCTGAACGATGCCTGCCTGATGCAATTTCATCAGCTGCCAACACGCTTGGATGATGGGATAGCGGGTATCGGATAAAGCCATACGGCAACCAGCGAGTTGTTTTTCATAGATTTTATGATTGGCTTTGCCGGAGTTTTTAAAATAAAACTCCAATGCTGCCAAGCCTGGCCCAATCAGTCCGGCAAAGTTTGGAAAAGACTGCGCGATGCTCAGACCTTTCGGATCCATGTCGCCCATTACCCAGACTGGCAAGGGGTATTTCTCGATCAGACTCAATACCGTGCCGGCCTGATACACCTGATCGCCCCGAAACACCACTAACGGTTCGGTCGACGCTGCCAATTCATCCAGCTTCATCGCACTCAACTGATCGAAACACCGGTAATTTTCAACGACCCAGATGCTTTGATGTTCAATGCTGGTAATGTTGTCTAGGGCTATATCACAATGACTGTGGTCCGGCAGTCGATAGTGTTCACCGTTTAACTTGAGCATCCTGCCCGGTACGGGTTTCATGGCTAATCGGCTTTTCTTCACCGATTGCCCCGCTAGTTTTTCATCGATGGCAAGCGTTAAAACCTGCTCGCGCTGCATGGTGGAAAATTCACCCATTCCGACTTGCTGCAGATCAATACCGGTAATTTTATTAACCAACTCACGCAATTCCTGTTTATCTGCGCTGGTCAGATGCAGCTTTTTGGCTTGGGTGAGGCCAATATTGTATTCGCGGTGAATGGCCTGCCAGGATTGATTGAGCGGAAAAATCTCTTGCTCGCAAGAAATTGCGCGGGCAATCACGGTCAGCTGGGTTTTATTCATTGTTCACCCGTTTGGCAGCACAATATGATGTCACAAATCTTCTTATTGCCGGTTAAGCCGCTACCCTGACTTGCCTCCTTCCATTCGATTTGCAACGCTTTATGCTGCTGTTTCAAGCATTCATTCATCACACACGCTAACCAGATGGTGGGTTCGATATCGGTAGCAAACACTTGTTGAAATGCCAGCGCCGATAAGGGTCGACCGGCTTGCTGCCTGACTTTGGCCATATAGGCCGCCAGTTGCTGCCGGTATCTAGGAACCTCTAAGGTCTGTTTTTCTGTTGGCGTGAGGTTAATCGAATTCAAAGGCCTTTGCTTTTGTTTGGCTAACAAGGCGTCGCTATCGATACGGATCTTCTGGGCAATCTCGACCAGTTCCTGCTCCACGGCATGATCCAAGGGATCGGCATGTGCGGATAGTGCTAAAGGCTGGATACGATTCCAGTGTTCCGGAATCTGATCGTGCTCGCTCCAGTCCAGCGGCTGGTAATCGGGGTTTTGCCGTAGATAAAACGCAAAGCCCTGCACCAGTTGCGCTCTTACTTCGATTTGACGTAGTTCGAACAGAAAGATTTTGAGTTTATCGAGAATGTCTTGCAGTCGCTGTTGGTACTTCGGCAAGAGCCTGAGTAATTGCCGTTCCAGCAGTTGATGTAACTCCGGCTGCTCTTCGACATATTCCAGTAAAAATTCAGGCTGCAAGGCGCTGATGGCATTGACCAGTTTTTCTAGGCGGGCAATGTAAAAGCTGTTTTGCTTTTGCTTCTCAGCCAAGGTACGAACATTCGCAAAACGGCTGTTGACCAGCATTAACAAGTAACTGGTGTTCTCCTCCAGATTGTCGGCCAAATCGAATACCAGCCGTTGGATTTCCAGCAGGTAATGGTCGACATCATCCAGCCTATTTTCCCGCCAGGCATCCTGATACAAACCAATTTGCTGCTCCAGGGTGTCTATCCAGCTCGACAGATCGGTATCTAGCCGGCGGATCCGGTCGCTACTCAAGGCACTATCGAGGAACTGGCTCAAGCGGCCGGCGATACGAAAGCCATCGTCGCCATGATCGACCAGTACTTTGAATTGCTTGAGTTGATTGAGGGTGCGTTGGTTTTGGCTATCTGAATAGATAGTACCGTTGAAATAGGCTTTGGCGATTAAGTCGCTATGATTAGCCAGTGCCTTGAACAGCCGTTCCAGGCTTTGTTCGGCCTGACTCAAAACAGGCTCTCCTGGGCCACGTCATCTTCGTCCTGGGCAATTGGCAATTGCTCATGCTCTTTGATGAATTGCAGCGCTTGATAGAAATAATCCAGCTTGCCGGTCACCTGATAGATCAGCGTATCGCGGTTGGACAGATGCAAATAGCCCCATTGATCCAACGTCTTCAGCAGTTTTTCCAGACGGCTTTTCACGGCATCGTCAGTACAAACAAAATCTTTGAAGCGGCTGAAGGTTTGCAAGCGATCCGCCAAAGCCTGATTACTCTCGATGACCTGTAATAATGCCCCAAAACTCAGTGTATCGCCGGGCGACAAAGCCGTATCGCGATGCAAACAGGCCATCATCATCTCCAGCCATTCCACGACCGGCTGCAATTCCACCCGAAATTGTTGAAAGATCCGTTGAATATCGCGACGGGCGCCGGCGTCGATTTGCCGATAGGCGGCATAATACGCTAGACCGTTCTGAGTCTTGCTCAGACGGTATTGCAATCGGCTCAAGAATTCGTCGACTTGTTGTGCGTTTTCAGTCAGCTGTAAAAAACGAAAGCCGGTTTCGTCGCTGATTTCGCAAATGAACTCGCCTTGCAGCAAGCGCTTTAGTATCACATCAAACATCAGCTAGCTCTCTGACCATGGGCGCCAATTCCGCGAGATAAGCGTCATCGATTTCCATCTCCACCAATTCACGCTGGCCAACGACCTGATATCGGTTTTTGAACAATCGCAGAACATCGGGGTCTGGGTCGGGAAATGCCGACAGCAAGGTGATGCCGTTATTACTGAGTAATTCCAACAACAGCTCGATATTGACCTGGTGTAGTTCCTTTAATTCATCCATCGGCCAGATGATGTTTAAGGGTTGGTCCTTGCGGATCATGTTGACCAAGGCGATAAAGAAGACGCACAAAATCAGATAGGACAAGCCATGACTGGAGATTTGCTGTAACTCCTCGGCATGGGTGGCGCGTTTGCTACGGCCGTTTTCGCTGACTATGATCTCCAGTTCCAACAAGTTGACCAGTTTCATTTCCACCCGACCCTTGCCTGGCATCTGTTCCGCTACCAAACGCACCATGTCCGCAAAGGCCTCGCCGGGCAACCGGCCATCGCCGTTGCGGTTCCAGTCATCGTATTGCTTGGTAAAGGCGACGATTTGAGGCCAATAGCCCAAAGTCTGCACTTTTGAGGTCAAGCGCCCCTGGATGCTTTCGATTTTATCGAAACGGATATTGCTATCAATATGTTTTGCCAAACGTCTGGACAGTGAATCGATGCCGCGGTCGAAATGTTCCAACGCTTGTTGATAATTCCGGATTACCGCGCCGAACAGATTGGCCTGATTAACTAATAGACTGCGAAGATCCTGGTAAGCACTGTCGTACCAATTCAAGATTGGCGATAGCCAGGCCGTTTCATCGCTGTCCAGGCCCAGTTCATTCTCCTGACTAGCATAATACTGGGCCGGACCGGTGCCGGGATATCGGGCTAAGGTCTGTTTCAAATGCCTCAGCTTGGCCAGCAGCAGGCGACGCTGGCTTTTATAAGCCTCGTTCAAGCTACGATATTCGTTTTGTAATAAGGCCAAGGTATGCGATTCGTCAAAACTGATGACATTGGCGGCATAACGTGCATAGGGCGTGCAGTCGTCTAGTAATTGTTCGAGAGTCTTCAATTCCTGCGTCAATTTCTCAAGCGATGCGGCCAGCTGATCCATCTCGGCTTTTAATGCTCTGCTGTGCTGTTGATAATGGTGCTTGGCGGCTTCGTACTGTGCCTCGGTTAGCCGGAGTTCTGCAGTTAGTTGGCGAATCGCAATGCTCAGCTGAGGGTAGCCAGACCAATGCAGTTGCTCCCAACGCCGATATTCGCTGACTGTTTCAGCTGCGGCTTTGGCGGCTTGCAACTGCTTTTTCAAAGTATCAATTCGGGTCTCAAGCTGTTGCAAGGCATCGACATCGATTTTTCGGGTTTTCAGACTGTTCAGTCGTTGCTGATCGAGTTCTTGAAGGGCCTGTTGCTCTTGGCTTTTTAGCACTGAAATGTCTTGCCGGATATGCTCGACTTGTTGGCCGGCAACCTGTTTGATTCGGGCGATAACCGTGTCGAGTTCGACAGCCAGCTGCTTTTCCTCGTGTTGCAGTTGCCGTTTTAAGCCCTCTAATTGTTGTTTGGTATCTGCCAAAGCATGCTCGACTGCTACTTTTTCAGTCTCCAACTGTTGTCTGCGCTGACGTTTGCTGCTTTCAATTTGCAGCTTCAAAGAGCCTAGTTCGCTGTGAATTCCCTTCAAACCGGTGAGCAGGCGACCCTGCTCGGTTTCGGCTTGTTGGGATTGCTTGTGCAGTTGGTTATCAATCTTTTTCAAAGCCGTCAATTGTTGCTCGACCTGTTCGTCCAAGCCGGCCAACTCGCGTAAGCGATGTTCATGGTCAGCCAGCACGGCGCGGATTTGCTGTTCGTCGGCTGCCAAATCCGCCGGCAGTACCTCCAGATTCAGTGACACCCCGTACAATCCGGTTGGCTTTTCCACTAACGTCGGCTCAAGGTCTTCTCGCAGTAATAGTTCCGGATTAACCACTTTGGCAATGTTCTGCGCCCAGCCGGGTTGATGCTCACGTAAAAAACGCAGCAAGGTATCGGCTTCGGTATCCAGTTGTCTCTTTAAACGACTGATCGTCTCATCAATCGCTTGTTTCTCTGACTGATAATGACGCTTTTGGTCCAAAACAGACTCGACTTCGGCCTGATTGGCTTTGATTCGCTTGTTGATGCCAGCAACGTCATTTTTCGCCTGTTCCAATTGTTGTTGCAGGCTTTGCTGAAGTTCCAGCTTGGCTTCTCGGGTTTGGAGTAATTCCGGATCAGGTTGGATTTGGGCAATCTGTGCATTCAGCGCCCCCAGCTTTCCCTGAACCTCACCGGCCGATCCATGTAGCTTTTCCTGTTCGCCATTATTCGCGGCTCTCAGTTGTTCTCGGGCCTGGTTATGTTCCGCACGATGTTTGGCTTCATCTTGGCTTACCTGTGCCTTGACCTCACCCATCTGCCGTTCATGTTGGTACCGCTGCTCGGCGTAAGCTTTCTCGGTGTCAGCCTTGATCGCGGCGAATTGAGCATTAATGTCCTGCACTTCAGAGGTCAGTTGCTCATAGTGCTGTTGTTCCCTGGCCAGATTGTCGGAGAGGACAGACTGTTGCTCGGCCTGACGAATACTCAGCTGTATTTCTTTGGCGTCCCATTCGGCTTTTTCTTTCTCCAGTTGGGTTTTCTGCTTTTCCTGGCTGCTGAGCTCGGCTCTTTGTTGGGCAATAGCCGATTGCATCTGAAGCTCCTCGATTTCCCAAGCAGTCTTCAGGGTTTTCAGTGATTGTTCGGCTTGTGAAAGCTGTTCTTGTTGCCCTTGCTGTTGCTGGCGATAACGCTCCTTCAACAGCAATAGGCGCTTGTAAAGTTCACCGAATCGGCTTTTAAATTGTTCCTGTTCAGCCGCAAGCTCACTGAGTTCTGTGGCCTGTTCCCGCTCGGCTTCGCTGTGTTGGTAGGCCCGGTATTCCTTGTGCCAATCCTCTAATTTATCCATAGAGACATCCAAGGCAATGGAATCGCGGTTCTCGTCGATACAGTTGACCAGCATTTCCCGCAAGTCGGCAAAATCAGTCGAACGTTGGAGCATGCCGGAGACGATTTTTTCGATGTCCTTCAGTCGCCGCCCGGCACTACCCTGACAAAAGCTAAAACGGGCAATCAAATTGCGCAATTCCTGACCCTTGCTATGCGGCAGGTTTTGAATCACCGTGCGATAGTCGCTACAGGACGTCAGCTGATTGCTGGAATTAATTTGACGTTTGTCCAAATGCCGTTTCAGATCGCGGCAGGAAATCGGATAGCAAGAGCCATCCAGCCGAGTTTCCAGAAAATCGTCACGATCAAAGCCCTTATCGACGAAGCGATAGCAAAGACCTTCTTCATTGAGTGAGGCATAGATCACTACCAGGCAAACTTGCTGATCCCGGCGATACTCGAAAATGATGTAAGACGACTCATTGGGCAAATAATGCTTGGCAAAGCTGTCGGTGACTTTACTTCTCGGCACCAATCGCCCAGGTCGTTCGCCAAAAAACAACGGGATCAATCGCAGCAAGGTGGTTTTACCAGCACCGTTGACACCGTTCAGGTTGGTGTGCCCCTCCAACCGAACTTCTTGTAACGTGCCCGGTTTATAGGAGTCGATCAAAATCAGCCGAATTAATGCAAAACTTCCCATCCGTTACCTTTTTGACTATACAAGTTTCCTTGATTACCTCTCAAACGAACTATCCAACATCGACCAGTCCATTCAGGGAAAAGAGGGAAGTGGCGGCGTCATCCTAATTTGAAAATCAGTTACCTCAAATTCACTGAACCGCGTCTTTCAAACCTTTGCCGGCTTTGAACGATGGCAGTTTAGCCGCTGCAATGGTAATCGCTTCGCCGGTTTGCGGATTGCGGCCGGCGCGCTCCGCACGTTCTTTCACTTCAAACGTACCGAAGCCTACCAAAGCCACGGAATCACCCGCTTTCAGTGCAGTTTGGATGGATTGGGTAATACTATCCAATGCGCGGGAGGCATCGGCTTTGCTGATTTCGGCATGGCCTGCAATTGCTGCTATTAGGTCGGATTTATTCATTTTGGTCCTAAAAGAGTTGTTTAAAAATTAAATAGCAATATAAAGAGTTGATTAACCGCAAGTGTTATGCCGAGCAAAATCTTGATATTTATGATTATGGCATAGCAATTGGAGTGATAGGACTATTGGCGTGATCCATGATAGTACTTCAAATGGATCTGGTGATAATTTTGTTCCTAATTCACTGCCAGTCCACTAAACGATACATTTAGGTTCATTGCCATCGCATTACAAATAACCCAATTTTGAATTAAACCGATCCGTCATGAATGAATTCCATTATTAATTGTTTTTCCAACATTCCAGGGCAGTTTGTGTCAATTGAAGGGATAACCTTAGTTGCTCATGTAACTCTTGGGTATGTCTAATTCAGTTCTTGAAAATACTTTAGCGTCCTTCCACGTCGCCGAAGCGTTTTGTCGCTTTCGGCCTAAGCAGGTCTTGAACCATTTTCGCGTCGATTTTATTAAGGTCCTTCGCTTTAACTCATAACGTAATTGGGTAATCAATCAGTGATAATGCGGTTTATCATCGGTCAGTATGTCCCGTCTCAAAGCCTGTCCTTGAGCCTCGCCAACAGGTTCATACGTTCATGCAGCACGGCCAAGATCACGGGCTTCCGGCCTTCTGGTGAGGACATGAAGAAAATATAGTGATGTTCACAGCGACACACCCGGACCTGGGGATACTTGGGGAAAAGCACCTTGGAGAATAGTCGCCCTTCCGCAATAGCCAGGAAGCGTTTGTTTAACAATTCGGCATAACGAAACGCTTGCTCACGCCCCCATGTGTCATCGGTATAGCGGGCGATAGCGGACAAATCCTGGATAGCCTCCGCCGTAAAATCAACGGGCAGGCTCATGAATCGGTGTTGACCAGGGTTTCCTCAAAGATGGTATGAACGGACGCACTCACGACTTCGCCACGTTCGGCGGCTTCAATGCGGGGTTTTAAGAACGCTTCCAGTTCCTGCATGGCTTTTTCTTCATCGGCGGTCAGCGGCAACAAACGCTGCATGGCATATTCCTTGATGCTTTTACCCTGTAAGGCAGCCATTGCCTTAATGCTTTGATGCTGTTGATCGGTGATCTCTATCGTCAGGCGGCTCATGGTCCCATCCGTTCGGTGGCTTAAAATCTCACTATGGCACAAAAATGTAAAAATGTTAATTTGTGTTTTTAGGCCCTGGTCGCTGCAAAACCTGGTTCGAAAAGACCCGTTTGTCTAATAAACAAAGGCTTTTTAGACAACATGCAAACCCCATAAAACCAAGGACTCGCGTGCTTACCCTATTAAAGGATGAGAGCTACTGATTTTGATGGGATCTCGAATCCTAATTCAAATCACAATAGGTAACGCCCATGTTGAATCAACCCGTTAACGCATCATCGCTTACGACCTGTCCCCGCTTGATAACCCGCCAGCGAGCGGGCGCATCGCCGCTTTCTGGAGTTTTTCGCGGCCAATATCCGCAACCGGCACACGCGGCGGGCCTATGCTCGCGCCGTGATGGAATTTCTCGATTGGTGCGAGGTAACGGCGGGTATCGTATCGATCTTCGAGGTGCAGCCGTTGCATGTTGCCAGCTGGATCGAGGGCAAAACCCGTCAGGTCTCCGCCCCAACGGTCAAGCAACAGTTAGCCGCCGTTCGCCATTGTTTTGACTGGCTGGTGACCGGGCAAGTGGTGTCGTTGAATCCCGCCGCCTCGGTTCGCGGTCCGGCGCATCGGGTAAAAGTCGGCAAGACGCCGGTGCTAGATGCCGAGGATGCCCGCCGCCTGTTGAATAGTATCGATACCGGGACACTTATCGGTCTACGCGACCGGGCCCTGATCGCGTTGATGATCTATTCCTTCGCCCGCATCGGCGCGGCTTTGGGTATGAAGATCGAGGACGTCTACACGCAAAACCGCCGCCTCTGGGTGCGGTTGCGGGAGAAAGGCGGTAAACGCCATGAAATGCCCTGCCACCATCACCTTGAAGATTATCTCCTGGCCTATATCGAAGGGGCTGGGCTAAGCGATGATCCCAAGGGCTTATTGTTTCGCAGTCTGGGTCGCGGCACCGGTCGGCTGAGCGTCTCTTCTCTGGGTCAAGCCAATGCACATGCGATGATTCAGCGCCGGGTTGCCGCCGCCGGCATTGCCACCAAGATTGGTAATCATAGTTTTCGGGCGACCGGCATCACCCTTTATTTGAAAAACGGCGGTACATTAGAGAAAGCGGCCGTGATGGCCAACCACGCCAGTACCCGCACCACCCAGCTCTATGACCGTCGCCGCGATGAGGTGACGCTGGATGAAGTCGAGCGGATCAGGATTTGAAGGTAAAGGTTGTCATCTACTGCGATCCTTGTGGCTGCGTCATTGAGTAAACAACTCGATCCATTTTGCCAGCCGTGTTTCTCAAGCGGCCAGCCCGCCAAATCCTGATTTTTGGAACGGGGTGGCTACAAAGCAGTCACTGGTGACCTCAACCAATCGGCCATTTTCTGACAGTCATT